>Ga0008835_100160_pt1 | contig 82724 bp, 73 predicted proteins | sample HotLakConsoUCCRE_FD_62215 | JGI IMG/M metagenome (GOLD analysis project Ga0008835, IMG submission 62215) | Hypersaline microbial mat communities from Hot Lake, Washington, USA - Hot Lake Consortium UCC-RE (Hybrid Assembly) ... | reverse complement strand
AGCGCAGAAATCAATTTCTCCGACTTCGTTAATCTTCATCTAAATATGCAAAGTCGTAAAATTAGACCCAATCCTGCTCAATGCGCTTTAATGTACGGTCGTAAATAGCCAAACTCAAGTATCGCTAGCCTACGGCTAGTGATGCTTACTGTTGCCTCTGGCAAAGATTAGCAAGATAATCCCACCTTTATCCAGAAAAACTTTGAAAAAAATAAATTATAGAGCTGCCTTATTATAAAGATTTTGAGATTTAATTTCACAAATGATTTTAATTTACTTCTGATTTTCAGATAGATACAAATGATTCTCGTGGACTTGCCTAATCAGCTCTTATATATAGCTAATTATTAAAATACTCCAGAGGAGCAAGTAGTTTCCACTAGCCGGAGGCTAGCGGAAGAGCCCAATTATTTATTGCTAATGCAATCTATCTTCCCTTACTTCCAAGTTCTTCATGATTTCGGCTTCAGCAGCCAATAACTCGCTCCAACGTTTTCTAACTACATCCTTTGGCTGATAACTCTCGGCTAATTTCAAAAAATTTTTGTAATGCCCTGCCTCGGAAACCATTAACTCATAGTAGAATTTTTTCAACTCCTCATCCTGAATATGAAGATGCAGCTGTTTGAATCTTTCACAGCTTCTGGCTTCTATCAAAGCATTTATCAAAAGCTTCTCCATCAATTGATATTTTCGGCTACCTCCTTTAATCTCCAGTTTCATCAATTGAGAAACGTAATGATCCTTTCTTGGAGAAGCTAGTTTAAAGCCTCTTTTATCTAATTGATCTAAAACCCTCTCAAAATGAGACCATTCTTCAGCCACAACAGGCGTCATCACTTTTACCATTTCATCCATTTCTGGAAAATTAATAATTAAACTGATGCATGAACTAGCCGCTTTCTGCTCACAGTAAGCATGATCTACCAAAATATCTGCAATATTTTTCTCGGCTATATTAGCCCATCTAGGGTCGGTAGGTAATTCTAATCCTAAAGTGAATTTCTCTTTTTCCATTACAAGAATAGGAAGGTTAAAATTTAATCAAAAAACGACCATGTCAAACCAAAGTCAAGAATTCTTTGCTGTCCTGTGTAATAGGGAGTTGTGAAATACCCACCAGCTGTCAAATCCTGATTCAATTGTCTAAACTTTACGAATAATTGAGCAGTATTAATTTTCACACTGGCATATAAATCTACAAACATATAACCTGGAACTTCAAAATAATTTTGTAAATGAAATTGCTGCGTAACCGGATCATAATCATCTGCAAAATAGGTGGACTTATAATGAGCTTCCGCCCCAATTCTGGCTTCTAATCTTCCTTCGAATACTTTATGATAATATACGTCTAAAGTTAAGAAATGCTCTGGTATCCTAAATAAATCCGCATCAGCTCCTTCTTTAAGTGTATAAATATAGTTTGCATCCAAATTCATCACTCCATATTTTGCTTTAGCCTCAATACCAGGATGGATTAAAGTGGCAATCCCATTCGATTGCTGCGGCATTGCTAACGTATCAAAATACATATGATTACTCACTATCTTTAAATCCAATTTGGGTTGAATTCTAAAATAATCTTTCCAGAAAATATCCAATTTCCCACTGAGCTGTTGTACTTGCTCACTACCAAAATTATTCATCCAATAATCATGATTTCCTAAATGCTGCTCATAAAAGAAAGGAGAAGCAAATTGCATACTTTTAGCACTAACGGTCAGAAATGGCACCTTCAAGCTGGCTCCAATTTGATAGTTCCCATTTAATTCATATTCAGCATTGGCTTTTAACTGCCAATTTTCTTTTGGTGCAAACCGTACATACCCGCCTGCATAATTTTCAGTAAATGGATTAACTGAGGCCAGATATTTTCCAGTGTATCGAATATCTTTTCTTTTACCATAAAAGCGATAGAAAAAATCTCCAATCTCCCCTTTAAACCCTACTTCATTTTGAAAATAAACATATCGACTTAAATCGACTGTTGAATCTGTTCTTAATAAGAATTGATTGAAGAAATCTTGATCCGTTTCCGCTGATGGATTAGAATTGAAAAAACTATTCATTCTGTTGGTTCTATCAAAAACATGATAAAATTGCAAAAGCTTACTCATTTTATACTGCTGATAAATATGATATTGCTGCCGGAGTTCACTGCTTTGCGCATTTCTTAAGTTGATATCCTCGTCATCGTAATCAAACAGTTCTTCATAAACCACAACATCAGTGGTATCTTTTATACCTCCGGTTTCATTAACGTTATGCAAAGTTCTAGCGAAATTAAACATCACATGATACTTTCTGTCAGAAGAGCGATAATCAGTTTGAATATCATAAGAATGACTTAGCACATTCAAATCTCCCCTGCTTCTATCAGGCCCTAATTGTTTATCTACTGTCCATCTTCTGAAACTGAAACCTACATTCCAGTTTTCGTTTACATTTCTTGAGAAATCGATTCCAATAAAAGCCCTATAATTACCCCCAAAAACGGATCTCATTTGTGTATAAGGTGACTTTGTATCAAAATATTTAAATTTATTTGGTGTTTTAACATAGTAATCATAAACACCGAAACCACTTCTTTTTCCAATTACTTCAGGAGTTTCATAAAATACAGGCCGCATGGCTGTCCCTACATTTCCTAGATTTTGATAATAGTAATCAGAAATATTTACCGGATCCCAATTATGAGTCTCGTTCAAACTTGTATCTATAATCTGATAGGTCTCAAGATTATTTTTAATATTTTCTTCGGTAGTGAAAAATGTGGTTTTAGCACCATATACATTCTGTGTGGAATCATCAATAACCTGAGCGAAAACTGAGCTTATTCCAAAAGTAAAAATCGATATAATTAATAAAATTTTCTTCAAAACAGAGACAAAATTAAGTAAAGTCATGGATTTATTAAGCTCTAGCTATAGAATCTTCAAAGATTTGATGAAAAGATTTTTCATCTTCCAAAAACTGTACCATGATAGGAATATAAAAAAGCTTGCTTTTAAATGTTGGGGATAGCTCAGGCATGGAAATCAATCTTACCCAATCCTTTTCTGTTGTCATAATATCGGCATTTTCTGAGGTGGCTAAATTTTCTATTTCTTCCAATTCTTTAGATGTAAAACTATGATGATCTGCAAAATCAAAATGCTTTAAAATATCAAAACCCTTTCCTGTTAAATGATCTTTAAACTTATTTGCATGAGCAATTCCAGTAACTAATATAATTCTCCTTCCTGCTTCACCACCTTCTATTGTAGCCACAGTTTTCTCATATTTCACAGAAGTAAAAAACACTTCCTTATCTGAATATTTTTTAATACTCTCCTTAATATTCTCTTGTTCCAGTTTCTCTAAATCAATTGGACATTTGGTTACAATCACCACATCTGCTCTTTGGGCTCCTTTTCTGCTTTCCCTTAAAGTGCCTGATGGCAATACATAATCTTCATAAAAAAGAGAATTGTAATCAGTCAGTAGTACTGAGAAATTAGGTTTTACACTTCTGTGCTGATAAGCATCATCCAAAACAATAATTTCATTATCAGGATATTCGTATAGTATACTTGGGATGGCCAAAACCCTGTCCTCTCCTACTGAAATGACTGCATTTTTTTTAAATTTCTGATAAATTTGAAATGGTTCATCTCCAATTGTTTTGGGCGCATCTTGATCATTAGCTATTCTAAATCCCTTTGACTTTCTTCCATATCCTCTTGATAAGGTAGCCACCTTATTAGAATATCCTTTAGCAATCAAAAACCTTAAAATATATTCTACAAAAGGAGTTTTACCTGTTCCTCCCATAGAGAGGTTTCCAACGGAAATGACTTTAGTATCAAATCTGAAAACGGCTTTATGTTCTATATCGTATAAATGATTCCGTAATTGCATCACCCATTTATATAAGATACTAAAAGGTGACATAACTAATTGCCAATACTTATTTTTAAATAATTGCAAGAGCTGTAAAACTTTTTAACTTTGATCGAATTGAAACAAAAACAAATATGAGCAAAATAAAGGATATCGTCCAACATTTGGAAAGTATTGCACCTTTAGCTTATCAAGAATCTTATGATAATGCGGGTTTGATAGTGGGCGATGCTAATAAAAATGTAAACAATGTATTAATCACATTAGATGTAACCGAAGAAGTCATAGAGGAAGCCATATCTAAAAAATGTGAATTGATAGTTGCCCATCATCCAATCATTTTTAAAGGCTTGAAAAAGCTGACTGGAAGCAATTATGTGGAAAGGACGGTGATTAAAGCTATCAAAAATGATGTAGCCATTTATGCTTCTCACACCAACCTAGATAACATCAAAAATGGAGTGAATGCTAAAATTGCTGAAAAATTAGGTTTGATTAACACTGAAATCTTAAGTCCAAAAAATGGCTTCTTGGGTAAATTAAGTGTTTTTGTTCCTCAGGAAAATGCGAATGAATTAAAGTCTGCATTACATGATGCGGGTGCAGGTCAAATTGGGGAATATAAAGATTGCGCTTTTGAAACAGTTGGAAAAGGAAGTTTCTTGCCTACTGAAAAAGCAAATCCAACAATTGGCAAAGAAGGCAAATTAGAAACGGTAGACGAACATAAAATAGAAGTCATCTTCCCAATCCATTTAAAAAATAAAATTTTAAGTGCCATGAAAAAGGCGCATCCATATGAGGAAGTAGCGTATTATTTGCATCAATTGGAAAATACTTTTGAAGATTTAGGTTCAGGAATGATAGGAGAAATAGCCGAACCTATGGAAGCCAAAGATTTTTTTGATTACCTGAAAGATAAAATGGGCTTATCCATTATAAAACATACTAAAGAAATAAACCGTAAGCTAAAAAGAGTTGCAATTTGCGGAGGCGCAGGGTCATTCCTGATTTCGCAAGCAAAAAGTAAGCAAGCAGACATATATATATCATCAGATATAAAATATCACGAGTTTTTTGATGCAGAAGAAAGGCTGATTATAGCCGACATAGGGCATTATGAGAGTGAACGTTTTACAAATGAGATATTTTATGCAATATTGAAAGAAAATTTTGCTAATATTGCACTCCATTTAGGACAGACTGTCACGAATCCGATAAAATATTATTAACTGCATGGAAAGTACTGTAGCACAAAAGCTTGATGCTTTGAAAAAATTACAAAGCATCGATTCAAAATTAGACGATATTAAAAAAGTGAGGGGAGCTCTACCTGACGAGGTAGCTGATTTAGAAGATGAGATTGCAGGATATGAAACCCGTATTCAAAAATTCGATGATAGCGTTCAAGCTATTAAAGATGACATTGAAGCCGCTAAGCAAGGAATGAAGGAATCAGAAAAGCTAATCGCCAAATATGGCGAGCAGCAAATGAGCGTTAGAAATAATCGCGAGTATGATGCCATCACTAAAGAGGTTGAATTGCAGCAATTAGATATTCAAATCCACGAGAAAAAAATCAAAGAAGCGGAAGCTAAAATTGAAGATAAGGTAAAAGGCATCGAAGAGACTAAAACTTTGCACGAAGACCGTGTTAAAGATTTAGAAAGCAAGCGTGCTGAACTTGAAAACATCGAGGCTGAAACTGAAGAGGAAGTTGCTAAGCTTGAGAAAGATAGAGAAAAAGCGCTTAAGAAAATTGAAGATAGATTAGCTGCTTCTTATGAAAGATTAAGAGGAAACGTTAGAAATGGTTTAGCGGTAGTTCCTGTTAAAAGAGGTGCTTGTGGTGGATGTTTCAATACAGTTCCTCCTCAGAGACAAGCTGATATCAGAGATAGAAAAAAATTAATCGTTTGTGAGCATTGCGGAAGAGTCTTAACTGATGTTGAGGACGAAATCGTAGAAGAAAAGCCAAAAAAGAAACGTACTACAAGAAAAACTACTACTGCAAATAAAAAAGCAGAATAGTAAATTGTATTTCTGTAAATAAAATTGAAAAGCCTGTCAGATTTGAATTTGACAGGCTTTTTTGTTATTTATCTAAGGGGTAATTTTTCTCTTAGCCCGCCTGATGCTCTTCTCTCAATAAATCATTGACTGTTTTTACAGGATTGAAAGTTGCTAGTGGCACTTCTACGAAAAGCGTAATCCAATCTGACATGGCACCATTCCATAATCCAGGCAGTTCTAAAGCTTTTAATTCCCTTCCATCTTTTGATTTACTTGTTATAAAGCCTGTTTCAGGATTTCGGTATTTGATCAAATCAAATTTTCTTCCGTGCAAGTCTTTAATGCCACAAACTAAATCCACTGGATTAAAATGAGTAGCATTTTGTAAAGCTTCTTGTGCTTTTTTATCATTTGGATCAATTTGGGATGTTTCTGCAATTTGCAAATTCAATGAACCATCTTCTTCCCTAACCCAAAAAGGACCACCACCTGGTTCGCCAGTATTTTCCACCATTCCGCAAATCCGTATCGGTCGATGTAACAGATATTGTAAATAACCTACTTTCTCTGAAAACTCTAAATCTGCGTAGTCATCTTTAAAGACCAGAAATAAATCTTTCCTGGCAAAATTCTCAATTTCCAAAAGCTCTAGCTCACTAATATTACGCTCCAATTGATTCTGATAGCCAAATAATTTACTTTGTACACTCATTAATAATCCTGCCAAAGCCTTTTTATAATGGATCGTTTTCAACTTTAAATGGTCAGGCACCACATTGTCTATATTTTTGATGAAAACAATATCATGATCCAGATCATTTAAGTTTTCAATTAAAGCTCCATGTCCTGCGGGGCGGAATAACAAACTCCCATCTTCATTGTAAAATGGAGTATTATCAGGATTTACTGCAATGGTATCGGTTTCTGGTTTTTGTTGAGAAAAAGTAATATCAAAATCATTAAATCCTTTTCTAACTTGCGAAGCATGTTCTTCAAAAAGCTTTTGGTGTTCAGGTGAAACTGTAAAATGCAATCTAACCTTCCCTTCGGTTCCTCTTGAATAATTTTCGCCTTCTGTGAAATGCTCTCCAACCGGAGTTTTAATGCCTGATTTATAATCATGAAAATCTAAAAGCCCCTTCGGCAGATTACCATAATTCAATCCTTCTTCTAACAACAATGCTTTTACAATAGAATGATATTTTTTTGCTCTTATAGCATCATCTATCCCACTGCTTTTTTCCTTCATTTTTTCATCCAATGCTTTAGAAAAGGCAAACTTGTGGATATTATCAAAAAAGGTTTTTAAATCATCATCTTTTTCGGCTTCTGATTCGTCTTCCTCCAAAAAAGCATACAATCTTTTAAACATACGACTTGCTGCACCACTTGCTGGCACGAACTTTATCATATTGTAATCCAAAGATTGCTTTTCATAAAAGGCAATGAATTTATCCACACTTTCTTCAGACAATTGGATTAAGCCATCTCCAATTGTTGCTGGTCTGTCAATAGTCAAATAAGGAAATCCTTTTTTAAATCTTTCTAATTGCTCCTCTACCAACTCCACGGATTTTCCAGCTTTTTTGATATCTTCTTTCAGTTTGTTGTCCATAATTTTCGGTTGTTATGTTTAAAAATAAGTTTCTAAAGCCATTTCATAGCTACTTTCATAGGCTTTATATAAATTCTTCCAATCAAAAACTTCTGATAAATCTTCAGACATATTTCGCATGTCTATTCTTTCCCTACTCGTGATTTGAGTAAATTCCCACATCACGCTTGTTAATTCCTCCGCAGCTTCATCAAAACTTTTATTGGCTCTTTTCACTATAAACATCCCATGTTTTTTATCACCGATGCTTACGTTTTTCATATAATCCCCAAATCCTGATAGATCGGATGTCACTGAAGCAACTCCTCTAGCTAAAGACTCTAATGGAGTATATCCCCATGGCTCATAATAGCTTGGAAAAACCCCTAAATGGCAAGCTCTTACGAAATCATCATATTCCATTCCAAATAAAGGGTTGGTGGAAGAAATGAAATCAGGATGATAGACTACTTTAACTTTATCGGATTCATTATTGATAAGGTTGGCAGTTCTAAGAAAATTTAAAATAGAATCATTTGCATCATCCTCCAAATTATGGGTTACCACCGGAGGTAAACCTCCTGATTTCCAGGCCTGTATAGTTCTTCTGTGTCTTAATCGCCAATAATCGTCAACCATATCATTTAGATTAGGCAACTTATGATCACCTTTACTTGATGCAGCTTGTCTGTATAATCTATTTTTAATTTGCTCCACAATTGCATTAGAATTTGTATTGATTTTATCCAACATGGCTCGAGCATTTAAAACCTCTGGATTAATAGATTGCACGGGCTGTCGAGTAATGAAAAACATCACTACAGTTAAGGGAGAGCCCGCTTCTTTTAAACGATGATTTAAGCGAGCTAAAGCCTCCAGGGTTAAATCATAGCCTTTGTTTGAATATTCGAATCTACCCGATGTAAAAAAATAAAGGGTTTTGTTCAAGTCAAATGAATAGCTTCTAAAAAAGTGTCCCATTATAAAATTCTCCAGTAGTTGCTTATACTTATGATGCAAATTCTGAACTTCGTGCAACACTGAAAATCGCTCTATATTCAATCCATTTGGCAATATCTTATCAGGACTTCTGCCTAGCAAATGAAAACATTCCTTTCCCGTAACTTCACTAACCGTAGTAAAAACATGAGCACCATGAACACAGGCTCGCTCTAGTTTCACATTTGCTTCTACATTAAAATGAACCGCTTCTTTATGCCAATCCATAAACGGAAGATGATCATAAAATTGCGGATCGTTCATTGCTAAATATCTCCCTAAGAGCGTAGCATGAGTGGTGAAAACTGTTTGCAATGGCACTTGGTCTCTTCTCAAATTTGGAATGGCTGAACCTGCCATCCATTCGTGGAAATGAGCTAATGGTTTCATTTTTTGGTCAATAGCTACTCGAGTCATTTCTGAGAGAAAAATGTGCACCATATACCCAAATGCCAGAACCTCATCCATCAATGGGTCATGATTTTTAAAATCAATCCCATGATTTTGCCAATAGTAATATTTAATATCTCCCAATTGGTGAAAAGAGGATTTATGGTCAAATAAGAGCGTTTGAGGTCTTCCCGACACCAACCAATATCCTGATTTTATATTCAACCCCTTTTCTCTACAAATCCTTAGCGTTTCATCGATTACAGAATGTCCAAACTCAGCTTCTTCGAAATCTGTAGCCGCTTCTTTAGGAGCATAAGGTCCCATCAAAAAATAGTTCCTACCCCAGTTTTTTACCATAGTGGGAACTTTAGAGCGAATTACAGTATAAATTCCACCTACTTGATTACATACTTCCCAAGCAATTTCTGTTAGAATATGTTTCTCATTATCAATTTTATTATCTTCATTCATATTGGTGCATTTGTCAATAAATAGATTAGTCTAATTATATAGATTTTAATATCAAAACATGTAAAATATCAAAGTTTATTACTGATTATCAATCAATTAAAATAATTTTTTGAATAGATACTTCAAAGTCTCATTTTAATTTATGAGAATAATCTTGAAAAATGGAAGGATACAAGAAAAATTCCTTGAATTTCCTTAAATTAAAAGAGCAAACACTCTTTAAGCCTTAATTTAAAAAAAATAAAGAACTACTTAGTGTATTAACTACAATAAGTAGTTAATTTTGTAGATAAAATAGCGATAATTCGCTAAATATTAATACATTAAAATGGAAGAAAATAAAGACAATGCTTTAGAACCTGAAAAGGATTTCGAAGGTAATTATATAGAAAAGTTTAAAGAGCAGAAGGAAGAGGAGTTTTACCCAGGTGGAATAATTAGCTGGAAACAAAAGAAAGGTAAAATCAAAATTTATGCTCAACATTCCACTTTGGAATTGCGCATTATAAATGAAAAAATCTTAAAATTCAGATATACTAATGATGGTTATTTTGAAGATGATTTCTCCTATGCGATAGATCCTGAATTCGAATTAGGAAATACCAATTATCTATTTGAAAACCAGCAAGATTCATTGCTGATAAAAACAGATTTATTGCAATGTCTGATCAATAAAGCCGATGCTACCATTAAAATTCTGGATAAAAACGGAAAGGTTTTAATTGAGGATGAAAAAGGCTACCACTGGAAAGATGAAAAACGATTTGGTGGTCATGTGGTGATTTCAACACTAAAATCATCGAAATCCAATAAATACTACGGGCTAGGAGATAAAACAGGCAGACTTAACCTGAACGGAACCCGAAGGGAGTTGTGGGGAACTGATTGCTACGGATATGGCAACGAGACTGATCCTGTCTATAAAAACATTCCATTTTTCATGGGTTTGAATGATGGGGAAGGCTATGGTATTTTCCTAGACAATTCATTCCGAACCTTCTTTGATTTCGGACATGAAAGAAAGGAAGCTTTGAGTTTTTGGGCTCAGGGTGGTGAAATGCGCTATTATTTCATTTATGGTCCGCATTTAGAAAATGTAGTTCAAGATTATACAGAACTCACAGGCAAATCGCCTATGCCTCCAAAATGGGCATTAGGTTATCACCAAAGTAAATGGAGTTATTATCCTGAAAGTACCGTTAGAGAATTAGCAAAATCTTTCCGAGATAAAAAAATCCCATGTGATGTCATTCATCTCGATATTGATTATATGGATGGCTATCGCTGTTTTACATGGAATAATGAAAGGTTTCCAAATCCAAAACAAATGATTGCCGATTTGAGAGAGGATGGCTTTAAAACCATCGTTATTATTGACCCGGGAATTAAAATCGATCCGCTTTATACAGTTTACCAGCAAGGTGTACATCACGATTATTTCTGTCAAAGAATGGATGGCGCAAGATTTAAAGGTAGCGTATGGCCAGGACCTTGTCATTTTCCTGATTTCACTAATCCTGCTGCCAGAAAATGGTGGTCGGGCTTATTTGGCGGACTTTCACAAGATGGTGTTGCTGGAGTATGGAATGACATGAACGAACCTGCGGTATTTGAAGAAGGCACTTTCCCAAGAGATGTGAGGCATGATTATGACGGACATCCTTGTAGCCACAGAAAAGGACATAATGTGTATGGAATGCAAATGGCTAGGTCAACGTACGAAGGATTGGAACAATTTGCTGGAAATAACAGGAGTTTCACCATTACACGATCTGCTTATGCAGGGATTCAACGATTTAGTTCTGTTTGGACTGGGGACAATCTTGCTTCCTGGGAGCATTTGAAAATTGCTAATGTGCAGTGTCAAAGATTAAGTGCCTCAGGTGTGTCTTTTGCAGGTTCAGATGTAGGCGGGTTTATTGGCGCTCCTGATGGGGAATTGTACACTCGCTGGATTCAAATGGCTACTTTCCATCCCTTTTTCAGAACGCATTCTTCTGGTGATCATGGAAATAAGGAACCTTGGCAATTTGAGGATAAATATTTGAATATTGTTAGAAGATTCATTGAATTGAGGTATGAAATTATGCCTTATCTATACACTACTTTCTGGCAATATTCAGAATATGCCAAACCTATGCTAAGATCCATTTCATTAGCTTACCAAGATGATACTGAAACCCTAGAAAGAGAAGAAGAATTTCTTTTAGGAAAGCATTTATTGATTTGCCCAGTTTCTTCACCTAAAGTGAAAGAGCGAATGATGTATTTGCCGGAAGGCGAATGGTACAACTACTGGACGGATGAATTGATCTCAGGAAAAAAAGAAATTATAGTGGACACTCCATTGGAACAAATCCCAATGTTTGTTAAAGCTGGAGCTATCATTCCCATGCAAGATAAAATGCAGTATGTTGGTGAATTTGTGCCTGAAAACATTAAGCTGCATATTTATGAAGCTACAAATGCAACGGAAAGTCAGTTTTATGAAGATGATGGGCTAACCAAAGATTTTGAAATGGGCATCAGTACTTTGCATACTTTTATCCAGAAAACCGTAGACAATAAGACCATCATTCAGCATAAAATGGAATCAGAATATGAATCTGGTTCTAAAGGATTTGAAATTCATCTACATGGCTTTGGAAATGTGGAAAAAATTATTGTAGATGGAATATCTGTCAGTGCAAATAACGAATCTAAAATAACAGTCGATAGAAATTTTGACTCATTAGAAATCATAAAACTATAAACCTTAAAAATAATTGCTCATGGAGGTATTAATGATAGGCCCCGGTAATCCGAACCCGCAAAACAGTGGATTAGGAATTGCTTGTTACCATATTGCACAGCATTTGGCTAAAAATGTTCACTTAAAGTTATTTTCAGTAGAAAGTGCTGGAGAATTTGCTGATCAAGAAGTGGAAAGCAGCAGAACCGAAACGCTAAACCGACAAAAATTAACCAACAAAAAGCAATTGAATGCTGATTTGGTTCACCTTTCCGTTAAAAGTGAGCTAAATCCCTATTTCTATTCTTCTAGTGTAGAAATAGAGGAACATTTTAATGAAAATATAGAGATTTCAGTACAAGAAGCCCTGGAAGACTTCAGCCAAAAAATTGTATCGAAAAGCCGCAATTTAGATTTCGATATTATTTACGCACATGATTGGACTGCCATTCCTGCCTCTAAAAAATTACAGGAGCTCAGTGGCAAACCTTTTGTATTGCACATTCATGCTTTGGACTATGACAGAAGCGGTAAAAAAAGTAACTCTTGGCTTTTCGATTTGGAAAAGGAAGGCTTGCAAAGAGCCGATTTGGTGATTGCCGTTAGTGAATACCATAAAAAAATTATGGTGAAAGAATACGGCATAAAAGCCTCCAAAATTATTGTGATTCACCATGGAATTGATAAACTGCAAGCTTCTGATTATAAAGCACCCTTTGATGAAGATATTGTTTTGTTCTGTGGAAGATTAAGCCTTCAAAAAGGGGCTAGTACTTTTATTGATATTGCAGATGCATTATTGAAGAAAGAAAAAAATATTCGTTTTGTGGTTACAGGGCAGGGTGAATTAATGGAAGAAATGATTGCCTCCTCTACCGAGAAAGCAATATTGGATAAAATTCATTTTACTGGTCATCTTCCTCAAGAGGATGTGTTTGCCATTATGAAAGCCTCTCAAGTGATGGTAATGCCTTCATTATCAGAACCATTTGGCTTGTCAGCTTTGGAAGCCGTCAGTTTGGAATTACCGATTGTACTTTCTAAAAATTGTGGCGTAGCTGAAATATTGAAAGATGTTCCAAAAGTAGTACAAAGCGATATAGACAGCTATGTTACAGCTATTAGAGAGATTTTGGCTAATAAAAAGCAAACATCAAAAATTGCAAAACTGAATGCAGAATCTGTTAAAAAAAGAAATTGGGAGACGGTTTCAGAAGATATTTTTTCAGCTTTAAAGCAAGAATTGAAAAATGGATAATTATCAAATCATACATTTCAATCACCCGCTGGAGGTAAAAAAATTATCTTTTTTAGATATCGGAAAAAATCTTCAGGCAGTAGATGAATCAAAAAGCCAAAAAACTTTTATAGATGACTTTTCAGATTTAGTTTACTCAAAACTGAAAACCGTTTTAAAAATGGCTGATGAAGATAAATGTCCATTAGTCTTTTTTAGTTTGCCTTTTTTGAAATTCCTCAAACAACATGATACCAATTTAATGTTGGAGATAAAAAAGAAAGTAGATACTGGGAAAATTCAGTTAATAGGTTCTTGTGCTTATCATTCCTTCAGTTATTTATGTTCCCCTTTGTTATTTAAAAAAGAGGTGGCGCTTTATTTAGATGGATTATCAGATTATTTCGAAAAGAAACCCGGTATTTTCATCAATACAGCATGCCTTTATGACGATCAGGTAGCTGAAATAGTGCACTCATTAGGGTATCAAGGCATAATTGCCACTGCAAATCCTTGGCATTTAGCAGGAAAGCATTCTGGTCAAGTTTATAAATCGAATACAGCACAGCCATTTAATATTTTACTTTCAAATGGTGATGGCCCTGATAATTTTCAAATCAGTTTAGTGAATGGATATGGAAGTGCATATAATTCGGATTTCATAGATAAATCAGTCTCAAATGAGAAACAAATTCAGGAATTATTTATGATCGGTAATCCAGATGAGCATTCTGTTTATGCGGTAAGCTTACCTTTAAGTTCACCCTCTTGGGAACACAAAATTCCAGATTACACCAACAATCCGCTACAGAAAGCTTTATTGAAGCAAAGTTCTGCTTTAGTCAATCAATATCATGATAAATTATCTGCTGATGATTTAAAACTCTTAATGTTACTCTGCCAACCTGATCATCTCTTGCAAATCAACCAAACTAGCAAAGAAGAAGGTTATGACCATTTTATTAGCAGTATGAATTGGTTGACGGATATTAGTTTGAGGTATAAGTAAGAAATATGTTTTAAGTCATAAGTAGTAGGTTGTAGGTAAACTCTAGGTCAGACTATAATTTGGCAGTAAAATTAGTAAAGTCATTTCAATCATCTTTCTTTGCTAGTCTTTTGCGATGTGGTTTGACGGTTGGAACCGTCTGGTCAAGAGCGATTTGCAGTTAGATGAAACTGACCTAATCTACATTCCTTACTTCAAATTTATCCCTACTACAATTGTATTATTCAAAATCAGAAGGATCTACAGAAACTATGCTAAAATAAACTGGGTTATTACAGATGAATTTCAATCTCAAGAAATAACCCCCATGTTTGTATTAGTAGAATTGATTAAATAAATTTAATATCATGAAGCAAGAAGCAATAAAAATAGAGTTAATTGAGTGGTTGCAAAACTTAAAAGATATTGACACCTTAAATTTTCTTAAAGTTTTAAAAGATTCATCAATAAAAAACCAAGATTGGTTTCATGAATTATCTGAAGAAGAAAAAATGGGAATTGAAAGAGGATTAAGGGATATAAAAAATGGTAAAACTTTTTCTTATGATGAAGTAAAAATAAAATATTAATTAATTTAGAAAACACCTAACACTAATAACTAAATTTCTTTCAAAACTTCTAGCTTCCTACTCCCTATTTCTGACTTTCCACCATTCATCACTGCCCATTATCTTACTTCTGATACAATTAACCACCACCATGCAAAGCATGGCGGGAACGCGGTTACAGGTCAAACCGAAGGGATAGTAATCGATTAATCATAAATGGGATAATAGTTCAAATACTCAACTAATACAGTGTCTCTAAAATAATTTATTCCAGCATATTTATATTTTTTCGATAATTCAATTTTAAAATATTTTCCATTATTAATACTAACATAAGTATTATTCAAATTTTCGCTAATTGCACCTAAATTTTTAACATCTGCTAATAAAACATCCATTTCTGTTGAAATAGTATTTTCATAGATCACCAAATTATTCCTTTTAATATTAACTTTTGTTTTTTCAAAACCATGTTCAAAAAATAATACAGCTGAACTATCAAATTCTATATTTAGTTTTGAATTAGATAAATTGTCATTTTGCTCTCTAATTTTATAAATAACTTCATAATCACGACTACTTGCACAGCATGTAAATATGATCACTATAAATAAAAGATATTTAATTTTGAGTGTCATTATTTATTGTCTTAAGTATTTCATACACCTACTACTAACTATCAATCAAACTTCTAGCTTCCCACTTCAAACTTCCCCACCCATAACCTCCTCATGATGTTCCGTGCGTCTTCCCCCATTGGGGGTTAGGGGGCTTTATAAACCCTCATCAAATCCCTAGCAATATTCCCAGAAGAAAACTGCGCTAAGTGCGAATCAACACCTTTAATCATCTGTTCGTTAAAATCATTGTCATCTGCCAACTTCACCATCTGCGAAGCTAATTCCTCATGATTTTTAGGATCTGCATAAAGGGCATGCTTCCCTCCTGCTTCTTTCATGGCAGATTGATTGCCCGTTACTACTGATGTTCCCACTGAAAGTGCTTCTAACACCGGTATTCCAAAGCCTTCAAAACTAGAAGGATAAACCGAAGCTACTGCTCCTTTGTATAGATAAGGCAATTCTGTAAAAGGAATATTATTATAGATTCTCACATTTTGATCTAATCTCAGCTTAGTAATTTCCTTCTCTACTTCTCTTTGATAATCAGTCTTTTTGCCTACAATTAAAAGCAATAAATCATGCTTAACTTGATCTAAAACCAATTTAAAAGCCTGCACCAAATCCTTGGCATTCTTTCTATCTTCAATAGAGCCAACATATAAAAAATAGGGTTGATGTAAACTGTACTGCTCCAATAAATACAATAATCTCCTAGTCTTCAAATCTTGTTTATAGATGGGATGCACGCCTTGATAGACTACATTGATTTTAGATGAATCGATATCAAAAAATTCAATAATATCATTTTTTGTTTGCTCGCTAATGGCAATGATTTCATCCGCTTTATTACAAGCCGACTTAAATTTCTTCTTATATATGTTCCTGTCAATAAATGGATAGTAATCTGGAAAGCGTAAGAAAATCAAATCGTGGATGGTTACAATTTTCTTTGTACGATCTTTCAATCCACTTGGCAATTCATTACTCAACCCATGAAAAACATCTGCATTTTGCATCTCAGCGAGCTTACCAATTCTTTTGGAACGCCAAGCACTTTTCATAGAGCCTGCCTTCCAAAGACCTGAAGGCATAACAGTAATTTCTTTATTTACTTTATAAAAATTAGCTGCTTCCTCCCCTTTAGATATTTTAGGAGTATAAAGTGAATACTGCTCTTCGGGATAGTGTTCCTTTAAAGCTGAAATCACAAATCGACTATAATTGCCTAAACCTGTGAAATTGTTGAAAGCGCGCTTGGCTTCAAAAGCTATATGCATAAAAAATTAATTCTTAAAATATGAATCTAAACAAAACTAAATAAATTTCCTTTGTGGTCGCATTACTTCTTTAAAAAGAAAGATAATTTGTAGTTTTGCACTTAAGCGGGGAATGAATGAATCAATATAAAATTAAGACTTTAGAAAACGGAATTAGAGTTATCCACCAGCCGGTTAGCAACTCTAAAATAGTGCATTGCGGTTTTGCTTTGGATATTGGAAGCCGCGATGAAAAACCTCATCAGGTGGGAATTGCCCATTTTTGGGAACACATGGCTTTTAAAGGGACCAAAAAGCGTAAAACTTTTCATATCCTCAATAGACTAGATTCCGTGGGTGGCGAATTAAATGCTTACACCACTAAGGAAAAAATATTTTTCCATGCTTCTGTTTTGGAGCAATACCTGGATAAAGCGATGGATTTATTAGTGGATATCACATTTCAATCCATTTTTCCTGAAAAGCAAATCGAAAAAGAAAGACAAGTCATTTTAGAAGAAATGGCGATGTACAAAGATTCTCCTGAAGATGATATTCAAGATCAATTCGATGAAGTGATTTTCTCAGGACATCCATTAGGCAATAATATTTTAGGGACAGAAGATAGCCTGAAAAGCTTTACCCGGCAACATTTTCTCGAATTTATCGAGGAAAACTTAGATACTGAGCGCACCGTTTTTTCAATTGTAGGTGATATTTCAGAGAGAAAATTGGATCGCTATGTTAAAAAATATTTAGAACCAATCGAGCATCATAAAAGGAAAAGAGAAAGAGTTCCTTTTGAGGTTTATCAGCCAAATACTTTGAATTTCAATAAAGAAATTTCCCAATCTCAATGTGCGATTGGAACTACAGCTTATCCAATCCATCACCCGAAAAGACTAGCTTTCTTTATGCTGGTCAACATTCTAGGAGGGCCTGGCATGAATAGCAGATTGAATATGGCTTTGCGGGAAAAACATGGTTTTGTTTACGCAATAGATGCTGGCTATCATCCATTTACGGATACTGCTCTTTTCAGTATATTTTTCGGAACAGACCCTGGTCAGCTACCAAAAAGTATAAAATTGGTGAAAAAAGAACTGAGAAATTTGCAAGAAAAACCTTTAGGGAGTTTACAATTGCATGTGGCAAAACAACAGCTTATGGGTCAATTAGCTATGGCGGAAGAAAATAACATGAGCTATATGCTGATGATGGGCAGAAGCTTATTGGACAAAGACAAAATTGAATCTTTAGATGAGCTTTTTGAGCAAATCAAGCAGGTTTCATCTAAAGATCTGCAAGACACTGCTAATGAAATTTTTGCAGATGAAAGATTGAGCATTTTAACTTATAAAGCTAAAAGAAGATAATTATGGAGTTTTTAGATCCAGATTTAGATAAATATATTGAGGCCCATACAGAGCCTGAAAACGAACTACTTTATCAAATCAATAGAGAAACTCATTCTGAGGTTTTAAAGCCACGAATGCTTAGTGGTCATTTGCAAGGCAGGGTTTTATCCATGCTTTCTAATATGATACAGCCGGAAAACATTTTAGAAATTGGCACTTACACTGGCTATTCTGCACTTTGCATGGCAGAAGGACTAAAACATAATGGCAAGCTAATCACTATTGATGTAAATGAAGAATTGGCAGAAAGAGTAGATGAGTATTTTCAATCTTCAGACTTTTCCGATAAAATTGAAATGAAAATTGGAAAAGCATTGGAAATCATCCCTACACTCAATAAAACTTGGGATATGGTGTTTATTGATGCAGATAAATCAAATTATTTGAATTACTATAAACTTTGTATTGACCAAGTCAGAAAAGGCGGTTATATTTTGGTGGACAATGTGTTATGGAGCGGAAAAGTGCTGGAGAAAAATCGAAAAAAATTAGATAAGGATACTGAAAGTATGCTAGAATTCAACGAATTTGTACACAAAGATGACCGAGTTCAGAATGTACTATTTCCAATCCGTGATGGATTAATGATTTTAAGAAAAAAATGAACATAAAACTTCCTCTATTATTCACCGCTATCTTAATTCTTTCCACAAAGCTGTGGGCGCAGCAAGTTCCGTCTACTATGGAATTTGCCAATATGGATTTAAGATTAACTGCTGGGGCTATAAAAGACATTCAAACTGATGTAGATGCTCTTACTCGTAGCGAAAAATATTTTCAAAAGAAATTAGAGCGAGTAGACATGTACATGCCCATAATTGAAAGGATTTTTAGGGAAGAAGGTTTACCAGAGGATTTCAAATATTTGGTGATTCAAGAAAGTGCTTTGGTTTCCGATGCTGTTTCCAGTAGTAATGCTGTGGGATTTTGGCAGTTTAAAGAAATTTCAGGTTTAGAAAATGATTTAAGAATTGATCGCATTGTAGATGAAAGAATGAATATCGTTTCTTCAAGTCGAGCTGCAGCTACCTATTTAAAAGATCACAATAAATATTTTGATAATTGGGCTTATGCCTTAATTGCCTACCAAAGAGGGCGTGGTGGTGCTGCTGATGTAATAGACGAAAGTAATTTTGGAAAGACTCGATTAAAAATCACAAGCGATACTTATTGGTATTTAAAAAAATATCTCGCTCATAAAGTAGCCTTTGAAAATGCCTTAGGCACTTCAAAACCTCCATACTACCTGAAAGAAATAGAAAATGTAAAAGGGCAGACTTTAAAAACTATTTCAAAAGAAGAAAATGTTCCACTTGAGCTTTTAGAGGAATACAATAAATGGATTAAAAAAGGTAAAATACCTGAAGATAAAAACTACACGGTAATTGTTCCACTTAGCAATTTAGAGAAAATTGAAAAACTACAAACCCAAAAGAAAATCGCATTGGAAGATATGCGAGGAAATATAGATGATAATGAACAGCAAAACTTTCCATTAGTCGATAATTATCCAAACAGATCAGACCGATCAATTCCACATAAAGTTGAAATAAATGGTTTGGATGGTATTTATGCACCTGCTGGATATACCGTGAAAAAATTAGCTGAAACAGCTGGAGTGGATGAATATAAATTTAGAAGATGGAATGATTTGAAAATCAGAGATGAATTAATCACAGGTAAAATCTATTATTTAAGGAGAAAGAGAAGTAGAGCTAAATTCTATTATCACACCGTATCTCGAAATGAGAATATGTGGGAGATAAGTCAGAAATATGGCCTTAGATTAGAAAAACTATACAGAAAAAATCGAATGGAGTCAACCCAAGAACCTAGCACAGGAAGGGTTTTATGGTTACGCCATAACCGACCTGCTAATGTTCCAATTGAATTTAGAGAAGCCCCTGAAAAAGTGTATCCAAAACATGAAGAAAATGTTCCTACGCATTCAGAAGATCAAGAAAAGTCGAAGGACTTAGCAATTCAAGAAGAGGACAAAAAGATGCAAGCAATAGAGTTGGATTCCGTTGCATCCCAGCAAGCAATAATCAATAATGATAGTAGTTTATCAGAAAAAACTTATAAACCAATTACAGAAGAACTAAAGGCAGTGCAAGCAGATAGTCTTGAATTAGATCAGAATAATTTTACAGAGAACGATTCAGTAAAAATAACAGAAGAAGTCTTAATCCCTGCGGAAGAAGAATCTAATGAATCAGATTTAACAAATGAAGAAAATGAATTTGATGAAAAAGATTTTACACAATACGCTATCAGGAAAGGGGATACTTTTTTCTCCATAGCCAACCGTTTTAACATGAAAATATCTACTTTATTAGCTGTTAATGAATTAGGCATTAGAGATACTCTAGCAATAGGTCAAATCATTAAAGTAAATAAAGATGGGTATGTTATTGAATCTAATTTGGAAGAAATAACAGTAGAAAAGGACAATTCATCAGAAATTCCATCGCAAAAAGATACAAATGAAAATAATCAAGGCGATGTCAAACACAAGGTGTCCTCTGGAGAAACTATGTATGCATTAGCAAAGAAGTATAATGTGAGTTTAAAAGAAATTATGGAATGGAATGGCAAGCAGGATTACAATTTGAAGGACGGTGAAATAATTCTTATAAAGCAGAAATAAATATTGCCTTTACCTGAAATCTTGCTTACAATATCTTACATTTGTGTTATCTATCGAAAAAATATTGCATTTCGAAAGAATTATGTTTCAAATAAAAAAAACTTTACTTATGTTTAGAAATAACTCTAAACAGAGTAAATTAATCAATAGATTACAAGGGTAAATTTACATGGTAACAGCTACAAAAACTGTTGATTTAGTGATGCTTGTTGATGATAATGATACTGACAATTTCATTAGCAAGCGTATCATCGAAATAACTGAGTTCGCAAAATATGTTGAAATCAAAAATTCGGGCAAGAGTGCTTTAGAATATTTGGAAGAACACAAGGAAGATCCTGACAAACTTCCTAATATTATATTTTTGGATATAAATATGCCAATTGTGGATGGATTCGTATTTCTATATGAATTTGAAAAGTTCTCGGATATCGTAAAAGATAAATGTAAGGTAATTATCCTATCTAGTTCTGATAACAAAAGAGACATTGATAAGATCGTTAATAACGATCATGTGATTAAATTCATAACTAAACCCCTTACTGAGAACGCTCTTAACGAGATCCGATCTCTTGATTTGTACTAAAACTTATTGGCATTAAAAATTTCTTTGCTCATGAAGATATCTTCAAGCGTCTTAATCTTTTTATTTTTTAGTTTATCCATTTTTGCTCAAAATGACAGTATTCCATCTGATACTACTTATTGGAGTAAAGGCGCAGTTTTAAACCTAAATTTTTCTCAGGTTGATCTTACCAATTGGAATGGAGGAGGACAAAGCTCAATTTCTATTGCAGGTCTGACCAATTTCAATCTTAATTATCAACAAGATAAAGATGCATGGGACAACCGCTTAGATATGGCTTATGGCATATTAAGACAAGGAGATAGCAAGCAGCCGTTTATCAAAACAGATGATAATATTATACTATCTTCAAAATATAGCCGACAATTGAAAAGGAGGATTTTCGTATCGGCCATGTTGGATTTCAGAACTCAATTTGATGAAGGACTGGATGAAGAAGGGCAAGTAATCTCTAGATTTATGGCTCCTGGTTTTTTGTTAGCTAACATTGGTATCACATATCGATACAAAAAAATATTTAGCGCTACACTTTCTCCAATCTCGTCTAAAACAACATTTTTGAATGACGACAGCTTATCAACAGCAGGTGCATATGGCGTGGATCCAGGAGAAACCTATAGATTTCAAGGAGGTATAAACTTTTCCTCAGCCTTTCAAAAAGACATTTGGGAAAACGTAAATTTATCCACAAACCTAAACCTGTTTTCTGATTATGAGAAAATCGGAAATATTGATGTGAACTGGGAGACTGCTTTAAATTTCAAAATCAATAAATTCTTATCTGCTAGTTACAGTACTCAGCTAATTTATGATGACGATATTAAATCAAAAGAAATTATAGTAAATGAAGCTACTGGGGAAACTAGAAATGTAGCAGGAATTCAATTTAAAAGCGTAATGAATATAGGGCTTAACATAAAAATTTAATCTCTGCAATAGTTTAGTAATCAGTATCCAAACCAAAAGTATCTCTGAGTTTTCCTAATAAAGGATTTTCTTTTAACATAGCTTCAAATTTATCCTTAGCGGTATAAGGTCGATCTGCAGCCTTCTCAATATTTACTTTATGTTGCAATTGAATTGCCCTATTCTGAAATTTAGCTCGAATAAAAGTTAATAGTTCCACTCTTATTCTTTCAATCCCATCCACTTCAACAGGATTAGTTAAATTAACTGTTATCATTTCACCTTCAAGCTTAATTGAATTTTTCAAGGAATTAGCGATTACAGGACCAACTTTATTAATCTCAATAAACTCTAAAATAGCGGATCTCAATTCTTCCTCATTTAATTCCTTCCCTTCTTCGGATGGAAAACTTCCCTCTAATTCCTGATTAGCTTCATTTTCTTTCTTTTCTGAAGAAGACTCAACCGGAGTTTGTTTTATCTTCTCTCCAGGTTTGGGAATAGAAGGTGAAGATTTTAAAGGCTTTTTTTCCGTTGCTTTAGCAGCAATTTGATCAGCAAGAGATTTAGGTTTGCTTGTCGTTTCACCTGATGCGGTATCTCCAGCTCTGGACTGACTTAGCTCACTTTTTTTTTTAAAACCGCATCATTCTGTTTTGCCAAATCAATTGCGCTATTAATTTTAGCCAATTTCATTAAAGCTAATTCAACTGCCAACCTCTGGTTTTTACTAGCTTTATAGGATTGATCCGTTTGATTCAAAACTTGAAGACCCGATAGAATAAATGAAGGTGAAACTTCAGCAGCTTGCTGTTTATATTGTGCTTTTACTTGCTCAGAAACTTCCAACAATTGCAAGGTAGATTCATCTTTACAAACTAGTAAATCTCTAAAATGAGCAGCTAGTCCGTTAATGAAGTTATGGCCATCAAATCCTTTTTTTAAGATCTCATCAAATAATAATAAGGCCTCAGGTATTTTTTCATTATTTAAAGCATCAGTTACTTTAAAATAATAATCATAATCTAAAATATGTAAATTATCTATAGTCGCTTGATAGGTAATTTTATTATCAGGAGAGAAAGTGACAATCAAATCAAAAATAGAAAGTGCATCACGCAAAGCACCATCCGCCTTTTGAGCAATTAAATGTAAAGCTGCATCTTCAGCTTCTATCCCTTCCCTATCGGCAATATCCTTTAAGTGAACTGAAATATCCGAGACTTTAATTCTATTGAAATCATAAATCTGACATCTGGATAGAATGGTTGGGATAACTTTGTGCTTTTCAGTAGTCGCTAAAATGAAAATAGCATAAGAAGGCGGCTCCTCTAATGTTTTTAAGAAAGCATTAAAGGCTGCATTCGAAAGCATGTGAACCTCATCTATGATATAGACTTTATATTTCCCATGCTGTGGCGGTACTCTTACTTTATCAATAAGATTACGGACGTCATCTACAGAGTTATTCGAGGCAGCATCCAACTCATAGATATTAAGTGAGGACGATCCCTCCATATTATCCACTTCGAAATCGTTGATCAGTCTAGCTAAAATCCTAGCACAAGTAGTTTTACCGACACCTCTTGGACCGCAAAACAAAAGAGATTGCGCCAAATGATCGTTGTCAATTGCGTTTTTTAAAGTAGTAGTAATATGCTTCTGCCCTACTACCTCATCAAAACCTTTTGGTCTATATTTCCTTGCTGATACAACAAAATTTTCCATTAGCGCAATTTATAAATACCCTTTCGATTTTAAGATAAGAAATAAGGATAATTATGATTTTTTTTCAAGATTTTTCTAAGATGATTTTTTCTACTATATAACAAGATTTCTTTTTACGAGCCGAAACCTTTGTAACCCCCATCAATAACACCCCTAAAGTCCCCTCATGGGGACAGTCTCTCAGATTTTCATCAGCAGAAAATAATAAAATCACCACTATTTTCTACTTTTGCATAAACCTGTTATCTCATTTGAAGTTCAGTTCTCGCCCAAAGGCTAAACAACCTCTAGCTGGAAAGACTGCGAATACTTTAGAATTTCAGCCGTAATATTCTACGAAATTCCTAGGAGTTTCATAAAGCGTTAACTTATGAAGACTAGAACCTTCTTGCAATTGCTTTACTTTTGGCTCTAATATTTTCCAAAATTCAGCTATAATTATTTCACAGCTCGCCATTTTTCCAACTAGAAATGGGACATCCATGTTAAGGTTTTTATGATCAACCTTATCAATGATTTCTGATCTGATTAAAATACTTAACTTTTTCAAATCTACCACAAATCCCGTATCAGGATCAGGTTCTCCTTTCACTGTCACAATCAACTCAAAATTATGACCATGCCAATTTTCATTGGCGCATGGGCCAAAAACTTCCTCGTTTCTTTCCTTGCTCCAGTTTGGATTAAATAGCTTGTGTGCTGCGTTAAAATGTTCTTTACGATTAACGTAAACCATGTCAATCTTAATTTTTAGGCTGCAAATATACGTTTATTCATTTATAATAAATAGTTTTGCTTAAAGAGCTTAAAATAAAAACATACATCTCATGATAATAGTCACCGGAGCCGCTGGATTTATCGCATCAAATTTGATCAAAAAACTTAATTCTGAAGGTTTTAACCACATTATTGCAGTAGATAAATTTGATAAGCCTGAAAAAAACAAAAATCTGGAAGACTTAATAATTCAAGAAAAAGTTGAAAGAGATGTGTTTTTTGAATGGCTAGATAAACAGGATGCTAAGAAAGTTGAGTTTATCTTTCATTTAGGTGCCAGAACAGATACTACTGAATTCGATATAGAACTTTTAGCAAAACTCAATACTGAATACACCAAGGAAGTATGGAAAAAATGTATTGAAATGCAAATCCCATTAATTTATGCTAGCTCTGCAGCAACTTATGGACTTGGAGAACTAGGTTATGACGATGATGAAAGTAAAATCCCAGAATTAAAACCACTTAATCCTTACGGCATTTCAAAAAATGAATTTGATAAATGGGCACTTAAACAAGAAAAAAAGCCGTTTTACTGGGCAGGGTTAAAGTTTTTCAACGTCTACGGCCCTAGGGAATATCATAAAGGCAGAATGGCTAGTGTGATTTTACATGCATATAAACAAATTTCAGAAACGGGTAAAATGAAATTATTCCGTTCTCATCATCCTGAATTTAAAGACGGGGAGCAAATGAGGGATTTTGTTTTTGTTGATGATGTGGTGAAAGTAATGATTTGGTTAATGCATCACCGCAAAAACTCGGGAATCTACAATCTGGGAAGTGGGAAGGCTCGTACTTTCATAGACTTGGTGAAAGCTGTTTTTAAATCTATGAAGAAAGAAGAGGATATTAGTTTTATTGATACTCCTGCTGATATTCGAGACAAATATCAATACTTCACAGAAGCAAAAATGGAAAAATTAAAGAAAATAGGCTATCCTTATGAATTCACTGATTTGGAAAGTGGTGTAGCTGCTTATATCAAAGAAATGAAACTATAAACAGTTTAATACGATAAAAAAGCTTATGTCGTAACATTTATTTTTAATATTAAACTAAAACTCAACAAACCATTACAACTATGTTTGAACAACTAGATCCGGAATTATTAGATAAAATTTATACTTACGCTATTGAAATTGGAATAGCATTAATAAAGGTAATTCTCATTTTTATTGTAGGTAGAATTACAATTGGTTACCTCATGAAGGGCATAAATAAAGCTTTCAAAAAATCTGAGCTGGATGTATCTCTTGTCGCTTTCTTAGGCTCATTTTTTCGCTTTGTATTCTACATCGCTCTAGTTCTTGTTATTGCTCAAAGTATTGATATAAAAATCGCAGCTATTCTCGGAGTATTAGGTGCAGCCGGTTTAGCGATTGGTTTAGCCCTTCAAGGAAGTTTATCCAACTTTGCCGGTGGTATTTTAATATTGATTACAAAGCCTTTCAGAGTGGATGACATTATAGAAGCTAAGGGTTACTTTGGGGTTGTAGAGAAAATCGATATTCTTCATACTTATGTCAGAACATTTGATAATCAAGTGATTGTGATGCCAAACGGAGCATTAGCTAACGCAGATGTCACGAATACTACACTTAAAGATACTAGAAGAGCAGAATTAAAAGTAGGCGTTGCTTATGGGTCTGATATTAGTAAGGTTAGGGAAATCATTTTATCTGTACTATCAAAAGATGAACGAATTAAACCTGATCCTGCACCAGTTGTAAAATTCACTAATTTTGGAGATAGTTCGTTAGATTTAAGCGTTAGGGTTTGGACTGATACTGATAATTTATGGCCTGTATATTGGGATAATATGGAAGCAATTAATAATGAGTTTGTTAAGCAAAATATTGAAATTCCATTTCCACAAAGAGATATTCATATGAGAACCAAATAAAAAATATGAACATAAATATTTTATATTTAGCCTTCGATTTAGTCGAAGGCTTTTTTTTATTGAAAAAAATCAAAAAAATTTACCCCTAAAAAGGAGAAATATCGTTCTTGAAGGGATTATATAAAAATATATTTGTGAAGAAAACTATCTCAGTGCAATTGAAAGTATTTATACTAGCCTTGCTTATTTTTTGTGGCCACTCCTCCTACTCTCAAAATTTTGTAAAAAGGTACTTTAATAATCTAATCAACGATACAAGCGATATTTCGAAACCTCAATTTTTGATTTATCCTACAGTAGCTTTTGCGCCCGAAACCAGTTGGGAGTTTGGCCTAAGTTCCTTGCTAGTATTTTATGCAAAACAAGACACTTCTAACCGATTAAGCGAAATAAATGGATTTACCTTTTTCACATTAGAAAATCAATACGGGCTTTGGTTTGATCATGCCATTTACTCAGATGAAGATAAGTGGTTTTTTCTTGGAAGATTAAGATTCCAAAGTTTCCCATTGTTTTATCATGGCATAGGCAACCAAACACCCGAAGATTATATAGCACGAGTGGATGCAAATCAAATTTTCATTAAGGAAAGAGTATTGCGTAAAGTCAAAAAAGATCTATTTGTAGGATTAGAAATGGATTTTCAACGCTTAAGTGCTGTTGATTTTGTACCTGCAGAGGGCATCAATGGGATTCAAGATTTACCTTTGGGAAGCCAAGGATCAACCAACTTAGGATTTGGACTTGGTTTAGTGCATGACAATCGACATAATGTTTTAAATGTAAGAAAAGGATTATTTTCAGAATTGGCATTAATACATTACAACCAAACTTGGGGAAGCACCTATGATTTCACTTCTGTAATTTCCGATACAAGAATTTATCGACCAGTTGGAGAAAATAATGTTTTTGCAACACAGGTTTTTGGTCAATTCAATTCAGGCAATGTTCCTTTCAATCAACTAGCACTAATGGGCGGAGAAAGCATTATGAGAGGTTATTATTACGGAAGATACAGAGATCGAAATCAGTTGGCAGCCCAATTTGAATATCGCTTTCTACCAATTCCTTTTGGCTTTACAGACAGAATTGGTGCAGCAGTATTTGCGGGAGCTGGTAAAGTATTTCCAGAGTTAAATAATTTTGACTTATCTAATATTGTGGTTTCAGGTGGAGCGGGCTTAAGATTTTTGCTTTTCCCTAAAAAGGACATTTATACACGTTTTGATGTAGCCATTACACAAGAAGGGCCAGGTTTTTATTTATTTATTGGGGAGGCTTTTTAAGATCTAATTTTTCTGCCAAGCTTTTTGCTTCTTCAATTACTGTATTTGGATACTGATTAATTTCCAATATCCTAATAGCATTCCTTGTTTTAAGTTTTCCTTCCTTTAATTTGTAATCAAAATCTACTTTATCCTCACTTATGATTTCACTAAAATGATAGAGATTATATTCCTCCTTTAATAAATCCGCTAATTCAATATCATGAGTGGATACAAAAACCAAATTATCATTGCTAGATAAATAGGACAAAACTGCCTTACCAGCTGATATTCTTTCAATTGTATTTGTCCCTTTAAAAATTTCATCAAGAAGAAATAAATGAAAGAATTCCTGCTCCGCATGCTTAATCATTTTTTTAATAGTGGATACCTCTTCAAAATAATAGCTCTTTTCATTCATTAGGTCATCACTAATTCTGATAGCAGACATTAATCTCACCTTTGGCAATTGAAATGAATTAGCAAAGCAAGTATTGAGTGCCATGGCGGTAATGACATTAATTCCTATTGTTCTTATAAATGTTGTTTTACCAGACATGTTTGAGCCAGTAAATAAAATAGATCTACCTGAGGTATCAATATTATTTCAAACACAATTCTCAATTAATGGATGATATATTCCTTTAGCCTTTATCCCATCTTCAGGATTTGAATAGTTAGGCAAACAATAATTATCAGCTCCATACCTCAGTGAACTAATGGAATATAGCATATCAAGTCTACCGATCGAATTGTATAAATTTCTAATATGTTTTTGATTAGTTTTAATTTTAGTCAATGCCTTAAAAAACATTATAGGTTCTAAAACCAAAATGATTTTGATTATTTCCAAACTTCCCCAAAATAAATTAGTCACATCACTTTGTGCCCTATTTTCAAGTTGAAATAGATAGAAGTGCTTTTTCACCCTCTCAATCACAGAAATTGATTGTTTAAATTCCTTCTCCATAAAAATATTAGAATCATAGTCTAAAAGGTTTTTAGCTATGGAATGTAATTTTAGCAGCTCAGGTATGGAAGAAATGTAATGGTCTAAATTGTTCTTATTTCTATAGTGGATTCCCATATTGATGATAATCAAAACAGGAACTAATGAAACCAGTCCAGTACTAAATAAAAGGCTAAGTACACAACTTAAAGATATTATAGATAAAAAAGGAAGAATCCAGTGCCACTTTGGTACTTCAATCGGTTTATCCTGAAACAATTTAGCTATATAAAAAGCTTCTGTCTGATCTAATTTTGATAATTGCTTTTCTAAAAATAACCTAAATTTTTCATCCTTTTCAATCTTCTGAATTAACTCTTCATCCTTATCACTTATGTTATCATCATCATTAGATGTTCTTAATTGATAGTAGAGATACTGCTGACCAACTTTAGAATTGGTTCTATCTAAAAACATGAATAATTCCTCAAAATCAAGGTCATTACATGTTTTATCTGATAAATGAGAATAATCAGATTTTGTGTTTTTAAGAAAGTATTCTGATATCCAATTAAATAAGAAAGTCTCGCTTTTAAATTCGCCAAATTTCTTAATATAATTCGACTTCTTATGTTTATTATTGAATAATCTCAAGTCAAGTAAGTTGATTTCAACTTTGCAAGTTGGTTTAAAATTTTAAAAATGACCTACAAAATCTCAAGTAATTGTTCCTTTGTTATTTTTTGCAAATAAATTCGTTCAAATCTTCCTGCTAGAAATGTCGTTCCTGTTATAGCAATTCCTTCATCTTCTAATTCGATTATACTTGCAAGCGTAAATGGATTTAAAGTTCCAAGATAGTAGGTAGCTTCCAATTGACCCGAGTTCACATCATAAAAATATAATACCACTTGCCTACCCTCTGTTTCAGCTGCAATAATGATCAATGATTTATTCAAACCATTGTAAGGAATAATCCTACAAATGGCTCTTTCGGCAATCTCCGGAATGTTTCTATCAAATAAATTAACCGATGAGCTAATATCATTTATGGGTAAGGCTGCTTTAGCATTCATAAAATGATCTGAAAATTGAAAACCAACAATTGCAAAATCAGATGGAGTTGTTGAATAAGCTGCCTTCATGCCAGCATCACTTCCCTGTCCTTGCAAAACGCCTGTGGGATCATCACCGAAATTTGTAAATACCATGGATAGAGTATAATTATAAAACCCATTGAAATAATATTGATTTCCAGCTGATTGTCCACAGAAAAATGGTAAGCGGGCACTTCTTTTGGTGAAGTGGTTTACAATTGCATCTTGAACATCGCTCCCCGGCCCAATCGAATAATTTACCTGTTGTAAAATCCCCCCATCAGTAGAAACCTCTGTTAAAATAGAATTGAGTCCATCTGGATCGTATGACAATAGCAACAAATTATTATTAGCAGTTACATTCGCAGCCAGAGGATATGATGCTGTAGTATTCAAACTTACAGGATTTAAACTTCCATCTTCTGAAATAACCACTAAATAAGGTCGAAGCGTATTTCTATCCATGCAGAAAAAATATAGTGAACTTCCTATTTTCAAAAGTGATTTTGTTGGGGCAACAAAAGTTTCTTCTAATTGCTGTTCTATCACAAAATCTCCGATTGAATCGGTAACTACCAAATTTATACCTGAAAAATCACTAGATGAAAGTCTTCTTTCTGATAATATGTAGTAATTATTTGTATTGAATTGAAGCCCCACTGGACTATAGGATGCATTATAATCGCCATCATCGTAAATTTTTAAGAATGATTGTTGCTGTGGTTCTAATTCCTCATTCTCACAGGAAAAAATGAAAACTGAAATGATTGATATAAAAACGATTAAATTCTTTCTCATAGTGCTTTAAACTGGCTATCAATATATCTGAGTGGGAAAACAAAGCTTAAAGATGCACTATAATTTTGTAGACTATAATCATCTTGAACTTCTCCAAATGAAGAGAAAGTGTTTTCAGAAAATCTAGTTTCACTATTCACAATGGATTGAAAACTATGTCGATACTGCACATCAATTATGCTACGAATATTCCAGAAGTCGAAGCTGACACCAACTCCACCTAATACTCCCCAGTTATTCTTAATTTCTTCTTTATTATTAAGTTTTATATTCGCTCTTTCAAATTCAACGGGCTGTCCAGAAGCATAATCTGCTTCAAAAATTTGAACTTCTTTATTTGCATCAAATGCTATGGAATAAAAAGCGCCAGCCATAACAAATGGTCTAATTTTATTTCCAATTATATCATATTTTACAGCCAAAGGTAATTCAAGAAAGGTAATGCTCTGCCGCACCTTATAGCTTGTTTCATATTGGTCTCTTTCAGTCTCCCCTGACCAGCTCAACTCACTACTATAATTTATATTATTTCTGAAAAAAGTAGGGAAACTCATTACTGAAAATCCTTTATGGTAAAAAGTAACATCCAATCCGATATGAAAAGCAGGATTTACAAAATTTTCATAATCCTTTTCTAAATTTTCATTGCTATAATTTATAGGATTCAATCCGGAGTAGCTTTTAATTAAGGCTATTTGACTAAAATTAGCTCCTCCCCTGATTCCTAACCACCACTGAGTATTAAGAAACTCTTGAGCTTGAGATGCAGGCGTACTCGGTTTTTTTCTTCTCTGAGCCAATCCATCAAAAGCTGATATGAATAGAACAAAAGTCAATACAAGCAGTAAAATTCTAAATCCATACATAAAATCAGTTTTTGATAAGTTTTTTTGTGTCGCTAATGTTTTTGGCATTTACTCTTATAGTATAAACACCAGACTTTAAGCCAGAAATATCTAATTGAAAGTCATTTCTACCTTGCTGGAGTGTTTTATTAATTACACCAATAGATTGACCACTTATTCCAAGGATTTCAATTCGCACTTTCCCCGGCTCATTGCTCTGGATTCGTAGGTTAGTAAAATCCACAGCAGGATTTGGAAAAGGATTATCAACATTAAAATGCTTCCCTAGCCAAGAATTGGTTCCAGTTATGCTATTAGAAACCATTTCAACATCAGGTAATGGATTTCCATTTTCATCTGTAGCATTGAAAAAATCCCTAAAGAAAATATCATTATTTATACTAGCTTGATCAACTCCCAACCATTCATGCAAAATATTGGCATAAAGCTGACGGTAATCAAATTGCAAATCAATATTGCTTTTATTCAAATCAGGATTTGTACCAAATACACCAGGGTTAACCCTATTACCGAAAACCATTACTGCACCACCTTTGCCGTGATCTGTTCCATAACTTCCGTTAGATGGAATTCTCCTACCAAACTCACTCATACTAATAGTTAGCACTTTATCCTCCAATCCTCTTGCTTTCAAATCAGCATGGAATGCTTTCATAGCGGCAGATATATGATACATTTTGGTAGCATGAATGCCCATAGTGGTATTGGTACTTTCTACTTGTCCTGCATGGTTATCAAACCCGCCTATTTTCACTAAAAACACTTTAGTTTTAATACCACCGCCCAAAAGACGAGAAACTAATTTCAACTGACCACTTAAGGGGTTTCTTAAGCTACCGGAAGGCGCATTAAAAGGATAGATTTCAGGGTATTCAATCGAACTCTCATTCGATGCCAAATAAATCTCTTGCAGTCTCTTGATGTAGGTTTCAGATTTATCTTCCAATCCTAAAATCCAATCCATTTCCTTTTTATACGGGGAACCATTGAGATGCTCAGGAGGTAATCCTCTAGGATCAACTCCCTGATCAGCAAAGCCTTCCAAATTTTCAATTTGATTCAATAATTGTCCAGGGTTATTGCCCAGTGAAATGGAAGTTGGGATATTCCCCTCTTGATGAAATAGTAAAGAAGTGTCATTTCCCATTTCCAAAGCCAAAGGATCAGGCATTCCTGCGTTTGGAAAATCATCAGGATAAGCAGAAGGAGTATAAACCTGATTCAAATATCTTCCTATCCAACCCGAGGAATAATAATCATCATAATCGCCTCCCATAAACCAGATATCTCGTCCACGGAAATGAGATCCATTATTTTTAGGATAAGAAACTCCCTGGTAAACTGCTGCCTGACCTCGATCGTACATACTTTTAAAATCGATCATATCAGGATGAAGCCCAACTTGATCAGGCGCTGCTAAAGTACTATCCAATGGAATTAAAGTTCTGTTTCCACTTTTATAAGGAATTGCAATATTAGCTCTTCTATTATAATAGAGGTCATAATTATCGATAGGAATAAAGCTATTCAAACTGTCATTTCCACCATGCAATTGAAGGATAACCAATACTTTATCGTTATCACTTTTATGTAAAAGGCTTTTAAGGGGTTGATGCGAAGATAATAGACGCATTGGAATACCATGAAATGCAATTGAAGCTCCCGCAGCGAAACCTAATCGTTTTAAAAATTTTCTTCTGTCCATGGTTACATCAATTGATATTCAGGTGATTGCAAAATAGCATTGAAAAGATCCTGTAATTGTCTTTCTACTGTTTCTCTATCCACTCCTTGTGTCCAGCGGAATGTCCAGGCTTCTTCCGGATCCTCATCTATTTGAAAAGTCTTCAAAAAAGCATCCAAGAAATAATTTAACCTCTCCTCTGTTAAGGGACTGCTATCAGGATTCTGAAATCCTAGATTATCAGTTAATGCCAGAAATTGATTAGCAATTTCAATTACCAAATCTTTAGCAATTGAGGCAGTGGAATTATCTACATATTGCTCAACATATTCAATTGGTGTCTTAAACTGAATCGCCATTCCTTCCATATTAGCACTGCTTACGCTTTGAACATAAGCATATCTCTGAGTAAGGTAAGAAGTTGTGATCCAACCTCTGTGGTAAATCGGAAATTGGTGATAGGCAAGATAACCAGCTACTTCGAAAGGTTCATAAAAATTTAAGCCCATATCGCCCATTTTCCTTAACCAATCATTTGTGATTTCATAAAATGCAGTTGGATTTAAAAGATAATCAGGCAATTGTAACTCTACACTTCTAGCATGACCAATGATTAGGTCCAAAGGGCTTTTAATTATACTTCCAAAATTATCATCAGAAACACCATCAACACCTTCATAAAATTCTCTGCTACTAAATAATACTTGTAAGACAGCCTGTAGACTAAAGTTCCGCTCTACAAAAACAGAAGCCATATCCTTTATTACTCCATTTTGGATATCTTCCGTAATTTCATGGTAAACGAAAAAGCGGTAAATTTTTCGGCAAATATGGATAGCCGTTTCTTCTTGCTCAAAAATAGCATCAATAAATTGCCTAATTTCATCTACAGCACTTTCATAGGTAGCTTCCCCATTCAATAATAGCTCAGGATTAGGAGAAATAATTGCATTATTGAATCGAAAACTTAATTCTTTGGTGTTATTATCATGCTGAGCAGCAACTAAGCCATTTCCCTTTGCAATTCCAGTTGGTAATTCAGTTTGCTCATCTACAAAACTAAAAGTAGGATCAATATTAAAACCTGATAAAATCTTTGCTCCTTCTTGCACATCCTGTTCTGTAAAAGTACCGTAGTCGCCTACTTCCGTACTGCCTTTATCAATTCCCTCTAACCCTCTTCCAATAGAATACAATTCCAGTAATTCTCTGGCATAGTTTTCATTTGGGCTACCTTTTACATTCAGACGCCCATCTAAAAATTGCAACATCGCATTATCCAAGGAAATTTTTATGACTAAATCTTTGAAACTTAGAATTTCTTCTGTCTCTTCTATTTCTAAAAACTGATCAAAGGCAAACTGGCGAAAAAGTTGATTTTGGAAATACAGTGCACGACTATTTCCAACTACTGACTTTTTTGTTGTAAAATGGGTATGTAAAAAGTAAACTAGTCGTTCTCGAAAGATGTAAGACAGTTTTTGTTCCTCTGTTGTATTTGGTCCTAAAAACTGACCGATTTGCCAGCCTAAGAAATATTGCTCTAATTCAAAACCTTCGCTATTGGCATCTGTTGTGCCAGTTGTCATCCATTCGGTTCCGGTAGCAGGGTCAACTGGTGGTGCAGGAAAAGGTATTTCATTTATAAAAAGCCGATCTATTGCTTGTTGAGTATTTAATTGGGCAAATTCTTCCACTAAATCTGGTGTAGAACCAAAGACAGTCCTCCTAAGAAGATGAGAAGCTCTTTGTCTTCCTAAGGTTTCGTTTAATGGAGTTAGAGGCATAATATAAAGTTACTTTAACTCCAAAAATAAAAAAATAAATTCTTTATTTATATATTTATCGACTATTTTTAAACATTGATAATAATATAAATGCTGCTTATCTAAAATCCAATCACTTGTATGTTTCTTTTTTGCATTGCAATCATAATGAACTTTTTTTTTTAAAATACTTTGATTAATAAAACTTACTAGAATATCTTTGCAATTGTGAAACACAAGTTAGTCTCTATAACACTTCTTCTCTTTTTCCTATGCCATACCTTTATGTTTATGGTGATAAGGTTGAATTTTGAAGTTAATAGGGATCTGCTAGCAGAATTATTCTGTATAAATAAAGATCAACCCATGACAATGTGTTATGGAAGTTGCTATTTAAAAGACCAATTGCAGAAAGAGGCTGAAAAAAAGAGTTCCGAAAAGAATTTAATGACTGAGCAAATTCAGCTCGATAAAAATCCTGAAATGCTTAGCGTCAAGAATTTTAATACCATAATCCCTACACAAAAATTCCCAGATTCATTTGTCACAAACTATCAGTTTATTTTTGAATTTGACATAACACATCCCCCCTGTTGGTTTAGCTAAAGCTTTATAAAAACCAAGTTTTAACTAGAAAACAAAATTCAAAAAATGAAAAGTAGAAAATTAATTCTGCTTTCCGTTATTCCTTTGTTTTTTGCATGTGATCCGGTTGAATATTCCCCTGTGATAAATCATGGGTATAAACTTAATGCCCCTGTTTATTTTGGAGAATATCAAGAACGAATCCCAACTGATAATCCAATTACTAAAAATGGTTTTCAGTTGGGAAGGAAATTGTTCTATGAGACAGCATTGTCTGCCGACAAAAGCATTTCCTGTGGATCCTGTCATCAACAAGAATTGGCCTTTACAGATGGGAAAGCTGTAAGCGCTGGAATAGAAGGAAAGTTAGGAGAAACCAGTGCAATGTCCTTGGCTAATCTCTTGTGGACTGAGAATTTTGGTTGGGCAGGAAATTTTAATCTCCTCAATGATCAATCTTTGGACCCGATCAAAAATCCAATAGAAATGCATCTTCCATTGGAACAAGCGGTGGTGAGATTAGAAGATTTGGGATATGCGTCTGATTTCCAAAAAGCTTTTGGCTCCTATGATATTACAATTGCGAGGATTGGAATGGCATTAACGCAATTTCAACGTGCGCTGATTTCTTCCAATTCTAGATATGACCAATATCTTCGGGGAAAAATAGAGCCTACTCAATCAGAGTTGAATGGCATGCGATTATTTTTCACGCATCCTATTCCTGGTCAACTAAGAGGCGCAAATTGTGGAGACTGCCATTTGGGACCTTTGACCTCAGGTGACATAGTTGGTTTTCAAGGGTTTCATAACAATGGGTTAGATAATGATCAGACAATGGATGATGGCTTAATGGCAGTTACAGGCAAGCCTCAAGACAAAGGGCGATTTAAAACCCCAACCTTAAGGAATATTGCTGTAACGGCTCCTTATATGCACGATGGACGATTTGAAACTCTGGAAGAAGTATTAGATCATTACAATACGGGCATTAAAAAAAGTGAAACCTTGGATATTTTAATCATCGAAGGTAGCAACGAGCCTTTAAATGTTCATGATGAAATTCGGCTACACTTAACTGAAAAAGAAAAGAAAGACGTGATCGCTTTTTTACACATGTTGACAGACAAATCATTCTTAAATAATCCGGATTTCTCTAACCCTCACTAACTGCGTGATTTAGATATGATTTTTTTAACAATTGAAGAAAAATATGAAAACAATAAAAAACAAATTTATATATGCTTTGCCTCTTTTTTTGGCGCTAACCTTCACTTCTTGTACTGAAAATGAAGAAATTGATAAAGGCACTTTAAAAATTGAATTTAAAAATCTGTTAAATGGCGAACCATTGCAGTTTGAAGGCTTTCGGTATAACAGAGACGAAGTGGATTTTAATATTGCCGCATTAAACTATTACATCTCCAATATAAAGTTTTTAGATGATGAGGGACAAGTCATCTTCACTGAACCAGAAAGCTATCATTTGTTGGAAGAAACGAGCACAAGAAAGAAATTGACCATTGAAATTCCTGATCTGAAGCTACAAGAAATTTCTTCCATAGAATTTTCCATTGGAATTGATCCTGAAAAAAATCTAAGCTTAGATAATACAGGTGACCTCGACCCCAGCAATGAAATGGCTTGGAACTGGGATACGGGCTATAAATTTCTGCTAATGGAAGGAGAAATATTCGAATCTGATGGTAGCAGAAAAGGAATGGTTTATCACATTGGCGGAAATGAAAATTATAAAACAATACAGAAAGAAATTAACGCAAAAATAAAATCAGGTACGACAACTACATTAGAGGTTAAAGCAGAAATTTCAGCTTTGTTTGATTCTCCTAATTATATCAACATCAATGAAACGAATGTTGCAATGGGTGGTGAAGATGCTAAAAAAATAGCTGACAATTATGCTCAAAATTTCTTATCAATTATTAAATAATAAATTTAAAAAACAGAAAATGAAACATATATTAATTATTTCAATATTAAGTATCATCATGTTCTCTTGTAATGATGATATGGAAGATAACGTAATGCAAGAGGATGTCACCTTCAATTTTCACTTCCACCCAACAGTGGATGGTGAAGAATTTTCTACAAATCACACATACAATATTGACAATCAAGAAATAGTATTTTCTAATGTATCATTCTACATGTCAAACTTAATCCTCAAGCATAATGATGGTCAAGAATTGAAGTTTGATAAAGAAACGAACGAAAAAGAAGATGATCTATTTTTATTAGTATCTGCTGATAAAATGATTTATGAAGGCGTGACAGTACCTGGAGGAGAATACACGGATTTATCGTTCCAAATAGGCGTTGATACTGTAGTTAATAGCACCATAGAGCCCTCGGCTTGGCCTTCTGATCATCCTTTATCTGAGGATTATCCAGGCTTTGCATATTGGAGCTGGAATTCTGGCTACAAATTTATCGTGGCTGAAGGGACAATTAATGGTGAAGAGTTCAGATATCACATTGGAACAAACAATCTAATTCGTACCATAAATTTATCAGCCGATTTTATGCTAATGGAAGATGGAAATGAAATCATGATTAGCTATGACATTGCGGAGTTTTTCTCTGGTATAGACTTGAGTAATCCTGATAATTTCGTGAACATGACTTTTACTGACCCTGTACAAGCAGGTAAAATCGCAGACAATGTGGTGGGGGCATTACAGTTAATGAGTGGTCATCAAATGTAATTCAATAAAGTTTGGAACACTGAAATATGATTTGAGGTAGATTTCAAATATGGCGCACAAATAAAAATTCTTAAGTCTTTTGACTGTTGTACCTGATAATACACCACTTAAGAAAACATTTGTGCGCCTCTCAAAATTTTATAAAATTCAGAGATATGCCGAAAATACATAAAATATTTATTCTATCATTAATTATTCTTTTTGGACTTACTATTATTGGATGTAATTCTCCAGAATTAACTCCTGAGTACACAATATATGTACCTATAAATCTCGGAGAAAATTTACCTCAAAATGAGCGTAATCGACTAACGAAAAAAGGGGTTCCCCTTGGTGAAAAAATCTTTTTCGATCAGCGATTTTCATCCAATGGAAAAGTCTCTTGTGCAAGCTGCCATAAGCCCGAAAAAGCCTTTACTGATGGTGTAGCGCTGTCGAACTTAGGAGTTTCAGGGAAGGCCTTGCATAGAAATTCACCTAGTCTAGCCAATATTGCCTGGGCAGATGGTCTTTTTTGGGACGGGGGAGCACTAAATTTGGAATCTTTAAGCTTTGGGCCTCTTACGCATGCAGATGAAATGAATAATGATTTGGATAGCCTTGTTGGCTGGTTGTCTGATGATCCAGATTACTACCCCTTATTCATGGAGGCATTTCCTAATTTAGGGGTTTCTTCTGCATCCATTTCCAGAGCCTTGGCACAATTTCAGCGTAGCCTGATCTCTGCAAATTCAAAATACGACCAATACGTCAGAGCTGATGAAAATATATTTTCATCGGCTGAAAAAAGAGGACTTCAATTATTCACCCAGCATTGTAGCAGCTGCCACCAATCAGATCACTTTACAGATTACAGCTATCATAATAACGGACTTGATTCCGTTTTTACCGACTCCTCTTTTGAAGAGGTATTTAAAGGAAGATATCGAATCACTAGAGATCCTGAGGATCTGGGAAAATATAAGACTCCTACTTTACGAAATATAGCTTTAACAGCACCTTACATGCATGATGGCAGATTTCCAACTTTAGAAAGTGTGCTATTGCACTATGCAAAGGGAGTTCGAAAATCCGAAACTTTATCTCCGCTACTAAAAGAAGGCGAGAAAGTCGGAATTGAACTGAGTCCTCAAGAGCAAAGTGATATTATCGAGTTTCTGCACACATTAACTGACAAAGAATTTATAAACAAATATTGAAATGAATAAAAAGTTAATTTTACTATTAATTTTAGTAGGTATACAAACCAGATTATTGGCATGTGACGTTTGCAATATATTTGAGTTTAAGACTGTTGACCAGAAAAATTATATTGGTGTATTCTATCATTATATGTCTTTCAATGGCTACAGTCATCTCAACCAAGAGCACCGCATGTTTTCAAAATCGCCACAAATGCATGAATTAGATGGCTCTAATCTATTCTTTGAAAAAAAACAGCAAGATTTTGAAAAATATTCAACCTTTGCTTTAAGAGCTAATTTAAATCTTTTTAAAAACTTCAGGTTAAATGTATTGCTACCATACGAACGCACGGTTGTTTATTATAATAAAGTATGGTCTACTTTAGATCCTGTTTCGGACACTACAATGTCCTTATCTGGGTTGGGCGATGCCTTTGTGGGAATAGATAAAAACATAAGATTCACCACTGATCAATTTACTCACTATCTCATCCCTGGGCTTAGCTTAAAATTACCCACAGGGATTACCAATATAAAAGATAACGCAGGCGAGGTATTTGACCCTGAAATACAACCAGGAACAGGAACTTTAGATCTGCTCTTGAGATTAAATCATACCATGACAAATGGCAAGTGGGGTTTATTTTCTGCATCGAGTTACAAAATAAACAGTACTCACAATAACTACAGATTTGCGAATAGCTTTAATTTTCAATCTGATGTATTCTTGGTACTTGGTAACCCTAAAAAACAATTTATACCTCAAGTTGGCTTTTATATGGAAAGTGCCGGAAAAAACATAGATGCGGGGAATAGTATAGATTTTACTGGAGGCACTACCGTCTTTTTTGATACTGGCATGGAGTTAAGAATAAATAACTCTATTAGTTTCCAACTATCAGCTCAACTACCAGTTTACGACCAAAGAAACAATAATCAAATTGGTAATGCAGGCAGGTTAAATGTAGGTATAGTTAAAATCATGTAAATACGAAATAGCCAGATTAATTAAAAAAATAAAGAGACCCTTTAGTACGCTATCTGCTTTACTAAAGGGTCTTGATATTATTATGAAACTATTGAATCAAGAATCGCATTAAAAGTATTGCTTGGGCGCATTTGCTGCTCTAAAATACTTTCCTCAGGCTTATAATAACCGCCCATATCCACTGGCTTGCCTTGAGCTGCAATCAACTCTTCATTGATTTGTGCTTCCTTAGCGCTCATGGCTTCAGCTACACTGCTGAATATCTTGTTCAAATCAGCATCTTCATTTTGTGCAGCTAATGCTTCAGCCCAATACATGGCTAAGTAAAAATGACTGCCTCTATTGTCAATTTCATTCACATTTCTTGATGGGGATTTATTTTCATCCAAAAACTTAGAAGTGGCATTGTCTAATGCAGCACCTAATATTTTGGCTTTCTCATTACCGAAAGTTTTTCCTAAATGGTCCAATGAAACAGCTAATGCCAAGAATTCGCCCAATGAATCCCATCTTAAATGGCCTTCTTCCATAAATTGTTGCACATGCTTAGGAGCAGAACCACCAGCACCTGTTTCAAATAAACCTCCACCATTCATCAATGGTACAATAGAAAGCATTTTCGCGCTGGTACCTACTTCTAAAATTGGGAAAAGATCGGTTAAATAATCTCTCAAGACATTTCCTGTAACGGAAATAGTATCTTTTCCTTCTACTATTCTTTCAAATGAGAAACGGGTAGCCTCCACAGGATTCATTATTCTAATATCCAAACCATTTGTATCATGGTTTTTTAAATACTCATTGACTTTTTTAATCAATTCAGAATCGTGTGAACGATTACTATCCAACCAGAAAACAGCTGGATTTCCTGTATCCTTAGCTCTGTTCACCCCTAACTTCACCCAGTCTCTAACTGGTGCATCTTTCACTTGGCACATTCTCCAGATATCACCTTCAGCTACTTCATGACTTAATAAAACACTTCCGTTGGCATCCCTAACTTCAACAGTTCCAGCTTCAGGAATTTCAAATGTTTTATCATGAGAACCATATTCTTCAGCTTTCTGAGCCATCAGTCCCACATTGGAAACGCTCCCCATAGTAGCAGGATCTAATGCGCCATTTTGCTTACAGAAATCTATCGTTTCTTGGTAAACACCAGCATAACTTCTATCCGGAATAATGGCTTTTGTATCTTGAGTTTTATTATCCTTATTCCACATCTGACCAGAAGTTCTGATCATAGCTGGCATAGAAGCATCAATAATCACATCACTAGGAACATGAAGATTAGTGATTCCTTTGTCAGAATTGACCATCGCCAAATCTGGCCCATTAGTATAGCATGCTTCTATATCAGCCTCAATTTCTTTTCTTTTACTCTCTGGTAGTTCATTTATTTGAGCTAAAAGAGATCCAAATCCATTATTGACATCAACTCCTAACTCATCAAATGTAGCTTGGTGCTTTTCAAAAACCGGCTCGAAGAAAGCTTTTACGGCATGACCAAAAATGATAGGATCAGAAACCTTCATCATAGTTGCTTTCAAGTGAATTGAAAATAACACACCTGCTTTTTTCGCCTCTTCTTTTTGAGCTTTTAGGAATGCTCTTAACGCAGAAGCACTCATCACAGCGGCATCAATAATTTCACCTTCTTGAAGTTTTAAGCCACTTTTCAAGCTTTTAAGCTCTCCTGATTTCGTTTTCAATTCTATTTTAACCTCAGTTGGAGCTGATAAAGTCAGGGATTTTTCACTTCCATAGAAATCACCTTCTTCCATGCTTGCAACATGTGTTTTAGAGTCCTTACTCCATTCTCCCATACTATGCGGATGCTTCTGAGCAAATTCCTTTACTGCTTTTGGTGCGCGTCTATCAGAATTACCTTCTCTTAAAACTGGGTTTACTGCACTACCTTTTACATTGTCATATTTCGCTTTCACTTTCTTTTCATCTTCATTTGCTGGTTCATCAGGATAATCAGGAAGGTTATAACCCAAAGATTGTAATTCTCTTATTGCTGCTTTTAACTGAGGAATTGAAGCGCTAATATTAGGCAATTTCACAATGTTCGCCTCGGCCGTTTTGGCGATTTCTCCCAATTCAGCCAAATCATCTTTAATTTGTTGTTCAGGTTTCAATCTTTCAGGGAATTGTGAAATGATTCTGCCCGCCAAAGAGATGTCTCGAGTCTCGACAACAACCCCAGCTGAATCAGTGAAAGCTTTTACGATAGGTAGAAAAGAATAGGTTGCTAGAGCCGGAGCTTCATCAGTTTTGGTATATAAAATCTTTGCAGTTTTAGACATGGTTATAATGTAGTTTGATTTAAATTTTAATAAACATCAATAGTTAACGATCATTAGGAAGCCTTGTTCCAAATTATTGGAATGCGAAATTAAATAAAAGAAAGAGTAGATAAAATTATTTTATCAGGCATTCTTTAAGCAGCTCGAAACATTATTAAATACAGTATGTTTCTAAGCAAAAAAATATGGAATTTGTAATTGCAGGAGGTACAGTTTTAATAGCAATAGGAGTAGTATATGTTTCTTTGAAAAGGGTTTTTAGGGATTGATAAGTACCTTTTCACTATGCTTTTCTAATATTGCATTTAGAAGTTTTATTGAATAGTAGCGATCGTTTTCTAAAAATAATTCAAATAATGGACGAAGCTCATTTATAAACCCTTTGGTTTTGGCAACAGATAAGACTCCTAGGGTACCAATGCATTTGATATCAAAATTTTCAGCAATACTTCTCGCTTTCTTATCATCTATTAATAAAAAGTCAGCACTGAGTTCTTTAACTAAAATTATTGATTCAGATTCCCCATAATCCATTATAAAGGAAAGTTCGTTAAAACTCTCAATTTGAGTAATCTTGGATTTAAAGTAATTTTCAATTTTAGCATAAAATGTTGTGGCCTTATCTAAAGTCACCTCCTCCCAAACAGCTTTCGGAATTCTTATTTCTTCAAAAATTTTATCTAATATTCCAAGTTTATCAATAATTGCTAATGAAAAGATTGGGCCAACATCTGCAATTACAATACCTTTTTTCACCCTTTTAACTTTTCTATGTCTCCCGCAATATCCTCTTCAGATAAATTTGATATAGGGATATGATTTGAAGATAGTTCTTTTTCAAATTCAAACCTTGACAAACCTGACAATTGAGCAGCTTTTCCTATTGTAAGTTTATCTAATTGAAATAATTGTATCGCTAAATTGATTTTAATACGCTTTTTTAAATCGTTCTCAGATTCATTCAAAGCTAATAGAATTTCATTTGGGAAGTCAATAGAAATAGTACGGACACTCATCTTATTTTCTTTAAATCAAGTTTATTTGATACGATTAAACCTATGCTCAAATTACTAAACATTTGTTACAATAAAAAGGTGCCAATTAAACTAACCCGAATTTAAAATGATCGGTCAGCAACCAATCGAGAAAGCAAACCTCCCAAAAACATTAATACATCTCATCCTCATTTGGGAAGTCTATTTTCTTAACATCCTCGACATATTTACCAATGGCTTCTGTGATGATAGTATCCAATTTTGCGTAATGACGCAAGAATCTAGGCTTAAATTCAGTTGTTATCCCTAGTAAATCATGCAACACCAAGACTTGTCCATCTACATAAGGTCCTGCTCCAATTCCAATAATCGGGATGTTCACTTCTTCAGCTACTCTTTTGGCTAATTGGGCGGGAATTTTCTCCAAAACAATACTAAAACAACCACATTCCTCCAAAATCTTGGCATCTGCAATTAACTTTTCTGCTTCTTCTTCCTCTTTTGCTCTAACGGTGTAAGTCCCAAATTTATAGATAGATTGAGGCGTCAAGCCCAAATGTCCCATAACTGGAATTCCAGCACTCAATATTCTTTTGACAGACTCTTGAATTTCCGAGCCTCCTTCCATTTTTACGGCATGCCCACCAGATTCTTTCATGATTCGAATCGAAGAACGCAATGCTTCTGATGAATTCCCTTGATAGGAACCAAAAGGAATATCTACCACTACTAAAGCTCTTTCAACAGCTCTGACTACAGCAGAGGCATGATAGATCATTTGGTCGAGCGTGATAGGCAAAGTAGTTTCATGTCCAGCCATCACGTTTGAAGCAGAATCGCCTACTAAAATAACATCAACCCCGGAAGCATCCACTAATTTTGCCATCGAAAAATCATAAGCCGTAAGCATAGAAATCTTCTCGCCTCGGTTTTTCATTTCCTGTAATTGATGTGTTGTGATTTTTTTAATAGGTTTTTTATGTACTGACATGAAATAATTTATTTATAAATCTCTTTTTTGAAGCTATTCGGAACGTTAATAACAAATTTTGTCCCTTGTCCTTCAGTAGACTGAACGTCTATTTTCGCGTTTAATTTCTTAATTACATTTTTTACGATATACATCCCTAAACCACTTCCTTCGCTATTCTCTGAAGCACGATAGAACATATCAAATATTTTTTGAAGCTTATCTTTGGGAATTCCTTCCCCATTATCTTCAATCACAATTTCTGCTTCATTTTCAGAAGTTTCAATCGTAATATTTATGAATGAAAATTCGGTATCTAAGTTTTTTCTATACTTAATAGAATTAGAAATTAAATTATTTAATATAATCCGTATTTTGGTTAGATCAGAGCAAAATGGATACCACTGAATAATCTTAGTTCTGATTTCAAGATTTTTGGTGGTATAAACATGATGAAAATTTGTTATACTATTATTAACTTCCACCATAAAATTAATAGGAACGTTGTCAGGCTCTTGCATTCGATCATCCCTGGACATCGCCAACAAATCAACCACAAATTTATCTAAGCGATTGATACTTCCGGTAATCATATCAATTATTTTCCTGATTTCGCCAGGTCTATTCTCTGTTTTCAGAATATCAATCAATCCCATTAATGATCTTAAAGGAGATCTAATGTCGTGAGATGCATGATAAACGAAATTATCTAGTTCAAAATTCAACCTTTGCAGCTCATTTACATTTTCCTTAAACTCACTAATATCTCTAAATATGATATCATAGTAAGCTATTTCATCGGTTTCTATCTCCAATGCTGATATAGAAACCCAGGTTTCAGACTCATCCCATCTCTCAAATTTTGCCTCAAATTCTTCAATTGACTCTTTATCCTTCAACTGCTCCAAAAACCTAGTAATATCTACCTGATCTTTGAATGGATCAGTCATTTTCATATGACGTTTCTTTTCGGGTAGCGCCAAAATGTTAAGTCCTTTCTGGTTGATTTCTATAACTTCTAGATCTGATTTGCGAACTCTCATAATTCCAATCAAAGAGTTTTGAAAGAAATGCTTGTACTTTTGTTCGCTGTTTTTTATAATCTCTTCGCTGCGCTTTTTATCTGTAATATCTCTATGCGAGCCAGAAACTCTGACGGGCTGACCATCATCGCCTAATGTTAGCCTAGCTGTGGATTGCACCCAAATATAATGGCCTGCTTTATGTTTTAACCTAAACTGAATATTGTATTCTTTACGCTTCCCTTCAATAAAATCATTTAATGCCTTTACTGAACTTTCTTTATCCTCTGGATGGATTAGTTTTTCCCAAAGCTCAAAATGCTCTTCAACTTCATCCTGCTTAAAACCAAGCATGGTAATCCAAGGAGGAGATATAAATACCTCTCCAGTAATTAAATTCCTATCCCATAAACCTTCATTAGCACCTGCAGCAGCGTATTGATATTGTGCAAGCTTTTTCTTAGTAGCCTCTAACTCGATTTTTAATTGAAGATTTTCCTTTTCCAAAGAGATATTTTCTTTACTAATAGTCATCCAAAAATTCACCTAAATATGAATTATTAATTTAAAGATATAACAATCTTACTAGAAGCTCATTATTTTTCAATCCATAAGTTGTGAAAATCCTTTGGAAGCTACAATCAAAACCTAATCAATTCGATAATATGGCTTATTTGTTCGAGAAAAAAAGCTAAAAAACAGTAATTATGCTTTTCCAATCTTACTTTTAAACCAAACATTTAAAATAACTCCTAATAAAATCAAGGCTATTCCTGAAAAAACAATCCAATTATAGGTCTCATCAAAGAATACATAGCCATAGCCAAGAGCATAAATAATAGTTAAATATTTCAGGCTGGCAACTTTTGATAAATCTTCTGATTGATAAGACATGGTCATGAAATATTGGGCAAATTGAGTTAATATACCAATTGCTAATAATATCAACCATTCCTCCCCTACTGGCATAGTCCAATTGAAAGCGGAATAGAGACCTGCGAGCGGAGCTGTAACCAAAGGAAAATAAAAAACAATCACTAGAGGATGCTCGCTTCTATTGATTTTTCGAATGATATTATAAGCTAAACCTGACATGATGGAAGAGCCAATACCAATAGCAAACATTTCAATAGAAATTCTTGGATCAAAACCTTGAATAATAATTAAACCAGCAAAAGCCATAATGTAAAAAATCCATTGTTTGGGGTGGACTTTTTCTTTCACTATAAAAACTCCTAAGATGGAAGTAAAAATTGGAGAAAGAAATTGCATAGTCACTGCACTTCCTAGCGGAATGTTTTGCAGCGTATAGAAATACATGGTTAAAGCAACTGCCCCTACCGCGCCACGAGTAATCAACAGTTTTTTGTTATTCCCCAGCACTGGAACTCCTATGGCTTTGAGATATACAAAACTCATTACGAATGAAATGAGAGATCGGAAAAATACAATTTCAATTGCAGGGATATTGGGCAACATTTTCACGAAAACGTTCATGGTTGCAAACAAAAAACCCGCAATAATCATGTAAAGGATGCCTTTATTCATTCTGATTATTTTTATAAGAATGCAAAGCTAAGACTTAACTCGAAACCGTCTTGATTTTAACTGCGTTATCATTAGTTTGCGATCTAAATACAGCTAAAATGAATATAGAATTAAAGGAAGAACAACATACAGGAAAACTTTTTGTTGGCGAGGAAGATAATCCTAAGGCTGAAATGCAGTTCAAGAGAGAAAGTGAAAACTTAATAAATGTCAAACACACTGAAGTTTCGGAAGAATTAAAAGGACAAGGTGTGGGTAGGAAATTATTAGATAATTTAGCTGAAAAAGCTAGAAATGACAACTTCAAAATAAAAGCCGACTGTTCATATGTGCAGCATGTTTTCAATAAATATGATGATTATAAAGATGTTCAGCAGTGAAAAAGAAAAAAACTAGCCCCAGTCGGTGACTCACCGACCAGAAGCAGAAAAGACAGCTATTTTAGATGAGGGTGTCCCACCGACCCTGGTTTCATATTTTTTAACCACAAAGAGATAAAAGAAAACAAAAGATTTTTCGCTGAAGCGAAAAACTCGTAAATGAAATTACTTTAAATTAAATAGAGCCTGTTAGGCAATTATATGAGAATCATTTGTATCTATCTGAAAATCAGAAGCAAATTAAAGCCATTTGTGTAATTTAATTTTAGAATCCATATAATAGAATTAAATTAATGACTATCCGATAGTGGCGTAATAAAAAAAACCTGATCGCTCAGGTTTTTATTTCTTTTTCTATTTTTTCTTCGTTTCCTTCTTCTTTGGAGCCGCTTTTCTCCCGCCTTTTTTATCAGGAGTTTTTTCAGCTAACTCAACACATTCTTGATAAGTCAAATCGGTTGGCTCTTTGTCTTTTGGGATTTTAACATTCTTTTTACCGAACTTAATGTAGGGTCCCCATCTTCCATTCAGCACCTGAACCTCAGGATCTTCATCAAAACTTTTGATAAATTTCTCCCTGTCTGCTTTTCGCTTTTCCTCGATTAATTCTACTGCTCTTTCGAATGTGATTTCTAAGGGATCCTCGCCTTTGGGAATGCTAACAAATTTACCATCGTGACGAATATAAGGACCAAAACGACCAATAGCAGCCACCATTTTTTGATCTTCATAATCACCCAATTCTCTAGGCAATTTGAACAATTCCATGGCATCCTCAAGTGTGATGTTTTCAATAAACTGTCCTTTTCTTAAGCTAGCAAATTTCGGTTTTTCTGCCTCTTCATCATCTTTGTCAGGAGTTTCACCCAACTGTACTAAAGGACCAAATTTACCTAATCTAACAATTACTTTGTTACCAGTTTTAGGATCAACCCCCAATTCACGACCTGTATTAATGTCTTTTCTTTCAATGCTTTCGGCATCATCCACTTTTTGATGGAACTCACCATAAAAATTCTGGATCATGTTATTCCAAACCTTCTCCCCTTTGGCAATTTCATCAAATTCTTGCTCTACTTTAGCTGTGAAATTAAAATCCGTAACATTCGGAAAATGCTCTACCAAGAAATCATTTACCACCATAGCCAAATTGCTTGGGTATAACTTATTTTTCTCAGCGCCTGTAATTTCAGTTTTCTCTGAGCGGTTTATTTTTCCGTTCTCCAATACCATCTCCACATATTTCCGATCTTTTCCATCCCGAAATTCCTTGTTGACATAACCTCTTTTCTGAATGGTAGAAATAGTTGGAGCGTATGTAGATGGTCGTCCAATTCCCAATTCTTCCAGTTTTTTAACCAAAGTTGCCTCATTATAACGGGCAGCTGGTCTAGTAAAACCTTCTCTAGATTGCATTTTTTTCAACTCCAAAGGTTGTCCTACTTGCAATGGAGGTAACATACCTTTTGTTACATTACCTTCACCTTCTTCATCCTCATCTGTGGATTCAATATAAACTTTCAAGAATCCTTCAAATTTCACCACCTCACCACTAGCGCTTAGGCTTTGATCCGTATTTGAAATATCAATGCTTACATTGGTTTTCTCAATTTGCGCATCAGCCATTTGAGACGCAATGGCTCTCTTCCAGATTAAATCATAAAGCCTTTGCTCATTGTAATCACTGCTAGCCTCTTTTGTTGCAAAATTTGTAGGACGAATAGCTTCGTGAGCTTCTTGTGCTCCCGCTGATTTGGTCTTAAAAGTTCTAGGATGCGCATAATCTGCTCCATATTCCGATTTAATTTCTTTGGCAGCTCCTTCCTTAGCTTCATCAGACAAATTAAGGGAATCTGTTCTCATATAAGAAATCTTACCAGATTCATAAAGCCTTTGAGCTAAAGTCATGGTTTGCGAAACAGAAAATCCTAATTTTCTGGAAGCTTCCTGTTGTAAAGTGGAAGTGGTAAAGGGTGGAGCAGGAGTTTTCTTTGCTGGTTTTTTCTCTAATTTCCCTATTGAAAATTCAGCATCCAGACATTTCTCCAAAAATGCCATGGCTTCTTTTTCCGTTTTGAATCTTCCCGGAAGTTCAGCTTTCAATTCTTTGCCTTCTACATTAAAGAAAGCCTGTATTTTATAAAATGATTCCGCTTTGAATTTTTCAATCTCTCTTTCTCTTTCTACCACTATTCTTACCGCCACCGATTGAACTCGCCCAGCTGAAAGTCCAGTTTTGATTTTTTTCCATAGAATAGGAGAAAGTTCGAAACCTACCAATCTATCTAAAATCCTTCTGGCTTGTTGCGCATTTACTAAATCTATATCAATTCCTTTAGGAGAATTAATCGCATTTTGAATGGCAGATTTTGTAATTTCCCTAAAAACAATTCTTTTGGTTCTACTATCATCTAATTTTAAAGCTTCTTTCAAATGCCATGAAATCGCTTCTCCCTCGCGGTCATCATCAGTCGCGAGATAGATCATTTCTGCCAATTTCGCTTCTTTTATCAAGCCCTTAATGACTTCCTTTTTATCTTTAGAGATTTCGTAAGTAGGTTTAAACCCATTTTCGATGTCGATGGCATTATTTCCTTTTGGCAAATCCCGAACGTGACCATAACTAGAAAGCACTTTATAATCCTTTCCAAGATAACCTTCAATAGTTTTGGCTTTTGCTGGTGACTCCACTATCACTAAATTTTTCGACATATCTACTGGCTTATTTTAAATTGAAATTCAAATATCATTAATTTTTTTTAGAAAAAAAGAATTTAGGTTTTTACTCGTTTATTGAGATAGTTAAATGATTAATCTTAATTTTACTTGCAAACAGCTAATCAATCAAATGATTAAAGACCTTTATTTAATACGTCATGGCGAGGCAGAAGAACCAAATGCCGGCTTAAAAGATACGGAACGCCAATTAACTGCAAAGGGTTTACAGGATGCCTCAAAAGTGGGCATGTATTTGAAACAAAAGGAGTTTCATCCTGATTTAATGTTACATAGCATTGCAGAAAGGACAACGCAAACCATGCAAAGGATTAATGAACAACTGGGAGTTAAAGCAGACCATATTGAGGCATCAGAAGATGTTTATGAAGCTTCAGCCCGGATTATGCTAAAAGCGATTTCAGGAATTCCGGCTGAAATGCGCTCTGCTATAATTATTTGCCATAATCCTTCCATCACCTATGTTTCTGAATACATTACAGGTGCCGAAGTGGGTTTTGTAGAACCAGCCGGCATGGTGCATATTCAAATTCCTTTCTCCTCTTGGTCGGAGGTATCGGAAAAAAATTGTGATTTTATAGAATACATTAGACCAGAAGATATTCAATAATTTTTTATGACGAAGAAACAAGAAATAATAAATGCCTTTGACCCAAACGGATTAGGCAAAACTGACAATATTTTTGCATTACCATTCGATGAAAAAACTGCAGATTTAATTTTAATTCCCGTTCCATGGGAAGTGACCGTATCATATGAAGCCGGTACCGCTCAAGGGCCTCAACATATTTTGGAAGCCTCCTCACAAGTTGATTTATATCAGAAAGATATACTGGATGCCTGGAAAATGGGGATTCAAATGTTGCCAATCAATCAGGATTTATTGACTAAGAGCAATAAGCATAGAATAATGGCGGAGGAATATATTGGCTTACTGGAAAATGGGGAAGAAAATAGCGAAAAAGGAAAAAGCCTTTTAAAAGAAGTCAATTCAGTTTGTGCTGAAATGCTGGGATGGGTGAAATCCGAATCACTAAAACAATTGGATAAACATAAACTTTTGGGATTAGTAGGTGGTGATCACAGTACGCCTTTAGGTGCAGTTCAAGCTTTAGCTACCAAACACGAATCTTTTGGTGTGCTTCAAATTGATGCGCATATGGATTTCAGGAAAGCCTATGAAAATTTCGAATATTCTCATGCTTCGATCTCCTATAATATGTTGCAAACTGTCCCGCAAATCGAAAAAATGGTGCAAGTAGGCATTAGAGATTTTTGCGAAGAAGAAATCAAATTTGCAGAAAAGCAAGGGGAAAGAGTGAGTGTTTTCTTTGATGATGACATAAAAGTAGGCATGTTCGAAGGCGAATCTTGGACTATCATCTGCGATAGAATCATTAAAGAATTGCCCAATGAAGTCTATATCACCTTTGATATTGATGGATTAAGACCTGAATTGTGCCCCAATACCGGTACGCCTGTTCCGGGTGGATTAAGTTATTCCGAAATCATTTATTTATTAACAAGGTTGGTGAAGAACGGCAAAAAAATTATCGGTTTTGATTTGAATGAAGTAGCCCCAGGCGAAAATACCGATTGGAATGGAAATGTAGGCGCGAGAATTTTATTCCGCTTATGCAACTTAATGGGCGTTTCTCAAGGGAAATTGGAATGGGATGAGCGTTTTTAATTTATTCTAAGTCACTATCATTTTTATTTTAGTCATGCCATGACTTTTTACCGTAAGTCATGGCATGACTATCCAGCTCTCTATCAGCAGGCTTCTCATCCATATTTTTAGTTTTTCTTTTTATTTATAATCAAAACCCTTACTTTTGTACAAAGTACATTTTTAATATTTTAAACATTTCTAATTACCTTTAACTCCCCTTTATGCACATTTCTACTCCCCAATCCAACTTTTCAAAAGTTACCATTAAACTTTTGTCTTTATTAACATTATTAATTCTTCAAACAAGTTTCACTTTAGCTCAAGATGCTCCTTTTATCACAGTTTGGCAAACGGATAACCCCGGAAGCAGCGAAGATAATCAGATCACCATACCTGGAACAGGCACTGATTATTTAATAGAATGGGAAGAAGTAGGCAATGAAGCCAACAATAACGGCAGTGAAACAGGTACTGATGAACATACAGTTACTTTTCCTAGTGCTGGTACTTATAGGGTTAAAATAAGTGGGGATTTTACGGGAATTAGATTTCCTTACCAAGGAGACAATGAAAAAATTCTTGATATTGAGCAATGGGGGGATATTGTATGGTCAAGGTTGGCTTACGCATTTTATAAATGTACTAATATAAACCAGACTGCTTCAGATGTTCCTGACTTAGCTAATGTGACGAATATGAGTTTGATGTTTAATGAAGCAAAGTCCTTTGATGGTGAAATAGGAAATTGGGATGTCTCTAATGTGAGGGATATGGGTAGTATGTTTAGGTATGCAAATTCTTTTAATGGTGATATAGGAAATTGGGATGTCTCTAATGTGACGGATATGGGTAGTATGTTTAGGTATGCAAATTCTTTTAATGGTGATATAGGAAATTGGGATGTCTCTAATGTGACGGATATGGGTAGTATGTTTAGGTATGCAAATTCCTTTAATGCTGAAATAGGCGATTGGGATGTCTCTAATGTGATGGATATGAGTAGTATGTTTCATGAAGCAAATTCCTTTAATGGTGATATAGGAAATTGGGATGTCTCTAATGTGAGGGATATGGGTAGTATGTTTAGTAATGCAAATTCCTTTAATGGTGATATAGGAAATTGGGATGTCTCTAATGTGACGGATATGAGAAGTATGTTTTTGTATGCAAATTCCTTTAATAGTGATATAGGTAATTGGGATGTCTCTAATGTGACTAATATGAGTAGTATGTTTAGTATTACAATTTCCTTTAATAGTGATATAGGTAATTGGGATGTCTCTAATGTGAGGGATATGGGTAGTATGTTTAGTAATGCAAATTCCTTTAATGGTGATATAGGTAATTGGGATGTCTCTAATGTGAGGGATATGGGTAGTATGTTTAGTAATGCAAATTCCTTTAATGGTGATATAGGAAATTGGAATGTCTCTAATGTGACGGATATGAGAAGTATGTTTTATGGAGCGAATTCCTTTAATAGTGAAATAGGCGATTGGGATGTCTCTAATGTGACTAATATGAGAAATATGTTAAATTATGCAAATTCCTTTAATGGTGAAATAGGAAACTGGGATGTCTCAAATGTGACGGATATGAGTAGTATGTTTTATGAAGCAAATTCCTTTATTGGTGAAATAGGAAATTGGGATGTATCTAATGTGACGGATATGAGTGGTATGTTTTATGAAGCAAATTCCTTTAATGGTGAAATAGGAAACTGGGATGTCTCTACTGTAACGAATATGAATAGGATGTTTATGTATGCAAATTCTTTTAATGGTGAATTAGGTGATTGGGATGTCTCTAATGTGACGGATATGTATAGGATGTTTACTTTTAGTGGATTAGATACTTACCATTACGATCAAACACTTAAGGGATGGGCGGCACTCGATAATGTACACTCAGATGTAAATCTTGGAGCTACAAACATAACATATTGTTTATCTGAAGAGGCTAGGGATAAATTGGTTAATGAAAAAGGCTGGACAATAAGTGGAGATACTAAAGATTGTGAATCTGCTTTTTTTGTAAGCACTTGGAAAACAGATAATGAGGGAACTAGTGAAGATAATCAAATAACAATTCCCGGAACTGGTACTAATTATTTAATATATTGGGAAGAGGTAGATAACACTCAAAATAGTGGACAGGAAACAGGAAATGATGATCATACCCTTACTTTTCCTCATGATGGAATCTATCGCATTAAAATCTATGGCGATTTTACCAATATCATGTTTGCTCATCAAGGTGATAAAGCTAAAATAATAGATATAGAAAATTGGGGTGATGCACAGTGGACATCCATGAATTCGGCTTTTGCTGGTGTAAAAAATTTAACCATAAGTGCTTCCGATACTCCTGACTTGGCTAATGTGACAGATATATCTTATATGTTCTCCGAAGCAATAAATTTTAACAGCAATATCAATAATTGGGATGTCAGCAATGTAGAAGGTATGTCAGGTGTATTTTTCAAGGCAACTTCTTTTAATCAACCCCTTGATAATTGGAACACCTCAAATGTTACTTCAATGTCGAAAATGTTCCGAGAAGCTGATGCTTTTAATCAGGATATAAGTGATTGGAATGTGGCAAATGTTATTGATATCTCAAGCATGTTTTATAATGCCACATCATTCGATCAAAACTTAGGCAACTGGAATTTATCCAATGCAAGCAGCTTATTTGAATTTTTAACTAATTCAGATTTATCTCCAGACAACTATGATTTAACGCTTGAAGGCTGGGCTGTCAATGGCAACATACCATCTGATATTGCATTAAGTGCTGAAGGCTTGTATTATTGTGCATCTGTTGAATACAGACAGCAATTAATAGATGATTTTGGTTGGAATATTATGGGAGATGAAACTTGTAGTTTAGTCTTAGATGAAACTTATCCAGCTGCAGATACAACTTCAGTAGAAAAAGATACTCAAATCTACCTTACTTTTGATCAGGAAATTGAAGAGATAGATTTCAGTGGAATTACTTTGAAAGATATAAGCGGTCGCCAAATTTCCCTGACCGATATTTATATTGATAGCTTAACCTTGCATTTGGTGCATAGTGGGTTAGGCTCTAATACTTATGAAGTTGAAATTCCTGAAAGCAGTATCATAAGTAGCACGGGTAAAGAAAACGAAGCCATTAGCTGGTCGTTTGCAACTCAAAGAATTTTGAGTTCTAAAGATGAACAAAAACCAATTGATCATTCTGCTTTTCCAAACCCTTTCTCGGATTTCACTACTATACAATTTAACCTGCCTAAAACACAGTCGGTAAATTTATTGGTTTTTGACCTGAAAGGGCAATTGGTAAGAAAAGAGCAATATGATAATCTTGGCTCAGACAATCAATCGATTAAGTTTGAAAGAAAAGATTTACCTGCTGGGCTTTATCGTTATCAGTTGCAATCTGCTGATGGTACAGTTGGTGGGAAAATGTTGGTTAAGTAATGTTTTAAATTGAGTACTCTTGCAAAATTAGCTTTACTGAGCTAAAATTCGCCAGAGGCGTCAGTAGTTTCCACTAGCCAGAGGCTAGCGGAAGCTCTCTGTTTTTTCTATCGCTAGCGCCCTCCTAGTGATGGATTCTCGCGCCTCGGGCGTTAAATAATAAGATTTCTTAAGTTTATTTCAATAGCCATTCACTAAGTACCACTGGACCCCTGGTCAGTGGCTCAACGACCATATCACCTAATTCGCTATCTTTTCTGCTTCCGGTCGGTGTGACACCGTCTGGGGCTAGGCTTAATCCTCTTTGCGAAAACTTTGCGCCTCTGCGGCTTTGCGAGACACTTTAAGCGTCAAAGACGCCTGCGGACAAGTTTTGTTATACATTAGAGAATAGATTGAAAGGAAAATATGGTTTAAAATAAATTAGAAATTAACTCAAACCCTAAACCCAATCACCAACATATCATCGGTTTGCTCCATTTCGCCTTGCCATCTTTTCATCTCTAGCTCTAGGCTTTTGCTTTGCTCGGGCAGACTTTTATTAGATATGCTTTCTAAAAGAGTTTTAAATCTTTTTCGGAGATATTTTTTCTGGGTATTGAATCCAAATTGGTCAGCAAAGCCATCTGAACTCAAATAGAAGGTTTGATTTTCTTCAAAATCGATTTCTTGATAAGTGAATTTCTTTTCTGGAGTATTGAAGTACTCCCCTACTGTGAAATTATTCCCTTTGAACTCTTTCAATTTGTTATTTTCTACCACATATAATGGTCTTTTAGCTCCCGAAAAAGTCACTATTTTATTTACATAATCAATTTTACATAAAGCTACATCCATGCTATGGTTAGTAGTGGTTACCTCCTTTTGCTTTAGTATTTCCATTACTTTAATATCCAGCTTAGTCAAAATTTTATGCGGCTCAATTTCTTTTTCTTCGTTTACAATTTGATTCATGGTAGCATTAGCAATTACGGTCATAAAAGCGCCTGCTACCCCATGACCTGTGCAATCAATTAAAGCCAGAATATCACAACCTTCTTGGCGAGAATACCAATAGAAGTCACCACTTACAATATCTTTAGGTTTATAATAAACAAAAGAGGCAGGTAGATTCTCTTTGAAATTATTCTTGTTCATGATGCCCTCTTGTATGCTTTTGGCATATTCGATGGAATCTGTAATATTTTGATTCCAGCTTTCCAGCTTCATTTTTTGTATTTCTATAGCCTTCTTACTCTTTAGAATTTCATAATTCTGATATTCTAATAATGATTTAGCCTTTCTATTTTGCTTAAATTTTAAAAAGGATGTTATCGCTAAAGCAAGTAGTAATAAAGAAACAGTTATGGAGCCATAAGTATATAACTGACTATTCTGATATTTTAGATCTTTAATTTCTGACTCTTTCCTTAACAATGCAATTTCCTTTTCCTTTTGCTCTAGTTCAATGCTTTTTTCCAGCTCTGCTATTGCCCTACGAGATTTTTCATTGAAAAGACTATCATTCATGATGTGATATTGATTCATGTAGACATAAGAATTTTCCAGATCATCTAAATGCAAATAAACTTCTGCAAGCGTACTATAAGCATCCAACAAAATCGGTTTTGCATAAATCTTTTGGGCAATTTCTACTGCATCTAAGGCGGCATTTCTAGCTGCATAATGGCTACCTCTTGCATTATGCAGTCGTGAAATCTTGACTAAGGAACTCGCTATACCAAATTTATTATCAGCAGCTTCTTCTTTATGCAGGGATTTATTGAAATAATAAAGTGCACTATCGTATTGCTGTTGATTGAAATATATCTTACCAATATTGCTAAAAGGATCGAATAAATTTGCTTTATCATTACTCTTCTGATAAATACTCAACACTCTTCTATAATAATCTATGGCTTCCTTTTCTTGTCCATTATCTAAGTAAATATTCCCAATATTATTAAGTATTTGCAAGAGTCTAGAAGAGTCATCAAGCTCTTCAAAAATTATTTTTGCATCCGTGTAATAATCTAAAGCCCTTTCAAAATCCTTATTTACGGAATAGATATTCCCAATATTACTTAAAGCTTTCGCAGCTCCTGATTTCTCTTTAAGCGAATCATATAAATTGAGTGCTTCCTTAAAATACCTAAGCGCTTGATCGTAATCACCTTTTTGCTTATGATAAACACCTAAATTATTATTGGCTGTTGCTTCACCGAAAAGAAAATTGATTCTCCTGGAAATCTCTAAAGCAGATGAAGCATATTTAAAACTTTCGGTAGGTTCACTGGCATATTTTATTTTAAATAAGTTATTTAATCTGATGACTTCAGTACTATCTTTCTTGTTTCCTTTTCTTTGAGCCAGAGAATTAAAAGAACTGATAAAACCCCCAAAAAATAATAATATAAATAATATGTACTTCATTCCGACATTTAATATCTTGCTAAGATGCTATAATTATTTAAAAAAGTAATATTCTAATTATTAATTCCATCGTTAAATTATATGCATTAGTAGAATAATTTTCATAAAGAATATTATTAATTGCATTATGAATTGCAACCAAAATTCTATTACAAGTGTCAGTATACTGAACTTTACTAAATTAATTTAATCATTAATCTATGAGATATACCCTTAAATTTTTAACCTTAGGATTTATGCTCTTCACGCTGATTTCTTGTAATAACTGGGAGCGAGTTCCTGATTTTGATGTAGAACAAATAGATGGCTATCGTCCTGTATATGCAACTGAAAGTGAGCAGCAAGTAAAAACTTTGCCTGCCAGAGACATTGAAAACCCAGGGAAAATTTATGTAATAAATGAATTTCTCCTGGTGGTCGATCAATTAAAAGGCATTCACGTTTTCAATAACGATAATCCTGAAAACCCACAAAATATTGGATTCATCCAGATTACTGGAAGCAATGATGTTGCAGTAAGAGACAATATTTTATATGCCGACCAAGCCACTGATTTATTGGCGATAGACATTAGTAACCCTGAAAATGTCCAAATTGCCTCAAGGGTAAAAAATGTGTTTCCTTTTGGCAGTCAATATCCGCAACAACAAGGAGTTTATTTCGAATGTCCAGATCCTGACAAAGGGCTTGTGATAGGTTGGGAATATACCACCTTGAATTCACCAAAATGCTATCGCTAATTTAATAACACTCTTATGAAAATTACTAAACTATCATTTATATCAATCCTAGCTATATTAGCAGCCATAATTGTATTTCCGTCTTGCGATTCAGATAGTAGTGAATTTGACTCAAGCGGAGAAGGAAGAGGTGGCTCCATGGCCAGGTTTACTTTCCTTAAAGGCTATTTATACATAGTGGATGAAAATACCCTAAAAACATTTGATATCAGCAACCCTGAAAACCCAGATTTACTAGGAACTGAAGAAGTTGGCGCTGGTGTAGAGACTATCTTTCCTTATGAAAATTATCTATTCTTAGGAACTCAATGGGGTATGAAAATATATTCTGTGGAAAACAGTCCTATTCCAAACTTCATGTCAGATTTTGAGCATTCTTTTTCATGTGATCCAGTTGTAGTTTCCAACAGCATCGCCTACGTTACTTTAAGAAGCGGGACTACCTGTCAAACCGGTCAGGACAGAATGGAAGTAGTGGATGTTTCAGATTTAAGAAATCCTGAATTACTAAATGTTATTGATATGCAAAATCCCCATGGTTTATCGGTTAGCGATACTGTTCTTTTTGTTTGCGAAGGTGATTTTGGATTTAAGGTTTTTAATATTAAGGATAGAGCAAATCCTGAGCTAATATCGCATTATGATAGCATTCCAAGTTATGATGTGATTACAAATTATGGTAGGAAAGAATTGATTATTACTGGGAAAGACGGGATTTTTCAATATGATTATAGCGACCCATATGAGTTAAAAAAACTAAGTCAAATATTGAGCTTCCCAGAAAATGAATAGAAATTTTACACTCATAATATTTTTTAGCTTTATTCTTTATAGTTCCTTAGCTCAAACTGAGCAACAAGATTCCTTAGAACTATCGTCTAGAGGTAAAATAATGCCTTATATTTCCATCACCTCTCCATTTGAGAATTATAGTTCTTTTGATATTGGGATATTAAAACCAACTGTAAATGGAAATGCATTTGGATTGGAATTGGGCTATATTTATGAAATTGAAGTTTTAAATTCCACTATTGAAGATTCTTGGTATGAAAACATCTATGGCGCAAAAGCATATTTCTATTTTAGACTATTTCTGGATGAAATTGATCCTTACCCTCTAAATTCAAAAACTTTTATTGACTTTGAACCTCAATTCTATTGGGCAAGCTTTGAAAGCGAAATGATTGGCGGTTACAGCTGCAATGAACAGTGGGGAGACTGCGAATATTATCGATTTTTTGATTCTAGAGTGGAGAGATTTATACCAGGTTTAAATTTAAAAATAGGTAAAATATACCGTTATAATTCCTTCAATTTCGTATTATTTGGTGGAATTGGCGTTCGGCATATCATCGATTTCTCCGATATCATGAATGATCCTACCCCCGATAAATTATTTAATAAAAATGGCCAAATGACCAATGCTCAAACTGGAACTTCATTAAATTTAAGATTAGGTTTCCAGGTGGCTTATAATTTTTGGAATTAAAAAAAGCTTGCCGTTTGGCAAGCTTTTTTCACTAAGAACATTTTTTATAAAATCACTTTCTTACCTGACCATTTCCCAAAACATAGTATTTATTGGTAACCAATTGCTTTAGACCTAATGGGCCTCTATGGTGCAACTTATCAGTACTTATTGCCAACTCAGCACCAACTCCCATTTGTCCACCGTCCGTGAAACGAGTAGAAGCATTATGGTAAACAGCAGCACTGTCAATTTGCTCCATGAATTTCATGGCATCATCTTGATTCTCCGTTAAGATAATATTAGAGTGTCCACCAGAATATTTGTTAATAAATTCAATGGCTTCATCCAACCCATTCACTGAAGAAATAGCAGCTTTCATGGCTAAGAATTCCTCATACCAGACCTCCTCGCTATCGATCTTATCATTAGTTCCCAAGTGATCAATCACTTTATCGCTAGCCACAATTTGAACACCTTTCTCACTCAATACTTTCTCAATTGTTTTAAGCGTCTCTTCAAATTGAGGATGGTTTTCATCTACCAAAATTTTATCCAATGCATTACAGCCTGAAATCTTATCTGTTTTAGCATTGACAAGTACAGGAATAACCTTTTCCAAATCGGCATCTGGGGCTACATAGGCAAAATTATTTCCTCTGCCACTTACCAAAACTGCACATTTTGCATGCTCTTTGACGAAATCAATCAATCTCTCGCCTCCTCTCGGCACAATTAAATCCAATGGCTGATCTGGATTTCTTAAAAATTCCTGAGTGCTTGGTCTATCCATTTTAAGATATTGGATCCAATCCTCTTCCAATTCACTTTCTTTCAGTGATTGATGCCAACATTTCACCAATTCTTCATTACTGTTGTGGGCTTCTTTCCCACCTTTCAGTAATATTTTATTATTGGCTTTAAAGGCTAAAACAGCTGCCTCAATGGTAACATCAGGACGAGATTCATAAATGATCATGATCGTCCCAAATGGAGCCGCTTTATTGGTGATACTCAATCCATTCTCTAGCGTATCCTGACTAATTACAGTTCCAACAGGATCATCCTGATCTTTCACTTCTTTCACCGCTCTAATCATATCATCAACCTTAGCTGAATCTACAACTAAGCGATCGTAAAGTGCTTGATCATCTGTGTCAAATGCATCTAAATCTTTTTTATTTGCAGCAATAATAGCATCTCGATTTTGATCAAGATTATTGATCATCGATTGTAAAACTGCATTTTTAAGTTCTGTATTTAAAAGCTTCATAAAAGCATATAAATTTTAGTTCAAAATAATTTAATTGAGAAGATGTGGATAAAATTACTCTTCCTCTTTGTAAATTCTTGTTCCGACATCCTTGCCATGAACAATATCAATAATGACATCATCACGTTTACCGTTAGCGATATAAGTCACAATATTTTTTGATGCGGCACCCTTGGCTACATTGATTTTAGATTCCATTCCTCCTCTTCCTTCTCCTTCTTTTTTATCGGATTCCTGAATAAATTGTTCCACTTCCTGTCCTGTACTAACACTTTTGATCAAATGTGAATCGTCATGATCAGGATGCCCGTCAAAAATTCCGTCAGTATCAGTAAGCAGGATAAGCGTATCAGCATTAATTAATTCTGCCACTAAACTTGCTAATTCATCATTATCAGAAAACATGGACATGGATAATGAAACAGCATCATCTTCATTTGCAATTGGTATTATTCCTTGACTCAATAAACCTTCATAGCAGTTTATCATATTGTCGCGATGCCTACCAAAATCAAAATCTCTTTTAGTGGCCAAGACTTGCGCACATCGCATCCCATAATCATGAAAAATACTGTAATAATGACGCATCATTCTTGGTTGCCCAACTGCAGAATAAACTTGTCTTCTTTGAGCGGCATTATCTATATTATCAATTTTATTATCGTCTAGCACTTCTTTTCCTGCAATAACAGACCCAGATGAAATGATGACTGTCATTACATCCTCTTCATAAAGTCGTGCTACCTGATCTACTATTCTTTTCAAAATAGGAACCACAATGCGGTTATCCTTATTGGTCATCACATTGGTTCCAATTTTTACTACTACTCTTTTGCTATGTGTCTTCACTATCCTATAGTTTAAGATTCTTCTCCTAGTTCAACTGCTCTATTGAATGCGGCATAAGCAGCATCTTCTATCAATTGCTTTACATTATTATCCTCCATTGAATCTAAAGCGGCACGAGTTGTTCCTCCTTTTGAAGCAACTCTATTCATCCAATCTTCAGGACTTAGATCAGATTTATTAAATAATTCAACAGCACCTTCGAAGGTTGCTCCCACTAATACCTTCGAATCATGGGCGGAAAAACCCATTTTCTTGGCTGCTTCCATCATTGAATGCATAAAATAGAAAACATAAGCAGGTCCACTGCCTGAGATACCGGTGGATGCATCTATATCATTTTCCGAGTCTAATCTTACAGATCGACCAGTAGTATCCAGTAAATTCTCTACAGTTGAAAGTTCTAATCTTGACACCTCATCAGAAGCAGTAAAAGAAGTTAAACCTTTCCCAACCTGCGCAGGAAGGTTTGGCATTGCTCTTACCACTTTAGTAATACCTAAACCATCTTTTATACTTTGAATGGTAACTCCAGCCATAATGGAAATCACAATCTGATCCAGTGACATCATTGATTTCAATTCCGCAAACAATTCATCCGCATGATAGGGCTTTACGGCAATGAAAATTATATCTGCTTTTGGAAGGCAATCTGAGAGATTAGTAAAAACATCAAAACGACTAATTTTTTTAAGTTCCTCTGTTTTTTCAGGACTGGTATCTGAAATCATTAAATTATGGTTCGATAAAAATTCAGATTTCACTAAGGCTTTAGCATAAGCCAACCCCATATTTCCAGCTCCTATTACAAGTACTTTCATAAGTAAATTTTTGTTTATTAAATATAAAAAATTAATTCTTATTGTATTTCGTACTATGCAAGCATTGTGCATCTAAAGCCAGTTTTCAATGAAATTCTAGGATATCACAAAATTACTTTCCACGCAAAAATTTAATTATCAGGTACTTACAAAGCAATACCTGAGAAATTCAAATTAATTTCAATTATATTAAGTCTTTTTTAATCTATGCGCCAGATAGTCAAAAAGCTGCAATAATGACAGGCTATCCTACGATTGGCGAAAATTGACACTAAGGAAATCAAATACCACCTATTAAATCCCCAAGCTCGAAACATTATGAAATTAATTCCATTTATAGTATAGGTTACTTTTTATATAATTTTTCATTTTAACAATTTTTTTCAATGTCTTCAAACCATAAAGATTCTAAAGAAAAGCATGATCATCATGATCATGAAGGTCATAATCATGATAAACACGATCATCATGAGCATCATGCACATATGATCGAGGATTTCAAAAAGCGTTTCTGGATTTCTATCATAATCACGATCCCCATCATGGTGCTAGCACCTATGATTCAAGAATTACTAGGATATGAATTAAGATTTCAATATGATAGATATGTTCAATTTGCATTGTCTACTATTGTCTTTTTCTATTGTGGATTTCCTTTCCTTAAAGGGTTAAAAGATGAAATTTCAGATCGTAAACCTGGCATGATGACCTTGATTGCGCTGGCCATTAGTGTAGCTTATTTTTATAGCTCAGCCGTAGTTTTCGGCCTAGAAGGTAAAATTTTCTTCTGGGAATTAGCCAGCTTAATTGCCATCATGCTTTTAGGACATTGGATAGAAATGAAGTCTATAATGGGGGCATCAGGCGCTGTAGAAGAATTGGCAAAATTGCTTCCCTCCTCTGCCTTAAAACTGGATGAAAATGGAGATACGCATGAAGTAAAAATATCTGAATTGGAAGCTGGTGATTTAGTACTGGTAAAGCCAGGAGAGAAAATCCCTGCGGATGGTATCATTGAAAAAGGGAAAAGTGACATAAACGAATCCATGATCACAGGTGAATCAAAGCCAGTCAGTAAAAAAGAAGGCGATGAAGTAATTGGTGGTTCCGTTAATGGTTCTTCTTCTATTCAATTTAAAATTAAAGACGATAGCGAAGGTTCATATTTGAATAAAGTAGTGGAAATGGTGAAGTCCGCTCAAGAGACAAAATCTAAAACTCAAAATCTTGCGAATAAAGCAGCTGCTTGGCTATTTTACATCGCACTTATTTCTGGTTTCACCACTTTAGGTGTTTGGTTGTGGCAAGGAAAAGAATTTGACTATGCTTTGGAGAGAATGGTAACCGTTATGATCATTGCTTGTCCGCATGCATTGGGCTTGGCAATGCCTTTGGTTGTGGCTATTTCAACTTCTGTTTCTGCTAAAAATGGCTTGCTTATTAGAAATAGAACTGCTTTCGAAAAATCAAGAAAAATCACCACTGTCATATTCGATAAAACGGGTACACTAACAAAAGGAAATTTTGTAGTGAATCAGTTTAAAAGCACTTCAGATGAATATAAAGATGAAGATATTCTTAAAATAGCAGCATCACTGGAAAAGGAATCCGAACATCCCATTGCAACAGGAATTTTGACAAAACATAAAGAGGAAGAGTTGGATTTTGAAGATATATCTGACTTTGAAAATCTGACGGGTGAAGGTATTCAAGCAAAAATCAAGGGGGAATCCATTAAAGTAGTAAACCCTGGCTATTTGGAAGAAAATAATATTGATTTACCTGAAGTGACAAAAAATGAAAAAGCAGAAACGATAGTTTATATTCTGAAGAATAAAGATTTGATAGGATATATTTCTTTGGCGGATGAAATCAGAGATGAGTCTTATGAAGCTGTAAAAAAACTCAAGGAAAACGGCATGAAAGTCATTATGGCCACTGTTGATAATGAAGAAGTCGCAAAATCAGTCAGTGAAGAATTGGGCTTAGATCATTATTATGCGGAAGTACTTCCAGAAGACAAACAAAAAATCATTGAGGATTTACAGAATAAAGGAGAAATAGTAGCCATGACTGGCGATGGAGTAAATGATGCACCTGCCCTTGCCAAAGCAGATGTTGGAATTGCAATCGGTTCCGGAACCGATGTGGCAGCTGAAACGGCTGATATTATATTGGTCAATAGCAACCCGATGGATATAGTACATCTGTTAGCTTTCGGTAAATCGACTTATCAAAAAATGATGCAAAACCTATTCTGGGCAGCAGGTTATAATATTGTGGCTATTCCTATGGCAGCCGGAGCTTTAGCTTTTGCTGGAATTATTTTGAGCCCAGCAATTGGTGCTGGATTGATGAGTTTAAGTACAATAATAGTTGCGCTAAATGCTCAATTATTAAAAAGAAAGATGAAGAATTAAAGTCTATTCATATTAGGTCTATTTGGAAAGCATAAATACAAATCGTTTTATAAATCTATTATTAAATGACTTAACCTTTGAATTATTATAAAATGAATTGATAAATTGCATATCAATCACAAAATCAATCAGGTATAAGTGTCTAAAGTATTTTTCATTTTCCTAATCTTTATTAATCTGACCTCTTTTAGTCAATCTATTAAAGAATTAGAAGAAGATTTAAAGCATGCAAAATCCGATTCCCAGCGGATGAGTTTATACTATGAATTAAGTTCAAAATATCATTTTAATGATAATGAAAAAGCTATTTCTTATGCCGAACAATTGCTGGAACTAGCCAAAAACAAAAAAGACACCACCAATATTGTTTATGGTAAAGCCATGATTGCTTACTCTTTTTTCAACTTAGGAGCACTTGACAAGGCTTTAAAAATAAATTTAGAAGCTTATGAAATTTCTAAAGCATCAAAAAATGAGAGGTTAATAGATTATATCATTGCCCATCTTGCGCTGATTTATGATGACATGGGGAATTACGCTAAAGCCTTAGAATATTATAGATACAATATCGAGTACGCAAAAGAAAATAACCTTCCTCAAGATCAGATGATCGGTTTATTAAACATAGCCGATCTGTATGTTCGCATGGAAGAATACGATTCTGCTGAATTTTACGCTGAAAAAGCAATAGAATTTGAAGACCAAAGTGATCAGTACATAAAATCAATTGCTTATTTAAATTATGGATTGGCATTAGAGAAAAAGAATAATTTTGACAAAGCCTTAATTTACCTTTTAAGAGGTTTAGAAATTCAATACACCTTAGACCCAGATTTTGCTGCCATAAGTGAAGCATACCTCACTATTTCAAATATTTATGTAAAGAAAAAGCAGTTTAATAATGCTTTACAATTTGCAGACTCCTCCATTAACAGTGCGAAAAAATCGGAATCTAACTATTACCTAAGAAAAGGTTACGAACTAAGAAGCAGTATTCATAAATTTTTAGGGGATAACACTCAAGCCTATAATGATTTGAAAAAATTCGTTGACACCAACGATAAAATCTACAATGAAGAAACAACAGAAAAATTCCTAGAGTTACAAGAATTGTATGAAGCAAAACAGCGTGAAGCAGAAATAAATTTACTCAAGCAGGAAAGTGAATTAAGTAAAGAATCCATTACGCAAAAGAATATTGTAATTTTAGGCTCATTAATTATTCTCTTACTTCTCGCACTGTCTCTAGCTGTATACATCAGTAGAAACCGATTGAAGCAAAAAGCCTTAACTTTATTGAATTCCCAAAATAAAGAGATAGAGGAAAGAAATTACCAGTTGGGTGAAATGACGGAAGAGCTTAAAAGTCAAAAAGAAGAAATAGAAACGCATAGAGATCAACTTTCTGAAGCTTACAGTATTTTAGAAAAAAGAAATCAGGATGTAACCGATAGTATCAACTACGCTCAAAAAATTCAAAACTCACTCTTGCCAGATTTAAAAACGATCAAAAAATCATTGCCTGAATCTTTCCTATTTTATAAGGCAAGAGATATTGTAAGTGGTGATTTCTATTGGTTTCATCAGAAAATAGTAGATGGCAAGGAAATTAAATTTATTGCTTCTATTGATTGTACTGGACATGGAGTACCGGGTGCATTTATGAGCATGATTGCTGATGCACTTTTATCTCAAGTAATTATTGAACTGGATTTTAATCAGCCTGCCAAAATTTTAACTGAAATGGACAGGAGGTTAAGAATCATGCTAAAACAAGAAAAAGAAAGCTATGGAAATGATGGGATGGAAATTGGGCTTTGTGCCATTTATGATGGCAAACTAGTATTTTCAGGTGCAGGCCATAAGCTGGTTTATTTCGAAAATGGAGAACTGAAGATTGTTAGAGATAGTCGGTATTCAATTGGAGAAAGCTATATAAGTCATCAAAAAATGAAATTTACCAATCATTCCATTTCCATTGATAGCCCTATCATGTTTTATCTTTTTTCAGATGGCATCCAAGATCAATTTGGTGGCACAAAAGATAAGAAACTTGGAATAAAGCGATTAAGGAGAAATCTGGAATCTATTCATAAAGAGGCTGCTCATAAACAAGAAAAGCATATTAAAGAAATGGTGGAGAACTGGAAAGGCTCCGAAGAGCAAGTGGATGATATGCTTTTGATTGGGTTTAGATTGACTTAGAATCCTGTCTTCCTCGGTATAATTAAAATACAGCATTTCATTGTATAATGGTGTCCCAGAGAGTAGAATTAAGCATTATATTGCCATTTTTTGGGTTTTAATTCTCGCTTAATGCTTCATACTTTTTCCATTGATGAAAAAGTATGCAAAAAATCTAGGTAAAATGATGCTTCTTCCCGCAAATGCCAACGCCTGCCCGCCATTTTACCCCCCAGCCCGCTTTTTCGCTTAAGGCGAAAGTGGGGGAGTTAGTTATTAATGAACTCATCAAATAAATTCGAACTTAATATTCCCTTATTTAAATCAGAGTTATATTGTTTCTATATTCTTCAAAATTTTCAACTAACATTATTTGTACCTTGAATACCTTGGCATTCCATCGTAGAAATGGTTGAGAACTGGAAAGGCACCGAAGAACAAGTAGATGATATGCTTTTGATTGGGTTTAGGTTAAGTTAAAATCTAGCTGCCATTAACAAACTCAATTCTTTATATTTCAGATCGAATTTTTTGGCAATATGCATATTGGTTAAACTTCCTTTGTAAGTATAAACACCTTTCATAAACCATGAATGGGTAAATATCATTTCTTCTATTCCACCAACGTCTCCTGCTTGAAGTAAAATAGGTGTTAAAATATTGCTTACTGCATTGCTTGCTGTTCTGGAAACTCTTGATGCTATATTGGGTACACAGTAATGAATTACATCATATTTTTTGAATGTCGGATTGTCGTGAGAAGTAACTTCAGAAGTTTCAACACAACCGCCTTGATCAATGCTGACATCAATAATCACCGCATTCTTGCGCATATTCATCACCATCTCTTCAGTCACTATGCAGCCACTCCTTCCCTTTTCGGCCCTTATTGCACAAATTAAAACATCCGCTTCAGTCAAAGAATCACTTAAAGCAACAGTATCCATAGAACTAGTATGGATTGGCTGACCTAAAGCATGTTTTATTCTTCTTAATTTATATAAATGATTATCGTAAATTTCAATATTTGCACCAAGCCCTAATGCAGCGCGAGCAGCATACTCTCCTACAGTTCCAGCACCTAAAATCACCACTTTAGTAGGCCTAACTCCTGTTATTCCTCCTAAAATTATCCCTTTACCATCATTCAGATTACTCAATAACTCTGTGGCAATTTGAATAGCTGAAATACCGGCAATCTCACTCATTGCACGCACCATTGGCATTCCGCCCACTTTATCTTCTATTAGTTCAATACCAATGGCAGTGATCCTCTTTTCATTGATCAACTGAAAATATTCTTTGGTCAATTGCCCAACTTGAAGTGCGGAAATCAAAAAGCTGCCCGGCTTGAACATTTCAATTTCCTTTTTTACAGGCGGTTCAATTTTAACAACTACTTGTGCTTCAAAAGCCTCTTTAGAGGAATAAACTATTTTTGCACCCGCATCGCTATATTCATTATCGGAGAAATTGCTACTTAGTCCCATACCGCTTTCCACTATTACTTCATGTCCATTATTAGATAATAAAGCAACAGCTCCAGGTGTTAATGGCACTCTTTTTTCTTGCAATGAAATTTCATTGGGTATGCCTATTTGCATAGCATTTTTACCACGTTCTACTGCCAGCAATTCTTCCTGCGGATAAAGGGCGCTTTTTCTTGCTAAAACATCAAAACCTTTTCTTGAAATCTCCTTAGCCATGCTTACTTACTTTAAAATTCCTTTTAGTCTGTTCATTGGAAAGGCTTATCTCAATCAATAATACTTGATCTGGAATAAAAGAAGGAATCAATTCAGGCCATTCGATCAAACAAAGCTTCCCAGAATAAAAATAGTCCTCAACCCCTATTTCAAAGGCCTCTTGCTCATTTTTAATTCTGTAAAAGTCAAAATGGTAAATTTCTCCTGCTTTGGGTGACATATATTCATTCACTAAACCAAATGTGGGGCTACTTACATGATCTTCTACTTCCAAATAATCACATAAATGGCTAATAAAAGTAGTCTTACCCCCACCCATTTCAGCTTTAAACAACCAAATATTATAATCTCTTCCGAAATTATAAATCTCAGCTACAGCTTGTGGTAATTCATCTAAATTTACGTCTGAAATTGATAAATTTTCAGAGATTTCACTTTCCATCTTTCGAAGTTAATGAAATAATGGGAATTATCATTTCTTCCATTGAAACTCCTCCATGCTGAAAGGTATCTTTAAAGTAATTTACGTAGTAATTATAATTATTAGGATAGGCAAAAAAGCTTTCTCCTTTGGTGAAAACGTAGGATGTGCTCACATTTAGTGTTGGCAAATGAAATCTTTCTGGTTTGGGTGCTTCTAATATATCATTGCTTTTTTTATACCCTAAATTTTTCCCCTGCTTATATCTTAAATTACTATTGACATTTTTATCACCTACAATTTTAAATGGTTTTTTTACTCTTATGGTGCCATGATCTGTGGTGATAACAACCTTGGCTTTCTTCGTGGAAACCCTCTTCAGTAATTCCAAAAGAGGAGAATGTAAAAACCAGCTTTTAGTCAAAGAACGATAAGCAGATTCATCAGGCGCTAATTCGCGGATCATTTTCATATCTGTTCGTGCGTGAGAAAGCATATCTACAAAATTGTACACCAATACGTTTAAATCATGATCCATCATTGCAGATACATGATCTAGAACTTGTTTCCCTTGATTTACATTGACGATTTTATTGTAAGTGAATTTACCAGAAATATTTTTTCTCTTTAGTTGCCTTTCTAAAAACTGGTCTTCAAAGTTATTTTTGCCTTCATCATCATCTTCTGTCACCCACAAATCCGGATGCTTTTTCTCCATTTCATCAGGTAATAATCCTGAAAATATGGAATTTCTAGCATAGGCAGTAGTAGTGGGCAGAATAGAATAATAATTCTCTTCTTCTTCTATATTAAAATACTTAAGAATTTCAGGCTCTATTAATTTCCATTGATCGAACCTTAAATTATCAATTACTATGAAGAAAACAGGTTCCTCTCCCATCTTTGGAAAAACCTTTTCTTCCATTAATTTATGACTTAATAATGGGGCTTCATCTTGGTATTCATTCAGCCAATCTTCGTAATTATCATCTATAAATTTTGCAAAATTAGTATTGGCTTCAACGTGTTGCATAGAAAGCACTTCAGACATACTTTGATCATCGGTTTGATCTATTTCCAGATCCCAGTAAACAAGCTTTTTGTACATTTCAGCCCATTCTTGGTGATCCATATTGTCACCGAAAGCCATACTGATATTACGGAAATCTTGCTGATAACTTTGGTTTGTTTTCTCTGTAACTAACCGCTTATTATCCAAAATCTTTTTAACCGAAAGCAATATCTGATTTGGATTAAGCGGTTTTATCAAATAATCTGCAATTTTAGATCCTATAGCCTCCTCCATGATGTATTCTTCTTCACTTTTGGTAATCATTACCACAGGAGTATTCGGATTATTACTTTTAATAAGACTCAATGCTTCCAAACCAGTCATTCCAGGCATATTCTCGTCTAAGAAAACAACATCAAATTTTTGCTCTTTACATAAATCTACTGCCTCCGAACCATTATTTACCGGAGTAATTTGATAACCTTTGTTCTCTAAAAAAATAATGTGGGGTTTTAGCAGATCTATTTCGTCATCTGCCCATAAGATTTGATAATTTTGCATAGTATATATTTGAGCCTTTAAAATTAGTGGATTTGAAAAAGTTAAAAAAGGTAAACGATCCTATTTACGGATTCATTACAATAAAAAGTGAATTACTTTTCAGTATTTTCAATCACTCCTACTTCCAACGCTTACGCAGGATAAGGCAATTGGGTTTGAGTGAACTGGTTTATCCTGGCGCGACTCATACTCGCTTTCACCATGCATTGGGCGCAACTCATTTAATGGGCTTAGCTTTGGATCATTTAAAAGAAAAGGGAGTTAACATAAATGAAGTAGAATATGAGTCAGCTCAAATTGCTATTCTCCTTCATGACATTGGTCATGGTCCATTTTCTCATGCTTTAGAATATAGCTTGATAAAAGGTATAACGCATGAAAACATTTCATTACAATTCATGAAAATGCTCAACAAAGAATTTTCAGGGAAATTGGACACCGCCATTGCAATGTTTAAAGACAGCTACAAAAGAAAATTCTTTCACCAACTGATTTCTAGTCAACTGGATGTAGATAGGTTAGATTACCTCAACAGAGATTCATTTTACACAGGCGTTTCAGAAGGAAATATCAGCGTAGATAGAATCATTAGCCATTTGGACGTAATAGAGGATGAAATTGTGGTAGAAGAAAAAGCTATTTATAGTATTGAAAATTTTCTAAACGCCAGAAGATTAATGTATTGGCAAGTCTACCTACATAAAACAGCCTTAAGTGCTGAAAGAATGTTGGTTCATTTGATGAGTCGAGCAAAAGAAGTTCATAGTTTAGATAATATTTCGCCTGCTCTAAAATATTTTTTAGAAAATGATTTCACTTTGGAGGAATTTCAAGAGAACCCTGAAATCGTTCATCAATTTTCTAAATTGGATGATTCTGATATTTGGAATGCTATCAAAGTTTGGGAAAACAATAAGGATAAAGTGCTAAAAAATTTAAGCCAACGCATTCTTCAACGAGATCTATTTAAAATAAAATTGGGTAATGAACCACTTAAAAAAGCGGATATCAGTTCATTAAAAGGGAAAATTGCTCAAGAATTTCAATTATTAAATAAGGAAGCCGCTTTCTTTCTCTCTCATGGAGAAGTAACAAATGCTGCCTATGTTTTAGGTGGAAAAAGCATAAAAATAATCACTAAAAAAGGACACCTAATGGACATAGCGCAAGCAGCCGATTTACCAAACATCAAAGCTATGAGTAAAATTGTCAAAAAATATTACCTATGCCTTCCTAAAAACGTATCTTTGTAAATTATAGCAACCATAATCAGTTTAAATGGAGTTTAGCGTTAATCAAATAGCCGCAATGATCGGAGGTACGGTTGAAGGCGATGGAGAAAGAGTTGTTGATAATTTAGGGAAAATAGAGGAAGGAAAAGCTAAAACAATTAGTTTCCTTTCTAATGAGAAATATGAGAGCTACATCTATAAATCGAATGCAGCTGCAATTATTGTAGGAAGTAATTTCATACCAAAAAAAACTATTAAGCCAGCCTTAATAAAAGTTGAAGACCCCTACTCAGCCTTCACTAAATTACTGGAAGAGTATAATAAAATTATGTCTTATGCAAAATCTGGAGTTGAAACTCCTGCTTTTATAGGTAATGGAAGTATTGTAGGTGATGATATTTACAGAGGAGCTTTTTCATACATCGGCAATAATGTAAAGATTGGTAATAATGTTAAAATATATCCACAAGCCCACATAGGAGACAATGTTGAAATTGGAGATAATACTATCATTTTTCAGGGGGTAAAAATTTATGCCGATTCTAAAATTGGGGTGAATTGCAATATTCAAGCAGGGGCAATTATCGGAAGCGATGGTTTTGGTTTTGCTCCACAAGCCGATGGTACATATAAGACCATTCCACAATTAGGAAATGTAATTCTGGAAGATAATGTGAGCATTGGTGCAAACACAACTATCGACTGTGCCACTTTGGGCTCAACAATCATCAGAAAGGGCGCAAAAATCGACAATTTAGTTCAAATAGCGCATAATGTTGAAGTAGGCGAAAATACTGTAATTGCTTCTCAATCAGGAATATCAGGAAGCACTAAAGTTGGAAAAAATTGCGTAATTGCAGGACAGGTTGGGATAGTAGGACATATAAATATCGCAGACAACACCACTGTTAGTGCCAAATCAGGTGTATCCAAAACAGTGAAACAAAAAGGTACAATCCTTTCAGGAATGGTAGGCTTTGATCATAAACAATACCTTAAAGCCAGTACTTTATTTAAAAGGTTACCGGAATTACACCAACAAGTTCAGCAATTGGAAAAAATAGTTTTAAATTTGCCGACTGAAAAAAAGAACTAAATGTATAATAAGCAGCACACTATTAATAAAGCGGTAAGTGTTTCTGGAGTAGGACTTCACACGGGACACAAAGTCACGTTAACCTTCAAGCCAGATGAAATTGATAGCGGAATAAGATTTCAGAGAATTGATCTTCCTGAAAAACCAATTATTGAAGCAGATGCAGATTTGGTAGTAGATACTTCACGAGGAACTACCATTGCAAAAGGGGAAGCCAGAGTATCGACCGTTGAACATGTTCTATCAGCTTTAGTAGGGCTTCAAATTGATAATGTTTTAATAGAAGTAGACGGTCCTGAAACTCCTATAATGGATGGGAGCGCAAAACTTTTTTATGAGGCATTAGAATCTGTAGGTCTTGAGGAGCAAAATGCTTTAAGAAACTTTTTTGAGGTTTCTGAAAGCTTATTTCTCACAGATGAAGAGAAAAATGTAGAAATGGCTTTATTGCCTGTTGACGACTATAGAGTTACGGTTATGATTGATTATAACTCAAAAGTATTGGGTAGTCAACACGCCTCATTAAATAATTTAGCAGATTTCAAAAAGGAAATCTCAACGTGCCGAACATTCGTTTTTCTTCATGAACTGCAGCAACTTTATAATAATAATTTAATCAAAGGTGGAGACCTAAATAATGCCATAGTTGTGGTTGATAAGCTGGTTTCTGATGACGAATTAAAGCAGCTCGCGCAAATTTTCAATAAACCAAACATAGAGGTTAAAGAAGAAGGAATTCTTGACAATATTGAATTAAGATTTAAAAATGAACCTGCTCGTCATAAATTGCTGGATGTAGTGGGTGACTTAGCATTAGTAGGAAGGCCAATAAAAGGACAAATATTAGCTGCCCGTCCAGGACATTCTACTAATGTAGCCTTCGCTCAAAAAATCAAAAAGTATATTAAAAAATCAGAAAAATCTGCACCAAAATACGATCCTAATGCAGAACCTGTGATGGATATAGATGGAATCTCAGCAATGTTGAGACATAGATATCCTTTTCAGCTGGTGGACAAAATTATCCATCAGGATCATAAAACCGTAATAGGGCTGAAGAATATTACTATAAATGAGAATTTCTTTCAAGGCCACTTTCCTGGAAACCCTGTAATGCCTGGTGTTTTGCAAATTGAAGCAATGGCTCAAACTGGCGGAATCTTAGTACTAAGCTCAGTTGACGAACCTTCTGAATATTGGACCTATTTCTTAGGAATCGACAACTGCAGGTTCAGAAAAATGGTAAGACCAGGTGATACGATTATCCTAAAATGTGAATTATTAGCACCTATTAAAAGAGGGATAGCTAAAATGCAAGGATATGCGTATGTAGGAAACAGCGTAGTAAGCGAGGCAACACTTACAGCTAGAATTGTTAAAAAAGATGAAGAATAACCTCTCAAGAGGTAACGAAAGCATATATGCTCAAATAAAAAATTAAATGGACAAGTCATTAAACTATATACATCCTGATGCTATTATTGGTAAGGATGTCATTATCGAACCTTTCACCTTCATCGATAAAGATGTGGAAATTGGAGATGGTACTTGGATTGGACCCAACGTCACCATCAATTCAGGAGCTAGAATTGGGAAAAATTGTAAAATCTACTCTGGAGCTACTATTTCAGCTGTTCCCCAAGATCTAAAATTTAGTGGAGAAATAACTACTACTGAAATTGGTGACGATACAGTAATTAGAGAATATGTAAACATTAGTCGAGGCACAAACGACAGAAAAGTTACAAAAATAGGGTCAAAAACTTTAATTATGGCATATGTGCATATCGCGCATGATTGTGTAATTGGTGATAATTGTATTTTAGTAAATTCTGTTCAAGTAGGGGGCCACGTTTCTATAGATGATTGGGCCATAATTGGAGGTGCAACTGCCATCCATCAATTTGTCAAAATAGGAAGCCATGTAATGATTTCAGGTGGTAGTCTAGTAAGAAAGGATGTCCCTCCATACGTGAAGGCAGCGCGTGAACCGCTTACCTATTGCGGTATCAATTCGGTTGGACTTAGAAGAAGAGGATTTAGTAATGAAAGAATAAATGATATTCAAGAGATCTACAGAAGCTTATATTTAAGTGGAAAAAACAATGCAGAAGCGCTTGAGAATATTGAAACATTAATAAGAAGTAGTGAAGAAAGAGATAATATAACGGCATTTGTCAGGAAATCTGAAAGAGGTATTATGAAAGGCTATGGTAATTAAGTAAACCCAATGGATATTCATTAAGTAAAAACCCCATAAAAGAGCATACTTAATTAATTTTTAATAAATCGCATTTTATGCAGTTAGTACTTGAAGGACTTACCAAAAAATACCCGAAAAATAGGTTGTTTGAAAATTTGAATCATACATTCGAAACCAATAACACCTATGCTATTACAGGAGAAAATGGAAGTGGAAAGTCAACTTTTATTAAAATCATTGCTGGAGTGATTGCCCCAAGCAAAGGAAAAGTTAATTTCATTGAAAATGGGAGAATAATTGAAAAAGAAAACATCTATCGACTATTAGGAATTGCTGCTCCATATTTAAATTTAATTGAAGAATATACTTTAAAGGAACACTTGGACTTTCATTCTAATTTCAAAGCTAGTCTTTTTGGAATAGATATTAGAGATGAAATAGAAAATGCAAATTTGAGTCAAAGTTTGAATAAACCAATAGCAGAATTTTCATCCGGCATGCAGCAAAGATTAAAATTGATTCTCTGCTGTTGTTTTAATGCTAAGGTTCTGCTACTAGATGAGCCTACTTCACACCTCGACTCACAAGGAGTTCAATGGTACAAAAACTTATTAAACAGGACATCTGCAGAAAGAATAACCTTAATTGCATCAAATAACCCCATAGAATACAATGATTTTGCAAAAAAAATCATTAATATTGGGAGCAATTAATTTAGGACAGGAGATAAAAAAAAATAAATATTTTATTGGATTATGAACAATAATTCAGACTTTTAAACTTTAGAATACAAAATAACTAATCTACTAATTATGAAAAGGAACATTAATCTATTAAGCTTGTTAGCACTATCATTTGTAATTATTTTCAGCTCATGTAAAGAAGATCCACCAACTGCAGAGGAACAAAAAATTGAGGACTTAAAAGGAACATGGAATATTGTTGGTGCAAATGTTTTAGATGGACCATTAACAGGAGTTTCAATAACATTTACTGTTGAAGGCGCAACTTATGCCGTTTCAGGCGTAGAAGCATTTACTGATGCGAATTTAAATCATGATGAAACTTTAGCTGCTGATGGCACTTTTTCTTTAAATGATAATTTGGATGTTGTTTCATTAAGTCCAGGAGGAGATTTAACTATTGCTTCATTGAACAAAGAAAATGGTGATTTATCATTATCATACTCTGCTCCATATCCTAAGGGAACAGATGATGCAAGAACCATTACATTGACTTTAGAATTAGCTAACTAAAAGTTAATTATACCAATATTTAAAGCCGTCTGATGACGGCTTTTTTTTTATCCTTTCTTTTAAAATGGAAGAATTAAAACAATATATCCCACATACCGAAGAAGAAATTATATTCAAAAGTAATATGCTGAAGCTCCTTGAATTAAAAGGAGATAAAGCTTTCAGTAGAAATAATATAGAAGCACACTTCACTGCATCGGCTTGGATTATTAACCCCACAACACAAGAGGTTCTATTAATTCATCATAAAAAACTAAATAAATGGCTGCAACCCGGTGGTCATGCAGACGGTGAAAAAGATTTAGAAAAAGTAGCACGAAAAGAAGCAATTGAGGAAACCAATCTTAAAAATTTACGATTGATTTCAAATGAAATATTTGATATAGATATACATCTAATCCCTGCAAATAAAGGAATTCCTGATCACTACCATTTTGATATTAGGTTTGTCTATTTTTGTAGCAGTAAAGAAAATACTCAAATAAACCATGAAAGTAATGCCTTTCGATGGATCGATATCAATAAAGTAGAATCATTAACGAAAGAACCTTCGATAAGCAGAATGGTCAAAAAATCAAAAACGATTTTAAATGGAATATAAAATATTAATATATGGTGCAAATGGTTACACTGGAAAACTCATAACACAAGAAGCCAAGGAAAAAGGAATCAAAGTTGAGATTGCTGGTAGAAATGAAAATGCTATTCAGTCATTAGCTTCTGAAACAGGATTTAATTTCCACATTGTTGAATTAAATGATACCGCCAGTTTAGAAAATCTTCTTAAAAGTTTTCATACCGTTATCCATTGCGCAGGTCCTTTTTCGGAAACAGCTATTCCTATGGTAGAAGCATGTATAAAATCGAAAACCAACTACCTCGATATTACTGGTGAAATTTGGGTTTTTGAGGAAGTCATGAAATATCATGAACAAGCTAAAAAAGCAGGAATTGCATTAATTCCTGGAGTAGGCTTTGATGTAGTGCCTACTGATTGTTTAGCTGGATATCTAAAAGAAAAGCTTCCTAGCGGAACATCATTGGAATTAGCATTTGTGGGATCAAAAACTGGTATGTCACGCGGAACAGCAGTTACAATGGCTAAAAATATTTCAAAAGGTGGTTTTATCAGAGAAAATGGAGCGATAAAAAATGTTCCACTAGCCTATGAGGTAAAAGAACTAGAGTTCAATCACAAAAAACAATGGACTATGACAATTCCTTGGGGTGATTTAATGACCAGTTTCCACCAAACACAAATTCCAAACATAAAAGTATTTAGTGGCGCCAGTTTAAAAATGATAAAAAAAATTAAGAAATATAGAAGTTTGAAATTTCTACTTGGAATTGGATGGATTCAAAAAATGCTAAGAAGGAAAATTGAAAATTCTGTTACTGGACCAAAGGAAGAAAAGCTGAAAACAGGAAAAACTTATGTGTTAGGGAAGATAATGGATGAAAATGGAAACAGCTGCTCCGCAGAATTAATTACTCCCGAAGCATATTTCCTCACAGCAAAAACAGCTTTAGCATCTGCACTGAAACTAGAAAGCAATGATCTCAAAGGCTATTTAACTCCTGCTCAAGCCTTCGGAACTGATTTTATAATGGAATTTGAAAACGTTGAAAGAAATGACAAGGCATAAAAAAACCCCGGTGAACCAAACCGGGGTAAACTATCAACCTTAAAATTACGCCCATTTGAAAAAATGAATCGTAAAGCTTGTTACAAATGTAAAACGCTTTTCCTTAGCGGAAATAGCACAATGATCATTTAAGTCATACATGTAAGGTTTTTTCTATTTTACAACATTAATTGTTTAAACATATGTTCAAGATTAACACTATTATTATATTAATTATTTCAACAGTATTATTGGCTTGTAGCCCTTCAGAACAAGAACTCATGCAAGAAAGCAGAAAAAATATGCAATCCGAAAACTATAAAGAGGCCATAAATTACCTAAGCAAAGTAATTTCTAAGAATAATACCAATGCAGACGCATACAACATGAGAGGTGTAGCACACCTTCAAATATTAGATTATTCAAAGTCCAAAGAAGATTTTACAAATTCAATAAAACATGACTCTTCAAATTATAAGCCGTATTATAACAGAGGAAATGTACACTTAGAGACTAAAAATTACGAGAAAGCATTATTAGATTACAACAGAGCGATTGATTTACGTCCCAACAATGCTGATTTATATATCAATAGAGCAACAGCCTTATTTGAATTAAAACAATATGATGCCGCATTGGAAGATAATAGATTCGCTATCAAGATATCCCCAAATAATTATATCCCATATCTTAATAGTGCGAAAACATTACTTCAATTCGGTTCATTTCAAAAAGCAGATAGTTTACTAGCTCTGAGCTTAAAAATTAATCCAGAAAACGGAGAAAGCCATTATTGGAGCGGATTCATAAAAATTAACACTGACAAGAAAAGTGAGGGTTGTGATGATTTAATAAAAGCTAAAAACAGAGGATTTCAAGACGCAATTGAAGCTCTAGAGAAATTTTGCAAATAAAACCAGAAAGTAAGAGGGGGAATAACGCTCCCTCTTAAATATTATCCAATGCTATTAAGTTAAGGGAATTCCGTTAACGAGTTTTCCGCTGAAGCGAAAAACCTTTTATTTTCTTTTGTATCTCTTGTGACTAAAAAAGAAAATAATAACCAAGGTTATCATTTAGGTATATAGCGAACTATAATGGTTTCAAAGCTTAAAATAACAGCCTTGAAACATTATCTAGAGGCTAACAATACCATGGCAAAGGCTAGAATACTTAACCAAAATTTATAGGTAGCTATTGCAGGAATTGCAATTATTCCTAATTCCATAAAAACTAAAACCAATACTATAATAATTGCAGCTAATTTTATTAAGTTTCTTGATTTCCTACTCATAATTTTATTTGGTTTGGTGTTTTCAATTATAAATATATCATTCTCATTTTACAAATCTGTGACATCAAGAAAAAATTAACTTAAATTCACGTTTTGAATTATGGCAGAAATCAATAGCGATATTTATCAGGCAAAAAAAATACTGGATGCTGACAATCTAATCGGACTACCCACTGAAACAGTATATGGTCTTGCTGGAAACGGTTTGAAAGCTGATGTAGTAAGTAAGATTTTTGAAGTAAAAAATCGCCCTCACTTTGACCCGTTGATTCTACATTCACACAGTTTAGAGGCAATAAGTGACTATGTAAAGGAGATCCCTGATACTGCCAAAATACTAGCGAAAGCTTTTTGGCCTGGCCCTCTAACCATCTTATTGAGGCGAAATGATAAAATACCTGATTTAACCTGCTCAGGCTTAGATAGGGTAGCATTCAGAATCCCGCAGCATCCAAAGGCCTTAAGTTTGCTTAAAATATTAGATTACCCATTAGCTGCCCCAAGCGCAAATCCTTTTGGTTATATCAGCCCAACCAACTCACAGCACGTTCAACAGCAGCTAGGCGATAAAATACCATTTATTTTGGAAGGGGAGATAAGTGAGGTAGGAATTGAATCGACCATAGTGGGATTTGAGAATGAAGAAACTATAATCTATAGATTGGGAGGATTGGAAGTAGATGCAATTGAAAAATTAATTGGGAAGGTAAAAATACTTCCACACTCTAGCTCAAAGCCAGATGCACCAGGTATGCTTAAAAGCCATTACGCACCTAGAAAAAATATCATACTTGGTAATATTGAAGAGTTAATTGACCAAAACCCTAACCTAAAACTGGGAATCCTGTCATTTTCAACTTTTTATAAGCAAGTAGAGCAATCTTTAGTATTGTCTGAATCAAAAGATATGCATGAAGCTGCTAAAAACTTATTCTCGCATCTTCGTACATTAGATGAAACTAATGTAGATTTGATCATTACTGAAAAAGTACCTTCTGAAGGTCTAGGAAAAGCAATAAATGATAGACTGCAAAGAGCAGCCGTAAAAGAATAAATTAATAACCATAATTATAACTCAATGCAAACCGTAAAAGATTATTCATTCGAAAACAAAACCGCATTAATCAGAGTCGATTTAAATGTTCCATTAAATAAAGATTTTCAGGTAACTGATGACACAAGAATAAAAGCTACAATCCCCACTCTTAAAAAAATATTGGGAGATGGAGGAAAAGCTGTTTTAATGTCTCATTTAGGCAGACCAAAAAATGGCCCTGAAGACAAATTTTCTTTAAAACACATAGTAGGTGATTTAGAAAAGGCCTACGGTACTAAAGTTCATTTCAGTGAAAATACAATAGGTGAGAAGGCTGAAACTGCTGCTCAAAACTTAAAAAATGGAGAGGTTTTATTATTAGAAAATGTTCGTTTTCATGATGGAGAAACCAAAGGAGACGAAACTTTTGCCAAAGCACTTTCAAAATTAGGTGATGTATATGTTAATGATGCATTTGGAACAGCACATCGAGCTCATGCCTCCACTACAGTAGTTGCAAAATTCTTTCAAGATAAAATGGCTGGTTTTGTAATGGCTGCAGAGATTGAAAATGCTGATAAGGTATTGGAAAAGGCAGATAAGCCTTACACAGCCATTATGGGAGGAGCCAAAATTTCTGATAAGATATTAATCATTGAAAAACTATTAGGCAAAGTAGATAACCTCATTATAGGCGGAGGAATGTCTTACACATTCTTTAAAGCTATGGGCGGAAAAATCGGAAACTCATTAGTAGAAGAAGATAAATTAGACTTGGCAAAAGAACTCATTCAGAAAGCGAAAGAGCAAGGGGTTGAGTTAAAATTGCCGATCGATTCCATAGTTGCCGATAATTTTGCAAATGATGCCAATACTAAAATCGCTCAAAACCATGCCATAGAAGATGGATGGATGGGATTAGATATTGGACCTGAAGCCACAGCTATTTTCCAAAAAACCGTAGAAGAATCAAAAACCATCCTATGGAATGGCCCAATGGGTGTTTTCGAAATGGAAAATTTCGCAAAAGGCACAAAATCCATAGCCGAATCAGTTGTGAAAGCTACTGAAAATGGGGCTTTCTCACTAATCGGAGGTGGAGATTCTGCCGCAGCCGTTAACAGCCTTGGTTATGGCGATAAAGTAAGTTATGTATCAACTGGCGGTGGTGCTTTGTTAGAATATATGGAAGGCAAAGAATTACCTGGGGTGGCTGCTTTGAAAGCTTAAAACATATATTTAATTCTTCCGCTAGCGCCTAGCTCCTAAAATCCGCAAGTAACTCTGTTTCGATTATTTTTTGTGTTTTACTCCATTTAGTTTTGGAGATTTGAGGGAAAATCAGGCTCTAATTTCTTTGTGTCCAAATTTTTCTTTT
>Ga0008835_100154_pt1 | contig 84233 bp, 64 predicted proteins | sample HotLakConsoUCCRE_FD_62215 | JGI IMG/M metagenome (GOLD analysis project Ga0008835, IMG submission 62215) | Hypersaline microbial mat communities from Hot Lake, Washington, USA - Hot Lake Consortium UCC-RE (Hybrid Assembly) ... | reverse complement strand
AGGGCCGATGGAACCCAAAAATTTGCCCTGCCACCGACAATCTCTCCCCTCAACCCACTGTTCAGGCCTTACCAGGTGAGGGGGGCCTCCCTCAAAACGTGCTGGTGAGAAATTCGGGATTAGCATTGCTGAGGTCACCATTGATAATGCTGGTTCCACTGAGATCGGCGCTAATGAGATCGGCTTCGCGTAGATCAGTTTTTGATAGATTGGCATTAGCTAGATTGGCATCGCACAGGTTAGCACCGCACAGGTTAGTTCTGATAAGGTTGGCATTGATTAGATAGGTATTGCTCAGGTTGGCAGTGCTCAGGTTGGCATTGTGAAGGTCGGCATCCTGAAGATAAGCGTTTCGGATGCAGGCGCTTTGAAGGTCAGCCTTGCTAAGATCTATTCCCGTGAGGTCAGCGTAGCTGAGATCAATAAAAATATCAGAATTTTCTTGTCTCCACTTGTTCCAGACTTGACTGCCCTGCTTTAGTAAAGCGACCTGTTCTTCATTTGCCATTGCCTTCAAGCCTGCCCGCTCATTTCACAACAACCTCTTCATCTAGCTAAGCCAAATTCTCGGGTTGAGGCTACTTTTGCCGACGGGTAAGCCATTTTTGCAAAGACTGCTGACTTTCTCCGGAAGGCTGACCCAGAAGGATATTTTTGAGGCTGATGTCTTCATCCAAATCAGGCCAGTGGATGCCTTCTTGGCCAGCGATGAGTCGCCAGTGATTGCGTTCAGCGATTGAGCCTTGCATTAAGCGGGGATACCACGCCACAGGCACCGAGATGACGCGACCATCCGAGAGGGTGACGGTGAGAAATTCTTCTGAAACAGTCACATCTAATATTTGAGGAATGTTTAGCACCTCAACCGTGGAAGAAGTCATCCCAAGCCTCCAATAGTTGCTGTTGATGGTCCGCAATGAGTTTTTGAATGCGGTTGATTTCGATCGCGGCAAAGCCTTTGTTGGATTGTAAGCGAATTGGATTCAACCAAAACTTTGCTAACCCATTGTCACGCTCAACGTGAACGTGGGGAGGTTCATCGCGATCGCCCGCATAACAAAAGAAACGGTAGGGGCCAACCCTGAGTAAAGTCGGCATGATGGTCAAGCCTTTCGATAGTCAGAACTGTGGCCTATCTAGACATTCACTGTCAAGCTGCACCATAGCCGCCACCGCCAGGGGTTTCGATGATGAGGCAGTCCCCGTTCTCAACCTCGACCTGATCCTGACCCGCTAGCAACGTTTCGGAGCCGTCAGCTTTGACCAGGCGATTGCGCCCGATCGCCCCCGGTTCGCCACCCGCGAGGCCAAAGGGGGCGATGGTGCGGTGGCTGGAGAGAATGGACGCGGTCATCGGTTCGCGGAACTGGAGACTGCGACGGATACCGTTGCCGCCCCGGTGTTGACCAGCGCCGCCGCTGCCCTGACGAATCTCGAAGCGATCGACCAGCACGGGATAGCGCCACTCCAGCACTTCGGGGTCGGTGAGGCGAGAGTTGGTCATGTGTGTATGGACGGCGTCGGTGCCGTCAAAGTCGGGTCCAGCGCCCGAGCCACCGCAGATGGTTTCGTAGTACTGATAGCGGGCATTGCCAAAGGTCAGGTTGTTCATCGTCCCCTGGGAACCCGCCATCACCCCCAGCGCCCCGTACAGCGCATCGACGATCGCTTGCGACACCTCCACATTGCCCGCCACCACTGCCGCGGGCGGTTGCGGATGCAGCATCGACCCCTCGGGAATGATGATGTGGAGCGGCTTCAGACAGCCCGCATTCAGCGGAATGTCGTCATCCACGAGGGTACGGAAGACGTACAGCACCGCTGCTTTGCCCACCGCAGCGGGGGCGTTGAAGTTGCTCGATCGCTGGGCTGACGTTCCGGTAAAGTCAATGGTGGCGCTGCGGTCTGCCGCATTGATGGCGATGCTGACCTGAATCTGGCTGCCGTCATCCAGGGGATAGGTGAAGGAACCGGGGGAGAGGCGATCGATCACCCGCCGCACACAGTCTTCGGCGTTGTTTTGCACATGGCCCATGTAGGCTTGCACGGTGTCGAGTCCCTGGTGCTCCGCCAGCCGTCGCAGTTCTTCTGCCCCTTTCACATTGGCGGCAATTTGGGCCTGCAAATCAGCAATATTCTGATCCACATTGCGGGCGGGATAGGGGGCGTTGGTGAGCAGCGATCGCAATTCCCGCTCCCGAAACTCACCCTGATCCACCAACAAGAAGTTATCGATGAGCACGCCTTCTTCCTCCAGGGTGGTGCTTTGGGGAGGCATGGAGCCGGGGGTGATGCCGCCGATGTCGGCGTGGTGGCCGCGAGAGGCGACGTAGAAGTGGGGGGTGTGAGGGTGTGAGGGTGTGAGGGTGGTTGGGTGTGAGGGTGGTTGGGTCGGTGAAGTGGGTGGGGTGGATGAAGCCATTGAGGAGGGGGCTGACTTCTGACTTCTGGCTTCTGACTGCAAAAAGACTGGCGTAATCACGGTGACGTCGGGCAAATGAGTGCCGCCGTTGTAGGGGTTGTTGAGGGCGTAAACGTCGCCGGGGCGGAGGGTGTGGCCTTGGGCGCGGATCAGGCTTTGGACGCTTTCGCCCATGGAACCGAGGTGGACGGGAATGTGGGGGGCGTTGGCGACGAGTTGCCCGTCGGCGTCGAAGATGGCGCAGGAGAAGTCGAGACGCTCTTTGATGTTGACGGAGGTGCTGGTGTTTTGCAGGGTGACGCCCATTTCTTCCGCGATCGCCCGGAAGAGGTTGTTGAAGATTTCGAGGCGGACGGGGTCGGGAGTGGGGGGTTGGGGGGTTGGGGGGTTAGGGGGCTGGGGGGATGCAGTGGATGGGGTAGATGGAGTGGGTGATGGGGTGATGGGGTGATGTTGTAAAACTAGCGCCCCCAGATCGGTGAAGGTGGCGTGCCAGTGGGGTTCGATCGCGTTGGTGCCGGTGGCTTCGATGATCAGGGCGGGGCCGGGGAGGGTGTCGCCGGGGCAGAGGTCGTCGCGGTGGTAGATGGGGGTATCGTGCCAGCGATCGCCCATATAAACCGGAACGGTGGCCTTGGGTAGGAGCGGTGCTGTTCGCTGGCGGGTGAGGCGGGGTTCTTCCGGCACGTCGGTTTGGCCCACGACCTCGATGGAGACGCTATCCACAATCAGGGTTTTGTCGGGTTGGGCGAAGCCGTAGCGCTGGCGGTGCAGGTCGGCAAAGGCTGTCGCCATTTCGGTCTGGGTGCCGTAGGGGACGATCAGCGGCGCATCGGTGCCCACATATTTCAGATGCACGCGGGGCAGCACTTCGATGCCATCTTGGGGGACGAGGGGGGCGGCGGTGAGATCGACGGGGATGCCTTGCTGTTCCAGTTCTTTCAGACCGGAGAGGGCGAGTTCCGTGAGGACGGTTTCGAGTTCGGTGAGGGTTGCGGGCTGGAGGGGGAGTTCGAGCGATCGCTCTCGCAAGGCCCGAATGTCCGCCAATCCCATGCCGTAGGCCGACAGCACCCCGGCATAGGGATGGATGAAGATCTCCGTCATGCCCAGGGCTTCGGCGATCTGGCAGGCGTGTTGCCCCCCCGCACCGCCAAAGCAGCAGAGGGTGTATTCCGCCACGTCATAGCCCCGCTGCACTGAGATTTTTTTGATGGCGTTGGCCATTTTTTCGACGGCGATCGCCAGGAATCCGGCAGCGACAGCGGCGGGCGATCGCGAGTCGCCCGTGTCCTGGTGGATGCGATCGGCGAGTTCGGCGAACTGGGTTTTCACGTCCTCGGCATCCAGGGGGCGATCGCCATTTGGCCCGAACACCTGAGGAAAAAAGTCGGGCTGGAGCTTGCCCAGCATCACGTTGCAGTCCGTCACCGCCAGCGGTCCGCCGTTGCGGTAGCAGGCGGGTCCCGGATACGCCCCCGCCGAATCTGGCCCCACCCGGTAACGACTGCCGTCAAAGTGCAGCACCGAACCGCCCCCCGCCGCGACGGTGTGAATCGCCATCATCGGCGATCGCAGCCGTACTCCCGCGACTTCGGTTTCAAAGGTGCGCTCATATTCGCCGTTGAAGTGGGACACATCAGTGGAAGTGCCGCCCATGTCAAAGCCGATGATGTGCTGAAATCCTGCCCGCAGGCTGGTTTGTACTGCGCCGACAATGCCCCCTGCTGGCCCGGAGAGAATGCTGTCTTTGCCCTGGAACAGGGTCGCGTCGGTGAGGCCGCCGTTGGACTGCATGAACATGAGGCGGGTGTTTGAGGGATGGGGAGATAGGGGGATGGGGAGATGGGGGGATGGAGTAGGTGGCGTGGGTGAGGTGAGTGGAGGGGAATTTTGAGTTTTGAGTTTTGAGTTTTGAATTAAAGCTCCGGCGATGCGATCGACGTAGCGGCGCAGGATGGGGGAGAGGTAGGCATCGACGACGGTGGTGTCGCCGCGGCTGATGAGTTTCATCAGGGGGCTGACTTGGTGGGAGACGGAGATCTGGGTGAAGCCGACTTGCCGGGCCAGTTCGGCAACCTGCTGTTCGTGGGTGGGGTAGCGGTAGCCGTGCATGAGGACGATCGCGCAGGCGCGGATGCCGTCGTCGTAGGCTTGCTGAAGTTGCTGGACTAAGGCGGGCTCGGATGCGGGGGTGAGGGGTTGGAGGATTTCGCCGTGGGCGTCGATGCGTTCGGGGACGCCGATGACGCGCTCGTAGAGCATTTCGGGCAGTTCAATGTGGCGGGCGAAGATGTCGGGGCGGTTTTGGTAGCCGATGCGGAGGGCATCCTGAAAGCCGTCGGTGATGACGAGGAGGGTGCGATCGCCCTTGCGTTCCAGCAGGGCATTGGTGGCGACGGTGGTGCCCATTTTCAGGGCCGCGATTGCCTCAGCGGGAATGGCATCGTCCGTCGCCAGGCCCATCAGGTCGCGGATGCCTTGCAGGGGGGCGTCGGGGTAGCGATCGGGGTTCTCTGACAGCAGCTTGTGGACGACCAGTTGCCCATCCGGTTGCCGCGCCACAATGTCGGTAAAGGTGCCGCCGCGATCGATCCAAAATTGCCACCGTGCCATGTGCTCGCCCCCGGAATCCAATACCGTCCGTGTGATCATTATTGGTCAATTTCTGGGCAGCCGGGGCAATTTGCCATCGATTCGGTAACGTTAGAGTGATGGCCTGTAGGAGGCACCGATCGCGATGTTTTCCCCACTGCTGACACAATCTCCGGAAGCGGGCACCGAACAACGGGTGCTGCTGCATGGTGTGGATTGGGAGCAGTACACCGCGCTGCTGGAGGTGTTGGGGGACAATTTTCCGACGCTGCGCCTGAGCTATCTGGAAGGCACGCTAGAAATCATGACCAACTCTCCAGAACACGAAGATCTGAAAAAGATGATCGGGATGTTGGTCGAAGCTTATCTACAAGAAACGCGCACGCGCTTCCATGCGGGTGGCTCGACTACGTTTCGCAAAGCGGCCAAACAGCGGGGATTGGAGCCGGATGAATGCTACTGTCTGGGCGCGAAGAAAGAGTTTCCTGATCTGGCGATCGAGGTGGTCGTTACCAGTGGTCTAGTAGACAAGCTGGAGATTTACCGGGGCTTGGGCGTTGCTGAAGTGTGGCAGTGCCAAGCGGGAAAATTTTCGATTTATCATCTCCGTCCCAATGGTTATGAGTTGTTGGAAAACAGTGAGCTGTTGCCTGATTTAGATTTGACGCTACTCGCAGCCCACGTCCAACCAGAAAACCAATTTGATGCCGTGATGGATTTTCGTGCAGCCGTTCGCCCTGTGTAAGGATGAGGCAGTCTCGAAATAACCATTCGGTTGATCCAATGAGTTCGTGAATAGTGATGACTAAAGGGGCTGTACTCCATAATGAAATTGATAAAAACTAATACTATTTCGTAGACAGTTAAGCCTATGACAGCCGTTACGCTTACCCACGATCGCCTTGGTCAGACCTTTACCGCCATCCTGTACTGGGAAGAAGACGTTTATGTGGCAGAGTGCTCAGAGGTGGGAACGGCCAGTCAGGGGGAAACCATTGAAGAAGCCCTGACTAATTTGCAAGAGGCGACTGAATTATATCTGGAAGAATTTCCCATGCCAACTGTGACCCGGCGGCTAATCACCACGTTTGAGGTGCCTGGTGCCCAAACTACCGAGAGTTAAGGCAAGTGCAGTAATTCGGGCACTAGAGCGACTGGGATTTGTGCAAATCCGGCAGAAGGGTAGCCATATTGTGATGAAAAAGCGAGTATTTCTGGAAACAGACCCTCCAGAAGAAACCGAAATTGGCTGTGCTGTGCCTTTGCACCAAAAAACGCTAGCCGTTGGTACTCTGAAAAGCATTCTCAAGCAAGCAGGCGTCACCGTCGAAGAATTCATTGAAAACCTTTAGGGCAGCAGGCGCATTCGCGGCTAACCGTTCCAGGGCAGCAACCTGCTCACCAACCCACTCATAATGGTTATGTGAGACAGGTGATTTGCCATGATTGCCAGTCCAGCCCCTCAGTCTATGACCGTTGATGCTTACCTGGCGTGGGAACCGCATCAGGAACTGCGGTATGAGTTTGTGAATGGCACCGTTTACGCCATGACCGAGGGTACGGTGCCCCACAACGATATTGCAATTAACTTGCTCACGGCTTTACGCCCTCACGTTAGGGCTCAGGGCTGCCGCGTCAACATTGCCGATGTCAAAGTCAACGTGGCTCCCTCGGTTTATCGCTATCCCGACTTGGTGGTGAGCTGCGACGATCGCGACCAAACCGCCGTCAAAGCGATTCAGTTTCCCAAACTGATTGTCGAAGTGCTGTCAGCTGGCACCGAGGCCCGTGATCGCGGCGAAAAGTTCCAGGAATATCGGACCCTTCCGAGTCTGGAAGAATATGTGTTGATCAGCTCCACCCAGGTCAATGTCGAGATTTATCGTCGGGGAGAAGGGCGATTGTGGCTATACACCGCTTATCAAATAAGTGATACGGTGCCATTGGCGAGTCTTGGCCTTGAGTTACCTATCGCCCAACTTTATGAAGCAGTGAACTTGCCAGAGTAACCTTACAAATCATTCAACCGAATGTCATCGCCAGTCATGTCGGTATGGTAGACCAGCGTTTCGCCGTTGCCCTCAACGACGGCCCGCCAGCCAAAAATGGCAATCTCGGTGCAGGGGGTGCCGGGTGCTTCGACGCCCAGACAGCCATCCCACACGCGGGGTTCTGAACGGATAACCTGTAGCTGCTCGGCAGGCATCCCCAATTCAGAAGCAGCCAGGTTGATGACTTTTTCACCAATCGAAGGCGGTAAATTATTTTCCAGCGTCGATCGCCGAATCACCTCTCCCCGCTCGTCCGTGCGGTAAAAATAGCTCTGGTCATTGTGCACGACTTCGAGCTGCCAGCCCGGCACCAATGCCTGCAAACACAGCTCATTGGCCTGACCTAAGCCTAGACAGCCATCACTCCACACTTCCGAATTGACGCGCAGAATGCTGAGTTCAGCGATGGGGACGTTCAAATCTTCGGAAGCTGCTGCGAGGACGGATTGGCTCACCAGCTCCGGTACCATTTCCGGCGGCATCGTGGTCTCCATGTCAGGGCGATCGGGAGCATCCTGATCCGTTCCGCCTGGGACGACGCATCCGGCGGCAAGACCAACCACCAGAGCAATACTGACCAATCCAACTGAATGCAACCGCCGACCTCGCCGGATGCGTAACCAAGTCGTGTTATCCATCTTGATATCCTCGATGCCCGGTATGAAGAGCTATGTTAACCAGATAAAAGGAAATGTCATCTACTATACGAATTATGCCGTTTGAATATCCCCGCACCATTCGATTTGCTGATACGGATGCGGCTGGGGTGGTGTACTTCGCCCAAATCTTGAGCATTTGTCATGAGGCGTATGAGGCATCGTTGCAGGCATCAGGGATTGAGTTACGGCAGTTTTTTAGCCGGGGAGCGATCGCCGTTCCCATTATCCACACGGCTGCTGACTTTCGCCGACCGCTGCTGTGTGGCGATGCGATTACGGTGCAGCTCACGCCGACCCAAACGGGGAACGACAGCTTCGAGATTCAGTACGAAGTGTTGCAGGCAGAGGGAAAGGTGGCCGCGATCGCCGCGACCCGCCATGTTTGTATTGACACCGCTAGTCGTCAGCGCCATCCCCTGACGCCGGAGTTGACCCAGTGGTTGCAGCGGTGGAGCCCAGCTGAGTCAGCACCCACTGCCGCAGAGTCGCCCGGTTGAGCTTGCCCTGGTCATTGCGCGGCAAGTCTGACCGCACCAGCCACCGTTTGGGAATTTTGTAGGGACTCAGTTGAGACTGTAGCGCTGGGCGCAGGTCAGGTTCCGGATCCTGCTGGCTGGTGACTACGGCCACGACCTGTTCCCCCCAATCGGCATCAGGCACGCCTAGCACCGCACAATCTTGCACCCGTCCGGTCGCCAAAATTGCCGCCTCCACTTCCTCGGGCAACACTTTTTCGCCACCGGTGATGATCAGCGTCTGGGCGCGTCCTACAACTTGCAAAAAGCCCGCTGCGTCCAGATAGCCCAAATCCCCCGTTTGCCAGGGAGCCGCGATCGCAGTATCGCCCACCGCCAGGGCCAGGGAAGAAGCCGCGATCGCAATGCTGCCAACCTGATTAGCGGCCAAAACGTTGTCAGCATCATCCAAAATCTGTAACTGGGCATGGGGCAGAGCGCGACCGCTGCCGGTACGACCCGCCAGAAATTCTTGGGGGAGTAGCGTGGCGACTTGCGCAGCGGTTTCGGTCATGCCGTAGGTGGGCGCGAGGGGCAAGTGCAGATCCCGCGCCGTTTGCAGCAGGCTCGGCCACGGGGGCGCACCGCCCAGCAAGATGGCATGGAATTGTTGCAACCAGGGAATGAAATCGCGATCGCTCGCCAACAACCGCTGCAACTGCGTCGGCACCAGCGAGAGAAAATCGTGGGGAGACGGTGAGGCCAAGGGCATCCGTGGTCCCGCTGTTAACAGTTCTCGAAAGGGCTGCACGGTCAACTGCCCACCGGACAGCAGACAGCGCAGCGCCTGCATCAGCCCGCTGACGTGATACAGCGGCAGCACACAGCAGGCATTCACCCGGTCGCAGTTAAAATGCTGGCAAAATCCCTGCACCGAGGCCGCCAGCGTATTCCAGGTGTGGATGGCAAACCGGATGTCGCCGGATGATCCGCCCGTGGGGATGAGGATTGAGGTAGGTGGGTGGGTGGATGCAATGGGTGAGGTGGGTGAAGAATCTTGGAGATGGTGAATTCTCGCGGTGCTTGGTATACCCTCGGGCACGATCCCGATGACGAAGTCAGGCTGGCACTGTGCCGCGACCTGCGACCATTCCCGCATGCCCCATTGGGAACTGGCTAGCCAGATCCGGCAGGGATGCTGCACGGCGGCCAAAAAGGCGGCCAAAAACCGCACCGGATCTGGTTCCGCTAACAGCACGTTACGCGGTTTCACCGTCTGCAACTGCGTTTGAAATGCCGCGAGCTGCGGCCAGAAGGCATCGGCCCCCGCCGCCACCAGCCAGGGGGCTCCCCAGCGCCGCTGCAAAATTGCTGAGGGGGTTAAAGCTGTGCCCAAATTGCCTCCTCGTGGCGATCGCTCCAGTCATCCTGAAACCAGTGGCTCACGCCAAATCCCAGTGCCCGTTTGGCAAGGCCGGCTGCCCACGATCGCCGCGCCAACGCCAACGCCAGATGACGCCCCACGGACGTTTCCAACGCGGACGAAAACACGACATCGAGCCGATTGCTCAGGCAAAAATCAAGCAGTCGTTGGGGATCGCCCGCGATCGCGGGTTTCACCACGTACACCACCTGATTGCCCACTCGCTGATAAACCCGCTGCAACTGGGGAAACGTCGCCACCGACTCATCCAGAGCAATCGCGGTCTGAAATCTGCCGTGGATCTGCGACAACCAATGCAGCATCGCATCCGGCGACAGCGGCTGTTCTAGAAATTCGATGGTGATGGGAGCGCGATCGCACGCCGCTAACCAAGCTGCTGCCGCGTCAGGCGTCAGTCCCCCATTGGCATCCAGCCGCAGCCGCAGCTCCGGCGGCACCGTCTCCACCAATTTTTGAAACAGGGCTAGCTCCTCCGCAACGGCGACAACCCCAATTTTCCACTTAAATGTGCGATGCCCCCGCTGCCAGAGCGATCGCCAACCCTGCAGCGCCCCCGCCCCCGTTGGCAACAGCGCACACATGTTACGAGGTGCATCACCAAAATTTTCCAGCGGCCAGTCCCTCTCCCAAGCTTGGGAGAGGGATTGAGGGTGAGGGCTGACCGCACTAAACCCAAATTGGCAAGCGGGCAGATTGTCCGGAATCGGGTCAATTTGTTCAGGGGCAAAGTGACGGGGGAAGCGATCGCAAAACGCCCGCGCCTGTGCCTGCGTCTCCGTCCCAAACCAGGGAATCGGCGCAACTTCCCCAAACCTGACTTGCCCCTGCTCATCCTCAAAGCGCAGCAGCAGCCCTGTCCGCTTGGCCCAGAGACCGTGGGCCGTTGGCAACGGTTGGCAAAAGGGGCGGCAATAGGGCCGAAAATCAAACCGCAGCATCAGCCACCCAGCGGGATCACCAGTCCCAAACTCAGTAACATGCCGCTCCAAAAGTGAAACCCGATCGCGTAAAACTTGGCATTAAACACTTTCTCTGGCTGGTCGTGGGAGGTCAGCACATGGCGCGACAGCCGCCCCGCCGACAGACCGCTCACCACGGTGATCAAAGTCCAGCGGGGAAAATATCCCGCGATCGCGCCGATTACCACTAATCCCAACACCAGCCCACACAACCAGGGCACCAGTTGGGCGCTGCGTCGGGTGCCGAGGCGAACGATGGGCGATCGCTTGCCTGCGGCAATGTCATCATCCACCTGATGAAAGTGGGAGCACAACAGCACCAGCGAAGTCGTGATGCCGATGATTACCCCCGCCACCTGACTGCCCACCGACCAAGCCTGGGTCTGACTGTAGTATGCGGCTCCCACCCCCAACGGCCCAAAGGCAAAAAAGCAGAGCACTTCCCCTAAACCCTGATACCCCAGACGAAAGGGTGGACCCTGGTAGGCGTAGCCCAGCAGACAGCAGAGCAGAATGAGAAAGAGCACCGTCGGGTCTTGCTGCCGCAGGGCGATCGCCAAAATTCCCGTGATGCCCAACGCTAAACAGCCATTACCAATGGCGAAAATCAGCCGCTTATTCCGCGTCAGATTTACCAGCGAATGATGCTTGTTGACATCAATGCCCGTTTCCGAATCAAAGACATCGTTGCAGAGATTCTCCCAAACCAAGATCAGCACGGCGGACACCATAAATTTGAGAAAGATGCCTCCATCCAATCGTTGGGTTTCCGCAAAGGCCACGCAGCTCCCCACCAAAATCGGCATGATCGCCACGCTGTACATGGGGGGTTTGAGCGCCGCCAGCCACAATTTTCGCTTGTGTGAGGTCTCGATTGATTGAGTCGTCATCTCCGCAGCGGCAAACTTGAAGGGCTAAACCAGCATAGATCGCTCGCGCAAAATTTTTCCGAAACGATAGAGTCAGTAAGAAATGTCGGGCTACCCGCGCAGGCCAGGGAACGTTAATGACCACTCCGCCGTCCGGCCCACTGCTCGACCAAAATGTTGTTTAGCACCGGATTTGAAAACACAAATTCGGTAATGTGAAGTATCGCTAGCCGTTCGCGTCAGGGTCAAGGGCGCGACGGCGATCGCTGCGGTCCTCGCCGTCAGTGCTAATCGAGACGGTCAGCGCCATTCCCGACCTCGTAAACTATTCCATTACAACTCGCAAGTAATCACCGTATTGAAATCTGGCGATATGAAATTGTGGCGTCCTCAGGTCTTAATTCCCAATGTCACGGCGGGACTCATTGCAGGACTGTTGACCCTGACCTACAGCGTGTCTTACGCCGCCCTGATTTTTTCCGGCGACCTCGCGCCCTACCTGTCGGTCGGCATTAGCAGCGCCTTGATTGGGGCGGTCGTGTTGGGCGGGGTGGTCGCCCTGGGCAGTTCCCTGCCGTTCATCATTGCGGGGCCAGACGGCAATGCGGCGGCGATTTTAGCGCTGATTGCGACCACCGTTTCGGTGCAGATGGCCGAGACCGCCTCGGGGGAAGCGATCGCCGTCACCATTTGGGTCGCGATTTTAGGCAGCACCCTGTTGACCGGGGGCTTTTTGTGGCTGATGGGCCGTTTGCGGCTGGGGCGGTTCATTCGCTTTATTCCCTATCCGGTCGTGGGGGGCTTTTTGGCGGGGGTCGGCCTGCTGCTGGCCCAGGGGGCGTTTAAGGTGATGACCGACACCAGCCCCACCCTGCGCAATTTGCCATCGTTTTTGGCCTCCGAAAGCGTCATGCTGTGGCTGCCGGGATTGATGTTGGCGATCGCGCTGAAATGGGCGCTGGGGCGGTTTCGGCACTGTCTGACCCTGCCGACGGTGCTGCTGGCGGCGACGCTGCTGGTGCACGGCAGTCTGCGGCTGGTGGGCCTGAACCGCGAGCAGGCGATCGCCCAGGGCTGGCTCCTGGAACCCTTTGCCAGCACGAATCCGCTGCAGCCCTGGCAAACACTGTCGTGGGAAGAGGTTCAATGGTCGGCGCTCGTCACTCAAACCGGTAGCCTGCTGACGCTATTTGCCGTAGTCGCCATCACCATTTTGCTCTGCGCCACTAGCATCGAGATGGCCACCGACCAGGATATGGACTTTGACCAGGAATTGTGTGTCGCGGGCATCGCCAACGTCACCACCGGGATGCTGGGGGGCATGGTGGGGCACCTGTCGGTGAGCCGCAGCTTGCTCAGTCGCCAAGCAGGCGCAACCCATCGGCTATCGGGCATCGTGGCCGCTGTGTTCTGCGGCGGGGTAGCGATCTGGGGCAGCGCCATTCTGGCATTTTTGCCGAAGGCCATTTTAGGCGGATTGCTGCTCTATCTGGGGCTGGGACTGCTCATCGAGTGGGTTTACGAAGCGTACTTTCGGCTGTCCTGGGTGGATTATGGACTGGTGCTGGCGATTTTGCTGATCGGGGCGCAGTTTGGCTTTCTGGCGGGGGTGGGGGTCGGGCTGCTGATTGCCTGCCTGCTGTTTGTCATCACCTATAGCTCGCTGCGGGTAATTCGCAACACCCTGTCGGGGCTGACCTATCCCAGCCGCCACAACCGCACCTTTCACGAACAGCGGATTTTGCGGCGCAACGGTCACAACATTCAAATTTTTGTCGTGCAGGGCTATCTGTTCTTCGGCACGGCCTACTCGCTGCTGAGCGATGTTCGCGCCTATCTCGAAGGGCTAGAGCTGGAGTCGGAGCAGTACCTCGTCCTGGATTTTCGCCTGGTGTCGGGCCTGGACTCGTCAGCCCTCAACAGCTTTATCAAAATGAAGCACCTGGCCGAACAGGTCAACGCTTGTCTACTGTTCACCGGACTGTCACCCAAAATTGAGGCGACATTGCGGGGCAAACAGGGGGCGATCGCCCCCGAAGATCCGATTTGCCAAGTCTTTCCCGATCTGGATCAGGCCATTGACTGGTGCGAAGCCAAAATTATTGAGCAGGGCACCTTTCGCCGCAAGCGCTTCATTCCCTTTGCGATGCAGTTGGAGGAGTTCTTTCCCGACCCTTTCCAGGTGCGCCCGTTCATGAAATATCTGGAAAAAATGAAGCTGGCGACGGGGGAACTGCTCTTTCACCAGGGAGAAACCGCAGAGGCGTTGTATTTTGTCGAGGCAGGTCAAATTACTACGTTTTTGGCATTAGAGGACGGCAAAACCAAGCAACTCCAGACTAGTGGACCGGGCACCATCGTTGGGGAAATTGGCCTGTACGGCCAAACCCAGCACGCCGGATCGGGCATCGCTGACAAGCCTACCAGTGTTTACAAATTGTCGCGGCGATCGCTCGACCAAATGCAGCAAGAGCAACCCGCGATCGCCGCTGAGTTTCACCAGGCCGTCGCCCGCATCCTCGCCGGACGCTTGACCCAAGCCGTGAACGGACTCGAAAAGCTGATGCTACTGCAGTAGGGCTGGGTAGGTGAAATGGTGAGGTGGGTGAGGTCGTGCGCTGTAGGGTGCATTCGCGAAGCAATGCACCACATGCACCGAACCGCGATCGCCTGCAACATTGTCAGACCACCAGCCCAAAATAAATTGTCAACGGCAGCGCCACAAACCCCGCCGCGATCGCGATCGCCAGCCCCAGACTTACTCCATACACCGTGAACCGAATCCCCTGGGTAAGCACCCCCAGCGACTGCAACGCACTCCAGATGCCGTGGCGCAGGTGGAACCCCAGCAGCACCATGACCCCGCTGTAGCCAAACGCATAAACTGGATCCTGAAACTTCGCGACCACCAATCGGGCCAGATCCCGCACCGGCTCACCGTCGAGTAGCGTGGTGTAATAGGGGCCGAACTTGAAATTCAGCAAGTGCAGCACCAAAAACCCGGCCAGGATGGTGCCCGTCATGATCATGGTGCGCGAACTGACGGATTGCAGACTGGGTGCACCTTTGCTGGCGTAGGTGTCATAAGCTTCGGGACGCGATCGCCGCTTGCTGATATAAATCTGGATGCCCGCGATCGCGTGGATCAGAAACACCGCCACCAGCACCGATTCCACCGTCCACAGCAGCGGCCCCCAACTTTCGAGGTGGTGGGCGTAGGCGTTGTAGGCATCGTGTCCGGCAAACAGCAGCAAGTTGCCCACCATATGCACCAGCACAAAGGTGACTAAGCCCAGCCCGGTGATCCCCGTGATCAGCTTTTTGCCGATGGGCGACTGGTAGACCTGCACTATGAGCGGTTGATTTGCCGTGTTCTCCATCTCCGTCAGACTCTCAAAAATGCTGTTGCCTCAATGCTATTGCGAAGATGGCGGCGACGGCAGATTCCTTAATGACTTGTTGATGAATGCCGGGGTTTTGAAGGTGGCAATTTCCCAGGGGCGGAGTTGATCGAGCTGGTCAACCGCGATCTCTCCCTCCAGCAAATCCGTGCGCTCCACATTCAGCCCCGCCAGCGCCACCGTCGCGCCCTCGCCGTAGAGATCGCCAAGCCGCAAAATGTACTGCTCAGGCTGGTCTTCAGCCTGCTTCAAAGCCGCTAAATGCACCTGATCCGTTCCCAAGTCGAGAAATGAGCCTTGCGAAGGCAGGGACGGCTGGTCTGGTTCATCTGAAGGCGGCTCGCGATCGCTGATCACGACCTGTAGGGGGGTGTTAAAAGCGATCGCCTGCTGCGGCGTTTGCCCCGTGCGCCAGTCGCCCCCGTGGGGATATAGCCCATAGGTGAACTGATGCCGCCCGCGATCGGCCTGGGGATCGGGCCAGAGCGGCGCTTTCAGCAGGGTCAGGCGTAGTTGTCCTGGTTGGGCGTCGAAGCCATGCTTGTAGTCCGTCAACACGCTCAACCCCCGTTGGCCATCACTCAAATCCGCCCAGCGGTAGGCAGGCACTTCCCACTTCGCCCGCTCATGGGGAGCGGTGGGATGCGTGGGCCGAGCGATCGCCCCAAAGGGAATCTCATAGGTCGCCTCATCCGCCTCAAAATCCACCGGGAAAGCCGCTTTGAGCACCACCTGGCAAGCCTGCCAGTCCGCCACCGTCGCCACTTGCAAATAGGGCTGTCCTTGATCCAGCACATAATCTTGCTGAAGGCGAGAGTCGGCGATCCAGCGCACGACGCGGAGCCGCTGCCGTAGCGGTCCTTGCTCCACCCACTCAAGGGCCGCCACCGTCGCCGCCGGGAGCGGACAGTCCTGATAGTTGGGCGCAATATCCCAGGCATCCCAATATTGCCCCGCATCTTCAAACGCCTGGAGCTGGTTGGCGGGCGATCGCACCACCTGCTGCTGAGTCCCTTTTTCGACCAGCGATCGCAGCTCTCCCGTAGCGGGATCCACTTCGGCCCGCAGCCATTCATTTTCTAGACAAAATTTTGAATTTTGAATTTTGAATTTTGAATTTTCCGGTGGCTCTGGAATCAGCCAGTACAGCCGCCATCCCACCGACGGCACCGTTGCCTGAAAGAGCAGATAGGAGGACTCAGTGGGCGGGGTTGGGAGTTGGCCGGGGGCGATGTCGGCGCGATCGCAATCCTGACTCACCTGCGTTGGAATTTCCTGTCCAGTGGCGGGATCAACAACGCGCCACTGGGAAAATTCCGTAGGCAAATCAGCAAAGGCGATCTCGATCAGTGCTGTGTGCTCCCAGTTAAGGGAATTGAAGAGATACACCGGAAGCGCGTCGGGGTGAGGGGGCGGACTGGTGGGCAGGTGCGGCGCGATCGCCCCCAACGCCTCTCGCCGCAACGTCTTGGCCGCATCATACGCCGCCTGCCAATCCACATTCGCCGTCTCAAACACCTCAGGAATCGCCGTTCCCGGCAAAATGTCGTGAAACTGGTTAAACAGCACCTGCTTCCAGGCGGTTTCTAACGTCGCGTGGGGATAGGGGAAAGTGCCAAGCATCTGCGCGATCGCCCCATACAGTTCCGCCTCCCGCAGGGCGTCCTCACAGCGGCGGTTATACCATTTCTGATCCGCATGGACGGTATAGCAGCCGCGATGCAGTTCCAGATACAGCTCGTCATTCCACACCGGCAACCCGTCATCGTTCCCCGGTTCCGCATATTCTCCCGCCGTAATCCGCCGCAGATGGGCCAGTGGCGAGTCAAACCCCAACCGGGGAAAGAACGGCGACGCCGCCCAGCGCCGCGATCGCTCCAGCATGTCGCGGGTCGGCCCCCCACCGTGATCGCCCATCCCCGGCAACCACAGCATTTCCGTCTGCCCCGTCTGCGCTTCCCAGGCGGCGCTATGGGTCGCCATTTGGACGGCATCCACATCACTGCCGATGGGGGGCAGGGTCAGACTGCAAATCCGCGTCCCATCCAATCCCTGCCACCAAAATAGACCGTGGGGAAAAGTGGTCGCCTCGTTCCAGCGCAGCTTTTGCGTCGCGAAATACTCTACCCCGCCGAGTTTCAGCAATTGCGGTAACTGCCAGGAAAAGCCAAAACTGTCGGGCAACCAGGCGATCGCACTCACCGCCCCAAACCGCGATCGCGTATACCGCTGGCCGTACAAAATCTGCCGCGCCAGGGACTCGCCGCCCAGGGTATTCAACTCCGACTCGACCCACAGCCCCGCATCAATCGACCAGCTACCGGCCTTGACCGCCACCACCACCGCGCGAAATAACTCCGGCTGATGGGTTTCCAGCCAATCAAACAGCGCCGGACTGGAATGGGTATAGGTCAGTTCGGGAAAGTCTTGTTGCAACCCGAGGACTGATTGAAACGTACGCTCCGCCGCTCGCCAGGTATCTGCGACCGGCCACAGCCACGCCAGATCCAGATGGGCATGGCCGGTGCAAGTGATTTGGCGCTGCTTGATCCAGTCGCTCAGCGGCTCCAATCGCTGACGCAGGGCGGCGAGTTCCTGCAAAAAGGCGGTCTGTTGGGAAACTTTAGCCCAATCCAGCGGGGCGATCGCCGCCGCGATCGTCGCCAACTTCTCAGGCGCTAACTTTGCCGCCAAGGTTTGCAGCACCGTGAGTTCGTCCGCCACAAAGCTCGGTTCGGGCAAAGCCGGATCAGCAGACTCATACATCACCACCGAGCGCACCAGCGCCCCGTCGTCATGCCCCGGACTCCGCAGGTCAATGGCAATGGTAAATGTATCACCGGGAGCCACGCGATCGCTCAGTGTGATCCGCGCAAAATAGTCGAACAGGTCGCCTTCCTGCACGAGCTCACCATCGACGTACACCGCCACCGCCTCGGCCCACCAGGTCAGCCCCAACTGCATGGACAATCCCGCTAACGGCAAACCATTCAGGCTCTCGGGCACCGTGATTTGCTGACACAGCCAGAGCGGGCACTCTCCCCGAGCCCAGGCGATATGCCCCTTGGCGTTCGGGACGGCGATCGGCCACTGCCGCCAGGCGTCGGCTGCCAATACTGCCGCAAGGGGTAACGCCTTAGGGGAACTGTGCCAGGTCGTTTGGTGCGATCGCTGGGTCAGCGCCCTGAGTTGATTAGCGGTAGTGCGAATGGCGATCCCGTCGGCGGTCGGAGCCGCTTGTTCAAAATCAGTCATGGTCATCTCTTCAACAGGGCCTTGATTCTGCATCCCCAATTGGGGAACTTGAGGCTACCCGAGCCAGTCATTCAAGAGATGCGACCCAGGATGCCTCAGGAGCGTGTCCCGTTTGGCGATATGATAGACCTTACCGATTGCTGTCTATACATGGGAAGTCTGCAATGCTGACCCTGAAGATTGTTGTTTATATTGTCGTCGCCTTCTTCGTTGGTCTGTTTATTTTTGGGTTCTTGAGTGGAGATCCCTCCCGTAACCCTGGTCGCTCAGACATGGAATAATCAGACCGGTCGGAGCTTCTAGAACGGTTCAGTCCGTCTGAGGTGAGACTCTGTTCTAAATCGTGCTGATAACCAGGCATCCATTATCGATGTCTGATCATGTCTGTACCCTGAAGCCCGCTAGTCGGGCTTTCGTTTTGATTGGCTGGCTGAGTATGCCCTATCTTCCCCCTGCTGATTTGCCCCCACCGCCCATCGTTTACACCGTGCCGATGACGGCGGACCCGGCAGACTTGGTAGACCCTCCGGCGAGCTTAGAACGTGATGCGCAACCGCGATCGCGGCGTCGGGGCAAACGGCAGGACGTGGCTTCAACGCCCGTCCCGCAACCATCTTTAGCCCCTGAGACCACCCGTCAGGCCCAGTTTGCCACGGATGTACCGCCGGTCCCCGCCGCACGGGTGGCACCCCTCAGTCAGCCCGCCACCCAGGCCGAATTTTTGGAGGCAACGCCGCCCACCAGCGGCCCCTCGACGTTCTTCGTCGCCCCTGAGCGGGAACCCGCCAACCGGCGCTCAACTGAGCGGCGATCGCTGCCTGCGTTGTCTGGCTCTTGGGTGTCTCAGGTTCGCGATCGCTCCGATAGCCGAGAGGACGAGGTGTTCGATGCTCTCCCTCCCGTTGAGGATATCCCCACTGAGGACACTCCCGTTGAGGACATCCCCACTGAGGACATCCCCGCTGAGGACATTGATGAGGAGGAAGCCGACGACGCTGAAGCGATCGAGACCGATGTGACTGAGTCTGAGTCTGAAGCTGACGAGGCAGATGAAGGTGAAGGTGAGGACGAAGACGAGGCTGCGGAAGCCACCGAAACGGCCCCGGTGTATCCACGAGCAGCCACTCCCGAGCGAGACTGGTCCAACGGAGCAGTGGTTGACGGCGTGTTGCTGCCCCCCACCCAGCCCACCAACCGTCCCCCTTCCCCCCTCGATCTCACCGCCGACTATCAAACCTTTGAACCGCAAAACCAGGTGTTAACGGCTCGGGGGGATGTCGTACTGCGGCTAGGTACCGGAGTGCTACGAGCAGATCGCCTCTGGGCCAATCTGGCCAATCGGTTCGTGATTGTTGAGGGCGGAGTCATCTTTACCCGCGGCGAACAAACCATCGAAGCCGATCGCGGCGAATACAACCTCATTCAGGGCTCAGGCACTTTATTTGATGCCCGAGGGACGGTTTTTCTACCTCGGCTCGGCACTGATTTTGACTTGCTGGGAGGGGACGAAACCACCAATCCTGGGGTTTTAGCGACCGATCCCATCACTAATGTGCAGAGCACTAGCAGCATTACGTTCGGTACTGGGGTGACCGTCCCCTCTGAGGCGACCGGTTTGCCCGTTCCTGCAGTGGGAGGAGCCGTGCGTCAGTTTCGATTTGAGGCCGCCCAATTAGATTTCGATGCAGAAGGATGGTACGCCCAAGACATCGCTCTGACCAATGACCCGTTTTCTCCACCTGAGCTAGAGTTTCGCGGCGACTCAGCCACCCTCACTCGGCTCACTGACTTTCAAGATGAGCTTTACATTGAAAATGCTCGCTTGGTGTTTGACCAAAATTTCTCGGTGCCGTTGTTCCGCGATCGCGTGCTGCTCAACCGTGGCGGTCCAGATAGCGCCAATCCCCTCTTTGCGACGCTTGCCTTTGACGGTGAAGACCGCGATGGATTGTTTGCGGAACGATCCTTTCGCGTGTTCGATTCAGGCGCTTGGCGGGTGTTTTTGACCCCTCAATTTTTAGTCCAACGAGCGATCGGGGGTGAAGAAACGCCCCCCGCCGAAGAGTCCTTTTTGAGTAATTTTGGCCTCGAAGCGGATGTGGTCGGCTTTCTCAGCCCCACCACCGGCGTCACCGCCAATGCCAGTTTTTCAGGACTGGATTTGAACAACCTCGAAAATCGCCTGCGCTCCAGCGTTCGAGTACAGCAGTTGCTCGGTAGCCACTCTCTCAATTTGGAATATAGCTATCGCGATCGCCTCTTCAATGGTTCACTAGGCTTTCAAGATGTCCAAAGTAGCTTTGGGTTAGTGTTGATTTCTCCCAATATTCCCTTAGGCAACACCGGGATATTTGTGAACTATCAGGCTTCGGCTCAATATATCAACGCCGACACCGACAGAATTGACCTGCTCGATGATTTAACCCCTCCATTTCGCGTTAGTTTGGGCCGTCTTCAAGGTAGCGTGGGCATTAGTCGCGGGTTCCTGCTGTGGCAAGGCGAACCGCTGCCCGCCACCCCCGATGAGGGGCTGCGGTTTACGGCGGTTCCCCGGACGCCCAATATTCAGCTGGTGCTAGCCGGACGGGGTACCTATACCTATTACACCAGTGATGACACTCAGGATGATTTGTCTGCCATTGTGGGGATCGCAGGCGAATTCGGACATTTTTCGAGAGACTTTTTTGACTCCACTGTTTTTAACCTCACTTACGTTCGTTCTTTTACAAGCGACGCTGCTACCTCACCGTTTTTGTTTGATCGTAACGTTGACCAAAATCGACTCGACGGTGGCATCATTCAGCAAATTTATGGTCCCTTTCGCCTGGGCTTTCAGACTGCCATCAACTTAGACACCGGCGAGGTCATTAATACTGACTACGTGCTGGAGTATAACCGCCGCACCTATGGCTTCTTCTTGCGTTACAGCCCGACTCAAGCATCAGGCTTCTTGGGCTTCCGTTTGAACGAGTTTGACTGGGCGGGGCGCGCGCCCCGATTTGGCGGAGCCGACATCAATCAAGTTGAAGGGGGCGTTGTGCGTTAAAACCCAAGGTTGAGGCGACGTAGAGATGGCCTTTTCCTGGAGCGCAAAGCCTTACCCCTGACTAACAGTGGGTTGCCCTACGGGTAACCTCACAACATTATCTGCTTTCATCTCACGAGCCACGCGGGTGAGCAGGGCGGCGATCGCCAAACTCGAAATCATCGAACTGCCCCCATAGCTAAACAGCGGCAACGGCAGCCCGGTTGTTGGTAGCGCTCCAATAGCCACCCCAATATTTAAAAAAGACTGCCCCACAAGCAGCACCATGGCCCCTACGGCGATCAGCCGTTGCAGCGGGTGCGTCGTGCGGATTGCCACTAGTGTGGCTAAAGAGGCATAGGATAGCAGCAACACCAGGAAAAACAGACCCCCAATAAAGCCAAACTCTTCCGCATAGACGGAAAAAATAAAGTCAGTGTATTGAATCGGCAGAAAATCTAGCTTTTGTTCCGAAAATCCAAAGCCACTGCCTAGCAGCCCCCCTGACCCGATCGCTAACAAGCTTTGAATTAATTGATACCCATTGCCCGTGGGGTCAGCCCACGGATTCAAAAACGCCGTAATTCGTTCACGCTGGTAGGCATTGGCACTCAAACTCACCGTTGCGGCGACCAGGCCCGTCACCGCTGTGCTGATCAGTAAGCGATAAGGTAACCCAGCCGCCAAGGCAATAAACCAGAGAGACAAGCCACAAATCGCTGCCGTACTGAGGTTGGGCTGTAGCAGAATCATCCCAACCGCGATCGCGAATAGCCCAATCCACAACCCGCGCGTCGACCATGTCAAACTCGACCACCGACCAAACAACCGAGCCGCTTGCAAGATCAACAGCGGTTTCAACAGTTCCGATGGCTGAATGAGAAACGGACCGAGCGCTAACCACCGGGTCGCCCCATTAACCGTCACCCCCAACGCCGGAATTAACGTTAACAACAGCATCCCAATGAGGATGAAAAAAGCCAGCCCTGATAGCCGAATGAGGCGCGTAATGGGTTGACGCACAATCCAATTAAACAGATTAAGACCAATGAAAACCCATAACAGCTGAATCGCCAAAAATCGCCAACCGACGCCAGTTTCCGCCAGTGCCACGGGATACGACGCGGAAAAGAGAGTGATTAAACCCACGGATAACCAAACTAGGGTTAACCACCGCGTTAAACGAGCTTCCCGTGACCACGCTTGGGTTGCCGGATCAACCACAGGAAACAAATGCCAAACAAAATTTATGCGAGCGTTAGAGGTCATTGGTCAGGGATCTTTTCACCCGAGATGTAAACACTGTAAACATAGCCAATGATGACTAAAATAGGCTTGCCACCAATCCTGACGAACGCTACGAATAGCGGGCAAAGCCGCTTTTACGGCTCTATTCAGGGATATCCGGTGTCATCAATCGACCACAGATTCAGCAATCTGCGGCAAGTATACCAATCCTGCCCAAACCTGCCACAAAAAACTTCGCAAACAGATCTTTAGCGAGCAGAGCACACCACCAGAGCAATTGACACAAAAAAATAGGCGATGGTTGCCCACGCCTATCTCAATCACTCACATTACCCAAAGCAAAAGTTTTGATCGCTACAGCAATCCAGTATTCATACCGGGCTTACCCGTAGCCATTTCAACCTTGACAATCTTGCCACCCATTTTTTGGATGCGTTGTTGCTCACTAAACCAGTTATCGTAGGGCACCAGTTTGGTGAAAAAGGTATTTTGCAACTCCCGCTGGGTGCGAATGCGAGTTTGGCTCGGAACACAGGCCGTAATCTTAAACATTCGCATGGTTGGTTAGTTCTCCTGACCTAAATCAATCAACAGCAATAAGTCAAATGTCTTAATAGGCGATCGCGCTTTCACTCAGAAAATCCGCCAAAACCAATTAAAACCAATTATTTTTCTGAAACATCTCCCGCAGAAGACCTGTGTCTCAAGCCAATGCCAAGCCGGGGAAGCCGGACCTCAACACTCGCCCCAGACAGAGATTCTGCGGGAGCGCATCTTAACGATGATGGACGAAATTACCGGGATCTACACTTAGCTCAGGCCAGAGCAGATGTAGTCGAAGTAAACGCCCATTTCCTTACCAGCGTCAGCACCCACCAAGCTAGCGGTGACTTCTTTCATCGCTTGAATCGCGTTCACAGTGGCACCGATGGGCACCCCTAGAGAGTTGTAGGTCTCTTTGAGGCCATTCAGCACGCGCTCATCCAAAATGGAAGGATCGCCAGCTAACATCGCGTAGGTGGAGTAACGCAGGTAGTAATCCAAGTCGCGGATGCAAGCAGCATAGCGACGAGTGGTGTACATGTTGCCGCCGGGACGAGTGATATCGGAGTAAAGCAGCGACTTAGCCACTGCTTCTTTGACGATATCAGCCGCATTGGCGCTGATTGCGGTCGCTGCACGTACGCGCAGTTCGCCCGTTTGGAAGTAAGCCTTCAGCTTGTCCAGGGAAGAACCATCGAGGTACTTACCCTGTACGTCAGAGGCGTTAATGACTGCAGTAATTGCGTCTTGCATGGTTTGTTTCCTTAAATGTCCTTACTTGCGTTAAAAACGTCCGTTGGTGACTGCAGAATTACTGCATTGCGCCAACGACATAGTCAAAGTAAGCAGAGGCTTCAGCCGCATCTTCGCTAGACAGCAGACCCGAAGCTACTGCCTTCATGCAGCGAACGGATTCGGCCACAGCGGGGATGGGAGTGCCGAGAGAGTTGTACATTTCCCGAACACCGACCAAACCAATCTCCTCAATGGGAGTGACATCACCAGCCACCACACCGTAGGTGATGAGACGCAGGTAGTAGTCCATGTCACGCAGACAGGTGGCGGTCATCTCTTCGCCATAAGCGTTTCCACCGGGGGAAACAACATCAGGACGCTTCTGGAACAACTGATCGCCAGCTTGCTTGACGATCCGCTCACGCGACTCGGTCAAAACCTGAGCGATGCGCAAGCGACGCTCACCAGAGGTCACAAAGCCTTTAATACGGTCTAGTTCGCCAGGGCTGAGGTAGCGAGCCTCAGCATCAGCGTTCACGATGGATTTCGTGACAATGCTCATTGGATGGATTCCTCCGAAAAATGGAACCAGGTACTGAATAAATAACTGGTTATTCACTGAATCTAAAACAGTCAGCAGCGCCCCTAAGGGTGTGAATCAATCACCGATGCTGACCAACTTTGAGACCTATGCACCTGGGCTTGAGAGTGATGAAATTTTTCTGCTCGGCTCATCAATCAATGCGGCTGAGCAACAATTTACAGGGCACTTTCTAAAGCCTTAAGTCACAGGCACCTTCCGGATTCATTCTCCGGTATCACACTCGCCTTCTTAGACGGGATGCAACATTTTGTAATACTCACCCTCATCTTTGTAAAACCGCCATCGTCAAGGCTTTGAAGACAATGCAGAAAGACCGCCATCCCTAAGTTGGGATGGCGATCGCGGTCATAAAGGCAACACCTCAAGCTCCTGTGCAGCCCCAGCCCAGATGCCCGACAGACAACTCAAAACCGGCTGAGGCAGGGGCTGGAGCCCCCGCTAGGCGCAACATTTGAATGCCGTCTAAGGGGTACTCACCGGCTCAAAACTCGGCACCACCAAGTCTTTATTTTGCTTGGTGAGCTGGTTATAAAGCCGCTCCGTATTCGGGAAATTGGCCGCTGGCAGCGTCGGGAAACGCCGATAGGGCACAGTATCTTCCCCAAAGCACTCGGTATATTCGGGACTATTGACCATAGCGCGAATAAACGCCTTCAAGCCTTGAGTCGCCAGCAACTGGTTGTACTTGCGAATCTCTGCCTGATCCAACGGGGCCCGACCGAGAAAGTGCTTGGTCCCTAGCTCAATCACCTTGGTGTTGGGATAAGGCGCGTAGAACTCGCGCATGTACAGCTTAGAGCCGCCCAACCCCTCAATGAATTCCTTAATGTTGATTTCGCCGTTACTCAGCTTACTCTCCAACCCGGTGAACTCATCCTGCACGATATAAGGCGCGATATCCCGCTCGAAAATCTGCCGATAAGCCGCCTGAATAGTCGTCTTCACGGCGGGTTTGTCAGCCAAGTTGGTCAGCTTAAAGATTTTGGTTTCTTGACGCTGACGGCTGACGCCTTGAGTGACGCGCATCTGGAGATCAGACAGAGAGCGATTGTCATTGGTTTGACCCAATTCCACAAAGCGGGGCATCCCTTCGGGCATGTTTTGCGCCATGCCGCGATCGGCCATGGTCGTCGCTCGCATCGTGCGCATCGACAGGCCAGCAGGCGTCAGATACCGCTCGTAGGGAACGGTGTCTTCCCCAAACGCTTCGTTGTATTCTGGACTGTCAAGGATGGCATCTACCAGGGCGTAAAAGCCTTTCTTAGCGCAGATATCAAAGTACCGATTGGTCTCCTGCCGTCCGTAGGTCGGGCGACCTAACAAACGCCGATGAATATATTCAACCGACTTCATCACGTATAGCGACGTCCAGTACATCTTGCGGAAGACTTCCGACTTCGCCAGCATCCGAATAAACTCACGCAGCGTGATGTCGCCATTTTCCAACTTGATTTCCGCTGTCTTCAGTCGTTGACCGTCGTACAGGTCACGGCCAAACACCTGCCGATACGCCGCATTGATGACCGTTTGGGTAGAACTCTCGGAATAGCGGATGCTGGCTTGAGTATTGCCCGTTGCGGGAATTTGATCCAGCTTAAAGACTTTGGGACCCAGCGAACCAGGATGCTCGGGGCGAGCGGCAGGATTGCTCAACTGGTTGTCGATACCCGCCCCCCGGCGAATGAGGATTCGGCGAGTGTCTTTATTGAAGAAGGCTGGCGTGGCATCGGGGTTGCGCGTCTCTTTCGGGAAGATGGCCCCAAATTGGATCTCGAGTGGATCGTTGCCAGAGCCATACACGTGCTGATCGGGCAACGGTTGGTCATAAGCGGCAAAGAGGGTAATGAACTGCGGCACCTTACGGAACGGTGCACTGTAATTAAACAGGTCAAACTGAGGACCCCAGTTGCGGCATTCTTGGGCTTCTTGACCCAAACCACGCAGATAGGGCACAGTCTCTTCGCCAAAGTAGTCGGCATACTCTTTGGAATCCACCAGGGCGTCAACCAAAGCCGACAGTCCCCCACTGGAGACGATCGCAAAGTATTGCTGGACCTCTTCGCGAGAGCTGGGAGCCCGCCCCAGAATATGGCGGAAAGCCAACTCTAGCGCTCGACTGTTGATGTAAGGCTCGTAAAAGTTTTTGCGATACAGCGGCGACTTACAAAGGCGACGAATAAACTCCTTCATGGAGATTTCGCCGTTCTTGACCTTAGACTCCAAGTCACTGAGACTCAGGGAATAAGCACGAGTAATATCGCGCTCAAAAACTTGACGATAAGCCGCTTTCACGATCGCCTGCTTCTCCAGACTGGAGAGTCCCGGCTTCATCGCATACTTAGGACGCCGCTCGGCAGCGTTAAAGTAAATTTGCGGCAGTTCCAACCCTTGTTGATCAGAGGAGGGCCGCTGGCGCACCTTATTTGAAGGCGTGGGCGCTTTGAACTCAGTCAACAGCACGTCAAAGTACTGGGACACGATCTCTGAAGCCTCAGCATCCTGTTGAAAGTACCGTAGCGACGCAAACCGCATGGTTTGAATGGCGACAATGGTTGCCGGGGTAGAGCAAGCGTTCTCAATGATCTCCCGCAACCCCCGAACGTTCACCGAAATGATGTTAGGGTCGCCCGCGACGATCGCATAACTGACGTAGCGCAAAAACCAACTCATGTCCCGCAGCGACTTTTGCATGTTGCTGGGGCCATAGCGAGACACGTTGATTGGCCGAAAACCTGGAGGAATCGGACCAGTCGGAGTGCCGACGCTAAAAATCGAGCGCAGGCCTTCAAAAATGCCCCCGCCCCCGTCTTCGACATAAGTATCAGTCCCCACTGAGGCACCAGACTGACCATTCATTGAGAGCCCCCCCATAGACATGGAGGGTGCCTCAGTCTCTGGAGGGCGCTCCAGATAGGACAGCGGTGAGCCGCCGGTAAAAATGCGGTTGGCAGCCTGAGACACAATCAACTCAGAGTATCGAGTCAATGCTTCAGCGATCGCGATGCGCTTGGCTCCAGAATTAAAGAAGCCGGCAAGCTCCTCAAGTTCTCCCTTATTCATATAGCGGTCTTGCTGTTCCGCTTGGGAGATAGTCGCGACTGGCAGCGTTTGGTATAGCTGGGGGCGTGCCACAACGCTCCCACCACTAGCTTTTAGAGTCATTCTTTCTCAACGGCTCCCTACTCAACCTTCAAAAACAGCTTTTGCCAGACACCCCAGTGAACACAAGATCACCGATGCCGTAAGGCAGGCCCAGCATTAAAAACAACACAACAGAACGGATAAATCTTGGATGTCAACCAGCAAAGGAATATCCAGACTTCACATTAAAACGATTTGGGTTAGAAACTAACCAATGTTAAAAACTGTGTAACAACGGCAGCTTCTTCTTCATCAGTCATCCTACAGGGGCGAGAACTAAAAGATTAGAAAGATGTAAAGCTCTGTAACGTTATCCACCTGAGGACATTTTCTGGTAGGAGCCCAAAGCTGTTATTAGTCTGCTGGCATCTACCCCTTGCTGCCCCACCCCATCGAGCGTTGTACGCCACTCTTTGGGCTTGAGCATACTGCCGGGATATGTTCTCCGAAGGAGCGATCGCGGTTGGCATCAGTCAACGATCAATGCCTCAGCGGTCGATGTATCGTGAGTAAACCTCATCGCGATCATTCATGAGCGGTTGATGAGGACAACGTAATTGTCGTTATGCACGGTCATCATCAATTCTGTATCCCTAGCCATGGCATCTTCTTCTGAATCGATTAGTCAAGCGGTCGCCGGACTCTACAACACCTACCCGTTCCCCCCCGAACCGCTCCTGGATGAGCCGCCCCCCGGCTACAACTGGCGCTGGCATTGGTCAGCAGCCTATGCCTTTTGCACGGGAAGAAAGCCCGAAAATCAAGTTCCCAAAGTGTTAGATGCTGGTTGTGGAACGGGAGTCGGCACCGAGTACATCGCCCATTTGAATCCTCAAGCCACGATTACGGGGATTGATCTGAGCGATCGCGCCCGTGCCACCGCCGCCGAACGCTGCCAGCGCTCTGGGGCCAAAAATGTTACGTTTCAAACCCTGAGCCTGTACGACGTGGCTGCCTTAAACCAGCAGTTTGATTGGATTAATTGCGTCGGCGTGCTACACCACCTACCCGATCCGACTCAAGGGCTCCAGTCCCTTGCTGAAGTGTTAAGACCGGGCGGCATCATTCACATTTTTGTCTATGCGGCCCTGGGCCGGTGGGAAATCACCCTCACGCAGAAAGCGATCGCGCTTTTGCAAGGCAATCGTCGCGGCGATTATCAAGATGGCGTGTCCGTCGGTCGCCAACTTTTCCAAACGCTGCCCGAACAGAATCGCCTGCGTCGCCGGGAACAAGAGCGCTGGTCGTTGGAAAATCAACGCGACGCTAATTTCGCGGACATGTACGTGCATCCCCAAGAAGTGGACTACACCGTCGACACCTTATTTGAGTTTGTTGAGTCCTCGGGACTTACCTTTTTGGGCTTCTCTAATCCCCGTTATTGGGATTTGGAACGCTTAATCGGGGGGGATTCTGACCTGATGAGTCGAGCTGAGTCGTTGTCCGAGCGCGATCGCTACCGATTGATCGAACTGCTCGATCCAGAAATCACCCACTTCGAATTCTTCCTCGCCAAACCACCGCTGTCCCCAACCGACTGGTCAGACGATGTCCGACTACTGGCAGCTCACCCGGAACGCCACCCGTGCATGCAAGGTTGGCCCAGTCGCTCGATTTTCGACGCCGACTATCAGATTGTGGAATTGACAGAGACGGAATTCGCCTTTCTAGAAAAGTGCGACCACGCCGTCGTTTCGGCCACCGTTGCCGACTGTTTAGAGGGGACCAGTCTGGATTTGGCAGGGGTGCGATCGCTGCAGCAGCGCCAACTCCTGCTGTTATCAGCCCCCGCACCGGCCTAGAACATCCCGCCCGTGCGCCCGCCAAAGTTCCAGCATGGTCCCCAAAGCAGGCTAGCGGATCCGCGATGCACCCATCAAATCAACGTTTCAGCTAAATTCCATACAATTTTCGCTAGAACTGGAATATCGCAAAAATTAAAGATTGTTACCGTGATATGATCTGCGGTGGCTTAGGCATTTACTCACAGATTAATTGCCTAAGTGTGGAACGCTAATGACCGGATAGGCTACGTGCAGACTCCCTCAAGTCCTGAATTGCCAAGTATGACGGAGACTTCCAATCTTCCATCAGAGACGCCGACGTCAGATTCCATGGAAGATTTTTATCGTCTACAGCGGCGACTGCTGAAAACCACCCTGGTCTTTTCGGCAATTATTTTTGTCAGCTCTTGGCTAGCTTATTCACTCCATATCGCCCTCAATTATTTGATTGGTGCGTGCACGGGTGTGGTTTACTTGAGGATGTTGTCAAAAAACGTCGAGAAAATTGGTCAAAATTCTGGCGGTGTATCGAGTGGTCGCTTAGCATTAGTGGCTGCTCTCATACTGGTGTCAAGCCAGTGGAACCAGCTAGAAATTATGCCCGTATTCCTTGGTTTTTTGACTTACAAAGCAGCTCTCATTGGCTACACAATATGGACTGCCGTTCCCCATGGGGATTAAGCTGTCTTTTGCAAGTGATAAGTTCTGAGAGTGTAGCACTGTTTTTTCGGTAGGTTTTTGTGCAAACCTTAAGAATGGCTAGAGATGATTGATTTTATGCCGGTGTCAATGTTGTTGGCTGAACTCGAAGTGGGTCAGCATTTTTATTGGGAAATCGCAGGCTTAAAAATTCACGGTCAGGTCTTTATGACTTCCTGGTTCGTGATTGCCCTCCTACTCCTGTTTTCGATTCTCGCCACCCGGAATATTCAACGCATTCCGTCAGGGCTACAGAACTTCATGGAGTATGCCCTGGAATACATCCGAGACCTGGCAAAAGGACAAATCGGGGAAAAAGAATATCGCCCTTGGGTGCCATTCGTCGGCACTTTATTCCTATTTATCTTTGTGTCCAACTGGTCTGGTGCGCTAGTGCCCTGGAAGCTGATCCACATTCCTGGCAGCGAATTGGCAGCTCCCACCAACGATATCAACACCACTGTGGCCTTGGCGCTGCTGACATCTCTGGCCTACTTTTACGCTGGCTTTAGTAGACGTGGCTTGGGGTATTTTGCTCGCTACATCGAGCCCACCCCCATTCTGTTGCCCATCAATATTTTAGAAGATTTCACCAAGCCCTTATCCCTGAGCTTCCGTCTTTTCGGAAACATTCTGGCAGATGAGTTGGTGGTGGCTGTTTTGGTGCTACTGGTGCCCCTCTTTGTCCCCTTGCCGGTGATGATTTTGGGTCTCTTTACCAGCGCTATTCAAGCCCTGATTTTTGCCACCCTAGCAGCTGTCTACATCGGTGAAGCGATGGAAGGCCACGGTGAAGAAGAGCATGGGTAGTTTACAGACTGCCCAGATGAACCCTAGGTTGATGCGTCATTATTTAGAGCGCGATATCAACGAGGCGGTCCTCAGGACCACATTGTAAGAGCAAGCCAAAAGGCGAGTTCACTTCTGTAGTTGTTAAGTAGAACGTCAACTCTTTGAGGTAAGGAAATGGAACCGATTGTTGCTGTTGCATCTGTCATCGCTGCAGCTCTGGCTGTAGGTCTGGCATCTATTGGCCCTGGCATCGGACAAGGTAATGCTGCTGGTCAAGCAGTAGAAGGGATTGCTCGTCAGCCCGAAGCTGAAGGAAAAATTCGGGGTACCCTCCTGCTCTCTCTAGCGTTTATGGAAGCGCTGACCATCTATGGTCTAGTGGTGGCTTTGGTACTGTTGTTTGCCAACCCCTTTAGCTAACCATCCCCAACCTTGATTGAGGGAGACGCTTCTTCAATCAAGGTTCCCCCCTATTTGTAGATTTTTTGGAATGAAGCTGAGGGCTTAGATGCGATGAATTGGATGTTGCTTTTAGCGGCTGAAGAAGCCGGTGGACTCTTTGACATTGATGCCACCCTTCCCCTGATGGCGGTTCAGTTTTTGATTTTGGCAGCGGTGCTGAACGTCGTTTTCTACAAACCCCTCGGCAACGTGATCGATGAGCGCGATGGTTATGTCCGCTCCAATATCACTACTGCTAAGGAGCAACTAGCCCAGGCAGAAAAGCTCGCCGAACAGTACGAGCAGGAGTTAGCGGCTTCTCGTCGTCAGGCTCAAGCGATCATCGCTGAGGCCCAGGCCGAGGCAGAAAAGACCGCCAGTGAGCAAATCGCCGCTGCCCAGCAGGCCGCTCAGGCACAAAAAGAGCAGGCTCAGAAAGAGATTGAAGCTCAGAAAGAGTCCGCCTTCCAGACCTTGGAGGGGCAGGTCGACACGCTTACTCAGCAAATGCTGGACAAGCTTTTGAGTGTTGTCTAAGCGCCATCCTAGTTTGGAAAATTTCAACTTAATTTGCATTGACCGTTAGGAAGTAACACCATGAATAGTCTTTGGCTGCTAGCAACCGAAGAAGGTGGCTTCGGACTTAATTTCAATCTTCTAGAAACCAACCTGATTAATCTGGCGATTATCTGGGGCGTGCTGTTTTACTTTGGCCGCAAGTTTCTGGGAAACACCTTGTCTGAGCGCCGCGCCAATATTGAAGAAGCGATTAAAGATGCTGAACGTCGCCAGCGTGAAGCTAAGCAAGCTCTAAAATCCCAGCAAGAAAATTTAGCCCAAGCTAAATCGCAAGCTAAGGACATTGTGGAAGGGGCAAAGCAGAACGCGACAAAAGTCAGTGACGATATTTTGGTGCAAGCTAAGGTCGATGTTGAACGGATGCGGATGGCTGCCGACCAAGATGTTTCTTTTCAGCAAGAAAAGGTGATGCGTGAGTTGCGGCAGCGCATTGCTCAACTGGCGCTGCAGCGGGCAGAAAACGAGTTGCCTAATCGCCTCAACTCCGAACTTCAGACCGCCCTTGTCGACAAAAGTATTGCATTGCTGGAGGATTGAGATAGATGAGTTCGACTACGGTGTCCTTAGAGATTGCCGACCCCTATGCCCAGGCATTGATGTCTCTCGCTCAAGATCAAAACCTGGAGGATCGCTTTGGGGAAGATGCTCAAGGCGTTTTGAGCCTGCTGGCCGAGTCTGCAGAACTCAGGAAATTTCTGGAAAATCCGCTGATGTCAGAGGCGACTAAGAAGGGTGTCTTAGAGCAAGTTTCTGGTGACCTCAATCCCCTGTTTGCTAATTTTCTGAAGCTGTTGGTTGACAAGGGGCGAGTTGGCTTTCTGATGCCTATTCTCAAGCGCTATCAGGAGTTGTTGCGCCAGCTGCGCAAGACCGTGTTAGCCGAAGTCACTGCGGCAGTTGAGCTGTCAGATGCTCAAAAGGAGCAAATTCGCCAAAAGGTGGCCAAGATGACCGAAGCCCAGCAGGTTGATTTAGAGGTCACGCTGGACCCTGAATTGTTGGGAGGGGTGATCATCAAGGTAGGATCGCAAGTGGTTGATGCCAGTTTGCGAGGTCAGTTGAGACGCCTCAGTATGCAGCTAAATGCAGCTACTTAAGGCGAGTTCACCTTCATTCTTAAACGTTGTTTGCGTTGTTTATCGTCCACTAAGTTCAGTAGAGCAAGTCAAATGGTAGCTATCAGACCTGACGAAATTAGCAATATTATTAAGCAACAGATTGAGCAATATGATCAGTCTGTTCAAGTTTCTAATGTCGGCACCGTGCTGCAGGTGGGGGACGGCATTGCCCGCATCTACGGTTTGGAAAAAGCCATGGCCGGTGAACTGCTGGAGTTTCAGGACGGGACCGTCGGCATTGCCCTTAATTTGGAAGAAGACAACGTTGGCGCGGTATTGATGGGAGCGGGCCACGGCATTCAAGAAGGCAGCCCAGTGACGGCAACTGGCAAGATTAATTCGATTCCGGTGGGTGATGCCCTAGTGGGTCGCGTAGTCGACGCGCTGGCCCGACCCATTGATGGCAAAGGCGAACTGCAAACTACCGAGACGCGCCTAACGGAGTCGATGGCTCCTGGGATTATTGCCCGGAAGTCAGTATGTGAGCCGATGCAGACGGGTATTACCGCGATTGATGCAATGATTCCCATCGGTCGGGGACAGCGGGAGTTGATTATTGGCGATCGCCAGACCGGCAAAACGGCAGTGGCGATTGACACGATTCTCAACCAGAAAGGTGAAGACGTAATTTGCGTCTACGTGGCGATCGGTCAAAAAGCGGCATCCGTTGCTCAGATCGTGAATGTCCTGGAAGAGCGGGGCGCAATGGATTACACCATTGTCGTGGCCGCTAACGCCAGTGACCCGGCCCCGCTGCAGTACCTAGCTCCCTACACCGGCGCGACGCTAGCTGAGTACTTCATGTACAAAGGCAAGCATACCCTGGTGATTTACGATGACTTGTCGAAGCAAGCGCAAGCTTACCGTCAGATGTCCCTACTGCTCCGTCGCCCACCAGGTCGCGAAGCTTATCCAGGTGATGTGTTCTACTTACACTCTCGCTTGTTAGAGCGGGCAGCCAAGTTAAGTGATGAACTCGGGGGCGGTAGCATGACGGCTCTGCCCATCATTGAAACTCAGGCGGGTGACGTTTCGGCGTACATTCCCACCAACGTGATTTCGATTACCGACGGTCAGGTCTTCCTGTCTTCTGACCTGTTTAACTCCGGTCTTCGGCCGGCGATTAACGCCGGTATTTCCGTATCTCGGGTAGGCGGTGCAGCTCAGATCAAGGCCATGAAGAAGGTCGCTGGTAAGTTAAAGCTCGAATTGGCTCAGTTTGACGAGCTCCAAGCCTTTTCACAGTTTGCCTCTGACCTGGATAAGGCGACTCAGGATCAGTTGTCTCGGGGTGTCCGCTTGCGGGAACTGCTAAAACAGCCACAAAACTCACCGCTGTCAGTCGAGGAACAAATTGCCATTATTTATGCCGGCACTAATGGTTTTCTCGATGATATTCCTGTGGACAAGATTACTGCTTTTACGAAGCAATTGCGGGACTACCTTAAGACCAGCAAGCCTCGTTATGGCGAAATCGTGAGAAGTGAGAAGAATCTCACCGATGAGGTGGTCGATATTCTCAAAACGGCGATTACGGAAACCAAGCAAGCCTTCATGGCCACTGCTTAAGATTTGAGATGACTGCGTCTGATGGCGGGGGTGCCTTGACCTCTGCATCAGACGCTTCGTTGGTTAGGAAGGAAGAGAGATGGCTAACCTGAAGGCAATTCGCGATCGCATCAAATCCGTTAAAAATACTCGCAAAATTACCGAAGCTATGCGGTTGGTGGCAACCGCTAAGGTCCGTCGGGCTCAAGAGCAGGTCATTGCGACTCGCCCCTTTGCTGATCGTTTGGCACAGGTCTTGCACGGTCTACAGACTCGGTTGCGGTTTGAAGATGTCGATCTGCCCCTGTTACAAGAGCGTCCCGTTGAGAAAGTGGCGTTACTCGTCATTTCGGGCGATCGCGGGCTCTGCGGTGGCTACAACGGCAACGTTATTCGTCGGGCGGAAAATCGGGCTAAAGAGCTAACTGCTAGCAATATTGACTACACTTACGTACTGGTAGGGCGAAAGGCGGTACAGTATTTTACCCGCCGCGAGTGCCCGGTTGACTCTAAGTTCACTGAACTAGAACAAATCCCTACGGCGGAAGAGGCATCTCAGATTGCGGATCAACTCTTATCGCTGTTTTTGTCAGGCACGGTGGACCGGGTTGAACTGGTCTATACCAAGTTCGTCTCCCTGGTCAGTTCCCGTCCGGTAGTACAGACTTTATTGCCCCTTGACCCACAGGGTTTAGAAGCAGAAGATGACGAGATTTTCCGACTGATCACGCGGGCTGGGCGGATTGATGTGGCTCGCGAGAAAGTGGCCGTGGGTGATCGCCCAATGCCGAAGGACATGCTGTTTGAGCAAGACCCGGTTCAGATTCTGGATGCACTCTTGCCCCTATATTTCAGCAACCAGATTTTGCGAGCACTGCAAGAATCAGCTGCCAGCGAACTGGCGGCACGGATGACGGCAATGAACAACGCCAGCGACAACGCTAGTCAGTTGGTGAAGTCTCTGACTCTGGATTATAACAAAGCCCGTCAGGCCGCCATTACCCAAGAGATTCTGGAGATCGTCGGCGGTGCCGAAGCCCTTGGCTAATTACTAGTTCAGATAAATCAATCAATACTTTTAGCTGCGACTCAGCCATAGTTGAGTCGCAGTTTTTTATGGCCGATCAAAAGCTTTATCGCAAAACATTATTTTGCTGAATTGCCAGCAAGCAATTGGCATCCCAGAACTAGACATCTCAAAGGCTTTGTTGCGTAAATATCAGACTCAGGCTGTACTAAAACACCCCTCGCGGATCTGACCAGGGGGTAACCAGAGCCATCACAAATTTACGCAGCGAAGTCAGCATAGGGAAGTTGATGATCATGGAGTCCCATTTGAGACCGCGATCGCTAACGCTCCGAGGGCCATTCCATCAGCACGCCGTAGAGGCCCCAAATGGCGAGGGGACGGAGATAGTGGCAGGCGCGAAAGGTGCCAAAGGCGGTAATGGCTTCGGGGGTACGAAACTGGAGACCGTAGGTATAGATTTGCTGTACCACGGCCTCGGTAATGGCGAAGGCGCGATCGCGCTGCCCCATTTGGGCAAAAAAGGTGGCGAGGCCAAAGTTGATGCCCGTCCACACTTCGAGTTGGTGGGTGCCGTCAGGATCTTCGGGGGAGCCATCGGGCAGCACCCCGTTCGCCGCCCCAATGGGCATACCGGGCTGGGCAGAGCGAAAGGTGCCCGCCTGGGCTCCGGCGAATTTCTGGGTTTGAGGGATAGCCGCTTGCGCCGCATAGTCATTGAATTGGACAAAACAGGCGTCGTAAATGACGTCCAAGACCGATCTCACGCAGTCTTCATCTACCAGATCGGGCAAGCCCATGAGCCGCACACAAAACTGGCCGCAGAGCTGATCGGCCATGACCACATCAGAACCGCTGCCGGTGTCGAGGCGATAATAGCGCCCGTTCCACAGTCTTTTGTGAAAGTGGTTGCGGCTTTGCTCTAGCCAGCGCTGGTATTGAGTGAGCAAAATCGGCGTGTTGCCAGGGGCCATGCCCGCCTCAGTGAGGACGGTCGCGATCGCGATCGCGCTCTCCAACGCCGCCATCCACAGCCCACCACAGTAGGCACTCACACCCTTGAGCTGCCAATCATCAAAGGTCTGATCCGGGGCTCCGCCATTTTCTGGAATGCCGTCGCCGTCCGTGTCAAACCGTTTCAGGTACTTCAGCGTTTCCGTCACCGCCGGCCAGCAGGCCGCTAAGAACTGCACATCGTTCTCGCCCGTGAGCTTGTAGGCCCGATAGACCTGAATCACAAAATCGCTGGGCAGATCCTTCCACTGGTTGCAGTCTTGATAGCTGGTGTAGTTGGTCTGCACAAAGGGGTACTCGTTGGGAGCCCCCAAATCGTGGGGCGTCGCTCCCTTGAGTTTGCGGGGCGCGTAGTGGTTCTCTTGGCCGACGGTATAGTAGTAACCGATGATGCGAGGGCGATCGTCCGCTGTGGGAATGGCGCGGGCAAAGGCACGGATCACCGCTTTCTCCAATTCCGGCCAGAGCAGGAGCGTGGCAAAGCCGCCATAGAGCCGCACATCCAGACTTTCATACCAGCGATAGTCCAGACACTCCAGCACGGCAAACTGCCCCACCGGGTCTTGCGCCGTCGCCGCCGTCCATAGGGTGCCGCCGCTGGTCAAATCATAAAGTTCATTGAATAACGCCATTTTGAACCAGTCAGGGAAGTCAGACCGTGCCAAAATCGGCTGCTGCCAGTCAATAATTTGCTGTTGCCAATCGCGGTAGTGAGCGAGGGCGGTTTTGGCGATCGCCCAAGCATGGCACCCCTCGCGCCCAAAAAAGTCGGTATAGCGGCGATAGTCCGTGACGCCCTCGGCGTATTCTGTCACCGGCAAATCCCAGGCCAGAGTCAGAGGCACCTGCCGCGTTTCCCCCGGTTGCAGGGTAAAGCGCACCGCGATCGCACACCCCGTCTGTTCCCCTACTGCTGCTGGGCGATCCGCAGCTTCGTTTACCAGAGAACCGGCTGTGGCAAAGGTCTCCCACAGGTCACGACCATCTCCCGCCGGATGCCAGCGGGTGTGGAAAAATCGATCCGTGTCGGCTGGTGCGGTGGTGGCGATCGCCCAACTGCCCTCCCCTTCTTGGGGCGATCGGCCCAGCTGCGACCAGAGGCCATTCATCACGCAACCAGCTGCATCCCCTGTTTGAACAAAGTGGTTGTGGTTGCCCTGACTGCGCCCAATCGCTGGAACGTAATCGTAGTAGGGACTGCCGTCATCACGTTGCAGCACCTCCGGCGTTTTTTGGGTATTGGTAAACCAGCCCACCAGATTTTGCCAACTGAGCATGATGCTGAGGGTGAGCGGCTGATCCGTTGGATTGTGCGCCGTCCAGAGAAACACCGCAACGGGATAGCTCGCCTCCTGATAGTTCCTGGCCCAAATTGGCGAAAACTGCTCACAGGTCAGCTCCGCATTGAAGACATTACGGTAAACAAACCAACTGCGGGGATAGAGGGCGTGGTAGGTGCCGGTGGAGTGGGAGGGTAAATGGGTGGCTGGGTGGCTGGATGAATGGGTATTGGGTGCTGGGTGCTGGGTGCTGGGTGCGGTTGGATACCATTGCCAGCTGGCTAGACTGCCATCCGATGGGGGTTCGGTGCAGAGGGCGTAGGCCTGGGCGCGATCGCCACTCTGCTCAAACACGCTGAATTGGCAGCCGGGGAAGGTCTGAAAAATATGTTCGCCGCCGTCGAGATGCCAGAGATTGAAGTCGCCTCGGGGCGATCGCCCGATGCAGCCCGCGCCAAAGCCCCCCAAAGGCGCACCATGCCAGGGACCATCATCCAAATTGCTGGCGTAGCGAACAACGTAGTGATGCTCCCAAGCTTGCCCCAAAGGATACTGCCAAGCACAGGAGGGAATCGACGTGACGGAATCTGTCATTGGGGGAATCAAGGAGAAGCTGTTTGTGCATCCTCAATAGTAAAGGTTGACCGGCCCCTCGCTCACAAGGTCATGCCCTAAGGGGGTTAGTTGAAGGGGTTAGTGGAATGCTGAGTGCCCTCTCAGCCTGATTGCTATCGCCGTCAGAGTCCTTCCACACCATCGGAAATTCACCTTTGTATCAAACAATACTCATTCTTCAGGGGGATTCTCAGTAAGGCTGAGAGAAGGAGAAAACCACCAATATCCAGCGCGCAATTTCCCTCGATCGCGAGACGTTTTCGCCGCAAATATTGATTAATCTACGAGCCGGAGCTGTCAATAATCAACAGCTTTTGGCAACGATCAGTAAGGTTAACTATGAAAACTATGTTTGTTCGTGTGAGTGAAATCCTCAAAAGCATTCCCTGGCAACGGGCGATCGCCATTTGTTTCGTAGGGCTTATGGTGCTCTCTATGCCGACTATGCAACTAGCCGATGCCCGCATTGATAACAGCACGCAAAACCGTTTAGAGGAAGTGCGGGAAAAGGGAGAACAGGGCCGACCTCGCACGACTGGTCAATGGCAATCTGAAAAAGAGTCTTTATCGGGCCAACCGGGCAAAGTCATTGAGCGAATGGGTAAAGAAGCTGCCGATGCCGCAGGCAATGTAGCGGAAACCTATGGTCAAACGATCAAAGATGTGACCCCCGGTTTGGAAAGTAACGAACTCCCGAAAGACCGATAAAAAACAGACCGAGCAATAAAGCTAGCAGCTTGAACTTTGGCAGCTGCTAGCAATTTCACATCGGTAGTCGATTTCAACCTTCACGCTAAACGTCAAATCCACTATCTCCAGCAACTTTTCGATTCTCGGCTAGTCTTTTTTAGTCCGATGAGAGAGAACCCAAAAAACTTGTCCGGTAGGGGCGGTTTAGCCAAATCTCTGTAGAACTAATCCAGTCACTACCCTCAAAAACCGCCCCTATAAAATGGATGATTTCTTTAGTTGGCATACTCTTAGACGACCCATTTTTCTGATTGATCTCTCATCCTAATCCTGCAAAATAGCTGCACAAACGGCGGCACTTCGCTTTTGATGTCGAGCTTACAATGAAAATTGCGGGGTTAATTGCGGAAGTGCTGAATAACCAAGCAGTTTTGGCTTCCCTGGCGTTGATAAGTGACATGGTCAACAGCACGCCTCAGCAAAAACCAGCCATAACCACCATCACAGAGCAAGCTACCGGGCGGCGGTTCTTCTAGTTGGCCTGGATCAAAGGGCAGCCCTTGATCCCAAATTTGGATTTCGATGCGATCGCCCGCCAGTCTCACGTCAATCGCGATCGGGGTTTCGGGCGGCAGTTGGGCATGGGCGTGGCGCACCGCATTGGTAAAGCCCTCTGCAACGGCGATATTGAGGCGATCGCGATGGAGTTTTACCCAACTCAATTCAGGATCGAGGAAGTGGTAAAAACGATCAAACCATGATTGGACTCGATCAAGGGAGGCTAGCTGGCTATCAACCACCAGACGCACTGATTTGTGCATAACTCTACCAAGCTCAAGGGGGCAAGCTAGTAGTAGATGCATCGGGCGAATACACTTCGATTTTAGAGCTGCGATCTAAAAAAGTCGCCTGGGTACTTAACCACAGGCGACTTTTCAAAAATTATCTCGACTGGCTTAAAAGAGCCCCAACGTCAGAGACTCATCAATGGGTAAGGTTGCTCCAATGCCTAGCCAAAGGGTCACCAGCGTGCCAATCATGAATACAGTTGTCGCTAAGGGGCGACGGAAAGGATTCTGAAACTTGTTGACATTTTCCACAAAGGGAACCAGCATCAAGCCCAGGGGAATCGCCGTCATACCGGCAATGCCTAAAAGTTTGTTAGGCACGATACGCAGAATCTGAAAAGTGGGATACAAGTACCACTCGGGCAGGATCTCCAGGGGGGTAGCAAAGGGATTAGCGGGCTCACCCACCATGGCCGGGTCTAGCACCGCCAGACCGACACAGCAAGCAATGCTGCCCAAAATCACAACGGGGAAGATGTAAAGCAGGTCATTAGGCCAGGCAGGCTCACCATAGTAGTTGTGCCCCATGCCCTGCTTGAGCATTTCTCTCAGTTTAGGATCACTCAGATCCGGTTTTTTGATAGTTGCCATAGTGCGTCACTCGACTTCGAGACTTACAGTTTAAGGGGTTATCAAAGACAAACAGGTTCTCTCTCAACAATGTTTCAACGGACTGAAACCTTAGAGAGGACCAGAAATGCCTTGCTTGCGGATCATCAGGAAGTGCAGCAGCATAAACACCGCGATCGCCCAAGGCAGCACAAAGGTATGCAAGCTGTAGAAGCGAGTCAGAGTAGCCTGACCAACCGCTTCACCACCGCGCATCAACTCGACGATAGTCGAACCAACCACGGGAATTGCGCCCGGTACACCTGACACAATCTTGACAGCCCAGTAACCAACCTGATCCCAAGGCAGAGAGTAGCCCGTCACACCAAAGGTCACAGTGATCACCGCCAGCACTACACCGGTCACCCAGGTCAACTCACGGGGCTTTTTGAAGCCACCGGTCAGATAAACCCGAAAAACGTGCAGGATCATCATCAACACCATCATGCTGGCGGACCAGCGATGAATAGAGCGAATCAACCAGCCAAAGTTCACATCAGTCATCAAATACTGAACTGAAGAAAAGGCTTCGGTCACCGTCGGCTTGTAATAGAAGGTCATTGCAAAGCCGGTGGCGAACTGAATGAGAAAACAGGTCAGGGTAATGCCGCCAAGGCAATAAAAGATATTGACATGGGGCGGGACGTACTTGCTGGAAATATCGTCGGCGATCGCCTCGATCTCCAGCCGTTCGTTAAACCACTGAAACGCTTTTGAATCGGTAACTTGCTTGGTAAACATGAAGCGGGAGAATATTAATCTAAGCAGTGCATTCCTTAGAAATTTAACATAGGTAAAACTTCGATCAGAGACATTTCGCAGGGAACGTCACGAAAATCAATACAGAAATCGCTGCAACGCCCGAATCTAAAGGCTTCTTCAGCGACAGGCTATGTCAAGCCAGTCAGCTCCTGATTTTACATATCTTTACAAGAGCCCTGTCATGCCGGATCCTTTTATTGAACTGACTCAATGAATAAGGATGCTGCTTTTGGGCAGCCGCTTCTACAATTGAGGCAGACGAAATCGGATGCTATGGGAAAACAATTGTTACGATTAACGGCGGCAGGATTGCTGGCCTTCCTTTTAGGAATGGGCATTTATCAGCCCCCGGCTCTGGCGTTAACCGATGAGCAAAATTTAGTGGCGGAAGTGTGGCGGTTGGTCAATCGGGCATATCTCGATGAAACCTTTAACCGACAAAACTGGTGGTTTGTGAGAGAACGCTTCATTAAACGTGATTACCGCGATCGCGCAGCGACCTATGACGCCATTCGCGAAATGTTGGGGTTGCTGAACGATCCGTATACTCGCCTGTTACCGCCTGAACAGTACCGCAGTCTACAGACCAGCACCGCTGGAGAGCTGACCGGCGTCGGGCTGCAAATTGCCAAAGATGAAGCCGATAAGTCCTTGCAGGTGATCGCGCCCATTGAAGGCTCGCCAGCAGCGGCAGCGGATTTGCAGCCCCGCGATCGCATTCTCGCGATCGACGGACATTCCACCGCTGAGCTGACGCTGGATGAAGCGGCCAACTACATGCGCGGTCCCGTCGGCACCACCGTTGTGCTCACGATATCCCGAGCGGAGCAAGCGCCAGAAGAGGTCACACTGACCCGCGATATCGTCAATCTGAATCCGGTCATGACGCGCCTTGCCCAAGTATCTGATGACCTGACAGTGGGCTACATTCGCCTCAGCCAGTTCAACGCCAATGCCACTAGTGAGGTGGCTGCGACCTTACAGGACTTGGAACAGCAGGGCGCAAACGCTTACATTCTCGATTTGCGGAATAATCCGGGCGGCTTGCTGAATGCGGGCATTGAGATTGCCCGTCTCTGGCTCGATCGCGGCACCATTGTTTATACCTTCGATCGCCGCGGGGTGCTAGATGATTTTGAGGCCGATGGTTCAGCCCTGACAGACGATCCACTCGTGCTGTTGGTGAACGAAGGCACCGCCAGTGCTAGCGAAATTTTGGCCGGAGCGCTGCAGGATAATCGGCGCGCCCAACTGGTGGGGAACACGACCTTTGGGAAGGGCCTGATTCAGTCCCTGTTTGATTTGTCGGATGGCTCTGGATTGGTGGTGACGGTGGCGAAATATAAGACGCCTGCAAACCACGACATTAATCGGTCGGGCATTCGTCCTGACAAGACGGTGCCGCTGGAGGCGATTACCCGCGACCAGATCGGCACCGCCAAAGACACCCAATACCAGGCCGCGATTGAAATATTGAGTCAATCTACGGTTATGGCGAGTGCACCCTAAACGAAATCGGACCTATCATGACCCGCTGCATGGCGCGATCGCCCTGGACCGCCATGAACCCGTTGAGCAGCTTTTGGTTCGGCTGATCGACACGCCGACTTTTCAACGCTTGCGGCGGGTGCGGCAATTGGGGGCAGCGAGCCTCACCTTTCACGGGGCGGAGAGTTCGCGCTTTACCCATGCGTTGGGCGTGATGGAGTTAACCCGGCGAGCGTTTGACCTCCTCGCCAGTCGCTATCCCCGGCTGCAGATTGAACGAGCGACGGTGCTCTGTGCCGCTCTGCTGCACGACATCGGCCACGGCCCCTTTAGCCACACCGCCGAAGACATTTTTCAGACCAACCATGAATACTGGACGCGGCGGATCATCCGCGAAGCACCCGACATCCAGCGGTTGCTGGTGGAATTTGCCCCCAACCTGCCTCAGCAAATCGAATCGGTGTATACCCATCAGCATCCGGTGCCGCTGGTCTGGCAACTGGTATCCAGTCAGTTGGATTGCGATCGCCTCGACTACCTGATGCGCGACAGCTACTTTACCGGCGCGTCTTACGGCCACCTGGATCTGGATCGCATTGTGCGATCGCTCGACATTGACACGGACGGCAACCTCGTCGTCTCGCGCAAAGGCCAAACCGCCGTCGAGCATTACCTGTTAGTGCGCTACTTCATGTATGCCCAGGTCTATAACCATCCCAAAAACCTGGCGGCAACGTGGATTTTGCGACATGCCTTTCAACGGGCCAAAGTCTGTTTTGCGCAGGGACAACTCGACGCGGATGAAACAGTCACCGCCTGGCTGCAACATCCCCAACCGGGCCTGACATTAGAGCACTATCTCGCCGCCGACGATATCGTATTCACCTATCACCTACAGCGCTGGCAGACGCACCCCGATCGCTGCCTGGCCGATTTGTGCAGCCGATTCATTCACCGCAATCTGTTTCGCGGACGGGATGTGTCGGGGCTAGCTGAGGGCGATCGCGCGGAACTCTTGCTCAAAACCCAGGGCAAAGTGCTGGATTTAGGCTACGACCCCCAAATTTACTGCGGTCTGAGCCAGAGTCAGAGCCGGGGCTACACCCTTTATCAGCGGGGCATCAAACTGTGGATCGACGACCAGCCGGTGGATATTAAGCACGTTTCCCCCGTCGTGGAGCCGCTGGCCCATACCTATCAGCGGACCTGGCTGCTGCATCCCCCCGAGGTCACCCCCTGGTTGGATGAGCAGTTGTCGCGGCGAGCAGTCTCCGTGACGGGCGATCGCTAAGGTCATCCGATGGCGGTGCTGACCCCAGCCACATGCAGGGCCAAATAGGCTGCTTTTAGTTGCCCACTAAGGTGTTAGGCCCATCCGTTGGACGACAGCTCAGCGCTAGCGATCGCGGCTAGGGCGCTCTTCCCCTGCATAAGAAATCCCTATGCCAAAAATACAGCATCAAGATAAATCTGATGGGTTTCATCTCCAGACGGGAATGTATAGTGTGCTCATAGAGTAAACGCAATTGAAACTCGTTTTGCATTTGCTTTTGTCAATGTAAAAACAGGTGTTCGCGATGGCACTGACAAACCGCATAAATTTCCGAAACTGGCGCGGAGATATCTTTGGCGGCGTCACTGCAGCGGTAATTGCTCTGCCGATGGCTTTGGCTTTCGGTGTGGCATCCGGAGCAGGTCCCGCTGCTGGTCTCTATGGCGCTGTCTTAGTGGGCTTCTTTGCTGCCCTCTTTGGCGGCACGCCAACTCTCATTTCCGAACCCACGGGTCCGATGACTGTGATCATGACGGCGGTCATCGCCAAGCTGGTCGCAGCGGATCCTGAAAACGGTATGGCCATGGCCTTTACCGTGGTCATGATGGCTGGTGTGTTTCAAATTATTTTTGGCCTGTTGAAGCTAGGCCGATACGTCACCTTGATGCCTTACACCGTGATTTCCGGCTTTATGTCGGGTATCGGTGTGATTTTGATTATTTTGCAAATTGGCCCCTTTTTAGGTCAGCCCAGCCCTAAGGGTGGCGTCGTTGGGACGATCACTAGTTTGCCTGAGTTGATCAGCAATGCTGTGGCCCCAGAAGTGATTTTGGCGGTCTTCACCATTGCGGTACTCTTCTTAATGCCTAAGCGCTTTAAGCGGATTTTGCCCCCTCAACTCGTGGTGCTGATTGCCGGTACGGTGCTGTCGTTAGCGCTGTTTGGCAATACGGAAATTCGTCGGATCGGCGAAATTCCCACCGGTCTACCGGCCATTCAAATACCGACATTCACCGCCGCTCAATTCCAGATCATGCTGATTGATGCGTTGGTATTGGCGGCTTTGGGCTGTATTGATGCGCTGTTGACCTCAATGGTGGCTGACAGTTTGACCCGCACGCAGCACAACTCTGATAAGGAGTTGATTGGTCAAGGCATTGGGAACCTAGCTTCGGGGATGTTTGGGGGGCTGGCGGGGGCTGGTGCCACGATGGGGACGGTCGTCAACATTCAAACAGGGGGGCGGACCGCACTGTCTGGCCTGGTGCGCGCAGTGCTGCTGATGGTGGTGGTGCTGGGGGCGGCGGGCTTGATTGCACCCATTCCCCTCGCGGTACTGGCCGGTATCGCGATGAAGGTTGGTTTCGACATTCTCGACTGGAGCTTCCTGAAGCGGGCGCACAGCGTCTCCTGGAAGGGCACGATGATCATGTACGGCGTGCTGTTCCTGACGGTGTTTGTGGACCTGATTGTGGCAGTGGGTGTCGGGGTGTTTATCGCCAACATTCTCACCATCGATCGCTTGACAAAGCTACAGTCTGAGGGCGTAAAAACAATTACTGACGCCGATGAAGACGAAGATCTGAAGATGACTTCCGAGGAGCAAATGTTGCTCGATCGCGCTGAAGGTCGGGTGCTCTTGTTCCACCTGAGTGGTCCGATGATCTTTGGGGTCGCCAAAGCGATCGCGCGGGAGCATAACGCCATGGAAGCCCATGATGTGCTCGTCCTTGACCTGCATGATGTGCCCATTCTGGGGGTCACCGCCGCCCTAGCGCTGGAAAATGCCATTCAGGATGCCAGCGACAACGGTCGTCCCGTCTTCATCGCTGGGGCCTCCGAACAAGCCATGAAGCGGTTTAACAAACTCGGTGTGCATCGCTTTGTGCCAGATGCCCAAATTGTTGAAACTCGGATTGAAGCGCTGCAAGGCGCATTAGCGCTGCTGGATACAGACTCTGGCACATCGTCGGCGCAGGTCACGCCTTCGACCGTGATTCAACCGTGATCGAGTAGTGAATTCCATGAGGTAATCGGCGGCAGTCGGCGATCGCTCTTAATGCCTGAGCGGTGAGCAATCTCGCGGCTACGTTCTTCACCAGACGAGTCTCGGATGTCCAGTGCCTATCGCTTACCTTGAGGCACTGCCATCCAGCTTACCCACGCAATTGTTGAACGGATCCGCGAGATTTCTCCATCAACGACTCAGGTAACCGAGTTTTTAGCCCGCAAGTTTTACCGCATTGGGGATTGCCCAGTTTGATACCAATCCGCCTTAAGCTTGCCAACCCCTGAGGGGCAAGAGGCTTAAACCCCTTGTGCAAGGCAGCTTATGGATAATTGGCATGAGCAGTTCTTTTTCTGGAACGTAGTTAGGACGTAAACGCAATGCTCTCTCCCGATTTTGTTAATCATTCGCTGGGGTTAACCTCTGTGCTCGCAGAGGTACCCGCCGAAGAAGCCGCCCCCCTCATCTTGGCCGGGGTGTTGCTCAGCCTGATGGTGGTGTACCTCGCTAGCAAATTAGGCGGTGAACTCTCTAAACTGATGGGGCTGCCCCCGGTGCTCGGGGAACTCGTGAGCGGGGTGCTGGTCGGCGTCTCGGCCCTGCACCTGCTGGTTTTTCCCGAAGTAGGCGTCGATGCCTCCAGTTCTGTCCTGATGACGACGCTGCAAACCCTGATGGGCACCTCCGGCGAAACCCTGAACCATGTGTTTGAAACCCAGGGGGAGATCATCTCCGTCCTGGCGGAACTCGGCGTCATTATTTTGCTGTTTGAAATCGGCCTGGAATCGGACCTCAAAGAGCTGCAAAAGGTGGGCTGGCAGGCCGCGATCGTCGCTGTGGTCGGCGTCGTTGCCCCCTTTGCCCTGGGGACGGTCGGACTGATGAGCCTTTTCCATGTCGCGGCGCTACCCGCTATCTTCGCGGGCGCAGCCTTGACGGCTACCAGTATCGGCATCACGTCTAAAGTCCTGTCGGAGTTAGGGCAGTTGCGATCGCGCGAGGGGCAAATCATCGTCGGGGCAGCGGTGATGGACGACGTGCTCGGCATCATCGTGCTAGCCGTGGTCGCGAGTCTAGCAAAAACTGGTGACGTTTCGCTAACTAACGTAGCCATTTTGATTGCCAGTGCCACTGGCTTCTTGCTCGGTGCCATCCTGATCGGACGCGGCTTTAACCAAGTCTTTGGCAGCATTGCCGATCGCCTGCAAACGCGGGGCAATCTGGTGATTCCTGCGTTGACCTTCGCGCTGGCCCTGGCCTTTGTGGCGCAGGTCGTGCACCTCGAAGCGATTTTGGGCGCGTTCGCCGCTGGTCTGGTACTCGACGAGACCGATCAGCGCAAAGAACTGGATCGCCAGATCATCCCCATTGCGGACGTCCTGGTGCCCATCTTCTTCGTCACCGTCGGGGCTCGGGTGGATCTCAGCGTCCTCAACCCCATTCAACCCGAAAACCGTCCGGGCTTGATTATCGCGGCCTTCCTGATTGTGGTCGCCATTATCGGCAAGACCATCACGGGCTGGGCAGTCTTCGGCAAGGAGCCGGTTAACCGCCTCGCCGTGGGTGTGGGCATGATTCCTCGGGGTGAGGTGGGTCTAGTGTTTGCGGGCATCGGGGCCGCCAGTGGCACGCTGGATCGCCCCCTGCAAGCGGCCATCATTGCCATGGTGATTTTGACCACGCTGGTAGCCCCGCTGCTGCTGCGCTGGGCCTTCCGCGAAGACGCTGCAGTGGCGAAAGCAGCGGATTTGGCTGGGTCATAGCCGCGATCGCTCCACCCAAACACTAGTTGCATCTGAGAAGCCGGGGTTTTGCAAAACCCCGGCTTCTGGCTGTTAACACAGCGCCACCATCATCGGCAGCCGCGACTTGCGCCCCTCCGCCAGTTTCGACATCTCCGACAACGGCTCAGTGATGGACTTCAGCGCCGCATTGAGTTAACTGATCGCGCATTGACGGATTGAATAGTGGTTCATTTGCAATCTTGTGAAAGTAGTTGAAATCGCGGTTGCATAGAGTTCACAGCACCTCATTCTTTCTCAACTAATGGTTTCAGCCACCAATGGGTACTCTAGAGACGGCCTACATAGTGTTTAGCAGGTTATGCTGAGGCTGAATTTTCGTGCTCCACGACCTTTGCGAACGGGAGCACAGGCTGATCGGCCTTGACTCATCGACCAGTCAATTACAACGACTACAACGACGATGACCGCCCAAAGTGATACGAGAATCGGATTTGTTTTCTTACAGGTGTTCTCTTATGAGGGGGGGATTCAGTCTTATCTCAAAGATGTTCTGACGGCCTACCTCAAAGATCCCAGCGCTCCGCCTGCGGACGTCTTTTTGCTGCGAGATCCCCCAATGGTCTCCAATCCTCTCGCTGGAGGCAAAATCACGTTTCACTATCTTGATCATCCCAACCCGATGCTGGGCCGATTGAGTTTAGCTTGGCAACTGGTCAAGCATCTTGCCAGCCAACCTTATCAACATCTGATCTGCGGGCATGTCCGGCTGCTGCCGCTGGTAGGGCCACTTTGTCAGTTTTTCAACGTCCCTTATACCGCCATTATTTACGGCAAAGAAGTTTGGCAAAAGACCCCTCGATTACAGCAACGAGCCCTGCAAAAAGCGACTGGCATTTGGGGCAACAGCCGTTATAGCCGCGATCGCGCCTGTGCTGCGAATAACTTAGATCCCCAAAAGTTTTCAATGTTGCCTTGTGTGGTGAATGGCGACGTCTTTACGCCAGGGGCACCTAACGCGAAATTGATTGAGCAATACGGCCTTCAGGACAGTCGGGTGCTGATGACGGTGGCGCGGCTGTGGTCGGGCGATATTTACAAAGGGGTCGATGTGACGATTCGGGCCTTGCCGAAAATTCTCCATCAGTTTCCTGAGGTGAAATATCTGGTGGTGGGACGCGGGGATGATCAACCACGGCTGGCCAAAATGGCTGAGGACTTAGGCGTGGCTGACCACGTTGTGTTTGCCGGGTTTGTACCCGATGACCAGTTGGTCGATCATTACCGCTTGGCCGATGCTTATGTCATGCCCTCTAAAGAAGGATTTGGCATTGTGTATCTGGAGGCGATGGCTTGTGGCGTACCGACGCTATCAGGCGATGATGACGGTTCTGCGGATCCGCTACAGGATGGCAAGGTGGGGTGGCGGGTGCCATATCGAGACCCAGAGGCGGTTGCCCAAGCCTGTATCGAGATCTTGCGGGGAGATGATCAGCGCTGTGATCCAGAGTGGTTGAGACAGCAAACGCTAGCGCACTTTAGCCCAGAGAGTCTACAGCGATCGCTGACCGCCGTTTTAGCCAAACTTTAGCGGGGCAATTCCAGTTGCATAAGTATTGCTGAGATGGCTAAAGCCCAGATTCAATGAGTCTGATAGTTCCGCAGACTGCATTCTCAACACCGCATTTTGTAGTACAACTTACGGCTCAAGCAAGTGCTGTTTTGAGGTGCAGACTACTGACTGGGGAACAATAATATATATTTAACCTGACTCTGTGGAGGCTCGTGCTTACACCTTGGTAGTTTTTGCTGCCTCCCCATCTGCTGTCCAACAACGCATTCAAGCACTGCTCACGGTCGTTAGTCAGCTTGCTCACGTGCCTTGGGTCGAGGTCTGGATACCGCGGCAAAGTTGGCATTGTCGATTAGCGGCAGTGCCCGCATCGACGCACGCGATCGCTGACAAGTTAGCCTCACAGGTCTTAGCCACCGGCCAGATCATTTTGATTGACAACGTCCAACAGCTGCCCCACTCATATCGGCAAACCCAGGTCATTGAGACCGCAGCAATCACTCATCAAGTTCACTTTTATGGAGGATTTCCGCTGGGGCGATCGCCCGACTTCATCGGCGTCCTCTCAGTGATGTCTAGTCAGCCCGAGACATTGGCCCCCGAGCAACAGCAGGCGATCGCCACCCTGGCCGGTGAAATGGGCGATTTGCTGACCCTCCCGCGATCGCCGGTCACCGCCCCCACCCCTGATCAAAGCCTTTGGCACTCCGAAAATGCTTCATTCAAAGCCATTTGCCAAAGCGTGATGCGCATCAGCATGGCCCTGCAGCGCTGCTTGTCGTTTGAAGACCTGCATAACCACCTGATTACTGGCTTGACCAAAGAGCTGCCGCTTCAAGCCTTTGAACTGACTGTACATCCCCACACGCACAGTCAACAAAGGGTATTTCTGTGGCCCACGACAACGGTTAACGTCCCGAGTAGCGACGCATTGCTTGGTCACCCCCCAGACAGTCATGACGATGGCCTACTCAGTGCGCCTCCCTCTAATCACCGCCTAGAGCAGACTACTCGCAATCCTATCAACCTTGAGAGCCCGTTAGACGACCTAAACTTGTGGCGGTGTTACCCACTCAAAGTGCACAACCGCCACGTTGGCACCTTCAAGGTCTGTCTTCAGCGTGAAGCCTTACTACAGTACCCAGCGCGAGGCGAGGTTCTCAACAATTTGGCCGACCAAATTGGGGCTACTGTGTATCGCCTGATCTTGCTCCATAAGTTACAGGCCGAAAATCTGCAAGACCCTCTCACTCACCTATTTAATCGGCGACACATGATGGGGATGTTGAGCAAGTTGATGCAGCGGGTGAGCTACGGTCACTATCAAGTCGGTCTCATTATGTTGGATCTAGACCATTTCAAGGGGCTGAATGATACCTATGGCCATGACGCAGGCGATCAGGTTTTGCGCATGCTCGGGTTGTTCTTAAAAGGACATGCCCGCCCCAATGATGTGGTGTGTCGCTTTGGTGGCGAAGAATTTGCGCTCATTTTGCCTGGCCTCACCTGGGAAATCTTAGAACGGCGGGCCAATCAACTTTGTCGAAGCATTCACTACTTGAGCCTAAAAGTGGGAGAAGCGCCTGTGCAAATTACTCTATCTGGCGGATTTGCGATCGCCCCCCTCCATGGCAAAACGCCCTCAACGCTAATCAAAGCGGCGGATGAGGCGCTTTATGAAGCCAAACGGCAGGGGCGCGATCGCGTAGTGGGAGCTGCCCGCCCCTCAGGGTTAGGCTCCTGAGTGCCGGACCGGAATCCCCCCGTTAGGCATTCAGCATTTGCATGTTAGAAAAGCGGAAAATCTGCTCAGAAGTGCCGTGGTCCGTCTCCGTCTGAATTTTGCGCTCCGTCAAAATGACATAGTCGCCCACTTTTTCGTAGCTGTCTTCAAATACGCTGCGCCCGCCCTTTTGCTCACCGGTACTGGGGTCGTGATACACCGAGTCGTACTTGTGAGACAGGTAACCTTCACCTGTATCGTGGCTGCTAAAGGTGTAAATGGTTACGACGGTGCCATGAATGTGACGATGCACCATGCTGACTTCGTTATCGCGGATCTGGTAGCGATCGCCCTCCGCCTTGCCGCCCATCAAAATCTCGACGGAGCCATCTTCCAGCGTTTTGCCATAAGAAAAGGTATTCGCTCCGTGGGTCTCTTCAAAAGAGCGGCGAATGCGGTGAATCGCCACTTCCCACAGCTGATACTGAATCGCCTTTTGGGCCGCCTCGTCTTCGATCTCAAAGACTTCAGCCTTGAGGTCAGCATTCACTTTGGCCTTCGCCGTTACCGTTTTACCATCGGCAATGTAAGTTACATCAGTGACATAACCAGGAAAATCACGATCCCAGGTATAGCGGTTGTCATAGGCGGAGCGAAAAAAATCGCGAGCGGAGACTTGAGTTCCTACCATGCCTTACTCCTTATTTATCTGCGGAATGCAATTAGGTCTCTTAGCATGGTAGCGTTCTGACTCCCGGAAAGGCAGAGGTAAACAGGCGTTGCATAAATCGGCAGGCATCTTTCCCGTTAGGGGCGATCGCGATCTGTCCATAGTCCCCTTGCTTGACCCGAGTCTTCCTGATTGAATAAAGTCAATTCAACATAAATTTTTGTGAAACGAGGGTTTTCTCAATGTACATCGTGCAGATTGCCTCGGAATGTGCCCCGGTCATTAAAGCGGGTGGACTGGGGGATGTCGTTTACGGTCTCAGCCGCGAAATTGAAGCCCAAGGGCATTGTGTCGAGCTGATTTTGCCTAAATACGACAACATGCGCTACGACCATATTTGGGGCCTGCACGATGCCTATCGAGACTTGTGGGTGCCCTGGTATGGCGGTCGCATTCACTGTTCGGTTTATTGCGGCTGGGTCCATGGATGTCTCTGCTTTTTCATTGAGCCGCATTCTGGCGATGGCTTTTTTGAACGGGGCACCTATTACGGCTGCGACGACGACCCGATGCGGTTTGCCTTCTTTAGTAAAGCCGCCATGGAGTTTTTGCTCCAGAGCAACAAGCGACCCGATGTCATTCACTGCCATGACTGGCAGACCGGGTTAGTGCCGGTGTTGCTGTACGAAATGTATCAGTATCACGGCATGGCTAAGCAGCGAGTGCTCTACACCATTCACAACTTTAAGCATCAGGGCTTTGCCGGGCCGGAGATTTTATGGGCTACGGGACTCAACCGCGAAGCTTACTATTTTCAATATGAACAGTTGCGAGACAACTTCAACCCGTTTTCGCTCAACTTTATGAAAGGGGGCATCGTCTATGCTAACTACATCAACACCGTCGCCCCTCACCACGCCTGGGAAGCCATGTACGGCGACTGCGGGTTTGGCCTCGGTCACACCTTGCACTCTAAGAGCTTTAAATTTACCGGCATTCTTAACGGGGTCGATTACACCATTTGGAACCCCGAGGAAGATAAGCATATCGCTCATCCTTACGGTCTGAGTACCTTTGAAGACAAGGTACTCAACAAAAAAGCCTTGCATGAAAAGCTCGGTTTGCGACTCTGTGATAAGCCGATGGTGGCTTTCATCGGTCGTCTCGATGATCAAAAAGGGGTGCACCTGGTTCACCATGCCATGTACTACGCCCTGAATCGGGGGGCGCAGTTCGTATTGCTGGGGTCGGCGACTGAAAGTGCCATTAACGATTGGTTCTGGCACGAGAAACGCGTTCTCACGGACAATCCCGACATTCACCTGGAGCTGAGCTTTAATGAAGAGCTCGCTCACCTGATTTATGCGGGTGCAGACCTGATGGTGGTGCCGAGCAAGTTTGAGCCCTGTGGCCTTACTCAGTTGATCTCGATGCGCTATGGCACGGTGCCGGTCGTGCGGGGCGTCGGTGGTCTCGTCAGCACCGTCTTTGACTGGGATTATGACACGTTCCATCCCCCAGAGGAGCGGACCGGATTTGTGTTTTATGAGTCGGATCACTACGCGCTTGAGTCGGCGATGAATCGGGCTCTGGACCTCTTTTACGATGAACCTAAGCTGTTCCAGCAGCTAGCCTTGCAGGGTATGCAATATGATCACTCCTGGAAGAAATCGGGTCAGGAGTATATCAAGATGTATGACTACATCCGCCATAAGTGAGTTGGCGTGAGGGCGGTGGCGGTGCCTGTAGCAGGCATTGAGGCCCCGATCGCGGAGCGGTAGGGAATGAGACATCCTAATTGTTTAGGACAGGCATCTTGCCGGCCTTGGGACAGCCGAGCCGGCTATCCCGACTGATTCAATTCTCATTCCGAGGTGAGTGCGGCAGATAGGCGATCGCCCCCACTCGACTTCTAAACGCCCAGCAAGAAGTCGGTGATCGCCCCCGCAATCTCTTGATTTCCAGTTTTAGAAATTGCCTGATCGGTGCGCGGCGGCTGCGGCGCGGCGGATAGAAACTCCCAGGTACCCTCGGCCAGTTCCTGCGGCGTCAGGACTTGGTGATAGTTGTGATCTTGCAGACTCTTGATCAAGATCGGCCCCTCAGCGAACTCGTCGCGGGTGACGGTGACGATGGGAATATCCAGGCGGCAGGCTTCTGCGAAGGTGCTGAAACCGGGTTTGGAGACGACGCGACCACAGAGGGGCATGAAGTCCACCGGTCGTAGAGTGCGATCGCTCACCTTGCACAGATTGGGCAAGTGGGGGGCGGCGCGATCAAAGGTGATGAACTGCCAATCGGGGAAGCGAGTCAAATTTTGGTAGGGAATGTTGGCTAGCCCCAAACCGCCAAAAGTCAACAGCACAGTTTTGGATGGAGGGGCGGTGAGTCGGAAGCGCGATCGCAGAGCCTCGTCGGTAAAGCGGGGCGTGCCCCCAGTCAGCCCGACATCAGTGATCTGGGGAAAGGCGCTCATCGGTTCGTGAAAGGGTAGGCGAAAGAGGCGATCGCAGTGGGCAAAGCAGAGGGCAATCCAGTCGGCGATCGCTTCAAACTCCCCACCCCAGGGTCGATAGATAAAATCCCAGCCAAAATTGCTCATCATCCAGCAGGGAATTTTGGCGGCTTGGGCCGCGATCGCCACCAGCGGCGGAATATCACCCAGCACCAGATCGACGCCCGCCGTCTGGAGAAATTCCGCCTCTTGCTCTACTAAGGCAGTTTGGTGAGCCCGAATCTGCTGTAGAGCAGCCAGCGTCGCCGCTTTATCCATATTGAGGCTGTCAGTCTGAATCACACCGATATCCAGAGCAACCTCCCGCAGCTTGAACAAACCATCAAAGTAGCTAGCGAGCAACCAACGGGGAGCCGTCGTCGCGAGAATAATTTGGGTATCGGGCGCAAGCTGTTGCACTGTGGCCGCCACCGATGTAGCGCGGGTAGCATGGCCAAAACCATGATTGGTAATGGCGACGTAGAGAGTTTTAGTAGACATACCAGCTCCTTGTTAACGCGGTTTCAGCCTGCCGAATGGTCCCAGCATTGGAAGGGGCGATCGCTCTCACAGGACAAAAGGCCCGTCCCCATTGAGGACGAGCCTTTCTACCGCACTAGAGGTCAAAAGTCAGATTAAATCTGCGTCACTAACTGCTCTTTTTCGGGCACCGTAGTGTATTCAGACACGATGCGGCGGAATTCATCGCCATCGATGCTTTCCTTTTCAATTAGCAAGTCAACCAGGCGATCAATGACGGCGCGATTTTCTTGAATCAGTTGCTTCGTCTCTTCGTAACAAGCATCAACGATTTTGCGTACTTGCCCATCGATGCGAGATGCAATATTTTCCGAATATTCGGAACGATTCATCCAGTCGCGACCCAGGAATACTTCGCCCTGGGAACCTTCTAACGAGAGGGGACCCAGGTCCGACATACCAAACCGAGTCACCATCTGTCGCGCCATGCCCGTCACCTGCTGTAGGTCGTTACCCGCCCCGGTGGTAACTTCGGCATCGCCAAAGATCACATCTTCAGCAGCCCGACCGCCCAATGCGCCCTTAATGCGAGCCAGAATCTGCGATCGCGAAATCAGGGTTTGGTCTTCGCTCGGGGTAAACCAGGTTAAGCCCTGAGCCTGTCCGCGAGGAATCAACGTCACCTTCTGCACCGGATCGTGGGCCTTCACCAGAGTGCCGACGATCGCGTGACCGACCTCATGGTAAGCAATCAAACGTTTGCTCTTGCTATCGACCAGGGGCGTACCTTCCATACCCGCCACAACCCGATCTACCGCGTCATCGATTTCGGTCATGGTGATGCCTTCTTTGCGGCGACGAGCCGTGAGAATCGCCGCTTCGTTCAGCAGGTTCGCCAGGTCAGCGCCCGTGAAACCAGGGGTGCGGCGGGCGATCGCATCCAGCGAAACCTCCTCTGCCAGCTTCTTGTTACGGGCATGAACGTTGAGAATTTCCAACCGGCCTTTGATATCCGGCGGATCAACGGTGATCTGTCGGTCAAAGCGACCCGGACGCAACAGCGCCGAATCGAGCACATCAGCCCGGTTCGTGGCGGCAATCACGATGATGCCCGTGTTGCCCTCAAAGCCGTCCATTTCGGTCAGCAACTGGTTCAGGGTTTGCTCGCGCTCGTCGTTGCCGCCGCCGATGCCCGCACCACGCTGACGACCCACGGCGTCAATCTCATCAATAAAAATGATGCAAGGCGCACTTTCCTTGGCTTTTTTGAACAGGTCGCGGACCCGAGACGCGCCGACGCCGACAAACATCTCGACAAATTCGGAACCGGAGATGGAGAAGAAGGGCACGCCCGCTTCACCGGCGATCGCTTTCGCCAGCAAGGTCTTACCCGTTCCCGGAGGACCGACTAGCAGCACCCCTTTGGGAATACGAGCCCCAACGGCAGTAAAGCGCTCGGGCTTCTTCAAAAAGGTCACAACCTCTTGCAGCTCTTCTTTGGCTTCTTCAATACCGGCAACGTCGTCGAATACAACGCCCGTCTTCGCCTCCATCATGAAGCGAGCTTTGGACTTGCCAAAGTTCATCGCCTGTCCAGGTCCGCCCGGTGCGTTGTTAGAGCGACGGAAGAGGAAGAACAAGCCCCCAATCAGCAAGAAGGGGAAGAGCAAGTTACCCAGAATGCCCCAGAGCGCCCCCGAGTTGCGAGGTGGATGGGAATCTAGACTGACGTTGGCATCTTTAATCCGGGTCACGAGTTCGGGGGTATTACCCGGCAGGTCAACGCGCCAGCGCTGGACGCGGTTGTCCAACTGGGTATCCATGGCTTCGACGATCGCGGTTCTACCGCCATCGTAAAGGTCAACCGCAATCACCCGACCGGCATCTAAATAGTCGAGAAAACGACCGTAGGTCATCCGAGTATTGGCGGCATTCTGACCCGTGTCTACGACATTGGTCGAAAATGCCCCCTGCCAGAAAAAGAACCCGACAACCAGAATGGGTAGTGCCCAGAGAAGGACGACTCTCCAAGAAAGTTTCATAACGAGGTGGCCTCTAATGCATCGTTAAACGACAAAGTGTTAACTCTCAAAAGCGCTGAGCGCTCTCAGAAACACAGCTTTTTTAAATATGACTCAACTCAACTGTAGTCGATGGGCGCAGTCACGCCTGTTTAGCCGCTGCCCCTTGAATATGAGCGTTAGTTAACTAAATTTAACGTAATTTCTAGAGACTGATCAAATCGGACATCCGTCCGGATGCGGCAGGGCGCTCATCCCAACGAGTCGAATGGTCTCACCTGGCACTCGAGGGGCTGTCAGCTCTGTTTTGTAAGGAATCAGGATTTTATAAAATCCAAGTTTTGTCGGGCAGGCATCTTGCCTGCTCTTGGACAGCCGAGACGGCTGTCCACACTTATATTAAATTCCCATTCCTAAGGGGCGGCGACACCGGGGGATCTGACTGGACGCTAAACAGAGACTTGCCAAACCCCTACGAATGGGGACATTTTTTTTGAACTATCCTGTCACCTCAAATCCTCGGGCTGACAGGGCTGTGTATGATCAAACTGGATCGGCCTCCGCGCACTCATCTGCCTATGACACTCCCCAGGGCTCTCATCTTTGATATGGATGGACTGATGCTTGATAGCGAGCCGCTCTATCAAGCGGCCTGGCAAGCTGCGGCTCAAGAGTTGGGCTATGGTGTGGATGCCGGGTTATATCTCAGCCTGGTGGGTCGTAGTAGTGCCGAAGCCGATCGCGCTTTTATCCAAATTTTTGGCGCTCAGTTCCCCGTTGAGGACTTTAACCAGCGCTGGGAACGGCAGTGGCAAGTACTCTTGCAGGAACAGGGCGTGGCTCTGCAACCCGGCTTGCTGCCGTTGCTCGATTGGGTAGAGCAGCAAGACCTGCCCAGGGCAGTGGGCACTTCCAGTAATGCCGCCGAAGCCGAATTGTGTCTGACTCTGGCGGGTATTCGCGATCGCTTTGCCACCGTCGTCACGGTGGATCAGGTGGCCGCTGGCAAGCCCGCCCCCGACATTTTTCTCCTAGCGGCGCAGCGATTGGGGGTCGCCCCCCACCAATGTCTCGTACTCGAAGACTCTAACGCTGGGGTACAGGCCGCCCAAGCTGCGGGCATGGCAGTGGTGATGGTGCCCGACTTGCAACAGCCCACGGCAGCTTCGCAGGCGATCGCCCAACCCGTTTTGGGTTCGCTACATGAGGTTTTGGCTTGGTTGCAAAGTCTCTAGCCAATCAAAGATCTGATCTAACTGCTTCGCCGTGACAAAGCCATATTTCCACAGGGCGATCGGCAACAGGTTGGGCAAGGCTCCGGCCTGTCGCACAGCGAGCGCGATCGCATCCTCGGGCAAGCCCATCTCTTGCTCTAGATATTCAATTAAACGGGCTTGCTTGCTCATCGCGTGATTAAAGTTTGCTTAATAATCTTCATTGCCGTAGTCTAGCGCTGCGATCGCATCTTGGCTTACAACTTTAGAACGATTCCGCCTGGATTGGGAGGATGAGGGGGGCTGGGCGCTGGGGAACGGGTGAGGAGTAGGGGGTAATGATGTTTGGCCTCAATTCGACATTCTGCCCGGCAACGGTGGGCCTGAAGTTAAGTAGGTGGACATCAACAAACAATGTTGTAGGGTGCTGTGAGGCGAAGCCGTAACGCACCATGCCACAGGGATTTGATGCGTTACGCTGGCGCTAACCCATCCGACAAATAATTAAGTCCATCTACTTACTCATGACATAGTTGCCGATCGCGATCGCTGAGGCCCTCACCATTGAGTAAATAATCTTCAATCCAGGCGCAGGCGTAGGCGATCGGGTCCAGGACGATGATTTGATCGAGGTCCCAGGCAATGATCTGGCCATCATCACTGCCGGAATAGAGAAAACGACCATCGGGACTGTAGGCGAGGCTAGTGATCAATCCGAAGTGGCCGGGCAGCGTGTTTTGCAAGGTGCCGTCTCGGCTCCAGAGCTTGACGGTGGCGTCAATGCCCCCAGTTGCGATCGTTTGGCCATCGGGACTAAAGGCCACTCGGGTCAAGCCCTGACTTTGCCCCGGAATGCGTTGGCGGGTCTGAGTCGCCAGATCCCAAAGATGCAAACTATCATCCACGCTGGTGGCCGCTAGGAGTTGGCCATCGGGGCTGAAGGCAACGCCCCAAACCGCTGCAGCTTGGAGAACTGGCGTAGCTACGGGGGTGCCGTCTAATTGCCAAAGTCTGACGTTGCCGTCTTCACTGGCAGAGGCCAGTAAGGTGCCATCGGGACTAAAGGCCACTTGCCAGATGCGAGAGTTATGGGCCTCAAAACTCCGCAGGCGATCGCCATTCATTTGCCAGAGGCTGATTTGCCCGTTGTCTGCCCCCGTGGCAATTAACCGATCGGCAGGCTCACCCGCGATCGCCTTACCCGACTGAATATCGAGCCCAAAGAGAATGCCAGCCCCCGTTTCTTGACGCCAACGGGGGGTCATTACTGGCTGTGACTGTAACAGGGGCTCGACGGCAAATTGCATCAGACTCGAAAACCCCGAGATCAAAAGCGTTTGGCCGTCGGCGGCAAAGGTCAGATTTTCCTGATTGAGGGGCAGTCGGTGCACCGGCTGGAAATTTTTCCAAAACAGTATGCCCTCGGCCTCACTGACCGAAGCCACTAGCTGACTATCGGGGCTCACGGCCAGGCCCCACACCGTTTCGCGATGACTACGCATGGGGCGCGAGAGATACTGGTGGCGCTGCCACAGGCGAGCCGTGCCGTCATCACTGGCAGACAACGCCAGTGTGCCATCGGAGCCCAAGGCCACATCGCGAATGGTCGCCCCATGCCCCCGCACCGTGCGGATAAAGTTACCGTCTGACTGCCAGATATTGACGGCATTGTCTTTGCCGCTGGTAGCAATAAACTCGCCATTGTCGCTGCAATCAACCCCCAGGAGGGCTGGCTGCTCAGCCGTTTGCAGCGTGTGTAGCAGTTCGCCATCAGGAGTCCACACCTTGGCCGTGCGGTCAGAGCTGACTGTCACTAGTCGGCCATCCGGACAGTAGGCAATATCCCAAACTTCCGCTTGATGCCCTAAGAAGGGCTGTAGGGGCTCGCCTTGCACGGTCCAGCGCTGCACCGTGCCATCCATAATCGCCCCGGCGAGCTGCTGGCTATCAGGACTAAAGGCGGCATTCCACACGGCAGTGTTAGCGGTCAGGGTGCGAAGCAATTCGCCGTTGGGGAGGTGCCAGAGTTTCAAGGTGCGATCGCCACTCGTCGAGACCATCAGTTGTCCATCGGCACTGGTCGCCACCCCCCAAATGGGCTGCTCGTGAGCCTGAATCTGGTGCACCAAAGTGCCATCTACCCCCCAAACTTTAAGGATGCCATCTAAGCCACCGGCGACAATTTGCTGGCTATCGGGGGCAAAAGCGACCCGATGCACCGTCGCCTCGTGGGGCAAGGTCTGCAGCAGTTGGCCCTGGTGAGTCCACAGTTTGATGGTCTTATCATTGCTGGCTGTGACGATGTATTGCCCATTGGGGCTGATATCCACACTCAAAACCCCGCCCTGATGCTGGGTCAGCCGATTAAACTCGTTGCTACCAAAAACGGTCCGGTTCAGCGCCTGGTTGACTTGAGCACGGGTGTGCTCATCGACCACGTGAAGTTTTTGCAGCGATCGCTCAGCCCGCACCGCCTCCACCATGGCGTCTAACTGCTGGTCAGCCGCAAACAAGCCCTGCGATGACGAGGCCAAAGCCTGCACTTCACTTTTTTTCGCTTGTTGATATTGCCCCCAGGAAAACACACTCAGGCCCAAAGCAGCCACTAGCGCGACAGAAACCACCGTGAGCAGCTCAGTTTTCAATTTAACGATCTGCCGTTCTTGTCTTAGCCGAGCATTTTCAGCTTGCAGATGTTCAGCTTCAAGAGCTTGTTGAGTTTCTTTTTGCTGTAGCGCCTGACTCGCTTGCAGATATTGATAATCAAAATGGCTCAGGCTTTTGTCCTGTTGCCAAATTTGCGCCGCTGCCAGAGCCGACCCTCGCAGCAGCCAGGTCTCATCCTGCTGACCAGAATCGACCCAATGCTTCAGCATCATCTGGTAAGGGCGCAGTTGAGCCAGTTGGTCAGCCACCCAACTCAGGTTAAACACTTGTTGATAAATCCGGTTTTTGATGCGGAGTTGACCGCTTTCGCGGCTGACCAACCCAGACAGTAGCAAGTCGGTTTCACCGGGTTGGCCCTTGGGCTCGATCTCCCCTTGGGACAGCAATTCTTGGCACAGATCTAACCGCCGCCCCGTCATCTCATCGTCCCGCAGCAAGCGATCGCGAATCGTGCGCAGATGTACCGGCTCGTCTTGCAGTTCCCACCGATCTAAAATGCGCTTTTGCACCAGTTGATCGATGTCGCTAGCGGTGAACGACTTGTCGATCGCGGCGGCGGCGGTGGCCCTTTCCAGCACCAGTTGACAAAGCTTTTGGGTCAAAAATGGTTGACCAGCCGTCCAGTAAAAGATGCGCCAGAGGACGGCCCGGCGATTGATGATGTAGGGCTCTAACACCACCATCAGCGGCAGGGCTTCGCTGACAGCAATGCCCTGTAGCGCGATCACCCGACCAATGTTAAACGGCGGGTGGCGGCGATCGCGAATCAGGTCAGCGGGCGTGGTGACGCCAAAGAGGGCAAACGTCAAGCGTTGGTAAGCCGGAGTCTGCGATCGCTGTTCAAAACAAGACCGAATCAGGGCAAAAAAGTCATCGGTGGCAAAGGGCAAATTAGCCACCACATCAATTTCGTCGATAAACAGCACGATGGGCGCAGTCACCTCCACCAGCACCACCGTCTCAATTAAGGCGGTCAAGCGGGCGACGGCGGGCAGGTGCGGCTGCGCTTGCCACCAGTCCTTAATTGAAATCGACAGGTTCAGCTCTCGGCAGATCAGGGCGGCGATCGCCCCATACCACTGCTCGCTCGTGACCTGCTGACTCCCGATACTGGTTAGATCAATCGCCCCACACCGCACCCCAATGGCTTGTAACTTCGCCATGGTCTGCACCCGCAGGCTCGACTTACCCATTTGCCGCGCGTTGAACACATAGCAAAACTCCCCAGCCAAGAGGGCTTGGTAGAGCGTCGTATCGGCTTGCCGCTCAACATAGGTGGGGGCATTGGGGGCCAAGCAGCCACCGACCTGATAGGGGGATTGGGGGGGGCGGATGATCACCAGAAAACTCACAAGGGGGGCAAAGGGCTAATGAGTCAGTTCATCGACATGCAATTCCGGATGGGTTATTAACCAGAGTACGCTAGAAAACAATCATCAAAAATCACTTAGGAATGAGAATTGAATACGTTGGGATAGCCGTCTCGGCTGTCCCAAGACAGGCATCTTGCCTGCCCTACCATTTGGATGTTATTTGATCCTCATTCCTGAGGTGGACACAGGGCGCGATCGCGCTCCTCCACATTGGGATTCGCCTTGAGATAATCCGTAATCCAATCACAGGCAAAGGTCAGCGGCTCTAGCGGCAAAATCTTGGCCAAGTCCCAATGCACCAGGCTGCCATCATCTCCCACTGACGTGAGCACTTGCCCATCCGGGCGAAAGACCACACTGCGCACCCCCGAGTGATGGTTTTTGAGCGTCGTCAACAGTTGCCCTGCCGAGGTCCAGAGTTTAACCGTTTCATCAATGCTCGAAGTCGCCAGGAGCCGACCATCCGGGCTAAAGTCAATGCCCCAAACCGCCGAGTGGTGCCCCTTGAGCGTACTGACCAGAGTGCCATCCACCCGCCAGACCTTAGCCGTGTTGTCACCGCTACTGGTCGCCAGCAAAGTGCCATCAGGACTAAACGCTAAGCGCCACACCGCCGACTCGTGATGCAGCGTTTGGAGGAGTTGCCCCTCGCGGCTCCACAGTTTGGCCGCGCCGTCACTGCTCGCGGTCGCCAACAACTCGCCATCGGGACTATACACTACGTCCCAAATCGGAGTGGTGGCTCCTGGCCAGCTGCGGATTTTTTCTCCTGCCGCACTCCACAAAATCAAGTGGCCTTGTCCCGTCGCGCTAATGACCTCGTTGCCCTCTGGATGCCAATCTACCCCCAGAAAAACATCGCCCTGCGGCGGAAAGGCCTGTAAGCGCTGGCCCGCTAAATCCCACCGTTGTAGGGTCCCGTTCTCCCCCGCTAAGATGACTTGGGCTTGAGTCGGGTGCATCGCCAGGTTGGTGACACTGCCCTGCCCCGTATCCTCAAAGCGGTAGGTAAAATTTTGCGGCGACATCAACAACAGGTCTTTTGCCGTCACCGCCAGCGCCAAGGTCTGGCCATCGGGGCTGTAGGCCGCTTTCATAAAATGCGTACTGGACAACCCCTTAAAGGATTGCTGAAAGGCACTTTGCGCCTGCCAAAGCAGGACCGTATTGTCGGCACTGACCGAGGCAAAAGTCTGACCATCGGGGCCGTAGGCCACATCCCACACGATCGCTCGATGCCCCTCATAGGTTTCCAGCAAATCGCCAGTCCGGCTCCAGCGGGCGAGGGTTTTATCGTGGCTAGCCGACACAAAAGCTTGACCGTCAGGACTAAAGGCCAGGCCTTCGACGGTGGCGTCGTGGTGGTGGATGGTTTTAAGCAACTGACCATCGCGGTGCCAGAGTTTCATCGTGCTATCGACGCTGCCGCTGATCAGCAACTCGCCATCGGGACTAAAAGCGAGGGAATGCACGGCTTCTTGATGACCGCTGAAGGTTTGCAGCCGTTGCCCGTCGCGACTCCAAAGCGTCACCGTGCCATCGTTGCCGCCGACCGCCAGGCGATCGCCCTCGGGACTGTAGGTCAAATACCGCACCCCCGCAGGCTGCTCCCCGGTATCAATGGTGTCGAGCAATTGTCCGGTCAGGCTCCAGACCTCAATTTGGGACGTTGGCCCCGCTACGGCGATCGCTTGGCTGTCCGGACTCACGGCCAATCCCCAGAGGCCCTGCATCCCCGTTTCGATGGTGCGCACGGGTGCCCCCTGAGCCGTCCACAGCCGCAGGCGGCCATCGTCACCCACCGAGATCAGCCATTGCCCATCACGGCTAAATCGGACATTGCGCGTCGTCGCTCGATGCGCTGCCAGCGTCGTCAACAAGGTGCCGTCGCGCCGCCAGAGTCTGATCCGGCCAGCGACGCCAGCAGTCGCCAAGACTTTGCCATCGGGGCTAAAGTCCGCCGTCATGACGGCTGCCGTATGACCATCCAGACGATTTTTTTGATGAATGCTCAGCACAATGCGCTCGAGGATGGCGTCGGCCTGGGCCTGAATATCCGCATCCACTGGCCGTAGACGTTCCAAGTGGCGCTGGCCACGAATCGCTTCGATCAAGGCATCAAAAGACTGATCAGAGGCAAACAGGGCTTCCGCTGTGCGGACTACTGACTGCGCTTCGTTGCGGGCCGACTGACGGGATTGATGCTGAGCCAACGCCCCTAGCCCCAGAGCCATCAGCATCGCCAGACTCACCCCACCCAAGAGCAACCGCTGCCGCTTGAGGCTGAGTTGCTGTTCAACGGTGCGATCGCGCTCCATCGCTAGCCGGGCTTCCACTGCGCGCAGTCTTTCGGCTTCAACCTTTGCAACGGCTTCCTGACCATCAATGGCCTGACTCGCCGCCAAAAACCGATAGTCCAGTTCGCTCAGGCTCTGGCGTTGCGCCCACACCAGGGTGTCTTTGAGGGCTTGCCCTCGCAACAGTCGCGACTCATCTTGATAGCGCGAGTTGACCCAGGCATTCAACGCTTGCGAATAGGGCCGCAGTTGACCGAGTTGCTGCTCTACCCAGGGCAGGCTAAAGATGGTTTGGTAAATGCGATTTTTGACCCACAGGCAGCCGCGTTGCGGTTCGACCAACCCAATGAGCAGCAGCTCTCGCTGGCCTTCCGAGTCGTCGACCAATACGGGCTGCTGGCCTACCCTTTGGGCTTTGAGCACCTGCTGATACAGGGTCAGCACCTGGCTGACTCGGTGGGGCTGAAACCAGAGGCGATCGCGAATGGTCCGCAAATGCTCCGGTTCGTCTTGCACTTCCCAATGGGTGAGCACGTGCTGATTCACCATGTCATCGACCCAGCGATCTCTGACCGGCACTAGCCCTTGATGGTTGCGGCTAATTTCGCTCGCGACCTGCTGGCAGAGTTTCTGCGTTAAAAACGGCTGTCCCCCGGTCCAATACACAATGCGCTGCATGACCTCATCGGCATTGACGATCCACTCTCGCAAGCCCGTCGCTAACGTCATCGCCTCCGCCGTCGTAAATCCCCGCAGGGCGATCGCCCGCCCCCCCTCAAAGGGCGTCCGCGTTTTATCGGAAATCAAGGCGCTCGGCGTCGTCACCCCAAACAGGGCAAAGGTCAGTCGTCGATAGTCAGGCTCCTCAGCCCGCCGATTCAGACAAGTGCGAATCAGGGCAAAAAAGTCGTCCGTCGGAAACTTGAGCCCCAAAATACTGTCAATTTCATCGATCAGGATCACGATCGGCTGCTTAACCTCAACCAGCAGCACAGTCTCAATCAAATGCGCCAAACGGGCCACTACCGGCAAATACTGATGTTGCTGCCACCAGTGCCGCAGCGCAATCGAGAGCTGAAAGCCTTTGACGAGATAGCCCGCGATCGCCGCATACCACTGTTCCACAGTGACGTGCTGGTTGCCGATGCTGGTCAGATCGATCGCCAAACTTTGAATCCCCATCTGCTGCAAGAGCGCCATCGTGCGGACCCGCAGACTCGATTTGCCCATCTGCCGCGCATTCAACACGTAGCAAAACGTGCCCTCCAGCAGGGCTTGCCGCAGCAGGGTGTCGGCCTCCCGCTCCACATAGGTCGAGGCGGTCGGCGGCAAACTCCCCCCAACTTGATAGGGCGATCGCGACAGATGAAACAGCATTTAGAGATCTAGCGCCGTAGCAAAATACTGCTGATACAGTTGACAACTGGGCACCGTCAGTTGCGACTCAAATTTAACTAATCCTAACCCCTGCAACGCATAAGCCTGGCTAGGATGCAGCTTCACTCCCTGAGCTGATTTCGCCACCTGCACCATCGCTTGCACCAAAACCGCATCCTTTTCCAGAAGCTGGAGTTGCCGCCGCAAATGGCTACTGTAAATGCTGTCAAAGGCCGTGGCCGAAGCCATCAACTGCTCAATGTCGACTCCTTGGCTCAGGTAAAACAAGCTGAGCTGAGTCAGATACGGATGTCCCCCCACTAGTTGTCGCAGGCGTTGAGCATCCACATCCGAAAGGTCGAGCTCATAGCGCGAGGCAATTTCCTGAATTTGATGCAAGCTAAAACCCGGCAGTTCAACGGGCACCCCCACATTGAACGGCGATTGGTGCAGACTGAGGGGTAACTCGACTTCCATCGTATGGGAAATCACTAACCGCAACTTTTGCCAGACCTCTTGCTTGCTGCCATAACGGGCCTGCTCATACCACGCCCGAATCAGGCCACAAAAATCCATCGCCACATCGCTGTAACTAAACAGCTCATCAAAGCCGTCAATGACCAATAGCAAGGGGCGATCGCAACTGGGCAGCAAAAACGACTCCAAATAATCAGTACAGCTATAGCCCGCCCCAAACATCACATCCCACCGCTTGTCCAGTTCACTGGGCATATCCAAAGCATGGGCAATGCTGCCACAAAACCACCGTAAAAACGTATCTGGTCGCTCTAGAATCTCCCCTTCAACCAGCTGCAAATTAACCATCGAGGACTTCATGCTGTGGTCGTGGGCGTAACCCAAAAGCTGAGTCATCAGAGACGTCTTGCCAAACTGCCGGGGCGCTTTAATCCGAATCAAAGCCCCTGGGTGCAAAATTTCTTGAAAGCACAAACGCTCTAAAGGCGGTCGGAACACATAATAAGGCGACCCCGCAGGCAACGAGCCCCGCGGGGGTTGAGACTGAGAGGAAACATTTGAAGACGCTGGTACATTGACTTCCGGCGTCACCAAGTCAGTTGGCTCTAGCGTTAAATCAAACGCTGAAAAATAGGTGTCGAGGGTCGTAAAATCCACCGGTTTTTGTCGCCGTCGAACCTTCGTTAACGTATTCGGACTGAGTCCTGTAGCGACACTGAGTTGTTCCAACGTAAAGGGATTACCCCCATTTTGTTGCACCGCTGCCAGTTGCTCTGCTGACTGGAGCCGCTGCCAACCTTGAAAACTCAGCAACACACCCCGACGGCGCTTTTCCGAAACTCCGGCATCATTCATCAGCGTTCTTAACATCAATAAAACAACCCATGTAAATCAATAAAGGTGATGTAAGCATGCTTAAAATTAGTCGATTCATAAACTTACCATCAATTTTTAGAGAGAAGATGCAATATTCTCCTAGTACTCGGCGACTTAAGTCTCGATACCGATTGAAAGTCCCTCTCCCCAGGTTGGGAGAGGGATTTAGGGTGAGGGCCAAGGGTGTGCAAGTTTACGCCGCACTGTACTAGGTTAAGCAGCGTTTTAATCCAAATGTGATAATAATATTCATTGCCTTTTCTGAACAGCTTTTTTTCGCAAATTCCAGCAACTTGCCAGAGCGATCGAAAAATTAAGCAGCCTATTGATGTTGTCCCCTTTGCATCTTCTCAAAAAAGTCCCTCAGTTGCCTCATTCTTAGCAAGATCGAAAAAGTTTGCATCGTTTCTTTACGCATTAACTTGAGATCAGAGCCTCTTAAATTCAAAACTGAGTATCAGAAAATCAGGCTGGGCTTCTACGACCTTTGCTGCCTATAGCGGCAATTATGCCACCAGCGAAACCAAATCACCCCCTTATTCCAAAGGGGCTACAGCCATTCTTGCGGCAATGACGGAGACTATTTTCAGCCTTCACTGCACTCCCTTTACTCGCCGTCAGCTAGCCCATCGACTGTTCAGAAAGAGCCCCGTAAGAGACTCCAAACTGGAGCGGCATTTCAAATACATGCGATAAATCAAGCGCTATCACTACAGCAAAATCCGCCTATAGGCAATTGAAACAGTGATGTCAGGAAAACCTTGTTTTTCGCTTCATTTTGTAGCGTTAGTATCAGGAAAACACCTGCAAAAATTCTCATTTTTGCTCACTATAAGGCAGCAAAAACGAGGGCCAACTGAAGATCTCTCCGAAATTCGACCCTAAAATTGAGTTATTTGGTACTAAATTTCAACCAAGATGCGATCCGCTTTTCCTGAAATTTGTTGAGCGGTAATCCTGCGAAACGCTGAAGGGTCAAGGCAAATGCTGAATTGAGCCCCTTGGTAAGGCGTGAGTCAGCAATTCAAGGTGTCTTGATCAAGCCGCTAGCTGCTTACTTTATGGATCGCCCCAGCAGAATCGCCTGATAAGTAGGTCAAGGAAAATAAAATGATGCCATCTCAGGTTGCGGTTGGGGAACTCAACTCAACACGCGGCAACCGCAGCATAGCGTGGTTCCAATGCGACAAAATGGGAAAACCCCTGCGACTGCGCAACGCTTCCCAGCCTTGCCGCAAGTCAGAGAAATGGCCCATGACGCTTCCGGTTCGGACAAAGCGTTTTAACTAATGGGTTAGGGGCGAACTCACCCTACGTCGAGGCTATTTGCAGGGTATCAAATAGCTCAAGTGGTGACAGTGTCCGAACTCCAGGGGAAGCACCGTCCGGCAGGAAGGCGATCGGAAGAACCGTGAGCAGGGGTTTCTCGATTGAGGTGTATGCCACACTTCCTAGAATGGGGATGATGGGATGGCTTCAGCAACCGGCATAGACCAACCGCCAGCTATCCAAAATCAAAAGCCTCAGTGTGATTTCACACTGAGGCTTTCAACGTTTTGGTGGCGGGGCATGGATTTGAACCATGGACCTTCGGGTTATGAGCCCGACGAGCTACCAGACTGCTCTACCCCGCGTCGGCTTTCCCACTATAGCGAATAAAGTCCGGTAATAACAACGAATTTGCCAAAGAATTTCAAATGGGTCAGTTTGACCCTACCCCCTCCCCTGCCAATATTGTGTTGCCGCCTGCCTCAGTGGGGGCGCTGAACGCCTTCAACAATGCCTTCACGGCTTTTCCCGAGCACCGGCTCATGACACGCGATCGCGATTTACGGTAACCCCAAGGAACTGGCGGGACAATAATATCCCGGTTGACGGCAGTGGAGGGATGGAGGGGTAGGTACTTTTATTTCGAGTGGGTCCCTAAGGTCACCCAGTGGATCGGGGATCAATGAGGCGAAAAAACCTAAAAAAGGGGGCAACTGATAGCCCCCTTCAGCGGACGATTGCAAGATGCTCAGGGTTTACAGCTTGGCGTGGGAACCATCGCAAAACGGGGCATTCCCCGTTTGCTTGCACTGACACAGGGCAACTTGCTTCTTTTCTGCAATCGTAAATTTCAGCGGTTTGAAGCCCGTGTCTTGATGCGCCCCGTTGCAAAAGGGCTGATTGTCCGAATTGCCACAGGTGCAGTACCAATAGTCACCGGCTTCTAACTCCATCACTTTAGGCTGGGTAGCTGCAATGTTGGGGGTTTCCATGTTGTTCTCCTCGAATCAATGAGTGGGGCGATCGCTCTAAATGCGATCGCCCTTGGCGTTTCCTGACCAGTCATCACTGACTGGCCAATCTTGTGGAATGCAGACGGGGATGAACCGCGTCAGCCCGCTGCTCCGACTGGCCTAAGCCGCCATGTCAAACAGCAGCACTTCGGCATCTTCGCTGACGCCGGTCAGGGTGAGGGCCATCGCTGCGGAAATGGCCGCTCCATCACCTGCGGTCAGTTCGCGATCGTTGAGCTGGATGGCTCCTTGGGCGACATGCACCCAGGCCAAACGTCCAGCGTCCAGCGTGTGAGTCACAGAGGCCTCCGGTTGCAGCACCGTGGCATACAAATTCAGATCTTGGTGAATGGTGACGGACCCCTCACGGCCATCCTGAGAACCGACCAAGCGCAGGCGATTGAGTTTTTCCTCAGGGGCGAAATAGGTTTGCTCGTAGCCCGGTGCAATGCCCTGAGCGGCTGGCAACACCCAAATTTGCAAAAAGTGGACGGGGTCCGTCTCGGAGGCGTTGTACTCGCTGTGTAGAATGCCGGTGCCCGCCGACATGCGTTGTACATCGCCCGGTCGGATGACCGAGCCATTGCCGATGTTGTCTTTATGGGCGAGATTCCCGTCGAGCACGTAGGAAATAATTTCCATATCGCGGTGACCGTGGGTCGAAAAGCCCTGCCCAGGGGAGACCTTGTCTTCATTGATCACCCGCAAGGTGCCAAAGCCCATATGCGCGGGATCGTAGTAATTGCCAAAGGAAAAGGTGTGGCGGCTGTCAAGCCAACCAAAGTTTGCTTTGCCGCGATCGCTACCGGAACGAATCATCATCATGAGACACCTCCTTAACGGGCATCAAGATTTATTGACCGATAGCATTATTATGGAATGACTCCATTAAAAAGACAATACGCAATCTAATTGACAGTTTGTTTCTTTTTGGCTGACAATCGATGGACAAATTTGAAAGCATGCGGGCTTTTGTGCAAGTGGTCGAAGCCGGGGGCTTTGCCGCCGCCGCTCGCGAAATGGGCGTGTCGCGCTCCGCCGTCAACAAGCTCGTGATGAATCTCGAAGCGGCCTTACAAGTGCAACTGCTGCAGCGCACCACCCGCAAGGTCACCCCCACCGCGACGGGATGGGCCTTTTATGAGCGCTGTGGGGCAATTTTGGCCGATGTGGCCGAGGCCGAGTTAGCCGTCTCTAACCTGCAAACCCAGCCCCAGGGCCAACTGCGCATCAATGCCCCCATGACCTTTGGGACCCGCTATTTGTCACCACTCATTGCGCAGTTTGTGCAGCAGTATCCCGACCTGCATGTGGAGCTGAGTTTGAGCGATCGCTTTATCGACCCCATTGACGAGGGCTTTGATGTCACCGTGCGCGTTGCCCGACCGCCGCAGCTCGCCAACCTGATCGTGCAGGAACTGACCCCCGCCCCCGTGATCCTATGCGCCGCACCCAGTTATCTCGCCGCCCACTCCCTGCCTCAGGTGCCCGCTGATCTGGTACATCACGCCTGTCTCCCTTATGGTCACCTGGCCACCGATAACCAATGGACCCTGGTCGGTCCCGATGGCGAACACACCGTCAGCATTCAAGGGCCGATATGCGCAAACAACGGGGAAGTCTTACAAGCCGCCGCCACCCATGGCTTAGGCATCACCCTGTTGCCCCGGTTTATCGTGCAGGACGACCTCGACGCCGGTCGATTACAACAGATCATGCCGACTTATCAAGCACCGGCGATCTCTGTCTGTGTGCTGTATCCGGTCAATCGTCATCTGTCGACCAAAGTGCAGTTGCTGGTGGCGTTTTTGGCCGAGCAGTTGGGGTGAAGGGTGGCAGGGTGTGAGGGTGTGAGGGGATTTCAAGTTTTTCTGAGCACCCAGAACCCAGAACCTAACTCCCCAACTCCCCAACTCCCCAACTCCCCAACTCCCCAACTCCCCAACTCCCCAACTCCTCAACTCCCCAACTCCCCAACTCCCCAACTCCCCAACTCCTCAACTCCCCGTCACGATCGCATACCGATCGCGCCCCGCTTGCTTAGCCTGATAAAGGGCTTGGTCGGCCCAGTTGATCAGATCGTGGAGCGTCAAACTGGGGCGAGGGATGATGGACGAAATGCCGTAGCTCAGAGTCAGACGGCTGTTGGTCTGGGGCAGCGGGTGGGCGATGTCGAGGTTAGCGATCGCGTGGCGCATCTGTTCCACAATGACTGTGGCCCCGGCGACATCGGTGTGGGGCAGAATTACGGCAAATTCTTCGCCGCCGTAGCGCGCCAGGCAGTCGGTAGCGCGATTGATGCACTGCTGCAAAGCTTGGGCGACGGCAGCGATACAGGCATCTCCCGCCGGATGACCATAGGTGTCGTTGTAGGGCTTAAACCAGTCGATGTCGCAGAGGATCAGGGCTAACTCGCGCTGTTCACGTTGGGCTCGCTGCCACTCGCGATCGAGGGTGTCGTCAAAATAGCGGCGATTGGCAATTTGGGTCAGGGCATCGGTGGTCGAGATGCGGGCGAGTTCTTCGTTGGCGGCTTGCAGGCGTTGATGTAGCTCTGATTGTTGAATGGCGATCGCCAGTTGCTCAGCGACTTTTTGTAACAGATTGAGTTCATCGGGTTGCCAATGACGATGCGCGGCGCAGGCATGGGTGACCAGCAGCCCCCACACCATATCCGCCGCTGCTAACGATTGAATGATGGGAGCCACCATCGTGGATTTGACGCCCGTCCCTTGCAAAAACGCCACCAAATCAGGCTCGCAGTCATCTTGGGCAATATCGGGCACAATGCGCCCCTGACCGCTGCGATAAAAGTCCAAACATTCTGGCATCAGGGCTTCGTCATCCCAATGGGTATTGAGGATTGCGGGATAAGGCGGTTGGACAGCTTCGGCGATAATTTGGCGAGATTGTGCTTCGGAGAGGCGCACGATGATCGTGCGATCGGCCTGCAGCGATCGCTGCACCTCGGTCACCGCCGTTGACAAAATCCGGTCAAGGTCAAGGGTGGCGCGAATATGCTGAGTGATGAGGCGGAGGGCGTGCTCTTGTTGAACCTGTTGCTGCAAGGCCACTTGGGCAGCTCTTAAGTTAGTCACATTGCGGGAAATAATCAGGACCGAGATGATGCGATCGACATTGTCAAACTCGGGCACGATGCGGGAGTAGAAAATGTGTTCTCCCAGGGGCAAGTATTCCTGCGTTTCGAGAAGTTGCTCCTGGCCGGTTTCAAAGACGCGAGAAATGGCGGTTTGCCAGCGTTCGGTCAGCGTTCTGGGCAGGCCCAACTGCGCTAACGTTTGACCCACCAGGGCGGTCTGCGGTCCCCCGAGACGTGATTGCATGATGGGGTTGGCATACAACACGCGGAACTGCCGATCCACTCGCATGATGCCGTCGGGGTTATTTTCCACCAAGGTCCGAAACTCTTTTTCTTGCTGGCGGAGTCTGATTTCCAGCGACTTGCGGGTGCTGATGTCTTCGACGGATCCCAGCATCCGCACGGGTTGACCGGTGGCGTTCCACAGCGCCCGACCTCGCAATCTCACCCAAATGTAATGCCCCCGGCGATGCTGGAGGCGCAGTTCATGTTCAAATCTGGCTCCCGTGGCAAAGTGTTCGCTCACGGCTGCCGTCACCGCAGCGCGATCGGCAGGATGCACACGGGCCAACTCCTGGGCCAGGCGGGGCGTTGTGGTCGGCGGCTCCTCATAGCCCAAGATCTGCCAATAGCGATCGGACACTTGGTCCAGCCCCGTGACGGGATTCCAATCCCAAATGCCTTCGTTGATGCTGTTCAGTACCAGGGCATCGTGTTCGTAAGCCGTCTGGGTTTGCTGGTGCAGATCGGCGTGATCAATGGCGATCGCAAGTTGCGCGGCAATGCGTTGGATCAAATCAACATCTGTTGATTCCCACGGATTGGCGACAGGGCGCGTTAGCGATACGGCTCCCCAAACCTCAGTTTTGGCGGCGATCGGCACGATTAACCACTGCCCGGCAAACTGTTGCGCCAAGGGGCGATTCACGGTATCGGCGGCGCTAATGCGCTCGGCATCTTCAATCTGCACGATCTGGTGCTGTTTGAGTTGGGCCGAAATGGGATTATCGACGTCGGGCACGTCGGCCCAGATTTGCCCCTGTTGCGCCTCGCTCCAGCCATAGGGACCGCTATGCACCGCGACGGCTCGCCAGCAGCGGGCCTGCTCCACATATTTAGAAATCCGCACCCGGCTTTGTAAACATTCAGCGATTTGCGTCGCCGCCACTTCAAAGACTTGCTGCACATCCAGCGAACTCCGAATCGCCTCAGTGACTTCGTTCAAGGCTTGTTCGCGCTGGGCACGTTGCTGCAGTGCTTGTTCTCGCTGCTGGCGATCGCTGATATCCATCAACAAGCCGACAAAACACCAGGGCCTGCCGTCCCTACGCCGCTGGGTGACCTGGCCCTGGCTGCAGACCCATTTCCAGCTTCCGTCTCGACAGCGCAGACGATACTCACTGCGATACACCTCGGTGTGCCCCTCCAGGTGTTGCTGAAGGGCTTGATATACGCGCTCCCGGTCATCCGGGTGGATTTTTTCTAAGCTGGTGATGAGGTCTGGCCGCGCCTCGCGATCGCCATAGCCCAAAAGCTGCTGCCAGTGACGCGAGTAACGCACTTCGTCCGCCTCTATCCGCCATTGCCAGACCCCACACCCAGCGGTTTCGACGGCGGCTTGCCACTGCATCTCATCCTGCCGATGGCGAGCGAGGGTTTGCGTCTGGCGCAGATGCCGCAGGGCGATCCCCATCTGATCGGCAATTTGCTTAATCACTCGAATATGCACCAACTCCCAGGGGCGCGGTTCGCCACACTGATGCACAATCAACAGCCCCCACAACTCCGGTGCAGCCCTTGTCACCCCATCTGTCGCCGGCTGAATCAAAATTGGGCTCACCAGATTTGCTTTAATTTGCAACCGATCCATCAGGTCGCGGTAGCAAGGATCTAAATCAGCCTGTTCTACGTTGGCGATCGCCGTCAGTTCGCCGCGCTGAAACTTTGCCCCCCAGACACTTTCAAAACACGGATCGTAAATGAGTTGGCCCAGGGTGGGGGACCATTCTGCACTCACCGATTCAGCGGTAACGGCACCATCCCCATCATCGGTAAATTGATAAACCAGAGCGCGATCGCAACCAAAAAGCTGCCGAGTCTGCTGCACTCCACATTGCAAAAGATCTTCGAGGTGATGACACTGATGAAGCTGATAAAAGATATCTTCTAACTTTTCAAAAACTTCACTAAATTCAACTGGGGTTTCTACAGAAAAGGAAAGCAGCATTGAGCGCCTGCTGACTACGGGAATGGGAACGGTGCCGTCTTGTGCAAAATTATAAACAAAATTTGAATAATTCCGGATTCGCAAGTTTAGCCAGGCTCATCAAAACCTTATATCAAAGCTTGCGTATTTTTTCATACGAAGCGGCGACTTATCTCGGAGAAATTACGACAAGAAACTAGATTCGGACGCAGCGCCTCAGTAATCATATTGATTCATGAGCTGACTGCGACTTTGCATACCCTACCCAAGGGATTAAACCACTCATGCTCTAAGTTCAGACGGATGAGGGCTGATATGACTACTGCTATGACTACAAAATTATGTTGTCTGTCGTTTGGCAGATGACAAGCTGGTGACCTGAGATTTTTTTGTTGATTAAATAGTTAAGAAGTTAGCTATGAATCATTGACTTTAAACGATGGTAATTATTTGTCTTATTTTTGTTTTCTAGAGAGGATTTTGTTTTTGGGATGTTATTTTCTGCCGCTCCAAAATGGATGCAAACGCAATAGAAAATGTTGATTTAATCAAGGTGTCTTAAGTTGCCGAGCGATCAACCTCGATGCGGCTGTTGGCCCTTTAAATCTGCTTGTAAAAGCCTCTCTGTGGTTTATCATGCCGCCAAAATCAGGACTGGTCACTGAGGAACGGCTCCGCTAACCATAGGCGCAATGGAGTGTGGCCTCAGTGGGGCGATCGCTGGTGCCCGCAGGCCTCCAGATCCGTTTGCAGACAAGACGGGGGAGGGCAGACCAGGGTGATCGGTTGGCCCGTGCGCGGATGGGTAAAGCGGAGGCGATGGGCATGCAGCCAGTAGCCCAGATCACCCGGTACCGGCAAGTGGTCAAGATCCCTGACGGCATGGGGTACGCCGCCCGGTGCATATAGCGGATCCCCCAGGAGCGGATAGCCGATCGCGGCTAAATGAATGCGAATTTGGTGCGGACGTCCGGTCAGGATGGTGACTTCTACGAGGGTCTGAGTAGCCCGCCGCTGCATGACGCGCCCCTGACTATAGGCCCACTTGCCGTTAGGCGTAGCGGCGTGAATCGTGCCCAACACCGGATAAGGTACCGGACCGATAGGCGTGGTCACCTCAAAGGTATCGGGCAAATCACTGGGGCCAATCAGCGCTCGATAGGTTTTCTGAAAGGTGGCAGGACCGTCTGAGGGCTGGCTGGTGTGGCGTAACTGTCGGCTCAGGTCGGCTTTGGCGAGGGGCGATCGCGCCCATAGCATCACCCCAGAGGTGCCCCGTCCCAGTCGATGCACGGGGCTTGGCGGCTCCTGCGGATACCGACGTCGGAGCTGATGCAATAGCGTATGGTCTAAAAAGTGACCGCCGGGTAACACCGGCAAGCCGGCCGGTTTAGCGATCGCCAGCAAGTCCGCATCTTCATAGAGCAGGTCGAAATCGAGCGGCACGTCCGGCTCTTGCCAGGGGGCGCGGTGATACGCCAATTGCTGCCCCGCTGGCAAAGGCTGCTCGGGGTGACCGGGCTGGCCCGCCACCGTGATTTGCCCTTGCTCGATGCGCTGCCGCCACTCCGCCCGTGAGGAATGCCGATAGCGTTGGGTGTAAAAGTCCAGCAGCGATTGCCCCGCCGCTGCAGCCGACACGCGATCACGATAAGTCCAACCCTGATTCATTTGGCCTGAGAAGGAGCGACGCATTTTTGCTAAGAAATGGGAATTTAATTAAGTGTGGACAGCCGTCTCGGCTGTCCAAGAGCAGGCAAGATGCCTGCCCGACAAAACTAGGATTTTATAAAATCCTGATTCCTAAGCATGTTTAACCAGAAAGCGATCGAGTTGGTTGGCAAAGGCTTCGCGATCGCGCTGGTGCAAGGGCGGAGGCCCCCCCGTTTCCACGCCGCTATTGCGCAGCTCGTCGAGAAAATTGCGCATCGAGAGCCGTTGTCGAATGCTGTTCTGATCCAACAACTCACCTCGGGGAGTCAGGACATAAGCGTCTTGCGCGATCGCTGCGGCCGCCAGGGGAATATCCGCAGTGATCACCAAATCACCCGCGTCCAGATGCTGCACGATGTAGTTGTCGGCCACATCTAGACCCGCCTTAACTTGCACGGCATCAATGTAGTCCGATGCAGGGATTATTAACTCCTGGTTGGCGACCAACGTTGTCGCCACGCTGGCCCGTTTAGCCGCCCGAAAAATAATTTCCTTAACGACCCGCGGACAGGCATCCGCATCGACCCAAATCTGCATGATTTCCCCTCTCAGTGCCTCGCTAGCAACCGTTTGCGGTCTTACCGAGGTGTGGTTGCCGATCCTGATGGGCGATCGTCCGCCGCTGCCGTCGCCTGCGCTGCACCCGGTTCAGAGTCCGGCCTCCCATTGACGGCCACTTCGGGCAGTTGCTCCAACGCGGTGATATCGTTACCCGCCTGTCGGGCAATGCGAATCGCTTCGAGGGCTTCTTTGATCACCACCGCGATCGGCACCGCTACAATCACCCCCAGCAAGCCGCCGACCCGCGCCCCCGACAGCAGCGCAATGAACACCCAAAAGGGATTGAGGCCCGTAAAGCTCCCCAGTACCCGAGGGGCCAGCACATTTTCGACCAACTGCTGCACCAGCGCCGACACCAGCAACACCTTCACGGCAATGCTGATGTCGCGCAGCCCCACCAACAACGTCACGATGATGATGCTGACCGTGCCCCCAAAGGGGATCAGCGCCGCCAACCCGATCGTGATGCCAAACAACAGGCCAAAGGGTACCTGCAACAACCCGTAAATTACCGTCAGCGTTGTGCCCATCAGGGACGCCACCACAAACTGCCCCAAGAAATAGTTGCGAAAGCTCAGCCGTAAGGTTTCTGAAAACAGGTGCTCGACCTTGCTCGGCAACCAACCGACGATGCCATCCCAGACGCCGTCACCATGCTGCAACAGATAAAACGTCAGGACGATCGCCAGCACGATATCCAGTAGCTTATTTGCTGTAAACACCGCCACGCCAAAGGTGAGGTTGAGGGCCTCCCCCGCGATCGCTTCAAATCGCACCTTGAGGCGATCGTTAATCTGGCTGATCACCCCATCCAAGTTAAAGGGCAGCCCCCACGTTTCGAACCGACTGTCAAGCATCAGCAGTTGCCCCTTTCCCGAGTCAAACCACTCCGGCAACTTGGTGACTAACTGCTGGGCCTGCTCAATCACCGGCGGCAAAATCGTGATTCCCACCGTGGTCAAGACCACGATCGCGCCCAACAACACCAGCACGGAAGCAATGCTGCGACGAATGCCCAACTGCCGTAGCCACCCCACCGGATAACCCAACAAAAAAGCCAGCAGCGACGCCACAATGACCGCGACCAAAATTTCGCGAAAGTAGTCGAAAATTTGCGCCAATGCCCACACATTCAGCACCATGAGCGGTGCCGCCAGCAAAATCACCAGCGTGCGAGCAAAGGGACTAAGCGACTGCCACCAGCGAGCAATCCAGCTCTGAGAATGGGGGGACGTGAGATGAGTCATGGGTTTACCCAGAGAGGGCGTGCACTGTTTTTAGTTTATGGCGAGGGGAAATAAATTGTTGAAGGTGGGTGTGAGGGTGGCAGGGTGTGAGGGTGTGAGGGTGTGAGGGTGTGGAGCCTGTTCGTAGGACTTGGGCAGAGGGGGTGCGGTCGGTGGAGAGGAGAGGAGAGGAGTGGAGTGGAGTGGAGAGGCGGTTCATTCTGGCTTTTGGCTGTTTTAGGGTCGTGATCGAATTAAAAGTACTGATCCTCCGCTTGAATTTGACCCACCACCTCACCTACCCACCACCTCACCTACCCTTCATCACCGGCCTCTTCGCTTCCTGCCGATCCCTTACATCGATTGGGCGATCGCTTTCTCCGCGACCTGATCTTCAGCGTGGGCCACTGCCGGATAGTTGGCTTGCCCAGTGGAGTAGGCGGTGCGGTTAAAGCTGCTGAAGGTGAGCACGCCCCCCGCCAGATTAAAGGTGTGGGCAAAGCCGGATTGCACCAAAATCCGATAGGCCAGGTAGCCCCGGAAGCCGACGCGGCAGTAGACAAAGAGGGGTTGATCGATGGGAAGGTCGGGCAGGCGATCGCGGATCGTATTCAGCGGCAGGTTAACGGCACCGGGAATGTGCCATTCGCCATACTCCGCCGGAGTGCGCACATCGAGAATGGTGCCGAGATGGGTCTTTTCGGGATAGTCTTCGGGATACCAGAAATGGTGATCGCCCCGCAGCAAATTCGCGCCCAAAAATCCCGCCATGTTCACCGGATCTTTGGCGGAACCAAACGGCGGCGCGTAGCTCAGCTCCAAATTTTCCAGGTCAAACACAGTCATGCCCGCCCGCAGCGCCGTAGCAAACACGTCAATCCGTTTATCTACCCCGTCAAAGCCGACGACTTGAGCGCCCAGCAGCTTGCCCCCTTCGGGCGAAAACAGCACTTTCACGTGCAGGGTCGAAGACTCGGGATAGTAGCTAGCGTGGGAGGACGGATGCAGGTAAACCTTGCGGTAGGGAATGCTGGAGCGCTGGAGCGATCGCTCCGACGCCCCCGTGCCGCCCCCCACCATGTCAAAGACCTTGACGATCGCGGTGCCCTGGGTGTCGTGATACTGGCTGCCGTGACCAAAGATATTGTCCGCCGCGATGCGTCCCTGCCGGTTTGCGGGTCCGGCTAGCGCTGCCAGCATCGATTCCCCGGTCACCAAATTTTCCGTTTCCACCATGTCGCCTACGGCGTAGATGTCAGGATCCACCGTGCGCATGTGCTTATCGGTCTGCAAGCCACCACGGGGGCCAATGGGCAAGCCACAGGCCGTCGCCAGCGCCGTGTTAGGCCGCACCCCCACCGCCATGACCACCAGATCTGCCGTAATGATTTCACCGTTCGACAGTTCTGCCCGCACCCGGCCCTGCTCGTCCGCAAAAGCATGGGCAGCGGTTTTGAGATGTACCTTCACGCCGCGATCTTCCAGGTGATACTGCAAGTCTCGCGCCATTTCAGGATCCAAGGTCGCCATGATCTGATCCATCATTTCCACCAGATCGACCTGTAAGCCCCGGTGAATCAGGTTTTCCGCCACCTCAACGCCGATGTAGCCCCCGCCGACCACCATCGCCCGTCTGGCCCCCGCCCCCAGCGTGGCCAAAATCCCATCCATATCGGGAATGTTGCGCAAGACGTGGATTTTCGGATGATCCATCCCTGGCAAGGGGGGGCGGATGGGACTCGCCCCCAGCGACAGCACCAACTTGTCGTAAGTTTCCTGATAGGTTTCGCCCGTCGCGATCGCCCTCACCGTCACTGTTTTTTGCGATCGGTCAATCGCCGTCACCTCATGCCCTACCCGCACATCCAAATTCAAGCTTTGCTTCAACCGCTCCGGCGTTTGTACCAGCAGCTTTTGCCGATCTTCAATCACCTTGCCGATGTGATACGGCAGCCCACAGTTGGCATAAGACACGTACTGGTCCTTTTCCAGCACAATGATTTCGGCAGACTCATCCAGGCGTCTCGCGCGTGCCGCCGTCGAAGCGCCCCCGGCGACCCCACCCACAATCACAATTTTCATGCAGACTCCTTGTTTGTTTGCTGGCTGGCTACCGGCTCCAGCCTTGAGCGTCAGTCACTGCCAGTTTTTGCTACGCTCAAACCTGATCCTCGCCATATTACCGACGAGACATATTTCTCTATTTAGAGTTTTAATACCAAAACTCGTTGGTTCAGCCAGCTTTAGCAAAGAGTACAGAATTCGAAGTCTCACCCCACCACCTCACCTACCCTCACACCCCTCCCCCATGCCCTTGCGCAAACATCCCCGCCGTCTGGTTTTACTCTGCACCGCGATCGCCCTCACCCTCGCATTCACCAGCATTGACTGGCGGTTTATCAGTCGGGCGATGACCTATCCCGAGCAGCCGATCATGGCGGTGGATTGGTACCGGCCTCGGGCCGCCGTCGCCGGGGGGAACGGAGCGGCCTTACCCCTTGCCGATCGCGCCCTCCCGCCAGCCTTAACCACCGCCTTGGAAACGGTCGAAAACTACGCCGCCGAACGGAATTCGACTGGGTTGATCGTGATGCATCGGGGTGAAATTGTGCGGGAAACCTACTGGCGGGGCTACGACGAGACTTCCCAGTTCAACGGAATGTCCATGACCAAAAGCATCGTGGGACTGCTGGTAGGACAAGCGATCGCGGAGGGGGCGATCGCCTCCCTGGAGGATCCCGCCGCCAACTACCTGCCCGAATGGCAGCGGGACGAACGCGCCCAGATCACCCTGCGCGACCTGATCTACATGCAGTCGGGACTCCGCAACGAGCGCAGCACTACCAGTCCCACCTCCGATCTCGTCCATCTCTACATCGGTTCCCATCTGGAAAAAACGGCCCTCAGCATTCCCAGCGTGCGGCCTCCCGGCGAGGTGTTTGACTATAACAATGTGAATAGCCAGGTGCTGGCGATCGTGTTGCAGCGAGCGACGGGCATGGATTATGCCGATTATCTGGCCACCCGATTGTGGCAAGCGATCAGTGCCCGTGCGGGTAGCGTGTGGCTCGATCGCCCGGATGGCTTGCCCAAAACCTTTTGCTGTCTGTTTGCCACCGCCCGAGACTGGGCACGAGTCGGCCAACTCTTGCTTAACCAGGGCACCTGGCAGGGCACCCCCGTCATCCCCGCTGACTGGATCGCCGAAATGCTCACGCCCTCTCCCCTGGAGACCACCTTTGGCAAACACATCTGGGTCAAAGCCCGCACCCCCGATCATCCCAATGTTGACACCACCGCTACGGCCCCATACCTCGACCCCCAGGGCTTTCATCTGGATGGTCGAGGGCTGCAGCGGGTCTTTATCTTGCCGACTTATGATTTGGTAATCGTGCGCATGGGCGAACAGCCCGACACCTGGGATGACGCCGTCATTCCGAATACCCTGGCGGCAGCCCTGGACCAAGCCGCAGCAGGTTGAATTCTAAAGGCCCCCAGTCGCTTATCGAGACAAGTTAGCCAACTCCACATCGGGCGGATGCTTAATCTCGTATTGATAAACAATGTGCTCTGACGCTTGCGGCGCAAGGCGAATCAGCCATTGGCACTGCCCTTGTTCAGCCAGCGTGACCTCAGGTTTCGTCTGGGTGATCTGCACGTCGATTTCAGCCGAGCGACTGACCGGAATTTGCTCCATCACCGTCACATCAATGGCATAGTCAAACGGATTATGGATGGTCAGTCGGTAGGCTCGCAGGTCTCGCCCCGGATCATCATCAGTCGCCATTTTTTGCGTGACCAACTCCCGCTGAATGGACACCCGTTCATCCAGTCCCAAACTCAGCTGAAACGAGGCCCCTGGAGCCACATACTCAAATTTTTCCGCCCCCACGTATCCCCCATCTCGAAAGAGGTATGCTGTGCCCGGCAGCAACGGCCACTTCTCGGGCGGATTCGTGAGGGCCGCACACAAATATGCGGAGCTACAGCGCTGGGGCAGGGCAACATAGGTGAGACGGCTGTCAAGCTGCAGTTGACCGACCGGCACCCGATGCACTTCACCATCACTGGGCACTTGGGCGGGTGTCGGGGCTGCAAACCGAATGATGGCGTTGGCGGGCTGCAGCATGGTGTCACCCAGGCCATCCTCTTCTGCCTGGGGCGGAATTTCGCTGCCCGGCACGGCTCCCAGCATCCGGTAGGTATCGTCTAACACGGGGCTGCGGGATTTGATTTGGCCCCGATTAACGGCTGGAGAATGGGCGGTATGCTTCGGTCTGAGCGCCGACTGTATTTTCAGCAGGCTGGAGTCGGGAATGGCGGGGGTTTTTTCGGGCACCGCCGTGGACACTTTGAGATCAACAGCGGGCCAATCTTCGCCGGTATTTTGTTGCACTTCGGCAATACAGTCGATTTGCAAACTGGGGTGGTCGGCTTGCAAGCGCACGTCATAGGCGGATTGCCATTGGGCTTCGGTCACGTCGTAAACAATGCTCAGTTCCAGGGTGCCGGGCTGCTGCACCGTGAGGGGCAACAGGATGTGATACTGCGGATTTTTACAGCTGGCCTGAAACTGCTGCAGGGCATGACGGGCCTGTTGGAGTTGGTGATCAAGGTCGGATTTGTGTCGCTCAAGCGCCGCGATCGCTTTACTATTACGCTGATAAGCCTGCTCAAAATATTGGGTAAACTCGGCGATATTCTCCAGATTCGTCGCTTGTTGAGCGAGCCCTTGGGCAAAGGTGCGAGCAGTGCGTTCGGCGAGCGACTGCAAAAAGGTTTGCTGTTGGTTGAGTCCGGCCAGGCTGTCCTTACACTGGCGAAACTGATCTTCGGCCTGGCGGGAGCGATCGCTGAGCTGTCGTTCTTGCTGCCGCTGTTCCCCATCCTGTAACCACGGCTTCAGGGTCGGCTTTTGCATGATGACCTGAGCAGTGCCCTGGGCATAAGCTTGAATGCTGGGGGGCGCTAAGGTCGAAGGCAGAGGGCCGATGTCCAACATGATCTGTGGTTGATGGACTTGCACCTGTCCGTGGCGAGTTACCCGAGCCTGTTCGGGATAGACCGTAACGGCAACAATTTCAGTTTTGACGGGGCAAGTTCCCATAACGGAACCGGAATCAGGCATCTGCACGGCTATCTCTCTTAACTGCAAACCACGACTAAAGCGACCCTCTTTTCTGCTGATGTCAGTTCAAAAATACCTTTAAAGATAGTTAACGCTGCAAACTCAATAGCCATTGCCTAGCCATTAAGCCGTCACTGGCTTTGCTCTAGCCAACGAAAAAGATGCTCACCCCGTGACCAATAGGCTTCAAGATTAAAGTCACATCAGGAGAGTTAATTTCCCTCAATGTGCTCCTGTAAAGTTATTGGATTTACTCCCCACTACATCCTTTATAAGGAACGACCCTGAAATTCTCTGCAAAACTTTGTAGAAAATGCGTTGGCGCTAGGGCCAAGTTTTAAGAATTTTAGATTTTCGTCAATATTAACTCCAATTCTCTCGCAGCGCGGCATTACCGCCAATTTTGAACCGTCCAGAGCAAGTTATGGCGGTCAATCGCCTTGCCGTTTCCCCATAAACGCTCATAACCTAGACGGCATCGTGATCTTTAGCATTCCCGGTATTCGCGGAGAGGTCACTTGGTCATACGGCTGGCGTCAATTGTGGACTGAGACCCCAGCCAGCAGTCAGCTAAATTAGCGTCATTACAGAGTTGGCGGGAGGCTCAGGCGATTGATTATGCTGGGGGCATTCTATGCAATTTAAGTGTGTGATCGAACCATGAATCCGGCTTCTGAGGATGATGTAAGGAAAGAGGCGCTCTTGGCACTCACCGCCGAGTTTATCAAATTAGGACATCCGGCTGAATATGCCAAATATATGGCGATGGCGTCGATCTTTCAGGCGGATCTTGATCTGCGCAATGCGCAATTGAGTGGGCTTTTACATTGGCTGCAAACTCAGCAGGCGGCTATTTATCCAGAGGCGATCAAGGTTGCTGAAACGATTCGGCAGGAGTTTGAGCATCGGGTGCAGCAACAGTCTTGAGGGGGGATAAACCCCGTCTAAGTTGAGAACTGGAGTTTTGTATGATCGGGCAGAACCTCACCTAACCTCTCCTTTCAAAGGAGAGGAACCAGAGTCTTGTCAAACCTCTCCTTGAGAAGGAGAGG
>Ga0008835_100152_pt1 | contig 85506 bp, 80 predicted proteins | sample HotLakConsoUCCRE_FD_62215 | JGI IMG/M metagenome (GOLD analysis project Ga0008835, IMG submission 62215) | Hypersaline microbial mat communities from Hot Lake, Washington, USA - Hot Lake Consortium UCC-RE (Hybrid Assembly) ... | reverse complement strand
TTCGCCGATGTCCGCGCGGTGATGAACGAGATGGGCAAGGCGATGATGGGCACCGGCGAGGCCGAGGGCGACAGCCGCGCGCTGCAGGCCGCCGAAAAGGCCATCGCCAACCCGCTCTTGGACGAGATCAGCCTCAAGGGCGCCCGCGGCGTGCTGATCAACGTCACCGGCGGCTACGACCTGACGCTGTTCGAACTCGACGAAGCCGCCAACCGCATCCGCGAGGAAGTCGACCCGGAGGCGAACATCATCGTCGGCTCCACGCTCGACCCCGACATGGAAGGCAAGATGCGCGTCAGCGTCGTGGCCACCGGCATCGACGTGGGCGAGGGGCGGTCCGCCATGGCGCCCAGCCGCAGCTTCGCCTCGGCCGCGCTGGCGCCCAAACCCGCGCCGCAGCCGCAGCCCGTGGCGCAGGAACCCGCTATCCTGACCGAGCCGCAGTATGACGTCGAGGAGGCGAGCGCCGAGCCCGAGCAGGAATCCTCGCTCTTCTCCGGTCTGGGCATGGACGAGGCCGAGGACGACTACGCCGACGATGCCGTGCCGCCGCCGGCCTATCGACCGGCCGCCGCACCGGCGCCCCGGCACGACGCCCGCATGCACGCCGCCGAGCCCGAGACGGATTACGTCGCCCCCAAACCCGCCGCCGTCGGCAAGCCCACGCCCGAGGCGCTGGCCCGCCTGCGGGCCGCGATCCAGAAGGAAAGCCCGCGCGCCGTGGCCGCCGCCCCGGCGGAGCAGCATCCCGAACCCAGCCATCGGGGCCGTCTCGGCATCGGGTCGTTGATCAACCGGATGACCGGGCACACCGAGGATGCGCAGGCCCCGGCGGAACGCCGTCAGCCGCCGATGTCCGGTGGCCAACCCCACCGCGCGCCCGCGGGCCGCGGCTCGGCCGATGACGGGATCGTCGATCCCGAACAGGAACGCATCGAGATCCCGGCCTTCCTGCGCCGCCAGGCGAACTGAGAAACTTCACAAAACCGTCACAAGGGCCAGCCATGCGCTGGCCCTTTTGCATTGGATTTCAGTGGCTTGATCAGGCATGACGGCCGGGTCGGCAAAGTTTCGCCTATGTCTTGCGGCATTGTTGCAGCCGGTCATAAACGTTGAATTGTTCGGGCCTGGGCCCGCCTGTATCTACAATCGCAGCAGGGCGATGCGTCGGACAGACACCGATGATCGCTGAACACGCCGCCGGGGAACAACCGGCGCGAAGTCGGAACAGGACGTCGGAGATCTTCATGCAGGCAACCATCAGGCAATCGGTGAGCTTCACGGGCGTGGGGCTTCACACCGGTCGGCTCGTGCGCATGACCGTGCGCCCCCAGGCCGCCAACATGGGCCTGTGGTTCGCGCGCAGCGACCTGCCGCACGCCGCCCTCATCCCCGCCCGCTACGATGCCGTTCCCCTGAGCCGCCTGTGCACCAAGCTGTCCGGGGACGACGGCACCGAGGTGTCGACGGTCGAGCATGTGATGGCGGCGCTCGCCGGCTGCGGCATCCACAACGCGCTGATCGAGGTCGACGGCCCCGAGGTTCCGATCCTTGACGGGTCGGCGGCGCCCTTCGTGCGCGGGTTTCTGAAAGCCGGCATCCAGCGCCAGGCCGCGCCGATCCACGCCATCGAGATCCTGCGCGAAATCGCCGTGACCGAGGGAGAGGCCTATGCCGCCCTGTCCCCTGCGGATGGGTTGGAAATGGATTTCACCATCGACTTCGCCGATGCGGCGATCGGGCGCCAGCGCCGGTTCACGTCGCTGGCCAACGGTCGCTTCGTGCGCGACCTGTGCGACAGCCGCACCTTCTGCCGCAAGGCCGATGTCGATGCGATGCGCGCCGCGGGCCTGGCTTTGGGCGGCACTTACGACAACGCCGTCGTGGTCGACGGTGACACGGTCCTCAGCCCGGGCGGCCTGCGCCACGCCGACGAGGCGGTGCGCCACAAGATGCTGGACGCGCTGGGCGATCTGGCGCTGGCAGGTGCCCCGATCCTCGGCCGCTACACCGGCGTGCGGGCGGGCCACATGCTGACCAACCAGCTTTTGCGGCGGCTTTTCGCGTCGCCGGGTGCCTGGCGTTTTGTCGCCTGCACGCCCGAACAGGCCGCGCGCCTGCCGGGAACCGGCGTCAAGACCACCGATCTTGCCCACGTTGCATGAGCCTGGGCGGCGCCGCGCCTGCGGCCGCGCGCCGATCCGCGAAAGACGATTTCAGGCGTTTTGCCCCCAGAAAGAATGTGCTAGGACCATGTTCAGGTGGTTCGAAACAGGTCGGATCGCCCGGATAAGCTTGGGGTTTTCCAGCATGCACAGGAGCGGCGGCGCATTGATCCGGAAACTGGGCCTCGGCACGGGGCTTGTTCTGGTGATGACGCTTTCGGCCTGCGGCGGGGGCGGCGGCGGGCTTTTGGGCACCGGCCTTTTCAGCGGCGGCGGTGGCGGGGGCGGCTTGTTCGCCAGCCGCGGCGCGGCTGTCCCGCTCGAGGAGCAGGACGCCCTCACGATCTACCAGCAGGGCGAGGCCGAGCTTGAGCGCGGCCGCCCCGATCGCGCGGCGGCGCAATTCATCGAGGTCGAACGCCTGCACCCCTATTCGGAATGGGCGAGCCGGGGCCTGATCATGGCCGCCTTCGCCTATCACGAGGACGAGGACTACGAGAACGCGCGCATCGCGGCGCAGCGCTACCTCGATTTCTATCCCGGCGAGGAAGACGCCGCCTATGCCCAGTACCTTCTGGCGCTGAGCTACTACGACCAGATCGACCAGGTGGGCCGCGACCAGGGCATCGCCTTCCAGGCGTTGCAGGCGCTGCGCGACGTGATCGAGGGCTACCCCGACAGCGAATACACGCAAGACGCCATCCTGCGGTTCGAGGTGGCCTTCGACCATCTCGCCGGCAAGGAGATGGAGATCGGGCGCTACTACCTGCGCCGTCAGCATTACACCGCCGCGATCAACCGCTTCCGCGTCGTCGTGGAACAGTTCCAGACCACATCCCACACGCCCGAGGCGCTGATGCGACTGGTCGAGGCGTATCTGGCGCTGGGTCTGACCGACGAGGCGCAGACGGCGGGGGCGATCCTCGGCTACAACTTCCAGGCCTCGCCCTTCTACGACGACGCGTTCCGCCAGCTCACCGGGCAGAACCTGTCGATGGAGGCGCAGGGCGAAGGCTGGCTGCGCGACGTGTGGCGCCAGACCGTTCGCGGGGATTGGCTCTGAGCCCACGCCCGTGACGGGACGCGGGACCTAAGGAACACCGGCCGCAATGCTGCGCCACCTCGACATCCGCAACATGCTGATCATCGACCGGCTGGACCTCGCCTTCCAGCCGGGTCTCAACGTGCTGACCGGCGAGACCGGGGCGGGCAAGTCGATCCTGCTCGACGCGCTCGGCTTCGTGCTGGGCTGGCGCGGGCGCGCCGATCTGGTGCGCAGCGGCGCCGAGCAGGGCGAGGTGGTGGCCGAATTTCACCTCGCCCCGGGCCATCCCGCCCGCACCGTGCTGGAGGAGGCGGGGCTGCCCGCGGGCGAAGAGCTGATCCTGCGCCGCATCAACACGCCCGAGGGCCGCAAGACCGCCTGGGTCAACGACCGCCGCGCCAGCGGCGAGGTGCTGCGCGCGCTGTCGGACACGCTGGTGGAACTGCACGGCCAGCAAGACGACCGCGGGTTGCTCGACCCGAAGCAGCACCGCGCGATGCTCGATGCCTTCGGCGGGCACGGGGCGCTTCTGGCCGAGGTCCGGGCCGCCTGGGCGTCGCGGCGGGCGGCGGCGAAGGCGCTGGAGACCGCCGAGGCGCGGCTGGCCGAGATGCGGGCGGAGGAGGATTACCTGCGCCATGCGGTGGCGGAGCTTGACGCGCTCGACCCCCAGCCCGGCGAGGAGGAGACGCTCGACACCCGGCGCCGGCTGATGCAGGGCGCGGAACGGATGCGGGCCGACGTGGCGCGCGCCGTCGCCGCGCTGGGGCTCGACGGGGCCGAGGGCGCGATGGGCGACGCGCGGCGCTGGCTCGACGGCGTGGCCGACCGCGCCGAGGGTGGGCTAGACCCGGCGCTGGCGGCGCTGGAACGCGCGCTGGTGGACCTGGACGAGGCGCAGACGGGTGTCGCCCGCTTCGCCGAGACGCTGGCCTTCAACCCCTCCGATCTGGAAGAGACCGAGGAGCGGCTGTTCGCCCTGCGCGGTCTGGCGCGCAAGCATTCCGTCGCGCCCGACGACCTGGCCGGGCTGGCCGAGGCGTTGCGTGCGAACCTCGCAGCGCTGGACGGCGGCGCGGGCGAGATCGCGGCGCTGACGGCGGCCGCCGCGGCGGCGGAACGGACCTATGCGGCGGCGGCGGACACGCTCCGCGCGGCGCGCCACGCGGCGGCTGCGCGGCTCGATGCGGCGATGGGGGCGGAGCTTGCGCCGCTCAAGATGGAGCGCGCGGTCTTCACCACCTCCATCGCAGATGCAGCCGCCGGCCCCGAGGGCGCGGACGCCGTGACCTTCACCGTCGCCACCAACCCCGGCGCACCGGCCGGGCCGCTGAACAAGATCGCCTCGGGCGGGGAGCTGTCGCGGTTCCTGCTGGCGCTCAAGGTCTGCCTGACCGCCGACGACACTGGGCTGACCATGATCTTCGACGAAATCGACCGCGGCGTCGGCGGTGCGACCGCCGATGCGGTGGGCCGCAGGCTCAAGGCGTTGGCCGAGGGCGGGCAGGTTCTGGTCGTCACCCACTCGCCGCAGGTGGCGGCACTTGGCGCGCATCACTGGCGGGTGGCCAAGCATGTGGAGGACGGCCTGACGCTGAGCCGGGTTGTGCCGCTCGACGCGGGCGCGCGCATCGACGAGGTGGCGCGGATGCTGGCCGGCGACACCGTGACCGATGCCGCGCGGGAGGCGGCTCGGTCGCTGCTGGCGGCCGCCCACGGCTAGGCCCGCGGGGTGGGCGCGGTCACGAAAGCCTTCATGGGCGGGCATAAATCCGGCGCGAACGTGAAGCCTGCGCCCTTTTCTCAAGCGCGACCGTGGCTTACACAGGTCTCCTGTGCCGTCGGGCTGCTGCGGTGAAACGACCGGCCACGGGATCGGGAAGCGTCGCGAAAGGGAGCTAGGTGGCCGGGACCGGACGCGGCATCGTCAAGGATATCGCCTCGGAACTGGCAGGCGCCGTTCGGAGCATCTGGACCGTGCTGCGCCAGCAGGGGCCCACCCAGGTGCAGTTCTGGCTGATCGCGCTGCTGATCGGCATCGCGGCGGGCTTCGCCGCGCTGTTCTTCCGCAAGGGCATCAGCTGGCTACAGGAAACGCTCTACGGGGTGGAGGATGTGCGCCTGATGCATTCCTTCGCCGAGGGCCTGCCGTGGTACCTGATCTTGCTGATCCCGGTCTTCGGGGGGCTGACCGTCGGGCTGATCCTGCACTGGTTCACGCCCGACGGCAGGGTCCGCTCCGTCGCCGACGTGATCGAGGGCGCGGCGCTGGCCGAGGGGCGGGTCGAATACCGCGCCGGCCTCGCCTCGGCGCTGGCGTCGATGATCACCCTCGGCTCGGGCGGGTCCTCGGGCCGCGAGGGGCCGGTGGTGCATCTGGCCGCGGTGATCTCGAGCAAGGTGAGCGACTGGATCAAGGCCGACGGCATCACCGGGCGCGACCTGCTGGGCTGCGCGGTGGCCGCCGCCGTCTCGGCCTCGTTCAACGCGCCGATCGCGGGGGCGCTCTTCGCGCTCGAGGTGGTGCTGAGGCATTTCGCCGTGCATGCCTTCGCGCCCATCGTCATCGCCAGCGCCGCGGGCACGGTGATCAACCGGCTCGAGTTCGGGGGCGTCACCGAATACAGCCTCGCGGGCGAGGGAACGCTGCAATTCTACGTCGAATTGCCGGCCTTCCTGCTGCTCGGGCTGATCTGCGGGCTGGTGGCGACCGTGTTCATGCGCGCGACCTTCTGGGCCGAGGACATGGGCAACCTCGCGCAGCGGCTGACCGGCATGCCGCGCTGGATCAGGCCCGCCGTCGCCGGGCTGATGCTGGGCGCGCTCGCGATCTTCTTTCCCCATATCATCGGCGTCGGCTACGAGACGACCTCGGCCGCGCTGACCGGCGAGCTGCTGCTCTACGAGGCGATCGTCTTCACCATTCTCAAGGTCGCGGCGGCGGCCATCACCATCGGCGGGCGCATGGGCGGCGGCATCTTCTCGCCCTCGCTGATGGTGGGCGCGATGACCGGGCTGGCCTTCGGCCTCGTCGCCACGGCGGTGTTTCCCAACCAGTCGGGCGAGGGCACGCTCTACGCGCTGGCCGGCATGGGGGCGGTCGCTGCGGCGGTGCTGGGGGCGCCGATCTCGACCACGCTGATCGTGTTCGAGCTGACCGGCGACTGGCAGACCGGCCTTGCCGTCATGGTCGCGGTGTCGATGTCGACGGCGCTGTCATCCCGGCTCGTGCACCGCTCGTTCTTCCTGACGCAGCTGGAACGGCGCAACATCCACCTGGCCGCCGGGCCGCAGACCTACCTTCTGGCGATGTTCCGCGTCGGCAAGGTGATGCGCCCGATGGGCCACGAGAACGCCGCGCCCGAGGACCGGCTGCTGACGCTGATCGACCAGGGCATCTACACCGACACCAACGCCACGCTGGAACGCGCGCTTCCGATCTTCGAGCGGACGGGGCTCGACTACGTCCCGGTGGTCCAGCTTGCCCCCGGCGATGGCCCGCCGGCGCTGGAAGGCGCGCTTTTCCATGTCGACGCGCTGAAGGCCTACAACCGCGCGCTGGCCGCGACGGCGGCCGAGGAACACAGTTAAAGCTGCTCGACCGTCACCCGGTCGGTGTAGAAGGCGATGTGATCCTTGATCTCGGCCACGCCCTCGGTGGGGTCCTCGTAGCTCCAGGCCGCATCGGGGATGTCGCCCGCGGCGCTCGACACGGTGTAATAGGTCGCAGCGCCCTTCCACGGGCAGTTGGTCGAGCTGGCGGTCTTCTCGAGGAAGGCCATGCCGATGTCCTCGCGCGGGAAGTAGATCGTCGGGCGATAGTCGCCCTCGGTCAGTTCCAGCGCGTTCGCGCTTTCGCCCAGCACGGCGCCACCGGCACGCACGACCCATTTGCCAGGCGCCTTGCGGATCTTGATATGGTCAGCCATGGGGTGTCCCTCCCTTGTGTGGTGTCGTTTATGTCGGCCCGCCCCCGGGATGCCAAGGGCGTGTAACGGTTCGGTGTCAAAGCGGCGCGCAGGCGGCGTCGAGCCAATCGCGCGTCGGCGCGTCGAGCAGCGTCCCGATCCGGCGCATGACCTCGGCGTGGTAGGCGTTCAGCCAGTGGCGTTCCCACGGCGCGAGCATGCCGGCCACGATCAGCCGCCGGTCGATCGGCGCCCAGGTCAGGGTCTCGAAGGCCAGCATGGCGCGGTCGTCGCCGCCGGCGACGGCAGGCGCCTCGGTCACCACAACCAGGTTCTCGATGCGGATGCCGAAGGCGCCCTCGCGATAATAGCCCGGCTCGTTCGACAGGATCATCCCCGGTTCCAACGGAACGGACGACACCCGGCTCAGCCGCTGCGGCCCCTCGTGCACGCCCAGATACACCCCCACGCCATGGCCGGTGCCATGGTCGAAGTCGCGGCCCGCGGCCCACAGGGCCGCCCGCGCCAGCGCATCCAGATGCGCGCCGGCCACGCCCCTGGGAAAGCGTGCGCGGTGGATGGCGATCATGCCCTGCAGCACCTGGGTGAAGGCCTCGCAGGCGTCCTGTGGCGGCGCGTCGCCCACCGACAGCGTGCGGGTGATGTCGGTGGTGCCGTCCTCGTACTGCCCACCGCTGTCGATCAGGAACAGCTGCCCCGGCACCACCGGCGCGTTGGTCGCTTCCGTCACGCGGTAGTGCACGATGGCCGCGTTCGGCCCCGCGCCCGCGATGGTGTCGAAGCTGATTTCCCGCAGCGTGCCGGTGTCGCGCCGGAACCCCTCCAGCGCGCGCACGCAGTCGATCTCGGTCAGGGTGCCCTTCGGCGCCTCGGCGTCGAACCAGGCGAGGAACCGCGCCACCGCCGCGCCGTCGCGCAGATGCGCCGCGGTGGTGGCGGCGATCTCGGCCGGGGTCTTGCGCGCCTTGGGCATCAGGCAGGGGTCGGTTGCCTCGACCAGTTCCGCCGCGCCGCGCGACAGGATCGCCTGCGCCGCCGCCGGAGCGGAGGCCGGGTCGAGGCGCACCCGCCCGGTCGCGCCCGCAAGCACCGTCGGCAGCGTCGCGGGGTCGTGCACGGTGACGGCGGCGGGCAGGTCCACGCCCTCCAGCTTCGCCGCCTCCACGAACAGCTCGAGCCTGCCCGACCGGCGCATCATCCCCATCATGTGCAGCAGCGGGGTGTGGGCCACGTCGCCGCCGCGCAGGTTCAACAGCCAGCACAGGCTGTCGGGCTGGGTGATCAGCGCCGCATCCTCGCCCGCGTCGGTCAGCGCCGCGGCGATCTGCGCCAGTTTCTCCTCCGCGCTCGACCCGGCGAAGCGCGCGGGCCAGGTCCGTGCCGGCGCCATGGCGGGCGCCGGTCGGTCGGCCCATATCGCGTCGATCGGATTGGCGACCGGCCTGAGCGCGATCTGCCGCGCCGTCAGCGCCTTTTCAAGCCGCGCCACCTCGGCCGCGGTGTGCAGCCAGGGGTCGAAGCCCACCACGCCGCCCTGCGGCAGGGCCGCCACCAGCCAATCCTCCAGCCTGGTGTCGGGCCAGTTCACCGGGGTGAAGACGGTCATGTCGGCCTGTGCCCGCACCTGCACGCGGTAGCGCCCGTCGACGAAGATCCCCGCCCCCTCGCGCACCACCGCGGCAAAGCCCGCCGAGCCGGTGAAGCCGGTCAGCCAGGCCAGCCGCTCGTCGCGGGGCGCGACATACTCGCCCTGGAAGCGGTCGGCGCGCGGCACCAGGAACGCGTCGATGCCCTGGGCCGCCATCTCGCGCCGCAGCGCCGCCAGCCGCGGCGGCCCGTCCTCGGGTCGCGTCTTTGCCTCGAAGCTCTGGAACACGCGCCCCTCCTTCATCTTTCCACAAATACGCGATCCGCCCGCGACGCCCGCGCCACGCCTGCAGCGGCGCGCCCGGAAAACGCGCGTTTTCCGGCCCGGTCGCCGCGCCCGCGCGGCGACCCCGTCAGCCGGCGCGCCGCATCCCCATCACCCGTGCCCGCGCCCGCGGGTCGCTGTCGAACAGGCCCGCGAGTTGTTCGGTGATCGCGCCTGCCAGCTGTTCGGCATCGGTGATCGTCACCGCGCGGCTGTAGTAGCGCGTCACGTCATGGCCGATGCCGATGGCGAGCAATTCCACCGCGCGGCGGCGTTCCACCATGGCGATCACGTCGCGAAGGTGTTTCTCCAGATAGTTCGCCGGGTTCACCGACAGCGTGCTGTCATCCACCGGCGCCCCGTCGGAGATGACCATCAGGATCTTGCGCGCCTCGCGCCGGTTCACCATCCGCCGGTGCGCCCATTCCAGCGCCTCGCCGTCGATGTTCTCCTTCAGGAGCCCTTCCTTCATCATCAGGCCAAGGTTGTCGCGGACCCGCCGCCAGGGCGTGTCCGCGCTCTTGTAGATGATGTGGCGCAGGTCGTTCAACCGCCCCGGCCCGGTGGGGCGTCCTTGCGCCAGCCAGTCCTCGCGCGCCTTGCCGCCCTTCCAGGCGCGGGTGGTGAAGCCCAGGATCTCGACCTTCACGCCGCAGCGCTCCAGCGTGCGGGCCAGCACGTCGGCGCAGATTGCCGCGATGGAGATCGGGCGCCCGCGCATCGAGCCGGAATTGTCCAGAAGCAGCGTCACCACCGTGTCGCGAAACTCGGTGTCCTTCTCGACCTTGAAGGACAGGGGCGTGGTCGGGTTCGCCACCACGCGCGCCAGCCGCCCGGCGTCGAGCGTGCCTTCCTCCAGGTCGAACTCCCAACTGCGGTTCTGCTGCGCCTGCAGGCGGCGCTGCAGCTTGTTGGCCAGCCGCGACACCGCGCCCTTCAACGGTTCGAGCTGCTGGTCGAGATAGGCGCGCAGGCGTTCCAGCTCCTGCGCCTCGGCAAGGTCCTCGGCGGCGATCTCCTCGTCATGGGTGGTGGAGAACACCGCATAGGCCGGGTCGGCGTCGGAATGGGGGGCTGCGGGGGGCGGCTCCAGCGGGGCCTCGCCCTCGGGCATCTCCTGCTCCTCGGCCTCTTCCATCTCGCCCTGGTCGTCCATCTGGACCTGGGCCTGGCTCTCGTCTTGCTGCTCGTCCTGGCTGCGCTCGGGGTTGGCCTCGGCGTCGTCTTCCTGGCTGTCATCCTCGCCGGTCGAATCCGGCGCGTCGTCCTGATCCTCCGAGGCCTCGTCCTGCCCCTCGTCGTCGGCCTGGTCGGGGTCATCGCCCAGCTGGTCGCCGTAGCCCAGATCGTCGATCATCCGCCGGGCGAAGCGGGCGAAGGCCGCCTGGTCGGTCAGGACATCGCCCAGATCCTCCAGCGTGCCGTCGCAGCGATCCTCGATGAAGCCGCGCCACAGGTCCATCACGTTCGCCGCCTCGGGCGGCAGGGCGCGGCCGGTGGCCAGATGCCGGATCAGATAGCCCGCGGCGGTGGCCAGCGGCGCATCGGCGGCATCGCGGATCTCGCCATAGCCCTTGCGCCGCGCCTCGTGGCCGATCTTGGCGTCGATGTTGCCCGCCGTGCCCGGCATCGCGCGTGCGCCCACGGCCTCGCAGCGGGCGGCCTCCATCGCCTCCATCAGGTCGCGCGCCATGGCGCCCGGCGGCGTGTAGCGCGCGGCGGTGCCAAGATCGTGGTAGCGGTGGCGCAGCGCCAGCGCGTCGGCGGTGCCGCGCGCCAGCAGCACCTCGTCGCGGGTCATGCGGCGGCTGATCTGCGGCAGGCGCAGGCTGTCGCCCGAGAGGCCGGAGGGATCGACCGTGTAGGTCACCGCCAGGTCGGGGTCGTCCGCGAGGACGCGGGTCGCCTCGGCCAGGGCCTTCTTGAACGGATCTGCCGGGTTGTCGGTGGGGTGCTTTGCCATGGGCGGAATGTGGCCCGAAGGCCGGGGGAGGGCAAGGGGCTGTTGCCCGGCCCATGGGCGCGCGGCGGCGGGGCGGATCAGTCGGGGGGTGCCTCCACGGCATCGAGAAATTGCAGCCTCAGGTCCGAGCAGACGGCAAGCGTGTCGGTCAGGCCCGCGTCCATCACGTTGCCCGTGGCGTCGTCATTGGCGACGATGCGGGCGATGTAGAGCTCCGACACGGCTTCGATCAGCGGGCGGATCTCGTCCATCACCGCGCGGTCCTCGGCGCCGGTTTCCTGCTGGCGCAGGATCGTGGAGAAGACCGCCATGTCCAGCTCGCGCTGAAGCGCCGCCGCGCCGGGTTCGGTCTCGGGTCCGGCGAGGATGCGGAACGCCTGGAAGAAGCCGGTGTATTCCAGGAACGGCGCGGTCGCGCCCGCCGGGGCGAGGGCGTCGTCGACCTGTCTTGAAAACGCGTCGTCCTGCGCGGCGGCAGGGGCACCCAGCAGCGCCAGTGCAACGAGGGGCGCGGCCCGCATCAGGCGGTGAACCAGTCGGGTTCCGCGTTGCCGCCGCACAGGAGCACGCAGATCCGCTCGTCCTTGTCCGGCACATAGGCGCCCGAGGTCAGCGCGGCGAGCGCCACGGCGCTGCCCGGCTCGCCGATCAGGCGGGTTCCCTCCCACAGGCGTTGCGCGGCGTCGATCACGGCCGCGTCGGGCAGGACGATGGCCTGGTCCACATGCGCCTTGGCGACCTCGTAGGACATCACCCCCAGACGCGGCCCGCCGAGCGAGCTGGCGGCGATGCCGGTGGCCTGCACGCTGATCTCGGGGCCTTCGCGCAAGCTGCGCTCCAGCGTGTTGGTGCCCTCGGTCTCGACCGACACGACGCGGACCCGGTCGCGGAACCACGACGCCACGCCGCCGATCAGCCCGCCGCCGCCGGTCGAGACGAGGATGGTGTCGATCCTGTCCATCTGCGCCTCGATCTCGCGCGCCACGGTGCCCTGTCCCGCGAGCGTCGGAAAGGTATCGTAGGGGTGCACCGACAGCGCCCCGGTTTCTTCGGCGTGGGCGGCATAGGCGGCCATGCAATCCTCCACCGCGCCGTCGGTCAGGATCACCTCGCCGCCGAACATCCGCATCCGGCGGAGTTTCTCCTCCTTGGCGATGGCCCTGGGCACGAAGATCACCGAGCGGTGGCCGAGTTGCGTGGCGGCATAGGCCACCGCCGCGCCATGGTTGCCGCCCGAGGCCGCGACGACGCCCGCCTCGGGCACGCCCTTGGACAGCATGGTGTTGAACGCGCCGCGCACCTTGAACGATCCGGTGACCTGCGTGTGCTCGAGCTTGAAGGTCACGGGGCCTGGCAGGCCGAGCGCCGCGCCCTCCACGTCGAGGAGGGGGGTGTGCCGCACGCGGCCCGCGATCAGGGCGGCGGCGGCGGTGATGTCGTCCGGGGTGGGATATGTCATGGCCCGGACGATGGACCGGGCGCGGGGCGGGGTCAATCGGGGGTCAGCTCAGCCGCGTGCACCAGTCGATGCGCGGCCCGCCGCGATAGCGCACCGCCAGCCCCTCTGCCACCAGCGTCTCGCCCACGTCGCGCCCGTCGAGGCGCAGGCCGACGAGGCGCCGGTCGTAGCGGTCGGTGCCGCCGAGATCCGCGTCGACGGTCGCGGCCTGCCGCACCAGCGCGCGCAGGCGCCGGGTGGCGGCGGCGGCAAGGTCGGCCTCCTGCGGGCAGCCGGCGTTCCAGCTTTCGGGCGTGTCGAAGCCGGTCAGCCGGGCGCGGAACCGGCCTTCGCCGGGGCAGGCCATGTCGACCGTGTCGCCGTCGACGACCCGCACGACGGAGCAGCCGCCCGCGGCGTCCGGCGCAGGGCGCGCGGCAGGCATGCACGAGACGGCGGCGACGCCGATGATCGCGGCGAGCGTCAGGAACGAGGGGAGGGGCAGCAGGCGGCGCATGGCCGCCCTGTTAACGATTTGTTAACGATCGGGACAGGGGAAACCGGGCGAAAGGTTAATCGCCCGGCAGGCGTCCCGACCTCAGCCGAGGCTCATCGACGCGGCGCTTTCCGGCAGTTCCTCGTCAAAGCAGCGCTGGTAGAATTCCGCCACGGTCTGGCGCTCCAGCTCGTCGCATTTGTTGAGGAAGGACAGGCGGAAGGAATAGCCCACGTCGCGGAAGATCTCGGCGTTCTGGGCCCAGGTGATCACCGTGCGCGGGCTCATTACCGTGGACAGCTCGCCGTTCATGAAGGCGGTGCGCGTCAGGTCGGCGACGGTGACCATCTGGCTCACGGTCCTGCGGCCCTTTTCGGTGTTGTAATGCGGGTTCTTGGCCAGGACGATGGCGGTTTCCGCGTCGTGGCTGAGGTAGTTCAGCGTCGCCACGAGGCTCCAGCGGTCCATCTGCGCCTGGTTGATCTGCTGCACGCCGTGGTAGAGGCCGGTGGTGTCGCCGAGGCCCACGGTGTTGGCGGTGGCGAACAGGCGGAAATACTTGTGCGGCGTGATGATCTCGTTCTGGTCGAGCAGCGTCAGCTTGCCGTCATGTTCCAGCACGCGCTGGATCACGAACATCACGTCGGCGCGGCCGGCGTCGTATTCGTCGAACACGATGGCGACCGGGTTGCGCAGCGCCCAGGGCAGGATGCCCTCGTGAAACTCGGTCACCTGCATCCCGTCGCGCAGCTTGATCGCATCCTTGCCGATCAGGTCGATCCGGCTGATGTGGCTGTCGAGGTTCACGCGCACGGCGGGCCAGTTCAGGCGGGCGGCGACCTGTTCGATATGGGTCGACTTGCCGGTGCCGTGGTAGCCTTGGATCATCACCCGGCGGTTGTGGCTGAAGCCCGCCAGGATCGCGAGCGTGGTGTCGGGGTCGAACTTGTAGGTGCTGTCATATGCCGGCACCCTGTCGGAAGCCTCGGCGAAGCCCCTGACCTTCATGTCGGTGTCGATGCCGAACACCTCGCGGACCGAGATTTCCTCGGTCGGTTTCGCGTCCATGCTCAAGCTGCCGTCTGCCATGAGGTCCTCGGGGTCTGCTGGGGTGATCTGGGCTGGGTGCCGGGATGCAACATATCGCCGGAGGCCGCAAGGGGAAGGGGGAAAAACCGGGGTGGCCAAAGCGGTCGCGCACGGGCTATCTCAATCTCGGGAAACCTGACGCGCGCGCACATGACCGACCACGACCACCTCGAGGAGATGATCGCCCGCGTCGCGTTGCGCGACCGCGACGCCTTTTCCGCGCTTTATCGTGCGACCTCCGCGAAACTCTTTGGCATCTGCCTGCGTGTCTTGAACGACCGGGCCAAGGCCGAAGAGGCGCTGCAGGAGGTGTTCATCAAGATCTGGAACCGCGCCGACCGCTACCGGGTGACCGGGCACAGCCCGATGACCTGGCTGATCACGGTGGCGCGCAACCATGCGATCGACCGCCTGCGCGCCGAAGGGCCCGCGACCGTGGATCTCGACGTCGTGGCGCCGATGGCCGCGCCCGGCCCGTCCCCCGAAGCCAGCGCCATCGCCGCGGGCGAAGCGCGGCGGATCGGGGCCTGCCTCGACGAACTGCCTGCCGACCGCGCCGATGCCGTGCGCGGCGCCTACCTGGAAGGCCGGTCCTACAAGGATCTGGCCGAGCTGCACGATGTGCCGCTGAACACGATGAAGACCTGGCTGCGCCGCAGCCTCTTGAGCCTGAAGGAGTGCCTGTCGCGATGACCGACCGGCCAGAGGACCAGATGCCCGAGTTCGAGGCGCTCGCAGCGGAATACGCGCTGGGGCTTCTCGAAGGTCAGGAGCGTTCCGCCTTCGAGGCGCAGCTGCGCCGGAACCCGGACGCGGCGCGCGCGGTGCTGGCGTGGCAGGCGCAATTCGCCGCCATGGCCGAGGCCGAGGTCGACGCGGTGGCGCCGCCGCCCAGGGTCGAGGCGGCGCTTCAGGCGCGGCTTTTCGGCCCCGAGCCCGCACCCGCCACCCTGTGGGACCGCGCGTCGTTCTGGCGCGGGGTGTCGGCCCTGACCGGGGCGGTGGCGGTGGTGGCGGTGGGGTTTGCCGTCCTGCCCGTGATCGAGCAGCCGGGCATGATCGAGCCGCCGGCGGATGCGGCGATCCCGCCGGGCACGATCCTGATGACGCATCTCTTGCCGGTCGAGGGCTCGGGCCTTGGCCTCGCCGTCACGCGCGAACCCGACGGCGTGCTGCAGGTGCGCCGCGTGGCGGGCGGGCCCACGCCCGGCCGCGCGCAGCAGGTGTGGCTGGTGCTCGACGACGACAGGCCGCCGATCTCGCTGGGTCTGCTGGGGGATGAGCCGCTGACCACGCTTGCCCCCGATCCCGATGTGGCGGAGCTGTTCGGCGTCGGAGCCGCGGTCGCCATCTCCGACGAGCCCGAAGGCGGCTCGCCCACGGGCGCGCCGACCGGCGACATCCTTGCCGTGGGATCGCTCGTCGCGCTCTAGGTCCATGGCTCACGAAACCGTGACGGATTTTTCCGCCAGGGCCTGAAACCCGGGGCTGCGGGCGTCCGTGTCTTCGGCATCGTCCCCCGAACGAGGGCGGGGCGCAGTTTCAGCCAACAGACGGAGTTACCCCATGTTCAAGACACCCCTGACCACAACGCTGGTCGCCACCTTTCTTGCCGGAACGGCGATCGCGCAGGACGTGCCCATGGTCGGCGGCGCGCCGATGTTCCCCGAGCGCAACATCGTCGAGAATGCCGTGAACTCGGCCGATCACACCACGCTGGTCTCGGCCGTGCAGGCGGCGGGCCTTGTCGACACGCTGGCCGGCGCCGGCCCCTTCACCGTCTTCGCGCCGGTCAACGACGCCTTCGCGGCGCTGCCGCAAGACCAGGTCGCCGCCCTGCTGGAGCCGCGCAACCGCGACCGCCTGACCGAGATCCTGACCTGCCATGTCGTCGCGACAGAGGCGTTTTCCTCCGACATCGTCGGCATGATCCAGGGTGCCGGCGGCGCCTTCCCGATCGAGACCGTGGGCGGCTGCACCTTCACCGCGCGCGTCGTGAACGGGCAGGTCATGATCGAGGACGAGCAGGGCCGCATGGCGACCGTGACCCAGGCCGATGTCGACCAGTCGAACGGCGTCATCCATGTCATCGACACGGTGCTGCTGCCGTCGGCGATGTAGGCGATCTCTCCACCGCGGGCGGGGTGCAAGCCGCGCCTGCAGACAGCGGTCGGCATGTGCGGTGAGAACCGCCTGCCGCCGCACTTGCCGGGTGGTGCCTTCGCGTGTCTGTTTTGCGGAGGAAGGCGCGCGTTCCGCGCCGGTACGGCAAAGGCCGGAGCGATCCGGCCTGCCCCCGTCCCAGGTGGTCGTACCAGCCGCCCGGCCTCTTTTTTCTTCACCCATGGAAGGGAGCCTTCCGATGCTCAGCCGACGCCAGACCCTCACCGCTGCCGTGGCCGCACTCGCCGCGCTGCCCCTTGCCTCGCGCCGTGCCGCGGCGGCGATCGCAGAAGGCCCGTTCGAGTTCACCCGGTCCGAGGCCGAGTGGCGCGCGATGCTGACCGATGCGCAATACGCGGTGATGCGCGAAGGTTCGACCGAACGGGCCGGGTCCAGCCCGCTGGATGCCGAGACGCGGGCCGGTGTCTATCATTGCCGCGGCTGCGACCTGCCGCTCTATTCTTCCGAGGTGAAATACGACAGCGGCACCGGCTGGCCCAGCTTCTGGGACGTGCTGCCGGATGCCATCGGCACGATGGACGACCGCAGTTTCTTCGTCACCCGCACCGAATGCCATTGCCGCCGCTGCGGCAGCCATGTCGGGCATATCTTCGACGACGGCCCGCAGCCCACGGGGCTGCGGCATTGCCTCAACGGCGTGTCGCTGGTGTTCCGCCCCGCCTGATCCGGTGCGCTGCGCGGCGGCGTCCGGTCAGTTCCAGCAGCTGACCGTGACCGTCATGTCGGCGCCAAGCCGGGCCAGACGCTCGCGGCTCATGCTGGCGCTGCGGGTCGAGACGGTGGGCGTGACGCCCGCCGCCCGGAACACCTCGGCCAGCTGATCGCCGCGCAGGGCAAGCGTCACATCCTCGGGCAGGGTGCGCCCTTCGGTCATGCCGGGCAGGACCATCCCCAGCACCGAGCCGGTCAGGTCGAACACCGGTCCGCCCGCCTCGCTGTCGGCGGTGGCGAGGTCGAGCCGCTGCACCGTTTCCTCGCCATTGATGCCGCGCAGGTCGGCCAGCGTGCCGAAGGCCATGGAAGCGGAGCCGAGCGCCCCGTCGAAGGGAAACCCCGCCACGGCGATGTCGCCGCGCAACCGCCCCGGATTGTCGGCCATTTCCGCGAAGGCCATCGGCGCCAGCCGCTGGCGCGGGCGCAGCACGGCCAGCCCCAGCGCCTCGTCGGTGTAGGCGACGGTCGCGTCATAGGCGTCGTCGATCAGCACCTGGGCGCATTGGCCGGCCACCGCCTCGGCCGTGGTCAGCACCGCGCCCTGCGCGTCGATGTAGAAGCCCGAGCGCACCCGGTCGGGCTGGCGCACGTCGAGGCCCGCGATCATGTCGACGTCTTCCTCCAGCCCGTCGGGGATGGCGCCCGGATCGAGCGTGCCGTCGAGCGCGGTGAAGCTTTGCTGCATCATCGGCAGCACGCGGGCGATCTGCTCGTCGCGTTCGGGCGGCCAGACCAGGGTGAAGCCCTTGACCGCGCCGCCGACCAGCCGCGCCTCGGTGTGGCTGCGCAGGCTCGGCGACTGGCCGGTCAGCAAAAAGCGTTCGCCCTGCCGCTCCCGCTCGCCTTCCAGCGGCACGATCTCCAGCGTCTGCATGATCTCGTAGAGGCCGAACAGCGTGTTGCGGTCGCCGGGCTGGCTGATCAGAAGGATCTGCACGCCGCTGTCGTTGACCGCGTCGAACTGCGCGAAGGGAAAGTTGTAGCGGGCGAAGTCCACCATCGCCAGCGGCAGGTCGATCTCGATGCCGGCGCGGGCGTCGCGCACGGTTTCCATGCCGAGCGCCGCCAGCTCACCTTGGTATTCGTCGAGCAGTTGCGCGCGCTGGCGCGTGGTCAGGATGCCCGTGGGCTCGACCCCGCGGTCGGTCTGCCAGGCCGACATCGCGCCGCGCGTGCCGGGCCCGAAGGCGCCGTCGATGGCCCCGTTGTAGAAGCCGAACCACTGCATCGCGACCTGCAGGGCGTCGCGGCCGGCGCGATCGAGCTGCGCCTCGCTCTGGCGGGCCTGCTGCGGCGTTTCCTCGGGGATCTCGGGCGCCGCGGCGGGGATTTCGGGCAGGGCCTCGGACAGGGTTTCGAGCGAGGTGCCGCCCGTGCCCTCGGGAAGGACCGACAGGTCGACCGGCGGTACCTCGGCGTTGTTTTCCACCGGCTGCGCGGGTTCGGCCAGCGCGTCGGCCCCGACGGGATAGACCTGGGCGACATACGGCGTGCCGGTGACCACGAAGCTGTCGCGCGGCACCAGCCCCTGTGCCAGAAGCTGCCGCAGCAGCCCCTGCGCGTCGGCGGGGCTGTAGGGGCCGAGCGCCACGGCATAAAGCCCGGTCTGCGCGCGGAACGCGTTCACGTTCGGCACCAGCTGCGCATAGGCACGGGCGCGCTGTTCGGCCTCGGCCAGCGAGCCGTGGCTTTCGATCTGCACGAAGACGCCTTGCTGCGCGCGGGCCTGCCCCGGCCAGACCAGCGCCAGCGCCACTGCGGCGACCAGCATCAGGGCCAGCAGCCCGCGAAATCCGTGAAGTTGCATCGTGTTCAAATTCCCTCGGTCAGCCGGTCCGCGTGCCACGCCGATAAAATCCCTGTTCGGCGGGACGTTACCAAAGCCAGTTCCGAATGCACCAGAAAAAGCGGCCTGTGCAAGCCATCCGCCGCAGTCGACGCGTTGACCGTGCAAGCGTGTGACACTAGAGAGGCGCGGCCCCTTCCCGAAACAGCGGTGCGCGCGATGCCCCACAGACCCCAGAGCTTCCAGGAGATCATCCTGCGCCTTCAGACCTACTGGGCCGGGCAGGGCTGCGCCATCCTGCAACCCTACGACATGGAGGTGGGCGCCGGCACGTTTCACCCGGCCACCACGCTGCGCAGCCTCGGCACGCGGCCCTGGGCTGCGGCCTATGTCCAGCCGTCGCGCCGCCCGACCGACGGGCGCTACGGCGAGAACCCCAACCGGCTGCAACATTACTACCAGTACCAGGTGCTCATCAAACCCTCGCCGCCGGATCTGCAGAACCTGTATCTCGGCTCGCTCGAGGCGATCGGGATCGACGCGGGCCTGCATGACATCCGCTTCGTCGAGGATGACTGGGAAAGCCCGACGCTGGGCGCCTGGGGGCTGGGCTGGGAGGTGTGGTGCGACGGCATGGAAGTGTCGCAATTCACCTATTTCCAGCAGGTCGGCGGGCATGACTGCCACCCGGTGTCGGGCGAGCTGACCTACGGGCTGGAACGGCTGGCGATGTATGTGCTGGGCATCGACCATGTGATGGACATGCCGTTCAACGACCCCGGTGCACCGATCCCGTTGAAATACGGCGACATCTTCCGCCAGACGGAGGAGGAGTATTCACGCCACAACTTCGACGCGGCCACCACCGAGACCCTGTTGCGGCATTTCGAGGATGCCGAGGCGGAATGCCGGCAGTTGCTCGATGCGCCCGCCGACGACCCCCGCACGGCCAGGCGCATCATCATGGTGCACCCGGCCTATGACCAGTGCATCAAGGCCAGCCACCTGTTCAACCTGCTCGACGCGCGCGGCGTCATCTCGGTGACCGAGCGGCAGGCCTATATCGGGCGGGTGCGCACGCTCGCCAGGATGTGCGCCGACGCCTTCGTGCAGACCGGGGCAGGCGGCTGGACCGCGGCGGAGGCCGCCCCTTGAGCAAGGGCCGCTGGATCGTCGTCGCCATTTTCGCCGTCACCGCGATCTTTGCCGCCGGCATGTGGTACGCGCAGACGCGCGCCTTCTACATCACGCTCGAGACGGCAAGCCTGACGGTGACCACGCCCGCCGGCGATGTCGTGCCGCTGCCCTACACCGACTTCCGGGGCATCGACGCCGACAGCTCGCCCTTGCGGTTCCGCGCCTGCTTCACGCTCGACGAGGCCGGGATGGCGGCGGTGGCGCGCGCCGCGACGCATTCCGACCCCGCGCCTCTGGTCGCCCCCGACTGGTTCGACTGCTACGACGCCCGCAGCCTCGGCGAGGCGATCGAGGCCAGCGCGGCGCGGGCGGTGATGTCGGTGCACGAGGTCGCGCGCGGCGTCGACCGCATCATCGCGGTCTTTCCCGACGGGCGCGCCTTTGCCTGGCACCAGTTGAACGGCACGCTCGATGGATAGCGCCGTGCCGGGTCGGCGCGCCGGTCCCGGCGGCGGTCTCAGAGCCCGTGACAAGCGGGCCCGCCGCGCCGCCCGCAACGAAAGGGTGCAGTTCGCGCGCGGCCTGATGCAGGGCGTCGTGTCCATGCTGCGCCCCGGCGATGTGGTCTTCGATTGCGGCGCCAATGTCGGCGATGTCACAGCCGCGCTGGCCGAAACCGGCGCCACGGTGCACGCGTTCGAGCCTGACCCCTTCGCCTTCGGGCACCTGTCGGACCGGATGGACGGGATCAGCAACGTGCGGTTGCACAACGTCGCCGTGGGCGTCCGGGCCGGATCGGCCCGATTGATGCGGGCGGCGAATTTCGGCGAGAACCCGATCGGCGGCTCGGTGAAATCCACCCTCGTCGCCGGCGGGCGCAACATAGACGAGGGCGACGACCTGAGTGTCGAGGTCGAGACCATCGCGCTGCCCGAGATGATCCGGCGCGTGGCCGACGAGACCGGCGAGGTGGCCCTGCTCAAGATGGACATCGAGGGCGCCGAGCTGGAGCTGCTGGAGCATATGCTGGCCGAGGCGCTGTTCGACCGGGTGCACCTGACGGTCGCGGAAACCCACGAAAGCAAGTTCCGCGATCTGCGGGCGCGCTTTGCCGCCCTGCGCGAAGCCGTCGCGGCGCGCTACCCCGTCACCCGCGTCAATCTTGACTGGATCTGACCATGTGGCCAACTGCCTTTCGGTATCCGTGCACGCAGGGCGGCGATGATGTCTGACGATGATCCCAAGCTCGGCCCGGCCAAGCGCGCCGCCGTCGAGGCCGCGCAGATTGCCAATGCCAGCCGCCGCGACGATGACGGCATGACCCTGTTCGAATATCCCGATTACGACACCTACCGCCGGGTGCAGATCGCCGGAAACCACGCCAAGCTGCGGCGCCAGTTCGTCAAGGAAAGCCATGTCCGCCTGTTGTCGACCTATCTGCTGGCCGACATGCCGCCGATCCGCTTCGGGCTGTGCCACGGCACCCGTCGCGGCGCCGAACAGGCGTGGTTCCGCACCCACCTTGGGGAGGGGGCCGAGGTGATCGGCACCGAGATCTCCGACACCGCCCGCCGGTACGCCAACACCGTCCAGTGGGATTTCCACGACCCCAACCCCGACTGGTCGAACCGGGCCGATTTCGTCTACTCGAACTCCTGGGATCATGCCTTCGCCCCGGAACGGGCCTTCGGGGCCTGGATCGAGGCGCTGCGCCCCGGCGGGCGGATGCTGCTCGATCACGGCCGCGAACAGATGCCGGCCTCCGCCAATGCGCTCGACCCGTTCGGCATCACCTTCGAGCGGTTGCAGCAGTTCCTGATCGACCGCTTCGCCGGGCGGGGCAGGCTGCGGGAGCCGATCGATGCACGCGAGATCAACCCCGACTACCGCTGCCGGGTTGTCGTTTTCGAGAAAACTGCCTAACCGGGCGGTCCGAGCCCTGCCATAGCCCAAGATAGCGATCCCATGCCCGACCTTCTGCTGGAACTCTTCTCCGAGGAAATCCCCGCCCGGATGCAGGCGCGCGCCGCCGAGGATCTCAAGCGGCTGGTGACCGATGGCCTCGTCGAGGCGGGTCTGACCTATGCCGGCGCCGGCGCCTTCGTCACGCCGCGGCGGCTGGCGCTGACCATCGAGGGGCTGACGGCCCACAGCCCCACCACCCGCGAGGAACGCCGCGGGCCGCGCACCGATGCGCCGGACAAGGCGCTGGAGGGGTTCCTGCGCGGCGTCGGCCTGACCAAGGACCAGCTCGAGACGCGGGAGGAAAAGAAGGGCGCGGTCTATGTCGCGGTGATCGAGAAGCCGGGCCGCGAGGCCGCTGCGATCATCGCCGAGGTGGTGGCGCAGGTGATCCGCAATTTCCCGTGGCCGAAGTCGATGCGCTGGGGGGCGGGCTCGCTCCGCTGGGTGCGACCGCTGCAGTCGATCCTGTGCCTGCTCACGTCGGAGACGGGGGCGGAGGTGGTGGTGTTCGACGTCGACGGCATCAAGGCTGGCAACAGCACCGAGGGCCACCGATTCATGGCGCCGGGGCGGTTTTCGGTAACTTCCTTCGCGGATTACGAGGCGAAGCTCAAGCGCGCCCATGTGATCCTGTCGGCGCAGGAGCGGGCCGAGCATATCTTGCACGAGGCCGAACAGATGGCCTTCGCCGCCGGGCTGGAGCTGGTGGAAGACACCGGCCTGCTGGCCGAGGTCGCGGGGCTGGTGGAATGGCCCGTGGTGCTGATGGGCACGATCGACGACCGCTTCCTCGACCTGCCGCCCGAGGTGCTGCAGACCAGCATGCGCGAACACCAGAAGTTCTTTTCGGTGCGCAACCCCAAGACCGGCCGGATCGAGCGCTTCATCACCGTCGCCAACCGCGAGACGGCGGATGGCGGCGCGACGATCCTGGCGGGCAACCAGAAGGTGCTCTCGGCCCGACTGTCGGACGCCGCGTTCTTCTGGGAGAACGACCTGCGGGTGGCCAAGGCCGGAATGGGCGACTGGCTCGACGGGCTGAAGGCCGTGACCTTCCACGCCAAACTGGGCTCACAGGCCGACCGGATCGAGCGCATCGCGGCGCTGGCCCGCGAGATCGCGCCGATGGTGGGGGCGGATGCGGACCTGGCCGAGGAAGCCGCGCGGATCGCCAAGGCCGATTTGCGCTCCGAGATGGTGGGCGAGTTCCCCGAGCTGCAGGGCGTCATGGGCCGCTACTACGCGCTCGCTGCCGGGCGCGCGGCGGAGGTGGCCGACGCCTGCCGCGACCACTGGAAGCCGATGGGGCAGGGCGACGACGTGCCCACCGCGCCGGTGTCGCTGGCCGTGGCGCTGGCGGACAAGATCGACACGCTGACCGGGTTCTGGGCCATCGACGAGAAGCCGACCGGGTCGAAGGACCCCTATGCGCTGCGGCGGGCTGCGCTGGGGGTGGTACGGATGGTGTTGGAGAATGGGGTGCGGGTGGGGCTTTCGGACCTATTGGTCTCTGGAGAGATTTCTGTTCGCAGGCAGATAGCACAGACGGAGCGCCATGGATGGTGGGATCGTGAAGACGAGGTTGCCGGCATCCTCGCACGGTTCTTCGACATCCCGTTCGAGGATGCTGCATCCAGGCTGGATGACCTTTTCTCGGAAGTCATCAACGCACAGGGCGCTGCTATGGACGCTCTAGTGCAGGCGGGCGTGCCTTTGGAGCGGCAAGGGCAGCCAGAGGCCGTGGCTTTTTCCGACCTCCTCGCCTTCTTCCACGACCGCCTCAAGGTCCACCTGCGCGACGAGGGCATCCGCCACGACGTCATCGACGCGGCGCTTGCGCAGCCGCCTGCCGACGACCTCGCGCTTGTCGTCGCCCGCGCCCGCGCGCTGGCCGCCTTCCTCGCCACGCCCGAGGGCGAGAACCTTGTGCAGGGCTACCGCCGTGCGGCGAACATCCTGCACCAGGCCGAGGAAAAGGACGGCGTCGAATACCGCTACGGCGCCGACGTGAAATTCGCCGAGACCGACGAGGAACGCGCCCTGTTCAAGGCACTTGCCAAGGCCGAAGCCGCAATCACGCCGGCGCTGGCGGCGGAGGATTTCGCCGCAGCCATGACCCAGATGGCCAGCCTCCGCGCGCCCATCGACGCGTTCTTCGAGGCGGTGCAGGTCAATTCCGACACCCAGATCATCCGCCGCAACCGGCTGAACCTGCTGCACCGCATCGTGGCGACCTGCGGCGCAGTGGCCGACCTGTCGCGGCTGGAGGGGTAGCGCGCCACAGAATCGGGCAGATGCGCGCAGGATGTGCCGTTTCTCTGGACACATCGCACGCGCGTCGTATCTAATGCTGCAGATGCGAAAGGCTCCGACATGCTGAGCACGCCCGATTTCACCACGATCACCCCCAGTGCCGAGATCCGCACCTCGACGCATGGCAACCGCGCGAAATGCCTGCAACGCCTGATGCGGCTGGGCCTGCCGGTGCCGCGCACGGTGGCGCTGCGCTTCGACACGGTTCGCGCCATCGCGGCCGGGCGCCTGCCCGACATGCGCGCGCTTCTGGGCGTGTTCGGCGACGGGGCGCTGCTGTCGGTGCGCTCCTCCTCGCTGATGGCCGACTGGGGCGGGCCGGGCACGATCCTCAACATCGGCATGACCGACGAAAAGGCCGCGGCGCTGGCCAGGGCGCACGGCCAGTCGGCGGCGGATGCGCTGTATTGCAGCTTCATCCGCGCCTATGCCGTCGACGTCCTGCGGCTGGATGCCGACGGGTTCGAGGGGCCGATCACCCCGCGGCTGGCCAAGGCGGCCTTCGAGGAGGAGATGGAGGAGCGGTTTCCGCAAGATCCCGCCGAACAACTGGCTGAGGTGCTGCGCTCGATGGCGCGCGCCTGGGAAGGCACCACGGCGCGGCTGCTGCGGCAATCGCAGGGCGCGCCCGTCGATGCCGGTCTCGGCCTTCTGGTGCAGGAGATGGCGCTGGGCATCGGGCAGGGCCTGTGCGGCTCGGGCGTCGTCCAGTTCACCTCGGCCGAGACGGGGGAGCCCATGATCTCCGGCCGCTGGCTGCCGCAGGGCCAGGGGCGCGCCGCGCTGTCTGAATCCGATGCGCAGTACATCGTGAGCGACAAGCGCGGCAAGGCGCTGCAGGACACCGCGCCCGAACAGGTGGAGGCCCTGCGCGAGGCCGGCCGGCTGATGCGCGCGCGCCTGCGCGACGAGATGCAGATCGAGTTCACGCTGATGAACGGGCAGCTCTCGATTCTCGACGCCGTGCGCTGCCCGCGCTCCGGCCGGGCCGAGGTGGCAATCGCCGTGGCCCTGGCCGAGGACGGGATCATCACCACCGATGAGGCGATGCTGCGCATCCCGCCCTTCACGCTCAACCAGCTGCTGCACCGGCAGGTCAGCCCCACGGCCAGGCGCGACGTGCTTACCCGCGCCATCGCCGCGGCACCGGGGGCCGCGACCGGCAGGATCGTGTTTTCCGCCAGTGCCGCGCAGGCGATGGCCGCGCAGGGCGAGCCCTGCATCCTGGTGCGGCGCGAAACCTCGCCCGAGGATATCCGCGGCATGCACGCGGCGCAGGCGGTGCTGACCGAACGCGGCGGCATGACCAGCCACGCGGCGGTGATCGCCCGCGGCCTTGGCCTGCCCTGCGTCAGCGGCGCCACGCAGCTGCAGCTCGACACCCGCAAGAAGACGATCACCGTGCCGGGGCGCAAGATCTTTCACGAGGGCGACGTGATCACCGTCGACGGCTCCACCGGCGAGGTGCTGGTGGGCGCGGCGGCGATGGTGGAACCGGCGCTGGGCGGCGCTTTCGCCACGCTGATGGACTGGGCGGACGCCGCGCGCGACATCGGCATCCGCGCAAATGCCGACACGCCCGAGGATGCCGCGATGGCGCAGCGCTTCGGCGTCGACGGCATCGGGCTGTGCCGGACCGAGCACATGTTCTTCGACGCCGCGCGCCTGACGGTGATGCGCGAGATGATCTTTGCCGAGAACCCGGGCGACCGCGCCGCGGCGCTGGAGCGGCTGCTGCCGATGCAGCGCGCCGATTTCATCGAGCTGTTCGAGATGATGCAGGGCCAGCCGGTGACCATCCGGCTGTTCGACCCGCCGCTGCACGAGTTCCTGCCGGGTGACCGCGACGGCATCCGGGCGTTGGCCGAAGCGCTGGATCTGCCGGTGAGCCGGGTGGCGGCCCGGATCGAGAGCTTGCAGGAATTCAACCCGATGCTGGGCATGCGCGGCGTCAGACTGGGCGTTACGGTGCCCGAGATTTACGAAATGCAAGCCCGCGCCATTTTCGAGGCGACGATCAAGGCGTCGCGGACGGGTGCGCCGGTGGTGCCCGAGATCATGATCCCGCTGGTGTCGGCGCGGCGCGAGGTGGAGCTGGTGAAGGCGAGGGTCGACGCCATCGCCGCCGAGGTGCGTTCGAAGACCGGCAAGGAGTTCACCTACCGCCTCGGCGTCATGGTCGAAACGCCGCGCGCCGCGCTCCGCGCCGGAGAGATCGCCGAGCATTCGGCCTTCCTGTCCTTCGGGACCAATGACTTGACGCAGATGACCTATGGCCTGTCGCGCGACGATGCGGGGCGGTTCATGTCGGCCTATGTGCAGCTTGGCGTCTTTCCCGAAGATCCGTTCCAGCAGCTCGACGTCGAGGGTGTGGGCGAGTTGATGCACCTGGGCGCCGAGCGGGGGCGCGCATCGCGGCCCGATCTCATCATCTCGATCTGCGGCGAACATGCCGGCCAGCCCTCGGCCATCGCCTTCAGCCGCAAGGCGGGGTTCGACTACGTCTCGTGTTCGCCGTTCCGGGTGCCGGTGGCGAAACTGGCGGCGGCTCAATTGTCCATTCAAGACAGGATGTTGCCATCGGATGCTCATGCATCAGATGAAGATGACGCCTGAACAGACTTGAATCCATACCAATTCTAGAGGCTGCTTTCCTCCCTTCCGCAAGATTCGGTGCGCGTTTGGTGGTTTTCGTAATCGGGGGTAACACCCGATTCGTCGGCACCATGCGAGCGGGCCGAAGCGGGGCGTCAGACCCCGGACAAGGGGTACATGATGACGGCTTCCTGGCGGATCGCGGCGCTGTGCGCTGCGGCGTTCACGATCACGGGCACGGACCTTGCAAGCGCCGAGGTCACGGTCAGCTCCTCCAACCCGCCGGTCGATGCGGAAATCGGCACGCGGCTGGGCGCCCTGATGGGGGTCGAGGCCAGTTCGCTCGCCGGTGTGTCGGGCAACCGCCTGCGCCGGATCGGGTCGCCCTTCAGGGGCGGCGATGCGGCGGAGACGGCGGCCGCGCCAGGCCGTCTGTCGGCGGCGGCGCTCGATGCCCTTCCGCCCCGCGAGGGCGACGCGCAGTGGCGCTGCCTGACCGAAGCGATCTATTTCGAGGCGCGGGGCGAAGCCATCGACGGGCAATATGCCGTGGCCGAGGTGATCCTGAACCGGGTCGACAGCACCGCCTATCCCGGCACCATCTGCGGGGTGGTCCACCAGGGCACCGGCCGCCCCTTCGCCTGCCAGTTCACCTACACCTGCGACGGGTCGCCCGAGGTGGTGAGCGACCGGCGGGCATGGCATCGGGCGGGCGGGATCGCCGCCATCATGATGGATGGCGCGCCGCGGCCCCTGACCGAGGGCGCCACCCACTACCACGCCGATTGGGTCAGCCCGCATTGGGCGCAGGTCTATCCGCAGACCGCGCGCCACGGCACGCATCTCTTCTACCGCCAGCAATATTGACGCCGCCGGCACGGGGGTCGCGGATCGCCGCCGGAGCGCCGCCTGCGGGCTTGGTGGCCCGTGCGGCTGCATGCTAGGCGAGGGGCCATGAGCGACGAGATTTCCCAGGCCTTCGGCCATCCCTCCGAACGCGCGAAGGCGCTGGCCGGCGATCCGCCGCGCGACCGCATCGCGATGACCGAACACCGCCGCGAGGTGGAGATCGGCGCCTTCCAGTCGGAACGCGGCGTCACCCAGACCGTGCAGTTCGACGTCGTGGTCGAGGTCGAGACCCGCGCCGAACAGGCGGTGGATGATGTCGACCGCATCCTGAGCTACGACAGCATCGTCGAAGCCATCGACGCAAGCCTCGCCGCCGAACGGGTCAACCTGCTGGAAACGCTGGCCGCGCGCATCGCCGACCGCATCCTGGCGCACCCGCTGGCGGCGCGCTGCATCGTGCGGATCGGCAAGCTCGACCGCGGGCCCTTCGTGCTGGGGGTGGAGATCTTGCGCAATGCGCCGGAGAGCCGCGGGCGGATGCGCCTCTTGCCGTCCGACGCGCCGCAGCCGCGCATCGTCTACCTTTCGGCCGAGGCCGTCGCGCGGCCGGACCTGCCCGCGCTCCTCGACCGGCTGGAGGAGGGGGGCGCGCCGCTGATCCTGTGCGTGGGCCGGCCCGACCTGCCGTCGCCGCAGGCGGCGCATCCGATGCCCCAGCGCCGGATCGACCTGCTGGCGATCGAGCAATCGGCCTGGGTGCTGGCGGCGCGCGATCCGCGCTGCGTGGTCGTGGACAGCCGGACCGAGCTGGATTGGGCGATGCGCCATGGGCAGATCAGCGTCTGGGCGCCGTCGAAACTGGTGCTCGACGCCCATGACGGGCCGGGACGGTCGGTCAGCGACCCGGTGGCGCTGGCGCTGTGGCTGGCGCAGGCCTTCGACGCGATCGAGGTGCTGGCCTTCGGGGCGGCGCCGGGCCTTGCGGCACCGGGCGGGCTGCGCCTTGTCCGGCTGGGGCCGCAGGACGATCCGCCGGTCACGCCGGCAGGGTAAGCCGCATCAGTTTCTCGCCCTTGGTCCCCCGTTCCTCGACGAAGCCCGCCTTTTCCAGAATGCGGATCGAGGGCGCGTTGTCCTTGTCGACGAAGGCGAAATAGCTGTCTTCGCGCAGCACGGTGGTGGCGTGGTCCAGCGCCGCCTGCACGAATTCGCTGGCAAGGCCCTGGCCCGCGACCTCGGGCAGGAAATGAAAGCTCAGCTCCAGCCCGTCCTCGCCAAAGCCGATGCGGAACCCGGCGACGCCCACCGGGTGCCCGGCGTGGTACAAGACCCAGGGCGCGACCTGGTGGCGGGCCCAATCCTGGATGTCGATGATCAGCCGCCCCGGCCCGCGATCCGGCCCGAAGAGCATGCCATAGAGAGATTGCGCCCCCTGAAACGGTGCCCTGCCGGATAAACGTGCGCTGCGAAAAAGAATTTGGGCGTCCATCCCGGTATCAACGCCGGATACTGACCTTACGTCAAGCAAGGGTTAACGCAGGCGCCCCGTGGCGGGATGATGCTTGCCAAACGGCCGGGCGAGGCGCTAGGCGCGGCACATGGAACCCGACTATCTGCGCCCCATTCCCCTGACCGATCCCGCCGCCATCGCCGGGTCGATGCGGCTGGCGGCCGGATGGGTGCGGTTCACCCATCTCGAGCGCCTTGCGCGCGGCGCGGCGCCCCGAATCGTGGCCGCAGCCGACCTGCCGCCCGAGGTGCTGGCGCCCTTCACCGCACCGCGCGCGCCGGTCGCGGGGCTGGCGCTGGATGCGCCGCGCCTCATGGGCATCCTCAACGTGACGCCCGACAGCTTTTCCGACGGTGGCCGCCATGCCGGGCCGGACGCCGCGGTGGCGCGGGCGCGGGAGATGCTGGCGGAAGGGGCCGATCTTGTTGATATCGGGGGCGAATCCACCCGTCCTGGGGCCGAGCCAGTCAGCGCCGAGGCGGAAACGGCCCGGGTCGTGCCGGTGCTGTCGGCCCTGCGCGCCACGGGCTTCGGCGCGCCCGTCAGCCTCGACACCCGCAAGGCGGGGGTGGCCAAGGCCGGGCTGGCGGCGGGGGCCGCGATGATCAACGACGTGTCGGGCCTGCGCTTCGACCCCGAACTGGCCGGCGTGGCGGCGCGGGCTGGCGCGCCGCTGATCGTGATGCATGCGCTTGGCACACCCGAGACGATGCAGGCGCTGGCGGCGACGGGCTACGACGACGTGCTTCTCGACGTCTACGACGCCTTGGCCGCGGCCGTCGCACAAGCGGAGGCGGCGGGCGTGCCGCGCGCGCGGATCATGGTCGATCCGGGCATCGGCTTTGGCAAGACGCAGGCGCAGAACCTCGCGCTCCTGCGGCGGATCGGCCTGTTTCACGGCCTTGGCTGCGGCATCTTGCTGGGGGTGTCGCGCAAGGGGATGATCGGCGCCATCTCGGGCGAGCGCGACGCCGCGCGGCGCGGCCCCGGGTCGGCGGCGATCGGCCTATGGGCGGTCGCGCAGGGCATACAGATGTTGCGGGTTCATGATATAAGCCTGCACAAACAGGCGTTGGCGCTGTGGCAGGATCTGGCCGCGGGATAAGGCGCGAGACGGAGGAGAGGGCGGCGATGACACGCAAACTGTTCGGCACCGACGGGGTCCGCGGGCGGGCGAACACCCATCCGATGACCGCGGAAATGGCGCTGCGCCTTGGCGCCGCCGCCGGCCGCTACTTCCGCCGCGACGGCACGCGCGCGCACCGCGTCGTGATCGGCAAGGACACGCGGCTGTCGGGCTACATGCTGGAAAACGCCCTGACGGCGGGCTTCACCTCCACGGGGATGAACGTGCTGCTGCTGGGCCCGGTACCGACGCCGGCGGTGGGGCTGCTCACGCCCTCGATGCGGGCCGACGTGGGCGTGATGATCTCGGCCAGCCACAACCCGGCCGAGGACAACGGGATCAAGTTCTTCGGGCCCGACGGCTTCAAGCTGAGCGACGAGGCCGAGGCCGAGATCGAGGCGCTGGTGGCGGGCGATTTTCAGCCGGCGCAGGCGCGCAACATCGGGCGGGCCAAGCGCATCGACGATGGCCGCTTCCGCTATGTGGAGCGGGTGAAGGGCACCTTTCCCCATGGCGTCACGCTCGACGGGCTGAAGGTGGTGATCGACTGCGCCAACGGGGCCGCCTACCGCGCCGCGCCCGAGGTGCTGTGGGAACTGGGGGCCGAGGTGATCGCCATCGGCGTCGCGCCCGACGGCACCAACATCAACGCCGGCGTCGGGTCCACCGCGCCCGAGGCGGCGGCGGCGAAGATCCGCGAGACCGGCGCCGACGTGGGCATCTGCCTCGACGGCGACGCGGATCGGGTGATCTTGCTGGACGAGACCGGGGCGGTGGCCGACGGCGACCAGATCATGGCGCTGTTCGCCAACCGCTGGGCCGAGGAGGGGCGGCTCAAGGGTCAGGCACTGGCGGCGACGGTGATGTCGAACCTGGGGCTGGAGCGGTTCCTGGGCGAACGCGGGGTGCGCCTGCACCGCACGCCGGTGGGCGACCGCTATGTGGTCGAGGCGATGCGCGCGCTGGGCCTGAACCTCGGCGGCGAGCAGTCGGGGCATATCGTGATGACCGACTACGCCACCACCGGCGACGGGCTGATCGCCGGGCTGCAGTTCCTGGCCGAGATGGTGCGGACCGGCAAACCGGCGAGCGCGCTGGCCCACAGCTTCGTGAGCGTGCCGCAGCTGCTGCGCAACGTGCGCTACAGCGCCGGGCAGACCCCGCTGGACCTGCCCGCGGTGCAGGCCGCCATCCTTGCGGGCGAGGCACGGCTGGGGCTGTCGGGTCGGCTCTTGATCCGCAAGTCGGGGACGGAGCCGTTGATCCGCGTCATGGCCGAGGCCGAGGACGAGGCGCTGATGCTGTCCGTCGTCGACGACATCTGCGGCGCGGTGCAGGCGGCGGTGTAGGGGGGCGCTGCCCCCGACGCCCGCGGCGACCCCCGGGATATTCGGGAAACAGAGAAGAGGTCAGGGTCTGACCGGCTTTCCAGCGACGTAGACCTGCGCCACCGCGCGGTCGTCGCCCATCATGATGGTCGGAAACACCGCCTCCCAGATGTCGCCCGCGCGCGCCGTGGCCTGGGCGATGGCGGCGGTGGAGGCAAGGTCGAGCACCACGAGATCGGCTTCGTATCCCGGCGCCAGCCGTCCGATCCTGTCGCCCAGCCGCAGCGCCCCGGCCGATCCGCCGGTGGCGAGCCACAGAAGTTCGGCCGGGTGCAGCGCGATGCCGCGCAGCTGCGCGATCTCGTAGGCGGCGGCCATGGTGCGCAGCATCGAGAAGGACGAGCCGCCGCCGGTGTCGGTGGCCAGCCCCACCCGCAGGCGCGCGCGCAGCCCCATGTCGAACAGCCCCGAGCCGATGAAGCTGTTGGAGGTCGGGCAATGCACGACCGCCGCCCCGACCTCGGCCAGCCGGTCGATCTCGCGCGGGGTCAGGTGGATGGCGTGCCCGTAGAGCCCGTTTGGCCCCAAAAGCCCATGCGCCTCGTAGGTGTCGAGGTAATCGCGCGCGTCGGGGTAGAGCGCGTGCACCCAGGCGATCTCGTCGGTCTGTTCGCTCAGATGCGTCTGCATCAGGCAATCGGGGTGTTCGGCCCAGAGCGCGCCGAGCGCCTCGAGCTGCGCCTCGGTGGAGGTGGGCGAGAAGCGGGGCGTCAGGATGTAGGACAGCCGGTCCACCCCGTGCCACCGTTCCAGCAGCGCGCGGCTGTCGTCATGGGCCGATTGCGCCGTGTCGCGCAGGTAGTCCGGCGCGGTGTCGCGGTCCATGCAGGTCTTGCCCGCCAGCGCCCGCATCCCGCGCGCCTGCGCCGCGGCGAAGAAGGCCTCGACGCTCTCGGAGTGGATGGTGCAATAGCTGGCCACCGTGGTGGTGCCGTTGGCGAGAACAAGGTCCAGGTGGCGGCCGGCCACATCGGCCGCATAGGCCGGGTCTGAAAACCGCGCCTCCTCGGGGAAGGTGTAGGTGTTCAGCCAGTCGATCAGCCGCTTGCCCCAGGAGGCGATGATCGCGGTCTGCGGGTAATGGGCGTGCGCGTCGACGAAGCCGGGCAGGATCAGCGCCGCGCCATGGTCGGTGACGGCCGCCTCGGGGTGGCGGGCGCGCAATGCCGCGCCGTCGCCCACCGCCCGGATGATGCCGTCCGAGACCAGCACGCCGCCGCGTCGGTCGTGGTGAACCGCCCCGAGGCCCTGCACGAAGGGATCGCCGGCGAAGGCAAGCGTCTGGCCGAGGATCAGCCGGTCTGTCATGGCGCGTTTCCCGTTTTCTGCCCGAGGGCCCGCCGCCGGTGATAGTCGCCCGGTCGGGCCTATGTTAGAGGCAATCACGCGGCAACAGGCACCAAAAACGGAGGCGGGCATGGCGGATCACGACGAGGACGTGATCGTGCGCGAGCACGAGGCGGAAGACGGGCGCGACGCCTACGCGCTGGACGACACACTGCGCGGCAAGCTGCGGGTGCTGGTCGCGGCGGGCGACGTGGAGCGCATCGACGCCCTGATGGAGCCGCTCCATTCGGCCGACATCGCCGACCTTCTCGAGCAGGTGACCGAGGGTGAGCGCGCGGCCTGGCTGGGCCTGTGGTCGAAGGGGATCGACGGCGAGGTGCTGTCGGAGCTGGATTGGGGCCTGCGCGAGGAGGTGATCGCGCTTCTGCCCGACCAGGTGCTGGCCGATGCGGTGCGCGAGCTTGACAGCGACGATGTGGTCGACCTGGTCGAGGATCTGGACGACGCCCAGATCGAGGCGATCCTGGATGCGCTGGAGCCGTCGGACCGGGTCGCGGTCGAGAAGGCGCTGGCCTATCCGGAGGACTCGGCCGGCCGCCTGATGCAGCGTGAGGTGGTCCACGCCCCCGAGCACTGGACCGTGGGCGAGATGATCGACTACCTGCGCGCCAACAAGCGCGACCTGCCCGAACAGTTCTACCACGTCATCCTGACCGACCCGCGGCTGAAGCCCACGGGCTACGTCACGCTGGGGCGGATGCTGGCCTCGGCCCGCAAGACCGAGCTGAAGAAGATCGTCGAGGACAGTTTCCGCGTCATTCCCGCGACCCAGCACGAGGATGACGTGGCCTATGCCTTCAACCAGTACCACCTGATCTCGGCGCCGGTGGTGGACGAGGACGGGCGGCTGGTCGGCGTCATCACCATAGACGACGCGATGATCGTGCTCGATGCCGCCAACGAGGAGGATCTGCTCAAGCTCGCCGGCGTGGGCGAGGAATCGAGCCTGTCGGACCGGGTGCTGGAAACCACGCGGCAGCGGTTTCCGTGGCTGTTCGTGAACCTGATCACCGCCATCCTCGCTTCGCTGGTGATCGCCCAGTTCGAGGCGGCGATCACGCAGATCGTGGCGCTGGCGGTGCTGATGCCGATCGTCGCCTCGATGGGCGGCAATGCCGGCACGCAGTCGCTGACGGTGGCGGTGCGCGCCATCGCCACGCGCGACCTGACGCGGTCTAACCTGATGCGGGTCGTGGTGCGCGAGGCCAGCGTGGGGCTGATCAACGGGGTGGTCTTTGCCGTGGTGATGGGGGTGATCGGCGTGATCTGGTTCGGCAGCCCGGCGCTGGGCGGCGTGATCGCGGCGGCGATGGTGATAAACCTGCTGGTGGCGGGGCTTGCGGGGATCTTGATCCCCGTCACGCTCGACCGGCTGAACATCGACCCGGCGCTTGCCTCGGGCGCATTCGTGACCACGGTGACCGATGTGATCGGGTTCTTCGCGTTTCTCGGGCTCGCGGTGATTTTCCTGCTCTAGCGGGGCGGATCGACTGCCCGCCGCGTCAGCCCGGAATTTCCAGCGTCACGTTGCGGCCGTTGCGGACGTATTGCAGCGAGGCTTCGCCGATGGCGGCGACCGTGCCGCCGTCGAGCCTGTCGCCCACGCCGACCCGGACGAACCGGCCCGAGGGCAGGCGCACCAGCGCGCGCCGGTCCGACGGCGTGCCGGTCACGCCGATCAGGTTCACGTCGCGCAGGCGAATCGCGTTCCGCTCGGTCGCGGCGCGGGTCACGTCGGCGCTGGAGGGGATGCTGGGCGCACGCGCGACCGCCTCGGCCGCGACGGCGGGGCCGGTGTTCTCGGCCGCGGCTGCGGCGATGGTGGCGATGGTCGCGGGGCGGAGCGGCGGCACCCGCGAGGCGGCCACGGCCAGGGCTGTGCTCGCAACCTCGACCGGCGCGGCCTCGGCGGGTGCGGTTTCGGCCGCCTCGGCCAGCGCCTCGGCCACCGCGTCGCCCTGGGTGAACAGCGACGCCTGCGCCGCCGCCTCCTGCGCCGATTGCGGACGCGGATCGGGGCGCAGACCGGCCAGTTCGCTGGTGGAGAAGCCGCCCTGTACCTGGCGCTGGCGCGTTTCCTCGAGGTCGGCGGGCCGCTGGAGGGGGGACACGATGTCGAGCAGCGCCTCGTCGTCCTCGGCTTCGTCCTCGGCTTCGGGCGCGGGGTCGGCCACCGGCGCGATCTCGCGCGGGCGCGGAATGGCGTCCACGGCGGGGCGGCCCAGAACGACAAAAGCCCCCTCGGGGGTCAGCACGCCTTCGGGCGTGGCCTGGATCAACCCGCGCGCATCGCGCTCGGGGATCTCGCCGAAGGGGGGTGGCGGTGGCACCTGGCGCAACCTCTCCGACGGGTCGAGGCCGGGGGCCGCAAGTGCGATGGCATCCATCGACGGCACGTCGGGGTCGATCGAGGCGACGTAGAGATCATCGACGCTGCCCAGCGGCCCGATGGAGGGCCGTTCCGGCGGGCGCGGCCAGATGCCGTCCTCGGCATAGATGCGCTCGGTTTCCTCGAGCGAGGGCAGGCTCTCCTCCGGCAGGGGCGGCAGGGGCGGCAGGTCAAGCTCCGCGTCGATGTCGGGCAGGGTTGCGTCGGCCTGCGCGGCCTCCGAGATGGCCAGCGCTTCGGCCAGCACGTCATCGCGACCGGCTTCGGCGCTATCGGCTTCGGCGACCTCGGGAGCTTCGTTGGCGGCGGCGGCTTCCTCGATCGCGGGGTCTTGCGCCGGCATCTCCAGTTCGACGCCGCCCGTGTCGCGCGAGAAGATCGCGGGCGGCGCGGTGATCGCGGTGGGCGGCACCGGCGCCTCGAACGGGTCGTCGGCGGTGGTGGCGACCGACCTTTCGCTTCCGCCGGTGAACAGCCGCGCCATCGGGCTGTCGGGCAGGAACAGAACCGACCAGACCGCGATCAGCGCCAGCAAGACCAGCAACACGACCGTCAGGATCAGCCCGGTGCGGAAGGAGGGGCCGGATGGCTCCACCGGCTTGCGCATCAACAGGCCACTGGTGAAGGCCGTATCGCCGCCATTCGGGGCGCCGCCACGGGCAGGCGGGGGCTTTTGCGCGGCAGAGGCGCCGCGCCGGCGCGAGAACCCGAACCCGCCGCCGGGGTCGGCCTTGGCAGGCGCGGGCGCGGGGGTCGCTTCGCGGGGCATGGCGGCCTCGGACGGGCGCGCGGTTTCGGAACTGGCCTCGGCGCGCGTGCCGAGGCCCTTGGCGGGCACCGGCGAGGCCTCGGGCGGTTTCGCGCGGGTCTTGCTTGCGTCGCGCACCCGGGCCAGTTGCGCGGCCAGCTTGCCGCCGGGCTTTGCCGGCGGCGGGGGGGCCGATGCCGTCGACGGGGCCGCATCCGGGTGCAGGATCGGCGCGGCGCTGTCGCCCGCATTCGTGCCGAAGCCCAGCCGCGAGCGGCGACTGGAGACCAGATCGCCCGAACCGCCATCGGGTTTCGCGGCCTTGCCCCGGCGCGCCGAGAACCCCAGCGTCGGGGCGGCATCGCCCGGCTCCTCCTCGGGCGCGGCGCCCGGGGTCGGGGTGGCGCTGCCGAAACTGCGCGTCGGGCGCGGCGGCATCGCGGCGGGCTGGTCCACGCTCAGCGGGCGGGCGGGTGCGCGCTCCACCTTGCCGCGCGTGGCGGTCGGGGCCGGCGGGGCGTCCGGCGCTTCCGCAGTATCTGCCTCGTCAGGCGTATCCGGCATGTCCGACAAGTCCGGCGCAACCGGCGCGGACTTGGCCTTCGGCGGTTGCGGGGCGGTCGTTGCGTCCTCGACCGGCGCGCGCTCATCATCTTCATCCGTGGCAAGCGGCGCGATCGGGTGATCGAGGGTCGGATCTTCGATGGGGGTCAGGGTGTCGTCGTCGGCCGCCGCGTCCTCCGGCACCCAGGTGTCGGGTGGGGGGGCTGTTGCCTGCGCATCGGCTTTCGGCGGCTCGGGCGCGTCTTCCGTCGCTCCGGATCTGCTGTCGGGCCGGTCGGGTGCCGGGACCGCATCGGCTCCGGGAGGGGCGTCGACCGCATCGGCCCCGGCAGGGGCGTCGGAGGCTTCCGCCTCGGGAGGGGCGTGGACGGCATCCTCTGCCGCCTTCGCCTCGGGCTCCGGTCCCGTGTCGGCCCCCGTGTCAGTCCCCTTGTCGGGCGCGGCGTCCGATGTCGCCTGATCCGCATCCTCGGGCGCTTCGGGGTCCGGTTGCGCGGTGTCCACGGCCTCCGCAGCTGCCGGGTCCGGCGCGGGCTTGGCCCTGGTCGCGGGATCGACCCAGGTGTCGGCGCCGAAGGCCATCCCGCTTCCGTCGAGGCCCCAGTCGCCCCTCGTCTCGCCGAAGAGCGGCATGGCGGGGAAGCGTTCCGCCGGCGGCATGGCCGCAAAGCCCGCCGCCTCGAACCCGTGCGTGGCAGCGAATTCCGTCGCTTCGCCAAGCGTTTCCTTGGCCACCACCGCAACCTTCACGCGGTCGTCCTCTATCGCGCGCCAATCGAAGCTGAGCTCCGTCACCGGGTAGGGGGTCATGCCCTCCAGCCCCTCGGTGATCCGCTCCTCGACCAGCGCGGGGTTGTCCGCCGGCGCGGTGAAGGAGGTGTAGAGCACCTGATCGTCGGGCAGCACCAGCAGCACCGGCGCTTTCTCGCCACCGCGCGCGGTGGCGGCGGCCTTCAGGCCCGCCATCGCCGCGTCGAGGTCATCCCCGTCGAGCGGCGCCTCGGCGATCAAAGCCCAGTGGCCCGCCGTCTGGCGATGCGCCAGGGCGATGCCTTCCGGCGACAAGAACAGCGCGAATTCGACCGTCACATCCGACCTCAGTCGTCAATCAAGGGAGCGGCGATGCCGGGGCATGCCTTCGTCATGCTCGTCTACAGCACAAAGCGCGCAGGGAAAACACTTGCCCTTGCCCCGGTGCCCGTATCGGCGGAAATCAGTCTATGTCCAAATGCCGAAAGAAAAAAGGGGCGCGACAGCCGCGCCCCTTCACGATCGCGGGGCCGGGTCAGGCCGTCGCCTTCGCCAGTGCCTGATCGAGATCGGCGATCAAATCGGCGGCATCCTCGATCCCGATCGACAGCCGCACGACATTGGGCGCGGCCCCCGCGGCTTCCTGCTGTTCGGGCGTCAGCTGCCGGTGCGTGGTCGAGGCCGAGTGGATGATCAGGCTACGCGTGTCGCCCAGGTTGGCGACATGGCTGAAGATCTCCAGCGAATCGACCAGCTTCACGCAGGCCTCGTAGCCGCCCTTCACCGCAAAGGTGAAGAGCGCGCCCGCGCCCTTGGGGCACACCTGTTTCGCCCGCGCGTGGTAGGGCGAGGAGGGCAGTCCGGCATAGGTCACGAACTCGACGCGCGGGTCGTTCTCCAGCCAGGTGGCGATCTTCACCGCGTTCTCGACGTGACGCTCCATCCTGAGCGACAGCGTCTCGATCCCCATCAGCGTGTAATGCGCCGCCTGCGGGTTCAGCGTCATCCCCAGATCGCGCAGCCCGATGGCGATGCCGTGGAAGGTGAAGGCAAGCGGGCCGAAGGTTTCGTGGAACTTGAGCCCGTGATAGGCGGGCTCGGGTGCGCTGAGCGACGGGAACTTGTCGGAGGCCGACCAGTCGAACTTGCCCGAATCGACCACCGCGCCGCCGGTGACGGTGCCGTTGCCGGTGAGGTACTTCGTCGTCGAATGCACCACCAGCGTCGCCCCGAACTCGAACGGGCGGCAGAGGTAGGGCGTGGCCGAGGTGTTGTCGACGATCAGCGGCAGGCCCGCCGCGTCGGCCACGTCGGCCACCGCGCGCAGGTCGGTGACATAGCCGCCGGGGTTGGCGATGGATTCGCAGAAGATCGCCCGCGTGTCCTCGTCGATGGCGGCGCGCACCGCGTCGAGATCGTCGAAATCGACGAACTTCGCCGACCAGCCGAAGCGCCTGATGGTCTGGCTGAACTGCGTGACCGTGCCGCCATAGAGCCGGGTCGAGACCACGACGTTGCGCCCCGGCCCCATCAGCGGGAACAGCGCCATGATCTGCGCCGCATGGCCCGAGGAACAGCAGACGGCGCCCGCCCCGCCCTCCAGCGTCGCGATGCGTTCCTGCAGCACGGCGACGGTGGGGTTGGTCAGGCGGGAATAGATGAAGCCCACTTCCTGCAGGTTGAAGAGCGCGGCGGCGTGCTCGGCGTCGCGAAAGACATAGGCCGTGGTCTGGTAGATCGGCGTCTGCCGCGCGCCGGTGGCCGGATCGGGCCGCGCGCCGGCGTGGATCTGCAACGTGTCGAAGCCGTAGGTCATGGGTCTCTCCCCCTCCGTGAAACACAGGTCTGGCGGCAAGGAGTAGGCGAAGCCCGCGCTTCGGGCAATCGGCGCGACGCCGGAAAGGCCGTCCGTTCGCGCGTCCCGCGCGTGCGCGTGCCGGCGTCGGCGCGGCGCCCGGCCCAAAGGTCCGCGTGTTCGGCCCTTCTTCGTTTCGGAAATATCCTCGGGGGGTCGAGGGTGGCAGACAGCCCCCCTCGCGCCGGTCCAAGGCCGCGCGGCGCGGCCCCATGGCACTGGACGGCCCGCGCCAGTTCGGGCACAACCCGCTCAACAGACCGGACCACAGACCCGAAGGCTCCAGCCCATGTTCAGCTTCTTCAATCGCCTGTTCACCTGGTGGAACGGCCAGACGGTCGGCACGCAGATCTGGACCTCGCGCTACGGCGTGAAGGTGGGCGAGGACGACCAGGGCAACATCTTCTACCGCTCGCAGGACGGCACCCGGCGCTGGGTGATCTACAACGGCCTGGCCGAGGCAAGCCGCATCGGCGCCGACTGGCACGGCTGGCTGCACCACACCTGGGACGAGACGCCGACGGATCGCCCGTTGCCGCATCAGGCGTGGGAAAAGCCGCATATCCCGAACCTGACCGGGACGCCGCAGGCCTATGTTCCGGCGGGCTCGATCCGCCGGGCGGAACCGGTGGAACGCCGCGACTACGAGGCCTGGACGCCGGAGTGACGGCAGGTTTTGGCCGGCCTCCCGCGCAAGACCCCTTGGATCGCTGGCGCGCGCTTGCGATAAGCGGTCGGTGACAGGGGGCACAGCCATGGCCGCGCAAGACAACACGATCACCGAGGTTCTCGTCGGCGCTGCCGTGATGGCGGTGGCGGTGGGGTTCTTCCTCTATGCCGCGGGCAGCACAGGCGCCGGCCCCGCGGGCGGGTCTTACGAGATGTCGGCCTCGTTCCGCAGCGCCGACGGCATCGCGGTCGGCAGCGAGGTGCGCCTTGCCGGCGTCCGCGTCGGCAGCGTGACCGGGATGGCCCTGAACCCCGAGACGTTCCGCGCCGAAACCAGCTTCAGCATCCGCGACGATATCGAGCTGCCCGACGACAGCGCCATCGCCATCTCCTCCGAGGGGCTTCTGGGCGGCAATTTCGTCGAGATCATTCCGGGCGGGTCGCCCTTCACCTATGCGCCCGGCGACCGGATCATGGACACGCAGGGGTCGGTCAGCCTGATCACCTTGCTGATGCGCTTCGTCGCCGGCGACGGGGAGGAATGATGGCCCTGCGCGCACTGGTCCATGCCGCCGTTCTGGCCTGTGTCGCGGCCGCCGCGCCGGCGCAGCAGTTCGACAACTTCAGCGAAGGCCCGCTGGAAGGGTTCGAGTTCGACAGCGAAGGAGCCGAGGACGAGACGATCCCGTCGCTGGGCGAGGACGGGGCGCTGCCCGAGATCGGGCCCGAGGTGCAGTTGCAGATCACCGAAGGGCAGTCGGGCGTCGGGATGCGCAGCTTTCCCGGCACCGGGTCGGCCGTCACCTCGGTGATCCAGCCCTTCACCGCCCAGGCGAGCCGCGTCACCCTGCGCGCGCTCGACAAGATGCTGGGGCGGCCCACCGACGTGGATCTGGAGGTCGGGGAAACGGTGCTGTTCGGCCGTCTGGCCATCCGCGCCGTCGAATGCCGCTACCCGCTGGAGGATTCGGCATCGGACGCCTACGCGCATCTCGAGATCCTCGATCAGGAGGGCAACACGCTGTTCGACGGCTGGATGATCGCCTCGAGCCCCGCTCTCAGCGCGATGGAGCACCCGCGCTACGACGTCTGGGTGCTCCGCTGCTCGGAAGAGTGATCACGCCGACCTGTCCAGCGCAAAGAAATCCGCCGGGCTGGTGACGGCAAGCTGCAAATGCCGGCGGTAGTCGGCGCGCGGGATCTCCACCGCGCCGAGGCTTTCGAGGTGGGGCGTGGTGAACTGCGTGTCGAAAAGCTGGAAGCCGCCGGCCCTCAGCCTGTGGATCAGATGCACCAGCGCCAGTTTCGAGCCGTCGGTGCGGGACGAGAACATCGATTCGCCGAAGAACGCCGCGCCAAGCGTCACGCCGAAGACGCCGCCGGCCAGCGCGCCGTCGATCCAGACTTCGACCGAATGCGCCTGTCCGATCGCGTGCAGGGCAAGGTAGGTGCCGAAGATTTCGGTGTTGATCCAGGTCTCGTCCCGCGCGGCGCAGGCGGCGACGACCCCGCCGAAATCGCGGTTCACCGCGATCTCGAACCCGCCCTGGCGCAGGCGCCGGCGCAGGCTGCGCGAGACGTGGAACCGGTCGAGCGGGAACACCCCCCGGCGCTGCGGATCGACCCAGAAGATGCCGTCATGCTCGGCGCCATCCGACATCGGAAAGATGCCGGCGGCGTAGGCCCTCATCATCAGCTCCGGGGACAGCCCGGGCCGGGCCGGGGTGAACATGTCATGCGCCATGAAGGGCGACATAGAGCGCGCTCCGGGAAAGTCCTGCGGGAACCGGAACAATCTTGCGGGCGGAAACCCGTCGCCCAGATCGACGAGGGTTCCGCCCTCGGGCAGGGGCGGGATCTGGTCCCGCGCCAGGGCAAGCGACGGCCCGGTGCCCCCGCCCGGCTCAGCCGAGATTTTCGGCAAGCCAGCCCTCCAGCCAGTGGATGGTGTAGTCGCCCGATTGCACCGCGGGCGCATCGAGCAGCGCGTGAAACAGCGGCACCGTGGTGTCGACGCCGTCCACGATCAGCTCCCCCAGCGCGCGGTGCAGGCGCGCCAGCGCCTCGGGCCGGTCGCGGCCATGGACGATCAGCTTGCCGATCAGGCTGTCGTAGTAGGGGGGGATGCGGTAGCCGTCGTAGATGGCGCTGTCCATCCTCACGCCCAGACCGCCCGGCGCGTGGTACTGGGTGATCTTGCCGGGGCTGGGCGAGAAGTTCGGCAGTTTCTCGGCGTTGATCCGCACCTCGATGGCATGGCCGTTCACCTCCAGGTCGCCCTGATTGAACGACATCGGCAGGCCGGCGGCGACGCGGATCTGTTCGCGCACGATGTCGACGCCGAAGATGGCTTCCGTCACCGGGTGTTCGACCTGCAGCCTCGTGTTCATCTCGATGAAGAAGAACTCGCCGTCCTCGAACAGGAATTCGATCGTGCCCGCGCCCTCGTAGCCCAGATCGGCCACCGCCTTGGCGCAGGTGGCCCCGATCCGGTCGCGGGTGGCAGGGTCGATGCTGGGACCGGGCGCTTCCTCGAAGACCTTCTGGTGACGGCGCTGCAGCGAACAGTCACGCTCGCCCAGATGCACGGCATTGCCGCGGCCGTCGCCGAAGACCTGCACCTCGATGTGGCGCGGGCGGCCGAGGTATTTCTCGATATAGACCTCGTCGTTGCCGAACGCGGCCTTGGCCTCGGTCCGCGCGGTGCGAAAGGCGGTTTCCAGCTCCGCCTCGGATCGCGCCAGCTTCATGCCGCGCCCGCCGCCGCCGGCGGTGGCCTTGACGATCACCGGGTAGCCCGCCTCGCGCGCCACCGCATAGGCGGTGTCGAGGTGGTGAACCCCGCCCTCGGAGCCCGGAACGCAGGGCACGCCCAGCTTCTTCATCGTGTCCTTGGCGCTGATCTTGTCGCCCATCAGGCGGATATGCGCAGCCGAGGGGCCGATGAACTTGATCCCGTGATCCTCGACCGCCTGCACGAAATTGGCGTTCTCCGACAGGAACCCGTAGCCGGGGTGGATCGCCTCGGCGCCGGTGATCTCGCAGGCGGAAATGATCGCGGGCATCGACAGGTAGGATTGCATGCTGGGCGGCGGGCCGATGCAGATCGCCTCGTCGGCCATGCGCACATGCATCGCGTCGCTGTCGGCGGTGGAATGCACGGCCACCGTCGCCACCCCCATCTCGCGCGCGGCCCGGATGACCCGCAGGGCGATCTCGCCGCGGTTGGCGATGAGGATCTTGTTGAACATGCCCGCGCCCCGCCTACTCGATGATCATCAGGGGCGCGCCGTATTCGACCGGCGCGCCATCCTCGACGAGGATGCGCTTCACGGTGCCGGCGCGCGGCGCGGGGATCTGGTTCATCGTCTTCATCGCCTCGACGATCAGGAGCGTCTGGCCCTCGGCCACCTGGTCGCCCACCGCGACGAAGGGTTTGGTGCCGGGTTCCGACTGCAGGTAGACCGTGCCGACCATGGGCGAGGTGACGGCGCCGGGCGCGTCGACCGGGTCGCCCGAGGGGGCGGCGGCGGGCGCCGCCGACGGCGCATGGTGCATGGGGGCGGGCGGGGCGTACTGCATCTGCGGCTGCATCATCACGCCGCCGCGTGCGACGCGCACGTTCAACCAGTCGTGGTCGCCGTACTCGCGCTTGACCTGGATCTCGGTCAGGTCGTTCTTGTCCAGAAGCTCGGCGAGGGCCTTGATGAAGGCCACGTCGCTGGCGCGGGTTGCATCCGTTTCGTCGGTCATGTGTGTCCTCGTACTCCGGGGCCGAGGGGATTGGCCCGCAGCCGCCACCGGCCCTGTCAGCCGGGCCGTCTGGATGACCGCTATAGCGCAGCGCTTGCCCGGGGAAAACCCGCCCCGTGGTGCCGATCGGGCGGCGTGCCGGCCAAAGCGCGCCCCGCCTTGCCCGAATTTTCGGCAAATGCGGTCCGGGGCTGCGAAATCGGCGTCCGCGGCGCCCGCGCAGAAATTTACCGTTTGATAAAAAACAGGACCCGTGCCAGCGTCGGGCCTCGACAGCCATTCGATCTCAGGGAGACGCCCCGATGACGAACAGCCCGTTCACGCCCGGCATCGCGCCGGGCCGGCTGGATGCCGCGACGCTGGCGCAGAACTTCGCCGATCTGCATGGCCCGCTTGACGATCACGAGGCGCTGGTGGCCGCGGATCGCTGCTATTTCTGCCATGACGCGCCCTGCATCACCGCCTGCCCGACCTCGATCGACATCCCGCTGTTCATCCGCCAGATCGCCACCGGCACCCCCGAGGCGGCGGCGCGCACGATCTTCGACCAGAACATCCTGGGCGGCATGTGCGCCCGCGTCTGCCCGACCGAGACGCTCTGCGAGGAAGCCTGCGTGCGCGAACTGGCCGAAGGCAAGCCGGTGGAGATCGGGCGCCTGCAGCGCTATGCCACAGACCGGCTGATGGCGGCGGGGGTGCATCCCTATGCCCGCGCCGCGCCCACGGGCAAGCGCGTGGCGGTGGTGGGGGCGGGGCCCGCGGGGCTTGCCTGCGCGCACCGGCTGGCGATGCAGGGCCATGACGTGGCGCTCTTCGACGCGCGGCCCAAGGCGGGCGGGCTGAACGAATACGGGATCGCCTACTACAAGTCCGTCGGCGGTTTTGCCGAGGCCGAGGTCGACTGGCTGCTGCAGATCGGCGGCATCACGATGGAGACCGGCAAGGCGCTGGGCCGCGATCTGACGCTCGACGCGCTGCGCGCCGAGTATGACGCCGTGTTCCTCGGCATGGGGCTTGCGGGCGTCAACGCGCTCAGGGCCGAGGGCGAGGATCGCGCCGGCGTGCTGGACGCGGTGGGGTTCATTTCCGACCTGCGGCAGGCCACCGATCTGACGGCCCTGCCGGTCGGCCGCAACGTGGTGGTGATCGGCGGCGGCATGACCGCCATCGACGCCGCCGTACAGTCGAAGCTGCTCGGCGCCGAAACCGTCACGCTCCTCTATCGCCGCGGCCGCGAGGCGATGCCGGCCAGCCGCTACGAACAGGACCTTGCGGCCTCCAGGGGGGTGCGCTTCGTCTTCAACGCGATGCCGGTGGCGGTGCTGGGCAACGGGGCGGTGACCGGCGTGCGGGTGGAATACACGCGCACGGACGGCAACACGCTGCTCGGCACAGGCGAGACCTTCGACATTCCCGCCGACCAGGTGCTGAAGGCCATCGGCCAGACGCTCACGGGCGCGCCGGACGGGCTGGAGGTTGCGGCCGGCAAGATCGCCGTGACCGGGGCCGGGCGCACCTCGCTGCCGGGCGTCTGGGCAGGGGGCGATTGCGCCACCGGCGGCGACGACCTGACGGTGACCGCCGTGGCCGAGGGGCGCGACGCCGCCATGGACATCCACGCTGTCCTCACCCAAGATGTCCCATGAGCAAAAAACCCAAAAAACCCGCCCCCGGCCCGACCGAGGCCCAGCTGGAAACCCGCAACGCCGCCGCGCTGGCCCGCGTCGCCGAGATGACCGATGCCGACGGATTGCGCAACCTGATGGCCAATGCCACCCGCCTCGGCGTCGAACCCGTGCGCGAGGCGGCCTTTCGCCGGCTCGCCGCCGTGCAGTCCGAAGGTGACGAAGGCACGGTGCAGAACGCCGTGTGGCAGATGGTCCACGCCATCGAACAGATAAAGCGCGAGGCGGCGGGCAAGACCATCCGCCTGAGCTACCTGCGCCGCGACATCCAGAAGGTCGGCGAGGCCGCCGCGATCGGCAAGATCGTCGCCAAGCCCGGCCCGTCGGAGCGCTTCGAAGAGCTGATGGCGCGGTCGCTGCCCGGCTACACCGCCGAGGCGATCGTGCTGAGCCACCCCGAGGATTTCGACGAAGACACCCGCGCCGCCGCGACCGCCCGCCTGACGGAGGCAGGGGTCGACCCGGCGACGCTGACGACCTGATCTGATGACCTGAGGAGGCGCGCGCCATGGCCGATCTTTCCACCGAGTTCGTGGGCATCAAGTCGCCCAACCCCTTCTGGCTCGCCTCGGCGCCGCCGACCGACAAGGAATACAACGTCGTGCGCGCCTTCAAGGCAGGCTGGGGCGGCGTGGTGTGGAAGACGCTGGGCGAGGCCGGGCCGCCGATCGTGAACGTGAACGGCCCGCGCTACGGCGCGATCTGGGGCGCGGACCGGCGGCTTCTGGGGCTCAACAACATCGAGCTGATCACCGACCGCCCGCTGGAGGTGAACCTGCGCGAGATCAAGCAGGTGAAGCGCGACTGGCCCGACCGCGCGATGATCGTCTCGATCATGGTGCCTTGCGAGGAGGCGGCCTGGAAAGCGATCCTGCCGCTGGTGGAAGACACCGGCGCCGACGGGATCGAGCTGAATTTCGGCTGCCCGCACGGCATGTCGGAACGCGGCATGGGCTCGGCCGTGGGCCAGGTGCCCGAATACATCGAGATGGTGGCGCGCTGGTGCAAGCAGAACACCCGCATGCCGGTGATCGTGAAGCTGACGCCCAACATCACCGACATCCGCTATCCCGCACGGGCGGCGAAGCAGGGCGGGGCGGATGCCGTGAGCCTGATCAACACCATTTCCTCGATCACCGGCGTGAACCTCGACACGTTCAGCCCCGAGCCGTCGATCGACGGCAAGGGGTCGCACGGCGGCTATTGCGGCCCGGCGGTGAAGCCCATCGCGCTGAACATGGTCGCCGAGATCGCCCGCGACGCGGAAACCCGTGGCCTGCCGATCTCCGGCATCGGCGGAGTCACCACCTGGCGTGACGCGGCGGAGTTCCTGGCGCTGGGGGCGGGCAACGTGCAGGTCTGCACGGCGGCGATGACCTACGGCTTCAAGATCGTGCAGGAGATGCAATCGGGATTGTCGCAGTATCTCGACAGCCACGGAATGAGCCTGTCCGACCTGATCGGTCGCGCGGTCCCGAACGTGACCGACTGGCAGTACCTGAACCTCAACTACGTCACCAAGGCCCGCATCGACCAGGACGCCTGCATCAAGTGCGGCCGCTGCTACGCCGCCTGCGAGGACACCTCGCACCAGGCGATTTCCATGTCGGAGACCCGCGTCTTCGAGGTGATGGACGACGAATGCGTGGCCTGCAACCTCTGCGTCAACGTCTGCCCGGTCGAGGATTGCATCACCATGGAGCGGATGCCGGCGGGCAGCGTCGATCCGCGCACGGGGCGGCCGGTGTCGGACGATTACGCCAACTGGACGACGCATCCGAACAATCCCGCCGCGCGCGAGGCGGCGGAGTAGAAAGTTCGCCGCGCTTCGCGCGTCGACCCGCCGGGGGGCTCTGCCCCCCGGACCCCCCGGCATATTTGTGGAAAGATGAAGAGGGTCAGGGGGCGAGGAGGCGCGTGAAGAGCGTGTCGAGGAAGCGCTCGGCCTCGGGGATCGGGTCGCGGTCGGGACCGAGAACGGCGCGGACCTGCACGTCGAAATCGGCGTAATGCTGGGTCAGCGCCCAGATCGAGAAGATCAGGTGGTGCGGGTCGACATCGGCGATGCGCCCGGCCCGGGCCCAGCCGCGGATGACCGCCGCCTTGTCGTCGACCAGCGTTTTCAAATCGGTCGCAAGCGCCTCTTGCATGCGGGGGGCGCCCTGCACGATCTCGTTGGCGAAGAGCCTTGATTCGCGGGGAAAATCCCGGCTCATCTCCAGCTTGCGGCGGACGTAGGCGCGCAGTTCCGCTACCGGGTCGCCGGCGGCGTCGAGCGCGCGCAGCGGATCGAGCCAGGTCTCCATCATCTGGCTCAGGAGCGTGACGTGGATCGCCTCCTTCGAGGGGAAATAGTAGAGCAGGTTGGGTTTCGACAGCCCCGCCTCGGCCGCGATCATGTCGAGCGTCGCGCCGCGGAAGCCGTGCAGCGCGAACACCTCGAGCGCGGCCTCGAGGATGGTTTCGCGGTTCCTTGTCTGAATCCGCGTGCGCGGTCTCGGCGTGCCCATGGCAGGTATCAGACCTGCGCGCGCGCGGGCGCGCAAGCCCGTTTCGCGCACCGCCCACGGGCCGGGCAGCGCCGCCTCGATCTGCATCATTGGCCTTGTCTTTGCGCGCAGGCTCGCGGACACTCCCGCGCGTGGTTTCGACGGGCCGTTGACTGGCATGGCGCCTCTGCTAGCGTGGCCTTGACCGTTTGGTCAAAAACAACACCAGCGGTTCGGCGGCGCGCGACCGGACCGGCAAGACAGGGAATGCCGCGATGGCCCTCGACCGTTCCAACCCGGTGCCGAACGATCTGTCCGCCTTCTGGATGCCCTTCACCGCGAACCGGCAGTTCAAGCAGGCGCCGCGGATGATGGTTTCGGCCGACCGCATGCATTACAAGACCGCCGACGGGCGCGAGGTGCTGGACGGCACAGCGGGGCTCTGGTGCTGCAACGCGGGCCACAACCGGCCGAAGATCGTCGAGGCGATCCGGGCGCAGGCGGGCGAGCTGGATTATGCGCCGGCGTTCCAGATGGGCCACCCCAAGGCGTTCGAGCTCGCCACGCGCCTGCGCGACATGGCGCCCGAGCCGTTCGAGCATGTGTTCTTCACCAACTCCGGGTCCGAGGCCGTCGACACCGCGCTGAAGATCGCGCTCGCCTACCAGCGCGCCATCGGGCAGGGCACGCGGACGCGGCTGATCGGGCGCGAACGCGGCTATCACGGGGTGGGCTTCGGTGGCATTTCCGTGGGCGGGATCGTCAACAACCGCAAGTTCTTCGGCACGCTGCTGAACGGTGTCGATCACCTGCCGCACACGCATCTGCCGGCGCAGAACGCGTTTTCGCGCGGCCAGCCCGAGCATGGCGCGCATCTGGCCGACGAGCTGGAGCGGATCGTGGCGCTGCACGGGCCGGAAACCATCGCCGCGGTGATCGTGGAGCCGATGGCGGGCTCGACCGGGGTGCTGATGCCGCCCAAGGGCTACCTGGAAAAGCTGCGGTCGATCTGCACCAGACACGGCATCCTGTTGATCTTCGACGAGGTGATCACCGGCTTCGGGCGGCTGGGCAGCCCTTTTGCCGCCGACCATTTCGGCGTGATGCCCGACATGATCACCTGCGCCAAGGGCCTGACCAACGGGGTGATCCCGATGGGGGCCGTGCTGGCCACGAAGGAGATCCACGAGGCCTTCATGCAAGGCCCCGAGCACATGATCGAGCTGTTCCACGGCTACACCTATTCGGGCAACCCCATCGCCTCGGCCGCCGGTCTCGCCACGCTGGAGACCTACCGCGAGGAGGGGCTGTTCGAGCGCGCGGCCGAGCTTGCGCCCTATTGGGAGGATGCGGTGCATTCCCTGCGCGATTGCCCGCATGTGATCGACATCCGCAACATGGGCCTGATTGCCGGCATCGAGCTGGAGCCGATCGCGGGCGAGCCGACGAAGCGCGCCTTCACCGCCTTCCTCGACGCCTATGACAAGGGCCTGCTGATCCGCACCACCGGCGACATCATCGCGCTCAGCCCGCCGCTGATCATCGAGAAGGCGCATATCGACACAATCGTCGGAACCTTGCGCGACATTCTTGGGCGGCTGCATTAAGGTCATCCGGCAAGCAACGGAGCAAGAAGGGAAAGACATGCCAGCGCCCGGCGAGAACATGACCATCAACGGCGAGCGGCTGTGGGATGCGCTGATGGAGATGGCGCAGATCGGGCCGGGGATCGCGGGGGGCAACAACCGCCAGACGCTGACCGACGCCGATGCCGAGGGGCGGGCGCTGTTCCAGTCCTGGTGTGAGGCGGCGGGCATGAGCATGGGCGTGGACGAGATGGGCACGATGTTCGCCACCCGCCCCGGCACCGACGAGGGCGCGCTGCCGGTCTATGTCGGCTCGCATCTCGACACGCAGCCGACCGGCGGCAAGTATGACGGCGTGCTGGGCGTGCTGGCGGGGCTGGAGATCGTGCGCACATTGAACGACCTCGACATCAAGACGCGGCACCCGATCGTCGTGACCAACTGGACCAACGAGGAGGGCACGCGGTTCGCCCCCGCGATGCTGGCCTCGGGCGTGTTCGCGGGCGTGCTCGATCAGGATTGGGCCTATCAGCGCACCGATGCCAAGGGCCTGAAATTCGGCGAGGAATTGCAGCGGATCGGCTGGAAGGGCTCCGAGCCGGTCGGCGCGCGCAAGATGCACGCCTTCTTCGAGCTGCACATCGAGCAGGGCCCGATCCTCGAGGCCGAGGGAAAGGATGTGGGCGTGGTGACCCATGGGCAGGGGTTGCGCTGGATCGAATGCACCGTGACCGGCAAGGGCCAGCACACCGGATCGACACCGATGTACATGCGCCGCAACGCCGGCCGGGCGCTGGCAAAGGTCACGGAGCTGGTGCACGAGATCGCGATGCGCCGGCAGCCCGACGCCGCAGGCGCCATCGGGCATATCGACGTCTATCCCAACAGCCGCAACATCATCCCCGAGAAAATCGTCTTCACCGTCGATTTCCGCAGTCATATCCTTGAAACTCTTGAGGATATGGTGGCCGAACTGCAGGCCCGCGCACCCGGTCTCTGCGCTGAGGTCGGCGTCAAGTTCAGCGCCGAGATCGTGGGGTTCTTCGACCCGCCGGCCTTCGACGAGACGCTGGTGGGCCGGGTGCGTGACGCGGCCGAGCGTCTGGGCTACACTCACATGGACATCGTGTCCGGCGCAGGGCATGACGCGTGCTGGATCAACCGGATCTATCCCACCACGATGGTCATGTGCCCGTGCGAGGATGGGTTGAGCCACAACGAAGCCGAGGAGATCAGCCCGGCCTGGGCGACTGCCGGTGCCAATGTCTTGTTCCACGCCGTCGTGGAAACCGCGGAGATTGTCGAATGAAGGCTATACTTTATGCGGGTCTTGCCGCGACCCTGTTCATGGCGGGGTGCGTGTCGACCACCCCCGATGGGGAGACCGAGGAATTGAGCGAGGAGGTGCGCGCGCTCGCCGCCCCCGGACAGGACCTGTCGTCGGTCAGGATCGAAAGCGATGGCTGCTACTGGTATCGCTACGAGGGGCGGGTGGAAACGACCTTCCTGCCGCTGATGACGCGCGACAACCGGATGATCTGCGTGCGCGCGCCGGTCACCTGAGCACCACGCCAAACCGGGGAGAAATGGGATGAGCACGGTAATCAAGGGCGGTACCGTCGTGACGGCGGACCTGAGCTATGTCGCCGATGTCCGCATCGAGGGCGGCACGATCACCGAGATCGGCCCGGACCTGCAGGGCGACACCGTGCTGGACGCCACCGGATGCCTGGTCATGCCCGGCGGCATCGACCCGCACACGCATCTGGAAATGCCCTTCATGGGCACCTATTCCACCGACGACTTCGAGTCCGGCACCCGTGCGGCCCTTGCGGGCGGCACCACGATGGTGGTTGATTTCGCGCTGCCCGCGCCCGGCCAGGGCCTGCTCGACGCGCTCAAGATGTGGGACAACAAGGCCGGTCGCGCCAATTGCGACTATTCCTACCACATGGCGGTGACCTGGTGGGGCGAGCAGGTGTTCGACGAGATGAAACCCGTGATCGAGGATCGCGGGATCAACACGTTCAAGCACTTCATGGCCTACAAGGGCGCGCTGATGGTCAACGACGACGAGATGTACGCCTCGTTTAACCGGCTGGCCGAGCTTGGCGGCATCGCGCTCGTTCATGCCGAAAACGGCGACGTGGTGGCGGAACTGACCGCCAAGCTGCTGGCCGAGGGCAACACCGGCCCCGAGGCGCACGCCTATTCCCGCCCCGCGCAGGTCGAGGGCGAGGCGACGAACCGCGCCATCATGATCGCCGACATGGCGGGCGTGCCTTTGTATGTGGTCCATGTGTCGTCCGAGGACGCGCATGAGGCGATCCGGCGCGCGCGCCAGCAGGGCAAGCGGGTCTGGGGCGAGCCGCTGATCCAGCACCTGACGCTGGACGAGAGCGAGTATTTCCACGCCGACTGGGACCATGCCGCGCGCCGGGTGATGTCGCCGCCCTTCCGCAACAAGAAGCATCAGGACAGTCTCTGGGCCGGGCTGATGTCGGGCTCCTTGTCGGTGGTGGCGACGGATCACTGCGCGTTTTCGACCGAACAGAAACGCTTCGGCATCGGCGATTTCTCCAAGATCCCCAACGGCACCGGCGGGCTGGAGGACCGGATGCCGATGCTCTGGACCCATGGCGTGGCCACCGGGCGGCTGACGCCGAACGAGTTCGTCGCCGTCACCTCGACCAACATCGCCAAGATCCTGAACTGCTACCCCAGAAAGGGCGCGATCCTGGTCGGCGCGGATGCCGATATCGTGGTCTGGGACCCGGAGAAGGAAAAGACGATCACCGCCGGCACGCAGCAATCGGCCATCGACTACAACGTGTTCGAAGGGCACGCCGTGAAGGGCCTGCCGCGCTACACCCTGACGCGCGGGCATGTGGCGGTGCAGGACGGCGAGATGCGCACGCAGGAGGGGCATGGGCAATTCGTGAAACGCGCCGGCAACGGCACGGTAAACCGCGCGCGCTCGACCTGGAAGGAACTGACCGCGCCGCGCCCGGTCAGCCGCTCGGGCATTCCGGCGACCGGGGTTTAGGTCGAAAATGGAACTGGAGGCTCACTATTTCGAATCAAGGAAATCACTCCGAGAGCCGATACCAGAGCTATTGGAATGTGCGTGGATACTGGATCGCGCCGTAGGATGTCATCTGCAGGGAGATACATTGAGAGCCGGGACCCTGTTTGCGGCAGCCAATATGCCAATTGTCAGGGACTATGCCGAATCCCTTTGGGGGGCGGCCAGTGATTGGCCAGAACAAGTTCATTACAAGCGACTGCGCGAGGTGCCGGATCTGCCCCGCCTTACAGTCGCCAAAGACAGGATGCCAAGTTCGGAACAACGTAGATTGATCCTCGAAAGGGATGGTTTTTCATGTCGTTTTTGTGAGATTCCTGTCATCCCTGCCGAAGTGCGAAAAGCCGTCGCGAGAGACTATCCAGAGTATGTGCAGTGGGGACGAACCAACTTTTCTCAGCACGCGGGCTTCCAGGCGCTATGGCTTCAGTTCGATCATGTGGTACCTGCTAGCTTCGGCGGATCGAGTGATGTGGACAACATCGTTGTGACTTGTGCTGGATGTAACTATTGCAAATGGCACCATCATATTGCTGAACTGGGATTGGAAGACCCGCGCGATAGGGCACCCATCCAGACGTCTTGGGACGGTTTGACGCGTTACTTAACTCACAGGGGCGCGCGTCCGTGAATCGTTCAAATGTAATCGAGGCAGAAAACCTCGACCTCACCTTCCAGACCGCCGATGGCCCCATCGCTGCGTTGCGCGACGTCAGCCTGACCATCGGCAAGGGTGAGTTCGTCAGCTTCATCGGCCCCTCGGGCTGCGGCAAGACCACCTTCCTGCGCGTCATCGCGGCGCTGGAGCATCCGACGGGCGGCACGATCACCGTCAACGGGATGACGCCCGACGAAGCGCGGCGCAATCGGGCCTATGGCTATGTGTTCCAGGCGGCGGGTCTTTACCCGTGGCGCACCATCGAGAAGAACATCGCCCTGCCGCTGGAGATCATGGGCTTCGACCGGGCCGAGCAGGACCGGCGCGTGAAGAACGTGCTGCACCTCGTTGATCTGGAAGGCTTCGCCAAGAAATTCCCCTGGCAGCTTTCGGGCGGAATGCAGCAACGCGCCTCGATCGCCCGCGCGCTGGCCTTCGACGCCGACATCCTCCTGATGGACGAACCCTTCGGCGCGCTGGACGAGATCGTGCGCGACCACCTGAACGAGCAGCTGCTCAAGCTCTGGGCGCGGACGGAAAAGACCATCGGCTTCGTCACCCATTCGATCCCCGAGGCGGTGTATCTTTCCACCAAGATCGTGGTGATGAGCCCGCGACCGGGGCGGATCACCGACGTGATCGAGAGCGACCTGCCGCGCGAGCGGCCGCTCGACATCCGCGAGACGCCCGAGTTCCTGGCCATCGCCCATCGCGTCCGCGAAGGGCTGCGCGCGGGGCATGCCTATGACGAGTGAGGGGCGCGCATGGCACCTGGTCTGACGCTGTGGCTGGCAGGTGCGATGGCGGCGTTCCTGACCGCGAGCGTCTCGCTCCGCTCCTATGTCGACAGCGGCAAGCCGGGCGTGCTGATCGTGGCGCTGATCCTCTACACGCTGGGCAACCTGATGATGGTGCGGCTGATGCGCGAAAGCGGCATGGCGGTGGCGATCTCGCTTTCCGCCGTGCTGCAGCTGGTGCTGGCCAGCGCCGTCGGCCTGACCCTCTTTGGCGAACGCCCGACCGCGCAACAGGCGGCGGGGCTGGTTCTGGGCGTCATCGCGGTGGCGCTGATCGTCTGGCCGCAGCGGGGGCAGGGATGACGGCGGTCGTGGACCTCACCCCCTCCCGTGGCACCCGCGCCTTCGGGGCCGTGACCGGGGCCGTGGTGCCGGTGCTGACCGTCGTGCTGGCCATCGTCGCGATCTGGTACGCGGGCTCCGTGGTGATGAACCGCGCCTGGACGCTGGACCAGATCCAGCGCCAGGGGCTCGAGATGACAACGCTGGAGATCGTCACCGCCGCGATGACGCAGGAGCGCCCGGTGCTGCCCGCGCCCCATCAGGTCTTCGCCGAGATCTGGAACACCACCGTGGGCGAGCCGGTGATGCGCGAGCGGCGCGGCGAGCTGCAGGGCAACCCGCGCAACCTGCTGTTTCACGCCTATCACACTCTCTGGCCGACGATCCTCGGCTTCGTGGCCGGCACCTTCCTCGGCATCTTGCTGGCCGTCGGCATCGTGCATTCGCGCGCAATGGACATGAGTGTGATGCCCTGGGCCATCGCGTCGCAGACCATCCCGATCCTCGCCATCGCGCCGATCATCGTCGTGGTGGTGTCGAACCTGCCGGCGCTGAACAACGCGGTGGACGCAGGCCTCATCAGCGAGGACACCAAGCTCCTGGTGCCCAAGGCGCTGATTTCCAGCTACCTGAGCTTCTTTCCGGTGGTCGTCGGCATGGTCGCGGGGCTGCGCAGCCCGCAGGCGATGGACCTCGACCAGATGCGCACCTGGTCGGCCAGCCGGGCGCAGACCTTCTGGAAGCTGCGGCTGCCGGCCTCGGTGCCGTTCCTGTTCACCTCGCTGAAGGTCTCCATCGCCGCGGCGCTGGTCGGCACCATCGTGGCGGAACTGCCCACAGGCGCGCGGTTCGGGCTGGGCGCAAGGTTGCTGACCGGCAGCTACTACGGCCAGACGATCCAGATCTGGTCGGCGCTGTTCATGGCGGCGATCTGCGCGGCGGCGCTGGTGATCGTCTTGGGCGCGCTCGAAAAACTGGTTCTCAAGCGGATGGGGGCGCGACCATGAGGGCCGCCGCGATCCCGCCCTGGGGCCTGCCGGCACTGGGGGCGGCGCTGATCGCGCTGGCCGCGATCGGCGACACGCGGCTGGCGTTGATCCTGGCGGTCTGGTTCGGCGCCTGGGCTCTGAACGCGGTGCTGGCCAATCGTGGCGGCGCGTCGGGCGGCCTGCGCCTCATGGTGCCCCTGATCTTCGGCGTGACGCTTCTGACCCTGTGGGAGCTGTCGGTCAGGCTCTACGGCATCAGCTTCGTCATCCTGCCCGCGCCCTCGGCGATCTGGGCGCGGATGCTGACCTCGACCACCATCCTCTGGGCCGATTTCCAGCAGACGATCCTGAAGGGCGCGCTGGCGGGCTATGTCATGGGCTGCGGCGCGGCGTTTCTGGCGGCGCTGGCCGTCGACCGCTCGGGCTTCCTGCAACGCGGCCTGCTGCCGGTCGGCAACTTCATCGCGGCGCTGCCCATCGTCGGCACCGCGCCGATCTTCGTGATGTGGTTCGGCTTCGGCTGGCAGTCGAAATCGGCGGTCGTGGTGGCGATGGTGTTCTTTCCCATGCTGGTCAATTGCGTGCAGGGGCTGAAGGCGTCGGACGCCATGCAGCGCGACCTGATGCGCACCTACGCGGCAAGCTACTGGCAGACGCTGGCGAAACTGCGCCTGCCCACCGCGATGCCCTTCATCTTCAACGGGTTGAAGATCTGCACGACGCTTGCGCTGATCGGGGCGATTGTCGCGGAATTTTTCGGCTCCCCCACGGTGGGCATGGGCTTTCGGATAAAAATCGAGATGGGGCGGCTCGCCATGGATATGGTCTGGGCCGAGATCGCCGTCGCAGCGCTGGCCGGATCGGGCTTCTACGGTCTGGTGGCGCTGGTCGAACGACGGCTGACCTTCTGGCACCCATCCCAGAGGCGGGGCTGAGCATATGAGACGAAAAACAAACCAACCTGGAGGGTTACCAATGAAAAAGACACTGATCCCGGCGCTGGCGCTGGGTCTGGCCGCCACAGCAGTTCAGGCGCAGGACGAGGTGCGGCTGCAATTGCAGTGGGTCACGCAATCGCAGTTCGCCGGCTACTACGTCGCGCTCGAGAACGGCTATTTCGAGGAAGAGAACCTCGACGTCACCATCCTGCCGGGCGGCCCCGACATCGCCCCCCCGCAGGTTCTGGCCGGCGGCGGCGCGGATGCGATGCTGAACTGGATGCCCTCGGCACTCGCGGCGCGCGAACGCGGGCTGCCGGTGGTCAACATCGCCCAGCCCTTCGTCCGCTCCGGCCTGCAGCTGACCTGCTGGGCCGACACCGGCATCGCGGAACCCGCCGATCTGGCCGGCCACACGGTGGCGCACTGGTTCTTCGGCAACGAATACCCGTTCCTGGGCTGGATGAACCAGCTCGGCATCCCGGTCGACGGCTCCGAGGGCGGCGTGACGCTGCTGCAGGCCGGCTTCAACGTCGACCCGCTGCTGCAGCGGCAGGCCGACTGCATCTCGACCATGACCTACAACGAATACTGGCAGATCATCGACGCCGGCATCTCGCCCGACGAACTGGTGACCTTCCGCTACTCCGAATACGGCATGGACACGCTGGAAGACGGGATCTGGGTGCTCGAGGAAAACCTCGAAGACCCGGCGTTCTTCGACAAGATGGCCCGCTTCGTCCGCGCCTCCATGCGCGGTTGGGCCTGGGCGGCGGAAAACCCCGATGACGCGGCGATGATCGTGCTCGACTACGACGAGACCGGCGCGCAGACCGAGCAACACCAGCTGCGCATGATGGGCGAGGTCGCTCTGCTGGTCGAAGGCGGCGACGGCATGCTCGACGTGGAAAGCTACGACCGCACGGTGCGCACCCTGCTGGAAGGCGGCGACGCGGTCATCACGACCGAGCCCGAGGGTGCTTGGACCCACGCCGTGACCGAGGCCGCGCTGGCCGACTGAGGCCCGCGCATTCCGTGATCCTGCAGCGGCCCCGGCGCGATCCGGGGCCGTTTGCGGTCACCGCCGCAGGTCCACGTCCGCAGGTGGCCGCGCCTGCAGATCGGCCAGCCGGTCGGACAGGTCGGCGCCGGGCGGTGCGGGCGGATGGTCGATCCGGTCGAAATCGCCGACATGCCGCGTGTCGAGCGGCGGGATGCCCAGCCCCCTGATCGGCGCGGGCAGTTTCGGCGGGCGGGGCGGGTCGGGATCTTGGCGCAGGGCGGCGCCTTCTTCCGGCGCGGTCACCGCCCGGGTGCCGAGGTCGGGCGGGACGGACGTGGCGGCAATCGCGCTGCCGGGGCGGTCGGTGCGGTCCGCCGGCCAGGCCGGAACGGGCGATGGTGCAGGCAGTGACGTCATCTCGGGCATCTCCTGTTCGGATCAGGCCCCAACCCGGTGCCAGACTCGCGTCAAAGCCGGCCCCGCGGAAGGGGATCGCTCAAATGCTGCGCGAAAATCGGGCCATGTTTGTAAAATCGGGTGATGTTTGCAAATTCGTGCGCAACCTGTTCGCGTGGCGGGTTTTTCCTGTTAATCTCGGGCGAACCGCCGCAGTCAGGCCTTGCCATGCCCGTCGCCTCCCCCGCCCCCCGCCGCGCCGCGCTGACCGGCAACCGCATCCGCGAGCGGCGGCTGGTGCTTGGCCTGAAACAGGCCGATCTGGCGGCCGGCGTCGGCATCTCGGCCTCGTATCTGAATCTGATCGAACACAACCGGCGCCGCATCGGCGGCAAGCTTCTGGTCGCCATCGCGCGCGCCTTGCAGGTGGAACCGGCGCAACTGTCCGAAGGGGCGGATGCGACGCTCTACGATGCGCTGCAATCGGCGGCGCAGGCCTTGCCGACGACCTTCGGCACACGCCCCGAGACCGAAAGGATCGACGAGCTGGCCGGGCGGTTTCCCGGTTGGGCCGGGCTGATCGCGGCGCAGCAGAAACGCAACGCCGGGCTCGAGGCGCTGGTCGAGGGGCTGCGCGACCGCATCGGCCACGATCCGATCCTGGCCGACGCGATGCACGAGGTGCTGTCGAGCGTCGCGGCGATCCGCTCCACCGCCGACATCCTGGTGCGCGACCCCGATCTCGACCCGGTCTGGCGCGCGCGGTTCCACCGCAACCTGCACGAGGAGGCCGAGCGCCTGTCGACGCGGGCCACCGCTCTCCTTGGCCATTTCGAGGCGGAGGAGGCGCAGGGCGCGCGCCCGACCTCCACCCCGATCGAGACGGTGGAGGCGATGTTCGAGGCGGCGGGCCACCATTTCCCCGCGATCGAGGCGCAGGGGGCCGCCGCGATCCCGTCGGTGCTGGACCGCGCCGCCGGCATGGCCGACCCGGCGACAAGGGCGCTGGGCGCGCGCTGGCTGGCGGCCTATGCGCAGGATGCCGCGCGCCTGCCGCTCGCGGTGCTGCAACCGGCGGCCGAGGCGGCGGGCCATGACCCGGCGGCGCTGCTCGACGTGGGGCAGGGCGATGTGGCGCTGGTGCTCAGGCGGCTTGCGACGCTGCCGCGGCAGGTCGCGCCTGACATGCGCGCGCCGGCCTTCGGCCTTGCGGTCTGCGACGGGTCGGGCGCGCTGATCTTCCGCCGCCGCCTGACCGCCTTTTCCATCCCGCGCTTCGGGGCCGGCTGCCCGCTCTGGCCGCTCTACCGCGCGCTGGGGCGGCCGGGCCAGCCCGAGGCGGCGCTGATCGAGATGCCGCAAGGCGCGCTGTTTCGGGCCTGGGCGGTCAGCCAGCCGGTCGGCCCCGCAGGATTCGGCGCCGCCCCGGTGATGCAGGCGGTGATGCTGGTCACACCCGCCGAAAAGGGCGCGACGGGGGCCGCGATCGCGGCAGGGCCGGGGTGCCACCTCTGCCCGCGCACAAGCTGCCCGGCGCGGCGCTGAGCGGTCATTCCCGCGCAGGCGCGCCTTCCGGTGCCGTCACATCCCCCGCCCAGGGCGACGCATAGCGGTCGACCAGAAAGCTGGTGCCGCCATGCAGCAGCGCCGAGGCGAAGATCGTATAGGCCACCAACGCCCAGAGCTGGTCCTCGTTGACGAATTCCATGTGCCCGGTGGCGTAGCCGACATAGTAGATCGAGCCGATGCCGCGCACGCCGAAAAAGCCCACGATCAACCGGTCGCCCGAGGTCATGCCGGTTCCCAGCAGCGACAGCCAGCCGACCAGCGGCCGGATCACCAGAAGCAGCCCGAACCCGATCAGCGTGTGCCGCCAGTCCAGCACCGGCCAGAGCGCGGGCAGGACGCCGCCAAGCATCACCAGCAAGACCGCCGTCAGCATATGCTCCAGCGCTTCGCTGAAGGCGTGCAGGCGCTTGTGGAAATGGTGCTTCTCCTGCACCCGGCGGCACACCAGGCCTGCCGCGAAGGCGCCGATGAAGCCGTAGCCTTCGGCCAGTTCGACGACGCCGTAGCACAAGAGCACCGCCCCGAGGGCAAGCACGCCCGGCCCGCTTTTCTCGATCGCGGCGCTGCCCCATTTCGAGAACAGGCTCCGGCCCAAGAGCCAGCCGATCAGCGCGCCCACCGCCGCCCCGACGGCGATCCGGTAGACAAGGTCGCGCGCGACCCACTCCAACAGCCAGGCGGACGGGTCGGCCCCCTCGGCCGCGATGATCAGGCCAAGGTAGACGAAGGGAAAGGCCAGGCCGTCGTTCAGCCCGGCCTCGGCCGTCAGGGTGAACCGGACCGGATGCTCGCGGCCCTCCAGCGGTGGCCCGACCTGCACATCCCCCGCCAGCACCGGATCGGTGGGCGACAGCACGGCGCCAAGCAGCACCGCGCCCGCCACCGTCATGCCCGCCAGCGCCCATCCCAGCAGCGCGATGGCCGCGATGGTCAGCGGCATGGCGATCAGCAGGAGGCGCACGGTGGGTCGCCAGCGGCGCCAGCTGCTGATGTCGTCGATCCTGAGCCCGGTGGCGAACAGCACCACGATCACCGCGATCTCGCTGGTGATCTCCCAGATGGCGGGCGACGCCGTGGGGTCGAGCGCCGCCGGCATCCCCGGGATAAAGGTGAAGGCCACCAGCCCCAGGATCATCAGGATCGCCGAAGAGGACGCCATGCGCAGGATCGCGATGCGCGGCACGAGATAGGCGATGAAGACCGCGGCGCCCATGGCCGCCATCAGAACATGCGTCGGGGAAAACCCGAAGAACGGCTCCGCTTCTGTCATTGGTCGCGAGGCCTCCACCGGTCCTGCCTCGGGCCTATACGGTGCCGGGCCGGAGAGTTGAAGTCGGATCGGCGCCCACCGACAGCGGCGGCTGTTCGCCGCCGGGGCGGCGGCACAGGGCTGCGCTCACGCACCCTTCGCGGCCCGATCCTGCAGGGCTGTCAGGATGTCCAATGCCCTGTCGCACGCCGCCGACGGCACGCAGACATGATCGTGGTGGTACGCGGCGATCATGTTGCACGCGATCGCGCCATCGGCGAGGGCCGTGGCCACGGCCGCGGTCAACCCGACGCCGTCGAGCGACGAATGGACGTTCAGCGTGATGCACCGCATCGGCTGGGTCGCGTCCAACCCCGCATCCCGCGCCACCGCGACGGGCACGAGGAGCGACATCCCCTCCCGTTCGCGGACCATCGCCATGGCCTGTGGCAGCAGGGACGCCACGAGCGCGGGATCGTTGGTGGTGACGAAGACGAAATCCCCGGCTTGCACTACCGGCGTCATGCCCGCGATCATGTCGACCGCCGTTCGGGCCACCTCGGGCATTCCGGCTTCCCCCTCGCGCTGCCGAGACGGAGAATTCCAGCTTTCCGCATCTGCCGCAAGCTGTCCGGGTCGGCCCCGCCCCCCTCCACCCCATTGCCTAATCCCCGATCCCGCTGCACACTCCATCCACCCAAGGCAAGGGAGGACGGCCGTGGGCGGGCGCATTCTGCTGATCGAGGATGAGGGCAACATTCTGGAGGCCATCGGTTTCATCCTGACGCGCGCGGGGTGGGAGGTGCAGGGCCATGGCAACGGTGCGACGGCGCTGGAGGCGGTGGCGCGCGTGGCGCCCGATCTGGTGGTGCTCGACGTGATGCTGCCGGGCCGCTCGGGCCTCGAGATCCTGCGCGACCTGCGCGGCCGACCCGCCACGGCCGAGTTGCCGATCCTGATGCTGACCGCCAAGGGCCAGGCCAAGGACCGCGAGACGGCGCTGGAACTGGGCGCCGATGCCTACCTGACCAAGCCGTTCTCGAACGCCGAGCTTCTGGCCACCGTCACCCGGCTGGCCGAGGCGCGGGCCGGAACCGGCGGCGGCTGACGCGGAGGCGGGGCGATGGCGCGGCGGATGTTCCTCGAGCGGCGGACCTACCGGCAGAACCGGTTGCAGGATGCCGCGCGGCTGCTGCCCGTGCTGGGGCTGGCGCTGATCTTCGGGCCGACCTTCATCCGCGGTGACGCCGCCGATGTGCCGCCGCAGCTGTCGGGCTGGCTGGTCTACTACTTCGTCGTCTGGATCGGGCTGATCGGGCTGACCGCCTTCGTCTCAAGTGCCCTGATGCGCGCCGGGCCCGCCGGGCCGGCCGCACACGCGCCCCAGGACGCGGGCGCGGAGGGGCGCTGATGCTCAGCTTCGACGGTCTGGTCGCGGTCTGCGTGCTCTATGTCGCGCTGCTGTTCGGTGTCGCCTTCCTGGCCGAGAAGCGCGCCGCCGAGGGCAAGGCGCGCTGGCTCAACTCGCCCATCACCTACACGCTCAGCCTGTCGATCTACGCCACCGCCTGGACCTATTACGGCGCGGTGGGCTCGGCCGCGCGCACGGGGCTGGAATTCCTGACCATCTACCTCGGGCCGACGCTGGTGTTCATCGGCTGGTTCTGGCTGCTCAGAAAGATGGTGCGGATCGGGCGGGCGCAGCGCATCACCTCCATCGCCGACATGATTTCCAGCCGCTACGGCAAGTCGGGCGGGCTGGCGGCGCTGGTCACCGTGCTCGCGGTGCTGGGCACCACGCCCTATATCGCGCTGCAGCTGCAATCGGTGACGTTGTCCTTCTCCGTCTTCGCCGGTCCCGGCACCTTCGGGTCGCCCGACACCGAGCAGACGGCAATCTGGGTCGCCGCCGGTCTGGCGCTGTTCACCATCATCTTCGGCACCCGCTCGCTCGACGTGAACGAGCGCCATCCGGGCCTCGTCTCGGCCATCGCGGTCGAGGCGATCGTGAAGCTGACCGCGATCCTCGCGGTCGGCCTCTTCGTCGTCTGGGGCGTGGCCGACGGCCCGTCGGACATGCTGCGCCGGATCGAGGACAGCCCGGTGTCGCAGGCGGGCTGGAACGGCGCGCGCTGGCTGGGGCTGACGGCGCTGGCGGGCACGGCGATCCTGTGCCTGCCGCGGATGTTCCAGGTGCTGGTGGTCGAGAACTCCGACGAGCGGCACCTCGCGACCGCAGCCTGGGCCTTCCCGCTCTACCTGTTTCTCATCAGCCTTTTCGTCGTGCCCATCGCCGTCGTCGGGCTGGAGATCTACGGCACCGGCGCCAACCCCGACCTGTTCGTGCTGACAGTGCCGCTGGGCATGGGGCAGGAGGGGCTGGCGCTGCTGGTGTTCCTCGGCGGCTTCTCCGCCGCGACCTCGATGGTGATCGTGGCGGCGCTGGCGTTGTCGACGATGCTGTCGAACCACATCATCGTGCCGCTTTGGCTGCTGCTGACCCGCCACGACGATCCGACATCGGGCGACATGCGCAGCGCCGCCCTGACGGCGCGCCGGCTGTCGATCGGGGGCGTGCTATTCCTCGGCTATGGCTACTACCGCCTGTCGGGCGGGGCGGATGCCCTCGCCGAGATCGGATTGATCGCCTTCGTCGGCGTCGCGCAGGTGCTGCCCGCGCTTCTGGGCGGCATCCTGTGGCGCGGCGCCACGCGCATCGGGGCGGCGCTCGGCATCGGCTCGGGCTTCGTGATCTGGGCCTGGCTTCTGCTGATCCCCAACGTGGCGGAAACCGGCGGGATGATCCCCGCCGTGCTGGCCGGCGGGCCGTTCGGCATCGGCTGGCTCAGCCCGGCGACGCCGCTCGGCCTGCAGGCCACCGACCCGCTCCTGACCGCGATGATCCTGTCGATGGGGATCAACACGCTCCTGTTCATCCTGGGCTCGCTCCTGTCCTTCCCGAGCCCGCTGGAGCGGTTGCAGGGCGCGCAATTCGTCAATGTCTACGACCATTCCCGCCCGCTCTACGGCTGGCAGGGCGCCGCGGGCATGGCCGACGACCTGCTGATCATGGCGCAGCGCATCCTTGGCGCGGCGCGCGCCGGGCGCCTGTTCCAGGGCGCGGCCGAGGCGCAGGGCCGGGCCGGCGGCGTGCCGGAACCCTCGCCCGACTTCCTCGAGAAGCTGGAGCGTGAACTGGCCGGATCGGTCGGCGCGGCGACGGCGCATGCGATGGTCGCGCAGATCATCGGCGGCGCCAGCGTGTCGGTGCGCGACCTGCTGGCGGTGGCCGACGAGACGGCACAGATCATGGAATATTCCAGCCAGCTGGAAGCGAAATCGAGCGAACTGGCCCAGACCGCCGCGCGCCTGCGCGAGGCCAACGCCAAGCTCACCGACCTGTCGCGGCAGAAGGACGCCTTCCTGAGCCAGATCAGCCACGAGCTGCGCACGCCGATGACCTCGATCCGGGCGTTCTCGGAAATCCTGATGCAGACCGACCTGCTCGACGAGGCCGCGCGGGCGCGGTTTTCCAGGATCATCCACGACGAAAGCCTGCGGCTGACGCGGCTGCTGGACGACCTGCTCGATCTTTCGGTGCTGGAACACGGCCGCGTCACCCTGCACGAGGGCGAGGCGCAGATCGCCGATGTGCTCGACCGGGCGATCTATGCCGCCGGCGCGCAGGCGGAAACCGGGCGGCTCGCCATCACGCGCGACCGTCCGGCCGAGGCGGTGGCGGTCTGGACCGATGCCGACCGGCTGGCGCAGGTGTTCATCAACCTGATCTCGAACGCGCAGAAACACTGCGACGCCGACGCGCCGGAGCTGACGATCACCGTGCGCCAGATGCCCGGCCGGGTCGAGGTGGAGTTTGCCGACAACGGCAGCGGCATCCCGGCGCGGCAGCGGGCGCTGATCTTCGAGAAATTCGCCCGTGCCGATACCGCGCGCGGCGCGCCGGGGGCAGGGCTGGGCCTTGCGATCAGCCGCGAGATCATGGCGCGGCTCGGCGGCGGGCTCAGCTACATGCCCAGCGACAGCGGCGTGCGCTTCCGCGTGCGGCTGCCGCTGCGCGCGCTGCGTGCCGCGTGAGGGGCGGGTTCACGGCCCGTTAACCTGCGGCATGCAAGGTTTGGCGCGCCCACACCCTGCCGCAAGGACAGCGCCACCGCCATGACCACACCCGCCGCGCCCTCGGTTCTGCGCCGCAAGATCGCGGCCCATGCCCGCGCGCCCGATCCGCGGCCCGATCCGGGGCCGCAGGCGGGCCGGGGCCTTGGCCGCGCGCTGCGCCACGCCGCGACGCCCTTCGAGGGGCTGGGCCTCATGCCGGGCGCGATCACCGTCGCCCTCGGCAGCGATCTGGATGGCGCCATCGCGGCCCTGCCCGACGGCGGGCTCGTCGCCGTGCTGGAGGAGGCGGGGCTGCGCGGGCTTCTAAGCCTCTCCCCCGGCCTGATCGACGCGCTGGTGGAGGTGCAGACCACCGGCCGGGTCGAGGTGGAACCCCTGCCGCCGCGCCCGGTCACCCGCATCGACGAGGCGCTGGCGCGCGATTTCATCGACCTCGCCCTGGCCGCCTTCGCCCGCGAAACCGCCGGCGTCCCCGGCCGCGACTGGCCCGGCCGGATGAGCTATGGCAGCCGGGTCCGCGACCGCGGGCAGCTCACCCTGCTGTTGCCCGAAGGCGGCTACACCGTGCTGTCCGCCGACCTCGGCTTTGCCGGCACCGAGCGACGGGCGCGGCTCGTGCTTGCCCTGCCGCGCGACCCGGCGCAGGCCCGCGATCCGGCGCGCGAACCGGCGCGGGCCGCCGACGCCGACTGGATCGCGGCGCGCGCCCGGATGCTCGACGGGGTGCGCCTGCCGCTCGAGGCGGTGCTGATGCGCGTGACCCGCCCCCTGGCGGAGGTGCAGGGGCTGGCGGTCGGGGCGCTGCTGCCCTTCGGGATGGCGGATCTGCATAAGGTCGCGGTGGAGACGGCGCAGGGCAAGGTGCTGGTCCAAGGCCGGCTGGGCCAGCTTGGCGGCAGGCGCGCCGTCTGCCTGCCGCCGCGCGCGCCACCGCCCGCGCCGCCCGCGCCGCCAGATCCCGCACCCCTGGCCGCCGCGCCCCCCTGAGCGATGTCTTGCCTTCGGCGGCAGGCGCGGCCAGTGTCGCCGCACCCTAACACCCGGAGAGCCGACCATGGACCCTGCCTCTTTCCGCCGCGATCTTGTCGGGCGCGTCGCGCTGGTCGGCACCTTCATGAAGACGCCGGCGGTGGACGTGCTCGAGGTGCTGATCCTCGGCGGGCTCGATTTCGTGTGCCTCGACGCGGAACACGCGCCCTTCGATCGCGCCGCGATGAACGCCTGCGGCGCGCTGGCCCGTGCCGCCGGTCTGCCGCTTCTGGTGCGCGTCCCCTCGGCCGACGGGGCCGAGATCGGGGCGGCGCTGGATCTGGGCGCGACCGGCGTGGTGGTGCCGCATGTGACCGACGTGGCCACCGCCACCCGCGTGGCGCGGGCCGCCCGCTTCGGCCATGGCGGGCGCGGCTTTGCCGGATCGACCCGCTGGGCGGGCTTCGGCACCTCGGACATGGCGACGCTTCTGGCGCGCTCGCGCGCGGAAACGGTGGTCATCGCCCAGATCGAAGACCCCGAGGCGGTCGAGGTCTGCGAGGAGATCGCGGCGGTCGAGGGGATCGACGCGCTGTTTCTCGGCCCCGCCGATCTGTCGGTCGCCTATGGCAAGACCGACCAGTCCAGCCCGGACCTGCAGGCCGCCATGGCGCGCGTCGGTCTTGCCGCGCGGGCGGCGGGCAAGGGCTATGCCACGTTCGTGCCCACCGCGGCGGCGGCCAAGGCGCTGGCGCCGCACGGGTTTTCCGCGTGGTTCGTGGCCTCGGAACACGCCTGGATGCTGTCAGGCGCGCGCGCGGCGGTGTCGGAGCTGAAGGGCGGCTGACCCGGCCCGGCCGCCCGCCTGAAATCCGCCGCAATTCCACCGGGAAAAAACCTTGGGAAAACCGCCCCCCTGACGTGCCTCCTCCGCGGTTCTGCCCTGACGTGGCGTCAATCTTTCCGTGTCATCTCAGGCAGGATGGCAGGGCCAAGGCAGAAACGGCCCGAAACGCCCGCAAAACGCGGCAAGGAGGCCAGGCAATGAAGCGTATCTTCACCACACCCGTTCTGATCATCGCGGCAGTGCTGGGGCTGTCGGCATGTGCCGCGCCCTTCGACGTGAGCCGGAACGCGACCCTCAGCACGATCACCCCGGCGATCGAGGCGCAGACGCAGGACTGGTCTATCACCGCCCTGCAGATCGACGTGCCGCGCACGCTCAGCGTGTCGGAAGCCAACACCATCAAGCCCCGCGCAGACATCGTCTGGCGCGAGGATGCGCCGGGCGACCGCCACACGCAGGTCGCGGCGATCCTGACCGAGGCGCTGACCCCGGTGATGCAACCCAACCCCGCCGCCGCGACCCCGGTGATCGTGTCGATCGAGCTCATTCGCTTCCACGCGCTCACCGAACGCGCCCGCTACACCATCGGCGGCGCCCACGAGATCGAGTTCGTCGTGACCGTGCGCCACGCCGAAACCGGCGAAATCCTGTCGGGTCCGCGCGATGTCGACCTCACCTTCCGCGCCTATGGCGGCAGCCAGGCGATCGAGGCCGAGGCGCAGGGCATCACCCAGCGCGTCCGCATCACCCAGCGCCTGCAGGAGTGGGCCCGGGTCGAGTTCCCGACCGCCTATGGCGCGCTTCTCACCAGCGCGCTCGCCACGAACTGATCTTCCGTCCGCGCCGACGGGAGGGTAGAGGGGGGCATGACCATGCCCCCCATTCCCTATCCCGTGCTCCGCCTGAAGCCCAAGGCCGATGCCCGCCGTATCCGCCATGGCGCCCCCTGGGCCTGGCAGGATGATCTTGTCCTCGACCGCCGCGCGCGCGCGATCCCGCCCGGCGCGCTCGCCGTGCTGGAGGATGGCGAGCGTCAGCCGCTGGGCCTTGGCGTGGCGACGGTGGAGGCCAAGATCGGCCTGCGCCTGCTCGACCGCAATCCCGACGCGGTGATCGACGAACCCTGGCTTGCCGCCCGGATCGAGGCGGCGCTGGCGCTGCGCGACCGCCTCTACGATGCGCCCTTCTACCGCCTGATCCATGCCGAGGGCGACGGGCTGCCCGGCCTGATCGTCGACCGGTTCGGCGATGTGCTGGTGATGCAGCCCAACGCGATCTGGCTCGAGGAGCGGGAGGAGATGCTGGTGCAGGGGCTGATCGCGGCCACCGGCTGCACAACGTTGATCAAGAACGGCAGCGCCCGCGCCCGTCTGGCCGAGGGGTTGCCCGAGGTGAGCGGCGTTCTGGTCGGCACGGCACCCGAGGCGCCGATTGTGGTGCCGATGAGCGGGGCCACCTACATGGCCGACGTGATGGGCGGGCAGAAGACCGGCCTGTTCTTCGACCAGCGCGACAACCACGCCTTTGCCGCCCGCTTGGCGCAAGGCGCGCGGGTGCTCGACGTGTTTTCCCATGTCGGCGGCTTCGCGCTGGCCTGTCTTGCTGCGGGCGCGTCGGGCGCCGTGGCGGTCGACGGGTCCGAGCCTGCGCTGACGTTGGCGCGGGCAGGGGCGGCGGCGATGGGCGTCGAGGATCGGCTTGCCACCCGGCAGGGCGACGCCTTCGCGCAGATGGAGGCGCTGGCCGCCGAGGGCGCGCGGTTCGATCTGGTGATCTGCGACCCGCCGGCCTTTGCGCCATCGAAGAACGCGCTGGAACAGGGCCTGCGCGCCTACGAACGGGTGGCGCGGCTGGCCGCGGCCCTGGTCGCGCCGGGCGGCGTGCTGATCTTGTGTTCGTGCTCCCACGCCGCCGATCTGGGCAAGTTCCGCGCCGCCTGCCTGCGCGGCATCGGGCGGGCAGGCGGCGATCCGCGGCTGATCCACACTGGCTTTGCCGGCCCCGACCACCCCCAGCACCCGGCGCTGACCGAAACCGGCTACCTCAAGGCGGTGGCGTTTCGGCTGCTGCCATGAGGGCGGTGATCGACGCCTGCGTGCTCTACCCCACGGTGCTGCGCCAGATCACGCTGGGGCTGGCGCGCGCGGGGCTGATCGTGCCGCTCTGGTCCGACCGGCTGCTCGAGGAATGGGCGCGCACCGCCGCCCGCCACGGCGGCGCGGCGGATGCGGCACTGGCGCGCGGCGAGATCGCGGCGATGGCGGCGGCGTTCCCCGCGGCGCTGGTGCCGGCAGATCCGGGCCGCGAGGCGCAGCTCTGGCTGCCCGACAGCGGCGACGTGCATGTGCTGGCCACGGCCATCACCGGGGGCGCCGACGCGATCCTGACGCTGAACCTGCGCGATTTCCCACGGGCAGAACTGTCGGCGCATGATGCAAGCGCGATCCACCCCGACGCGGCGTTCTACCAGATGTGGCTGGAGGCGCCCGACACGGTCGCGGAGGTGGTCGGTGCAGTCCACGCAAAGGCCGAGACGCTGTCGGGGGAGGTCTTGCCCTTGCGCGCGCTGCTCAAGCGCGTGCGCCTGCCGCGCCTGGCCAAGGCGCTGGGATAGGCGAATGCCCCGCGTTTCTCGGGAAGGAAAACTGGAGTCTTCCCTGTCGTTTTCCTGCAGGAAAACGCGGCGTTACTCCTGCGGCAATTCCCGCGTCCAGCGCGCCTCCAGCGCCTCGATGGCGCGGACGCGGTCCTCGGTCTTGGGGTGGCTCATCAACCAGGCGGGCGTGCCACGCCCGCCCATGCCGGTCAGGGCCTCGAGCTTGGTGAACAGTGCCTTTTGCGGCCCGGTGCCGATGCCCGCCTTGGTCAGCAGGGCGGCGGCATAGGCGTCGGCCTCGTACTCGTCCTGGCGCGACAGGCGCGCGGCCAGCATGCCGGCCAGCATGTTGGCGATCCAGGCGCCGCCGGGAATGAACCGGCCCAGAACGCTGGCAAGCGCCACGCGCACCGCGTTCTGGCCGGAAAAGTCGATCATCCGCCGCCGCGAATGGCCGAGCGCGACATGGCCCAGTTCATGGGCGACGACGCTCGCCAGCTCCTCGCCGCTGACCTCGCCCGCCCGATACTTGTTGTAGAAGCCCCGCGTCAGAAAGATCCGCCCGTCGGGCGCGGCCAGCCCGTTCACCGGCTCGATCTCGTAGATGTTCACGCGGATGCGCTCCACCCCCAGCGCCTCGGCCATCCGCGCCATGAGCCCGCGCAGGCGCGGATCGGCCAGTTCGGTCGAGCGGGCATCGAGCTCGCGCTTGGTGCGCCAGGCGGAGAACTGGTACATCAGCAGCGCGTAGCCGATGGCGAGAAGGATCGGGGTGAGCTTCAGCATGGCCGATATATGGGGCGGTGCCGGGGGGCGGGCAACTGGCCAAAGCGCCCGCCCCCGCACGAAGACGTCAGGCGTGGGGTCAGCTGTCGAGCCGCGCCGTCATCGTGATTTCCGCGCCCGCCAGCACCTTGGACACCGGGCAGCCTTTCTTGGCGGCCTCGGCCGCCGTCTGGAATGCCGTGTCATCCGCACCCGGCACCTTCGCCGAGACGTCGAGATGGACGCGGGTGATCGAGAATCCGGCGTCGTCCTTTTCCAGCGACACCGTGGAGATCGCGCGGATCTCCGCGGCCTCCAGATCGTGGTCGCCCAGGATCATCGACAGCGCCATGGCAAAGCAGCTGGCATGGGCCGCGCCGATCAGTTCCTCGGGGTTGGTGCCGGTTTCGCCCTCGAAGCGGGTCTTGAAACCGTAGGGCTGGTCGCTCAGCACGCCGGTTTCGGTCGACACCGCGCCGGTGCCCTCCTTCAGCGTGCCCTTCCAGACGGCCGATCCGTGTTTCTTGATAGCCATGTCGCGCGTTCCTTTCGTCGCAGGGTGACACATCAGCAACTGGGGTGTCGCGGCGACAGTTCCAATCCCCCCAGCCGGTCCCGTCGGCGTCGGCGCCCCGCTCAGCGCCCCAATGCCCGCATGCCCCGGTCTATCCCCTCGAGCGTCATCGGCACCATGCGCCCCTCGAAGATCTGGCCGATCATCCCGATCGACTGGGTGTAACCCCAGGCCCGCTCTGGCGTGGGATTGATCCACAGATGGTCGGGCCAGTGCGCCCGCGCCCGTTCCAGCCAGACCTGGCCGGCCTCCTCGTTCCAGTGCTCGTTCGCGCCGCCGGCAAAGGCGATCTCGTAGGGCGACATGGCGGCGTCGCCCACGAAGATGCATTTGTAGTCGGACCCGTAGGTGTTCATCACCTCATGGGTCGGGATCTGCTCGGTCCAGCGGCGGCGGTTGTCGCGCCAGACGCTCTCGTACAGGCAATTGTGGAAATAGTAGTGTTCAAGGTGCTTGAACTCGGATTTTGCGGCCGAAAACAGCTCCTCCACCACCTTCACATGGTCGTCCATCGAGCCGCCGACGTCGAGAAACACGATCACCTTCACCGCGTTGCGCCGTTCGGGCCGGGTCTTGACGTCAAGCCAGCCCTGCTCGGCGGTGGCGCGGATGGTGCCGTCGAGGTCAAGCTCCTCGGCGGCGCCGTCGCGCGCCCATTGGCGCAGGCGCTTGAGCGCGACCTTGATGTTGCGGGTGCCAAGCTCCACGTCGTCGGCGAAGTCCTTGAAATCGCGCTTGTCCCAGACCTTGACGGCGCGGCGGTGGCGGCTTTCCTCCTGCCCGATCCGCACGCCTTCGGGGTTGTAGCCATAGGCGCCGAAGGGCGAGGTGCCGGCGGTGCCGATCCACTTGCTGCCGCCCTGGTGGCGGCCCTCCTGTTCGCGCAGCCGCTCGCGCAGCGTCTCCATCAGCTTGTCGAAGCCACCGAGCGCTTCGATTTCGGCGCGTTCCTCGGGCGTCAGGTGCTTCTCGGCCAGCTTCTCCAGCCAATCCGCCGGGATCTCGGCGGCCTCCAGAACCTGCTCGGGCGTGATCGCCTCCAGGCCGCCGAAGGCATGGGCAAAGCACTGGTCGAACCGGTCGAGGTGGCGCTCGTCCTTCACCATGGCGGTGCGGGCGAGGTAGTAGAACCCGTCGACGTCATGGGTGACGAGACCGCGCGACACGCCGTCGAGAAAGCTCAGGTATTCCCGAAGCGAGACGGGAATACGGGCGGCACGGAGGGTTTCGAAGAAGGGCAGGAACATGCGGGCAGGCTAGGCTGTTTCGCGTCGCGATGAAATGGGCGATCCGGTGCACACTCCGCGCTCCGCAACGGGTCAAACCTTTCAGCTTGGTAAAGCCGCCTCTGCAAGCCCTTGATTTTCCACAAGCCACTCCCTGTCCCACGCGTGGGACACGGCCCCCGCTCAGCCCGGCGCCGGGATGACCAGCATGGCGAAGGCCCCCAGAAGGAAGCCGATGATGCCGAAGATGGTGGCGTAATGCAGCAGGTCGAGCCGGTTGCCGCCCTTGCGGCGGGCCACGAACAGCCCCAGCGCGATGCCGAGGCCGGCGCCGATGAAATTCAACATGATCGTTTACCCGCCCGGAGTTTTCACGGCGCGAGGGCGGCGACCTCTGTCAGGCGCGCACCCACCGCCGCACTGTTGCCGAACCCATATCGGCCCCAGGCCAGACTGTCGAGCCGGACCTGACGCGCCTCGGACGCGCGCCCCAGCGCATCCAGCGATTCTGCCCGGATCATCAGGAGCGTCGACAACAGCGCCGCATTCTGTGCCCGCGTGGCGGCCGGCAGGGCCTGCCCGCTGAGGCGCAGCGCATCCTCGGCCCGGCCGGAACTGAGCGCGAAGGCGGCCAGTTGCATGTCGATATGGGCCGCCTGGATGCCGCCGGGCGCGATCCGGTCGTAGATGGCGGCGGCCGCGAGAAAGGCGGCGACCGACCCCTCGACATCCGTGGCGAGCGACAGCCGGCCAAGGGCGAAGTAGCTGAAGGCGAGCCGCGAATCCGACAGGCCCGCCTGCCGGGCGGTGCTCACGGCGCGCTCGGCGGCCGCCACGCGCTCGTCGTCGCGGCTGCGCGGGCCAAGGGCCGTCTCGATCGCCGCAACCCAGGCGCGCGGGGTCGGTGTCGCGGTGCCGGTGCCGGTGCCGGTCTGGCCGCGCGGATTGATGCGCGCCAGCACACCGGGCAGCACCGAGGCCACCTCGGCCCGCGTCATGCCCGATCGCAAGGCGTCGTCGTGATAGGCGCGCAGGATCAGCATGTCGTAGCCGGTCAGCACCGCATGGAAATTGTCGTCGTTGAAGACGCTGTCCTCGAGCCGGTACAGGTCGTTGAGCGGGCCCATCGCCTGCGAGACCTCCTCGTGGAGGCAATCGCGCACCTCCTGCGGGGCGACGTCATTGGGCAGGAACACCGCGACATGTTCGCGGGTGTCGAGCGTGGTCCAGTCCATCTGGCGCGAATTGCGCACGCGCAGGAACTCGGCCCAGGAACTGACGCGGGGCACGACGAAACAGGCGGCCTCGGGCACGATGCGCTGCATGCGCGCGCGCGGCAGGGTCTCGATGGTGATGGAGGCGGGCGTGCCGCCATGGGCGACGCGGCGGATGTCGATGCGCGCCTCCTGCCGGAACCTGTCCACCAGCCGGTCGAGATCCGCCGAAAGCGAGGCGGGGGCGCCGGGGGCGACCGCCACCGTGATCGGCCCCTCGAAACGCGACAGGCGCTCGATCGGGCGGCCCGATTCCATCTGGAACGACAGGTCGATGAAATCGGCGACGATCTGGGCATTGGACGCGGTCGGCGGCAGAGGCTGCGGCGCGCCGAACTGGTTCATCGCCGGGATCGTCTGCGTCAGTTCCGGGCCTGCCCGCCGCTCGGGAAGATCGCGGGTCGGCACGCAGGCTGCCAGCACGACAGCCGAGACGAGGCAGAAGGACAAGGGGCGGAAACGGATCACGGGCGGGACAGCTCCGGCGGGTCAGAGGGCGTGGGCGGCCGCATCTGTGCAACCGGTCCCGGGCGGGGTCTAGGCGGTCGGTCGGGGCACCACGGCGGAAATGCGGTGCACCGGGAGATTCGGCGGGTCGTTTCGGTCATATCGGTCTGATGGCAGATTATGGCAGGAATTGGATCGGGCGATAGAAGTTTCGCGTTTCGCCGGCCAAGATTTGCCACTGTCATGTGGTGCCGAACCAATTTGCCGATGTTCCGGGTGATTGGTTCAGGATTTGAAATTATCTTGTTCTGTCAGAGACATCACCGCTGGCGTCGTGCCATGAAGGCGAGGCGCTCGAACAGCGCCACGTCCTGTTCGTTCTTCAGGAGCGCCCCGTGCAATCTGGGCAAAGCCGAGGCACCGTCGCGGCGCAGATCCTCGGGCGCGAGGTCTTCGGCGAGCAGCAGCTTGAGCCAGTCCAGCACCTCGGAGGTGGAGGGTTTCTTCTTCAGCCCCTGCTGGTCGCGGATCTCGTAGAACTGGGTCAGCGCGGTGGTCAGAAGCGCGCCCTTGATGCCGGGAAAATGCACCTCCACGATCCGCTTCAGCACCGCCATGTCGGGAAAACGGATGTAGTGAAAGAAACAGCGCCGCAGGAAGGCGTCGGGCAGTTCCTTCTCGTTGTTCGAGGTGATGATGACGATGGGGCGCACCGCGGCGCGGATCGTCTCGCCGGTCTCGTAGACGAAGAACTCCATCCGGTCCAACTCCTGCAGCAGGTCGTTGGGAAACTCGATGTCGGCCTTGTCGATCTCGTCGATCAGCAGAACGGTCTTGCCCGGCGCCTCGAAGGCCTGCCACAGCTTGCCCTTGCGGATGTAGTTGCGCACGTCGTTCACGCGCGCGTCGCCCAACTGGCTGTCGCGCAACCGGCTGACGGCGTCGTATTCGTAAAGCCCCTGCTGCGCGCGCGTGGTGGACTTGATGTGCCATTCGATGATCGGCAGCCCGAGCGAGGCGGCGACCTGGCGGGCCAGTTCGGTCTTGCCGGTGCCCGGCTCCCCCTTGACCAGCAGCGGGCGCTCCAGCGTCACGGCGGCATTGACCGCGACGGTCAGGTCTTCGGTGGCGACATAGCTGTCGCTGCCTTCGAAACGTGCGCGCATGGCGTCCTCCGGTGCTGATGCCCTTGGCATAGCGGCTTGGCGCGGGCGGGGAAAGGGGCGCGCGGCGCCGGGCAAGGGCGCCGACGCGCGTGGGAAAACCGCGCAGTCACGCGTTGAGTGGATGAAAAACCAGCCTGAACTGCCCGGAACGGGTGGGTTTTTCCGCGATCACACCCGCACACGCAATAGAGTGTCGACAAGTCCCGCGCGGTCTTGTAATCGGGCGGCGACGAGGCCGGGAGGTGTCATGCAACACCGACAAGACGACGCCAGTTTCGCTGAGGGGAACGACATGAAGGCCGAGAATTTTCTGCCTGATGACTATCGTCCCGCCGAGGACGAACCTTTCATGAATGAACGACAACTCGAATATTTCCGGCGCAAGCTGATCACCTGGAAGAACGAGCTGCTCGACGAAAGCCGGGGCACCGTGGAATCGCTGCAGGATGGCACGCGCAACATTCCCGACATCGCCGACCGCGCGAGCGAGGAAACCGACCGCGCGCTGGAACTGCGGACCCGCGACCGCCAGCGCAAGCTGATCGCCAAGATCGACAGCGCGCTGCGCCGCATCGAAGAGGGTGAGTACGGCTATTGCGAGGTGACCGGCGAGCCGATCTCGCTCAAGCGGCTCGACGCGCGGCCCATCGCGACGATGAGCCTCGAGGCGCAGGAACGCCATGAGCGGCGCGAGAAGGTGCATCGCGACGACTGACCGCGCTGCGTTCCGGCGCGGCGGCTGAAACAAGAGAGGGGCACCCTAGGCGGGTGCCCCTTTTCGTTGCGCAGGCGGGGCAAGACATGCTGATCGGGCAAGAGGTGACGGTTTTGGGCGGCGGCATAGGCGGGCTGGCCGCCGCACTGGCGCTGGCGCGGCGCGGCGCCCGCGTCAGCGTGCTGGAACAGGCGCCCGAGATCACCGAGGTCGGCGCCGGCATCCAGATCAGCCCCAATGGCTGGCGCGTGCTGCAGGCGCTGGGCGTGGCCGAGGCTGTGGCGGCGCTCGGCCCCCGGTCGGAGGCGGTGCGCCTGCGCGATTTCCGCCGCGGCGGGCTGGTCTTCGCGCTCCGGTTCGGGCCGGACGATCCGCCGTGGCATCTGGTGCACCGGGCCGATCTGGTGGGCGTGCTGGCCGATGCGGCGCGCGCGGCCGGCGTGACCCTCCGCCTTGGGGTCCGTGTGACCGGGGTGGACCCGCAGCCCCTGGGAACGGAGCTGACGCTGGCGGATGGATCACGCGAATCCCACGGCCTGACGGTCGCCGCCGACGGTCTGCATTCGGCGGCGCGCGGCGCGTTGAACCGCAAGACCGGCGCGTTCTTCACCGGCCAGGTGGCCTGGCGCTGCACGATCCCGGTGGCGACGCCGATGGCGCCCGAGGCGCATGTGTTCATGGGGCCGGGGCGGCATCTGGTGCGCTACCCGCTGCGCGACCGGCGGCAGGTGAACGTCGTCGCGGTGGAGGAACGCGACGGCTGGGCCGCCGAGGGCTGGCATCACCAGGACGACCCCGAACATCTGCGGCGCGCCTTCGTCGATTTCTGCCCCGAGGTGCGCCGGCTTCTCGACCGCGCCGACACGGTGTTCATCTGGGGGCTGTTCCGCCATCCGGTCGCCCCGGTCTGGCAAGATCACCGGCTGGTGCTGCTGGGGGATGCGGCGCATCCGACGCTGCCGTTCCTGGCGCAGGGCGCCAACATGGCGCTGGAGGATGCCTTTGTCCTGGCGCGCTGCCTGTCCGAGGATGCCGAGCTGCGGCAGGCGCTGGCGCGCTACGAGGCGCTGCGCCGCCCGCGCTGCGCCCGGATCGTGCAGGCGGCCAACGACAATGCCACCAACTACCACCTGCGCCCCGGCCCGATGCGTTTCGCCGCCCATACCGCCCTGCGCGCGGCGGCGCGGTTCGCGCCCGCTGCGGTGACCGGGCGTTTCGACTGGGTGCACCGCCACGACGTGACCGCGTGAGAGGAGCAGGGTGCGCCTGAAGGCGCACCCCACCGATCCCGTCCGGCGGGCTCACCGCTCGCGCCGGTCAGTCCAGCGAATACGCCGGCAACCCGTCGAAGGCCGCCCGCAGCGCCTCGCCCCATCCCGAGGAGATCATCTCGTAGAAGGCATCGTCGCGCTCGATCCGGCGCAGGATGCCGGTCTGGTAGCTGTCGGCCGGGTAGAGGTGCAGATCGAGCGGCAGGCCGACCGAAAGGTTCGCCTTGATCGTCGAATCAAAGCTCAGCATCAGCAGCTTCACCGCCTCCTCGAAGCTCATCGCCGGGTTGTAGGCGCGTACGAGGATCGGCTTGCCGTATTTCGTCTCGCCGATCTGGAAGAACGGCGTGTCATGCGCCGCCTCGACGAAATTGCCCTCGGGGTAGATCATGAACAGGCGCGGCTCGCCGCCCTTCACCTGCCCGCCGAGAATCAGGGTGGCCGAAAACGGGCTGTCGGCCTGCGGGCCGCTGATGCCCGACTGTTCGGCGATCACCTCGCGCAGGGTCTCGCCCACCAGCTTGGCGACCTGGAACATCGAGGGCGCATCGAGGATCGAGGGATGCCCGCGCTCCTCGGCCGGCTTGGCGCGTTCATTGAGCAGCGAGATCACCGCCTGCGTGGTCGCCAGGTTGCCCGCGGTCATCAGCGTGACCGAGCGTTCGCCCTTGCGCTCCCACAGGAACATCTTCTTGAAAACGCTGATGTTGTCGACGCCCGCATTGGTGCGGGTGTCGGACATGTAGACAAGCCCGCGATCAAGCTTCAGCCCCACGCAATATGTCACGCGTCTGCCCCCCTGCCTCTTTTCGAAGCGTTACTGCTGCTGCACCTGAATGTCGATGGACATCGCCTCGCCCGCCGATCCGTAGCGCAGGCCCGACACCGGCGCGGCATCGCGGTAATCCAGCCCGGTCGCAACCCGGACGTAGCGTTCATCGGGGGAATAGCCGTTGGACACGTCGAACCCGACCCAGCCCAGCGGCTCGATATGCACCTCGGCCCAGGCGTGGCTGGCATCCTGGTGCACGCGGTCCGACATCAGCAGGTAGCCCGAGACGTAGCGCGCCGGGTAGCCCATGGCGCGCGCCGCGGCGACGAAGATCTGCGCGTGGTCCTGGCAGACGCCGCCGCCGGCCTCCACCGCTTCCTCGGCGGTGGTGGTGGCTTGCGTCATCCCGATCTCGTAGGGCACCGCGGCGATGATCCTTGCGGCCAGCGCGTGCAGGCGGGGGATATCCTCGGGCTCCTCCTCCTTCAGGCCCTTGGTCAGGGCCCGCACCCGCAGGCCCGCGCGGGTCAGGTCGGTGGATTGCTGGAAGAACCACAGCGGCGCGAACCCGCCGTGCCGGCCGGTGACACCGGCGGTATCGGCGGTTTCCACGTCGCCCTCGCAATGGACCACGATCGAAGATGCCTGCGCATCGAAGGCGATCAGCGAAACACGGTTCTGGTGGTGGTCGGTGAATTCGGTCTCGACGTGGCCGCCTTCGATCTCCATCGCCCAGGACAGCACGGTCTGCCCGGTCCGGCTTTTCGGGATCAGGCGCAGCTGTTGCAGCCCGTAGGTCACGGGGCGCTCGTAATGGTAGGTCGTCGTGTGCAGGATCTTCAGGCGCATCGGTCGCTCTACCCCAGGAACCGGTAATCCGTCTCGATCTGTTGCCCCAGGCGGGCAATGTCGGTCAGGAAATCGGTGATGAATTCATGCAGCCCATCGTCGAAGACGCGCTCGATGGTGTTGTGGGTCAGCCGCGCCAGGATGACATCGACAAGGTCGTGACAGGGATGGCGCAGGCCGTAGTTGCTTTCGAGATAGGCGAGGTTGGCCGAGATCTTGCGCGCCGAGAACGCCAGGCTGCGCGGCATGCGGGTGTCGAAGATCAGGAAATCGGCGATGCCCTTGGGCGTGGTCTCGCCCTGGGTGATCCAGCGATAGGCCCGCATTCCCGCGACCGAGCGCAGGATGGTTTCCCACTGCACGTTGTCGAGGCTCGACCCGATCTGGCTGATCGACGGCAACAGGACGTAGTATTTCACGTCGAGGATGCGCGCGGTGTTGTCGGCGCGTTCCAGGAAGGTGCCCAGCCGGCAGAAATCGAAGATGTCGTTGCGCAGCATCGTGCCGTGCATGGCGCCGCGCACCAGCGCCGATTGCTGCCGGATCAGCGCCAGCACCTCGGGCAGGTCGCGTTGCGACACCGGGCGGGCCAGCGCCTGCTTGAGGATCATGTAGGTGTCGTTCACCGCCTCCCAGACCTCGCGGGTGATCGCGGTGCGCACCAGCCGCGCGTTCTGCCGGGCGCCCGCGATGGCTGTCATCACCGAGGACGGGTTGGAGGCATCGCGCAGCAGGAAGTCGATGGCCTTGCCGGCCTCGATCTGCTCGTATTTCTTGAAATAGAGATGCGCCACCGATGCCGTCTGCAGCACGCTGGCCCATTCGTCGTCATCCCCGTCGGCGCGGGTCAGCGCGATGCGAAAGCCTGCCTCGATCAGGCGCGCGGTGTTTTCCGACCGTTCCAGATAGCGGAACATCCAGAACAGGCCGCCTGCGGTTTTGCCCAGCATCGCCCTATTCCTCCAACACCCAGGTGTCCTTGGTGCCCCCGCCCTGCGAGGAGTTCACCACCAGAGAGCCCTTCTTGATCGCCACCCGCGTCAGCCCGCCGGGCGTGATCGAGATGCGGTTGGGCGACACCAGCACGAAGGGGCGCAGATCGACATGGCGCGGCGCCAGGCCCGCCTTCGTCAGGATCGGCACGGTCGACAGCGCCAGCGTGGGCTGGGCGATGTAGTTCGACGGCTTCGCCTCCAGCTTGGCGCGGAAGGCCGCCAGTTCCTTCTTTGACGCCGCCGGTCCGACCAGCATCCCGTAGCCGCCCGAGCCGTGCACCTCCTTCACCACCAGGTCGCTGAGGTTGTCGAGCACATAGGCCAGCGAGTCCGGGTCGAGGCAGCGCCAGGTCGGCACGTTTTGCAAGATCGCCTTCTCGCCGGTGTAGAATTCGACAATGTCGGGCATGTAGCTGTAGATCGCCTTGTCGTCGGCGATGCCGGTGCCGGGCGCGTTGGCGATGGTGATGCCGCCCGCGCGGTAGACATCCATGATGCCCGGCACGCCCAGCATGCTGTCGGGGCGGAAGTTCAGCGGATCGAGGAAATCGTCGTCGACCCGGCGGTAGAGCACGTCGATCGGTTTGTAGCCCTGGGTGGTGCGCATCTGCACCTTGCCGCCGGTGATGCGGATGTCATGGCCCTCGACCAGTTCGACGCCCATCTGGTCGGCAAGGAACGCATGTTCGAAATAGGCCGAGTTGTGGATGCCCGGCGTCAGCACCGCCACCGTGCAATCGTCCGAACAATTGCCCGGCGCCGAGGCGGCAAGCGACCGGCGCAGGTCGCGCGGGTAATCCGACACCGGCTGCACCTTGATGCGGCTGAAGAGTTCCGGGAACATCTGCAGCATCGTCTCGCGGTTCTCGAGCATGTAGGACACGCCGGATGGCGTGCGGGCGTTGTCCTCCAGCACATAGAATTCATCCTCGCCGGTGCGCACCAGATCGACGCCGACGATATGGGTGTAGACGTTGCCGGGGGGCGCCATGCCGATCATCTGCGGCAGGAACGCGTCGTTCTTGGCGATCAGGTCCACGGGCACGCGCCCGGCGCGCAGGATCTCCTGCCGGTGGTAGATGTCGTAGAGAAAGGCGTTGATCGCGCGCACGCGCTGTTCGATGCCCCGCGTCAGCCGCGCCCATTCGCGCCCCGAGATGATGCGCGGCACCACGTCGAAGGGGATCAGCCGCTCATCCGCCTCGGCCTGTCCGTAGACGTTGAAGGTGATGCCGGTGCGGCGGAAGAATTGTTCTGCATCCGCCGATTTCTTGCGCAGGTCGCGCAGATCCTCAGCCCCGAACCAGCCGTAATAGGCGTCGTAGGGTTGGCGCGCGGCGCCATCGGCCTGCAGCATTTCGTCGAAGAAGCGAGACGTGTCTGTCATGATATCCCGTCGAAAACCCCTGCAAGCATGGGGCCAAACTGCGCTGTGAAGGGCCAGTGGCGCGACCCGATTTTTCCGTCTGCCCGTATCTTGCGCCTAGGCTTTAGGCATTCTGCCTAGATTTCAAGCCAGATCGTAACGGGCCCGTCATTCGTCAGGCTCACGGCCATGTCGGCGCCGAATTGCCCGGTCTCGACCCGCGGCCCCAGCGCCGCCAGCGCCTGCGCGAAGTGACGGTAAAGCGCCTCGCCCGCCTCGGGCGGTGCGGCGGTCGAAAAGCCCGGCCTGTTGCCGCTCCGGGTATCGGCGGCCAGCGTGAACTGGCTGACGACCAGCGCGCCGCCGCCCGTGTCCAGCAGCGACAGGTTCATCTTGCCGGCCTCGTCCCTGAACACGCGCAGTTTCGCAATCTTGGCGGCCAGCGCCTCGGCCTGCGCCTCGGTATCGCCCTGGATGGCGCAGACGAGGATCAAGAGGCCCGGACCCGTCTGCCCGACCGGCACGCCCGCCACCTCGACCCTCGCCTGGCTGACGCGCTGGATCAGGGCCCTCACGGCAGGTCGTCGCGGCGCGGCGGGTTCGCGCCCGCGCGGCCCACGGTGACGGCGGCGGCGCGCACGCCGAGGCTCAGCGCCGCCTCCAGCACCTCCGTCGGCAGGCCGGCGCGCAGGGCGGATTTGTCGAGCATGCCGGCATCCGCCAGCCCGGCCAGAAACCCGGCGTTGAACGTATCGCCCGCGCCGACGGTATCGACCACCTCGACCCGTCGCGCCGGCATCCGCACCGCGCCGCCCGCGCCGTAGGCGGTCACGCCCTCGGCGCCCTCGGTGACCAGGACCAGCGCCGGTCCCTGGTTCAGCATCTGGGCCGCAAGGCCGGGCAAGGCGCCGTCGCCCATGAGCCAGCGCATGTCCTCGTCCGAGATCTTCACGACGTCGGCGGCGGCCAGCATCCTGTCCATCCGGGCGCGAAAGCGCGCTTCGTCGGGGATGAAGCCGGGGCGGATGTTGGGGTCGAGCATCACGAGGCGATCCTGCGCGGCGCGGGCGGCCAGCGTCGCGTAGGCTTCGGCACAGGGCTCCACCGCGAGGCTGATGCCGCCGAAGAACACGGCTGTGACATCGTCGGGCAGGGCGGGCAGGTCGGCCTCCGACAGCATCCGCCCGGCCGTGTTCTCGTCGTAGAAGGCGTAGCTGGCCTGCCCGGCGGTGAGGGTGACGAAGGCCAGCGTGGTGGGCCTGTCGGACCGCGCGGCAAGCGCGGTGCCGACACCCGCAGCGGCGAGGACCGCGGCCAGCCGTTCCCCGAACAGGTCGGTCGACAGGCCGCTGAAAAAGCCGGTCTTCAGCCCCAGCCGCGCCGCGGCCACGGCGGTGTTGAACACCGACCCTCCGGGATAGGGGGCAAAGGCCGCTTCGCCGCCCTCGGTCTTGCGCGGCAACATGTCGATCAGGGCCTCGCCCGCACAGAGCAGCATCGCTCACCTCCGATCCTGTCCAGTCCGTGCCTGCCTACGCGGTGCGCGCCCGTGGGGCCAGCGTTTTCGCGCCGGGCGCGGGCCGCCTCATCCCGCCATGTCGTAGAGATAGAGGCCCGCGCCGATGGCGATGGCCGCGAGGATGACGGCGATGGCGATCTTGACCCAGGACCAGGGCCGTTCGCCCTGCACCTTGCCGGTCTGTCCGTTGACGACGAAGCGGTAGGTCTGGTCGCGGTACTTGTACGCGGCAAGCCAGACCGGCAACAGGACATGCTTGAAGGTCACGTCGTCGATCTTGACGGCCATGTGGTCGATACGCTGCTCGTCGCCGCCGATGTCGCGGCGGATGTCCTGGCGGATCTGCACCTCCATGATCTGCTTGGCTTCCTCGAACCCCTCGTCAAGCTCCACCTGGTAGCCCTCGGCGCGAAAGCCCGACAGGAACTCGGGCCGGTAGGCGTCGAGCGCGCCCAGATCCCAGGGCGCCAGCCGGTCGGTGAAGCGCTTGGGCAGCGAGCGCGAGGCGAGCACGAGGATGTCGTCGAAGAACCGGGCCACCCGGCCCGAGCGGCGCGACCAGCGGATGCGCCGTTCCTGCCGGGTCTTGCCGTCGTTGCCGCGCACGGTGACGTAATAGGCATCGCCGCGCTGGCCGGTGTACTGCGTCGCGGTGTCGGCATCGTAGGTCCAGTAGGGGACGTAGATGCCGTCCATCTTGCGGCCCTTCTTGGCGTAGTCCTTCAGCCCGTTGGGCGCGAACCACAGCCGCCCGAGCCAGCCGTTCATCGCGTCATGCGCCTGTTTCTCGGTCAGCTTGAACGGGATCACCCCCTTGGGTTTGATGTGCCGGTGGGTGCCGGTGTCGGTGACCACCGGCGTGGCGCAGAACGGGCATTCGGCGGCATGATCCGCCGCCTCGAAGCTCACCTGCGCCCCGCAGCTGGGGCATTGGCTGACGCGGGTCTCCTCCATCTCCTGCGCCGGCAGCTTGGCGGCGATGGCGGCCTCATAATCCAGTTCCACCAGCGCCTTGGCGTCGCCGCCCCAGGGCCCGGCGGGTTCGGCCTCGATCGGCTCGTCATGGCCGCAATGGTCGCAGATCAGCTTGCCCTCGGTCGGCGCGAAGCGCATGTCCGAGCCGCATTGCGGACAGGGAAAGCGGTGCTCGTCCTCGGGACGGGCAGGGGCGTCCTGGGCTTCGAACTGGGTCATCGGGCACTCCGGCGCGGGCAACTGGCGCTGTTGTCGCGCGGCTCGTCGCGGCGATCAAGGTGGGGAAACGCGCACCGCGCCATCCCGGCGGCCTCCGTCCCCGGAGCGCGCCGGACAGCGCGCGCGCCGGCAGGCACAGATCTCAGCCCGGCGGCGGGGGCGGGGGCGGCATCACGGTAAAGAGCTGCGCCAGTTCGGCCACGTCATTGGCGACCTTCCAGCCGTCCTGGCCCTGCGTCCAGACATGGGTCTGGCGCGTCAGCTCGCCCGAGCTTGCCATGCGCCCCAGATCGGCCTTGGAGAACGGCCCCCTGGTCTCGCCGTTCACGGCGATGTGCCAGACATGCTCCACCGGGGGTGGGGGCGGGGCGGCGTGGGCCGCCTGCTGCGGCTGGCCGCCCGCCATGTTCTGCGTCAGGCCCTGTGCCATCGCCATGCCCATGCCCATGCCGAGGCCCTCGCCCATGCCGCCCCCGCCGCCGGGGTTCTCGGCCGCCGCGCGCATCGCCTCGGCGGTCTGGAACTGGGTGTACTTGGCCAGGTCGCCCACGACGCCCATCGAGGTGCGCTTGTCCAGAGCTTCCTCCACCGCGGGCGGCAGCGAGATGTTCTCGATGTACAATTCGGGCAGCGTCAGCCCGTATTCGGTGATCGTGGCCGAGATGCGGTCTGCGACGATCTTGCCGAAATCGCCGGTGTTGGCCGCCATGTCGAGCACGGGAATGCCCGAACCTGCCACCGTCTGGCTGAACTGCTGCACGATGATGTTGCGGATCTGGCTCGTCACCTCGTCGGTGGTGAACTCGCCGTCGGTGCCCACGATCTCGGTCATGAACCGGCCCGCATCGGCCACGCGCACGGTGTAGGTGCCGAAGGCGCGGATGCGCGTCGGCCCGAATTCCGGGTCGCGCAGCATGATCGGGTTCTTGGTGCCCCATTTCAGGTCCGTGAACCGCGCGGTCGAGACGAAATAGATCTCGGACTTGAACGGCGAGGCGAACCCGTGATCCCAGCTTTGCAAGCTGGTCATGATCGGCATGTTGTTGGTCTCGAGCATGTAGAGACCGGGGGTGAAGATGTCGGCAAGCTGGCCTTCGTGGATGAAGACCGCCGTCTGCCCCTCGCGCACGGTCAGCTTGGCGCCGTACTTGATCTCGTTGCCGTAGCGCTCGAAGCGGTAGACCATCGTGTCGCGGGTATCATCCGTCCATTCGATGACGTCGATGAACTGGCCCTTGAGAAAATCCATGATCGGCATGTGGGTTTCCCTTTCCTTTAAGTGAATACGATAGGGCGGGTCAGCTTGGCCCGCCAAGCAATTCCGAAGCGATCCGGCGGATGGTCGCGCCGGCCTCGCCCGGGCGCAGGCCGGGCTGGAGGCGCGGGTCGTAGAGGATCTGCAGCAGCAGCTCGTCATGGCGCGTCAGCAGCGCGAATTCCTCGTCGTCGTTGAAGATCGAGGGACGGGCGGCCGGGCTGTCGTTGGGCAGACCCAGCCCCTGCGCCACCTCCTCGTGCACGCAGGACCGGCGCAGAAGGCTGGGGTGCTCGTCACGGATGATCGCGACGGCGGACACATAGACGGGGCGCGCCCCGGATTCCGAGAAGGCATAGACCGCGCAGAAGGTCGAGCGGGGCAACTGCTCGATCTCGCGGATCACCTCCTCGCCCGCGCCGGGAACCAGCCGGCGCACCATATCGCCGGCGTTCTGCTGGTCGTCGCGGTCCAGATACAGGACGTGGAAATTGCCGCCCGTCCGCACCGTGCTGATCGGATGGCCCGTCGCCCGCGCAAGCCGAGTGGCGTAGGTGGACAGGATCGAGCGGTCCTCGGCCTGCTGGGCATCGCTGACCGAGGCGCCGAAATGCGGCTCGATCCGCACCGGCTGTTCCCAGCGGCGCAGGCGCGACGGCGTCTGCTGCTGCACGAACCGCCCGCCGGCAAGCGCGTATTCGTCGTAAAGCGCGATGCGTTCGAAATTGGCCGCCAGCGTCGCCACGGAGAACGGCGCGTCGGCCTGGCCGCCGTCGGTCCTGAGCATGCCTTGCGACACCAGCCGCGCCTCGATGGCGCGGTAGTAGCGGGCAAAGGCGAGGCTCTCGGGCGACGGCTCGGGCGCCGGGGCCACCTGCCGTTCCGCGGGTCGCGGCGACACCTCGGGTGCGACCTCGGGGACGCAGGCCGACAGGCTCAGCGCCGCGGCGCCCGATGCCAGATATGACCACAGGCGCCGCATCCGCGCGATCAACCGGCCGGCGGCGGGGGCGGCGTGGCGCCCGAGCCGGTGGCCGCGCCAGCCGCCTGCGAGGCGCGCGAGGACGCGGCCGACAGCGTGTCGCGCAACTCGGCCTCCATCTTCTGCATCTCCACCTCGGCCTCGGCGCGGCGGCGCTTGCCCTCGTCGGCGATCTGCAGGCT
>Ga0008835_100148_pt1 | contig 87783 bp, 76 predicted proteins | sample HotLakConsoUCCRE_FD_62215 | JGI IMG/M metagenome (GOLD analysis project Ga0008835, IMG submission 62215) | Hypersaline microbial mat communities from Hot Lake, Washington, USA - Hot Lake Consortium UCC-RE (Hybrid Assembly) ... | reverse complement strand
TGCGGCGCCAAGGTCGTCATCACCTCGGACGGGGCGCCGCGCGGCGGCCGGATCACCGAGCTGAAGGACAACGTGAACAAGGCGCTGCTGCACTGCGCCGATGACGTGCAGTGCCTCGTGGTCAAACGCACCGGCAAGCAGGTCGCCTGGATCGCCAGCCGCGACCACTGGTACGACGCGCTGGCCGCCGAGGCTTCGGCCGATTGCCCCCCCGAGGAGATGGGCGCCGAAGACCCGCTGTTCATCCTCTACACCTCCGGGTCCACCGGCCAGCCCAAGGGCGTGGTCCACACCACCGGCGGTTACCTCGTCTACGCCGCGATGACCCACGAAATCACCTTCGACTACCACGAGGGGGACATCTTCTGGTGCACCGCCGACGTCGGCTGGGTCACCGGGCACAGCTACATCGTCTACGGGCCGCTGGCCAACGGCGCCACGACCCTGATGTTCGAGGGCGTGCCGACCTACCCCGATGCCGGGCGGTTCTGGGCGGTCTGCGAAAAGCACAAGGTGAACCAGTTCTACACCGCGCCCACCGCGATCCGGGCGCTGATGGGCAAGGGCACCGACTACGTCAACAAATACGACCTGTCGTCGCTGAAGCTGCTGGGTTCGGTCGGCGAGCCGATCAACCCCGAGGCGTGGAACTGGTACAACGAGAATGTCGGCAAGGGCCGTTGCCCGATCGTCGACACCTGGTGGCAGACCGAAACCGGCGGCCACATGATGACGCCGCTTCCCGGCGCGCACGCATTGAAACCCGGCGCGGCGCAGAAGCCCTTCTTCGGGGTGAAGCCGCTGGTGCTCGACCCGACCACCGGCGCGGTGATCGAGGGCAACGGCGTCGAAGGCGTGCTGGTTCTGGCCGACAGCTGGCCGGGCCAGATGCGCACCCTGTGGGAAGATCACGAGCGGTTCGAAAAGACCTATTTCGGCGATTACGCGGGCTATTATTTCTCGGGCGACGGCTGCCGCCGCGACGCGGATGGCGATTACTGGATCACCGGCCGCGTCGACGACGTGATCAACGTCTCGGGTCACCGCATGGGCACCGCCGAGGTCGAGTCCGCGCTGGTGGCTCACGAGACCGTCAGCGAGGCCGCCGTGGTCGGCTACCCGCACCCGATCAAGGGCCAGGGCATCTACTGCTACGTCACGCTCATGTCCGACGAGACGCCGAGCGACGAGCTGAAGAAGACGCTGGCCGACTGGGTCCGCACCGAGATCGGGCCGATCGCCAAGCCCGACGTGATCCAGTGGGCGCCGGGCCTGCCCAAGACGCGCTCGGGCAAGATCATGCGCCGCATCCTGCGCAAGATCGCCGAGAACGATTTCGACAGCCTTGGCGACACCTCGACCCTTGCCGATCCGTCGGTGGTGGACGAGCTGATCGCCAACCGGTCCAAGCAGTGAGCGGGCCGATGCGGGACACAGCCACCCGGACCCGTGCCGCCAACCTGATCCTGCTCGGGCCGCCCGGCGCGGGCAAGGGCACGCAGGCGCGGATGCTGGAGGAGGCGTTCGGCCTCGTGCAGCTGTCCACCGGCGACCTGCTGCGTGGCGCCGTCGCGGCGGGCACCGAGGCCGGGCTTGCCGCCAAGGCGGTGATGGAGCGCGGCGCCCTCGTCAGCGACGAGATCGTGCTGGCGGTGCTGCGCGAACGTCTGGCGCAGCCCGATGTGGCGGCCGGCATCATTCTCGACGGCTTTCCGCGCACCGCGGTGCAGGCCGAGGCGCTGGATGCGCTGATGGCCGAACGCGGGCAGCAGATCGACGCGGTGATCAGCCTTGCGGTCGAGGACGAGGCGATGATCGCCCGTGTCGCGGGCCGCTACACCTGCGCCACCTGCGGCGAGGGGTATCACGACCAGTTCAAGAAACCCGCCCGCGAGGGCGTGTGCGACAAATGCGGCGGGACGCAGATGAAGCGCCGCGCCGACGACAACGCCGACACCGTGCGCACCCGTCTGGCCGCCTATCACGCCGACACCGCGCCGCTGATCGACTATTACGCCGCCCGCGGCACCCTGACCGAAATCGACGCCATGGCGGAGATCGGGCAGGTGCGCGCGGATCTGGCCGCGATCGTGGGGAAACTCACGAGCGCCTGAGCGAATTCACCGGCGGGGCCTCGCCCGCCGGTGATGACATGTCCGCCGGGCCACGGAGGGGCCGGCCGGCAGGAACCTTCGAAGGGAGTAAGCAATGGCCGAACAGCCACATAACAACGCGTACTGGGCCGCGAACATCCGCCTCATCAGCATCTGCCTCGTGATCTGGGCGCTTGCATCCTACGGCTTCGCGATCCTGCTGCGTCCGCTGGTCAGCGGCATCGCGGTGGGCGGCACGGACCTGGGCTTCTGGTTTGCCCAGCAGGGTTCGATCCTCGTGTTTCTTGTCCTGATCTTCTTCTACGCCTGGCGCATGAACAAGATCGACAAGGAACATGGTGTGGACGAGTAACAGGGGACGAACCGGATCATGGATCAGACAACACTCAACTTCATCGTCGTGGGCGCGTCCTTCGCGCTCTACTTCGGGATCGCGATCTGGGCCCGCGCAGGGTCCACGTCGGAATTCTATGCCGCCGGCCGGGGGGTCAACCCCGTCGTCAACGGCATGGCCACCGCGGCCGACTGGATGTCGGCGGCCTCCTTCATCTCGATGGCGGGTCTTATCGCCTTCGTGGGTTACCAGAACTCCACCTTCCTGATGGGCTGGACCGGCGGCTATGTGCTGATGGCCATGCTCCTCGCGCCCTACCTGCGCAAATTCGGCAAGTATACCGTGCCGGAATTCGTCGGCGACCGCTTCTACTCCAACACCGCCCGCGTCGTGGCGGTGATCTCGCTCATCATCATGTCGGTGACCTACGTCATCGGCCAGATGACCGGGGCGGGCGTGGCGTTCTCGCGCTTTCTCGAGGTCGACGCGACCACCGGCCTGATCACCGCCTCGGTCGTCGTGTTCGTCTATGCCGTTCTGGGCGGCATGAAGGGCATCACCTACACGCAGGTGGCGCAGTACTGCGTTCTGATCGTGGCCTACACCATCCCGGCCGTGTTCATCTCGTTGCAGCTGACCGGCAACCCGATCCCGGGCCTGGGCCTGTTCTCGAACATGTCCGAAGGCACGGCAGGCGCCGGCACACCGCTGCTGGTGACGCTGGACGGTCTGTTGGAGGATCTGGGCTTCAACACCTACACCACCGGCAACTCGCCCTGGCTGATGGCGCTCTTCACCCTGTCGCTGATGATCGGCACCGCGGGTCTTCCGCACGTCATCATCCGCTTCTTCACGGTGCCCCGCGTGGCAGACGCCCGCTGGTCCGCCGGTTGGGCGCTGGTGTTCATCGCGCTGCTGTACCTGACGGCACCTGCCGTGGGGGCCATGGCGCGCCTGAACATCATGACCACCATGTGGCCGGGCGGCGTCACCGGAGAGCCGGTTGCCCAGGACGAACTGCCCGACTGGTTCCGCACCTGGTCCCAGACCGGCCTTCTGGCAGTCGACGACAAGAACGGCGACGGCCTGATCCAGTACTACAACGAGAGCAACCCCGCGATGCAGGAAATGGCTGCCGAGCGGGGCTGGGAAGGCAACGAACTGGTCACATTCAACCAGGACATCCTCGTGCTCGCCAACCCCGAGATCGCACAGCTTCCGGGCTGGGTGATCGCCCTGATCGCGGCCGGTGGTATCGCAGCCGCCCTGTCCACCGCGGCAGGTCTGTTGCTCGCCATCTCCTCCTCGATCAGCCACGACCTCATCAAGTCGGTGATCAACCCCAACATCTCGGAACGGGGGGAACTTCTCGCCGCCCGGATCTCGATGGCGGGCGCGATCGTGCTGGCGACCTGGCTGGGCCTCAACCCGCCGGGCTTCGCGGCCCAGACGGTGGCGCTGGCCTTCGGTCTGGCGGCGGCGTCGCTCTTCCCGACGCTGATGATGGGGATCTTCTCCACCCGGATGAACTCCGCCGGGGCCACGGCAGGGATGCTGGCCGGTCTGATCTCGACCTGTCTCTACCTGTTCACCTACCTCGGCTGGTTCTTCATCCCCGGCACCAACATGCTGCCGAACACGGCCGACGCCTACATCCTGGGCATCCCGCCGACCCATTTCGGGCCGATCGGGGCGCTGCTGAACTTCGGCGTGGCCTTCGCCGTGTCGCGGGTCACCGCAGCACCGCCGCAGCACATCGTCGACCTCGTGGAAAGCGTCCGCATTCCGCGCGGCGCCGGTGGTGCGCTCAACAAGTAAGCCGGCAACGGCAAACCCGGAGCCTGCGACACCGCGGGCTCTGGTCAATCTCCCGGCGCATCCCGACCCTTCGGGGTGCGCCTTTTCACATCGAAAGCCGGACGCCATGCCGACCGACATCGCCGCGATCTTCGCCCAGACCCATCCCTACGACCTGCTGTCCGCCGAGGATCAGGTGGCGCTGGCCGCCGAGGCCGGATTGCGTCACGCCAAGCAAGGCGAAAGCATCTACCGGCTGGGGGAACCGCTGGAGGCGCTCTACCTCATCCTCGAGGGGCGCATCGACATCACCGATGCCGGCGGGGACATCCTGTCGATCCTCGGGCCCAGGAATTCCTTCGGCGAACGCGGCCTGATGAAGGACGGCCTGGGCGCGGTGAACGCGACCGCCGCCGAGGACAGCCGCATGATCGCCATTCCCGCACCCGTGTTCCGCAAGCTGGTCGAGGATCATCCGCGGGTCATGCGCTTCTTCGACCGCACCCGCCCCGCCTCCGCGCGGCGGCAGGACATCACCACGATGGCGCTGGCCGACCTGATGACGCGCAATCCGCTGACCTGTGCGCCCGACACCCCGCTGATCGAGGCGGCGCGCAAGATGCGCGGGCTCGGCGTGTCGTGCATCATCGCCACCGTCGACGACGCGGTGCGCGGCATCCTGACCACCGGCGACATCACCGCCCGCGCCGTGGCCGAAGGCCGCCCGGCCGAGACGCCGGTGGCCGCGGTGATGACGCCCGATCCCGTCACCCTGCCGCCCACGGCGCTGGTGGCCGACGTGCTGCACGCAATGGTCGAACGCGGCATGACCCACATGCCCGTGGTCGAGGCCGGCAAGCTTGTGGGCATCCTGACCCAGACCGACCTGACCCGGTTCCAGGCCACATCCTCCGCCGCGCTGATCCGCGAAATCGCCGCCGCGCCCGACAGCGCCACGCTGGCGCGGATCGTCGGCCGCATCCCCGACCTGCTGGTGCAGCTTGTCGGCGCGCAGAACCCGCACCAGACCGTCACCCGCCTGATCACCGACATCGGCGATGCCACCACCCGCCGCCTGCTGGCGCTGGCCGAGGCCCGGCTGGGCCCGCCGCCGGTGCCCTACCTGTGGCTCGCCTGCGGATCGCAGGGCCGCCAGGAACAGACCGGCGTGTCGGACCAGGACAACTGCCTGATCCTCGACGATGCCGTCACGCCGCCCGACGACGCGTATTTCGCGGCACTTGCCAGGTTCGTCAGCGACGGGCTGGACGAGGCCGGGTATTTCTACTGCCCCGGCGACATGATGGCGACCAACATCAAGTGGCGCCAACCCCTGCGCGTCTGGCGGCAGTATTTCCGAGGCTGGATCGCGACGCCCGATCCCGAGGCGCAGATGCTGGCCTCGGTCATGTTCGACCTGCGCCCGATCGGGGGCGCCGATGCGCTGTTCGCGCATCTGCAGGAAGACACGCTTGCCTCCGCCGCCAAGAACTCGATCTTCGTGGCGCACATGGTGTCGAACTCGGTCAAGCATCAGCCGCCGCTCGGCCTGTTCCGGGGATTTGCCACGGTGCGCTCGGGCGAGCACAAGAACACCATCGACCTCAAGCACAGCGGCGTCGTGCCGGTGGTGGATCTCGGGCGCATCTACGCGCTGACCGGGCAGCTGACGCAGGCCAACACCCGCGCGCGCATCCTTGCCGCGACCGCCGCCCGCGTCGTCTCGCCCTCGGGCGGGCGCGACCTGCTCGACGCCTACGACATGATCGCCGACACCCGGCTGGCCCACCAGGCGGCGCAGATCAAGCGCGGCGAGAAGCCGACCAACTTCATGCCGCCCGCCGACCTCAGCGATTTCGAGCGCAGCCACTTGCGCGACGCCTTCGTGGTGGTCAAGACGATGCAGAACGCCGCCGGCTCGGGCCGCGGCTACCTAAACTGAAAGAAACACCCACCCGATGATCTGGACCCTCCTCACCGTTTTCTTCGCCGGCTTCGCCGGCGCCGGGATCGGGTTCCTGTTGCGCAACATCACCCGCAACCGCCTGCCCAAGGGCGCCATTCCGGTGTGCGCCGGCCTGACCATGATCGTCGCCACGGTCTCGCTGGAATACGGCTGGCAGAACGGCGTGCGCGCGACCATGGCCGACGACCTGGTGATCATCTCCACCCGCGAACAGCAGTCGTGGTATCAGCCCTGGACGCTGATCCGCCCCTGGGTGCGCGGCTTCATCAGCTATTCGCCCGCCGAAACCGTCGAAACGGCGGAAGGCTCGGGCATCCTGGCGGTGCAGCTGCGCCTGCAGGAACGCTGGCAGCCGCAGATCGTCAGCCCGGCGCTGGTCGATTGCGACGGCGCGCGCTGGACCGATCTGAACGCCAACACACGGTTCACCGACGAGGGCGCACCGATCGCCGTGACATGGCGGCCGGAAAACCCGGAGTTTCCCGTCATCGCCACCGTCTGCGGACGGGAGGCCGCGGGCAGCTGACGCAAAAGGCCTGGTCCACGGGGTGACGCGCGGCCCCCCGGCGGAGGCGACCCAAGACCGGGGCAAGGAGGAGGCCCCACACCGATGCTGACCCGATTGTCCCTGCGTCTGCGCATCTTCCTGTTCTTCGCCCTGCTGGCCCTCGGCGGGTCCGTGCTGGCCCTGGCCGGGCTGACGCTGGGCTACCTCCGGCTTGGCGCGGCGGAGGCGTTGAACGCCTTCGTCGTCTCGGGGCTGGTCGCGGTGTTCTCGATCTTCGGGCTGACCACCTGGGTCTGGGTGCTGTTCGACGAACATGTCGCCCGGCCCATCGAACGCCTGGCCGCCGACCTGCGCGCCCGCGCCCATGCCAGTGTCGATCAGGGCATCGACCACGGCATCGCCCGCTACCTCGGCGATCTTGCGCCCGCCGCCGATGCGGTCGCATCGAACCTTGTGGAAACCCGGAACGCCATGGCGATGGCGGTGGGCCGCGAGACCGCGCGGCTGACCATCGAGAAGACGCGGCTCGAAACCCTGCTCGCCGAAGTGCCCGACGGCGTGCTGTTCTGCACGCCACAACACGGCATCGCGCTCTACAACGGACATTGCCGCGACATCCTCGGCGCGACCGAGGCGCTGGGGCTGGGCCGCCCGGTCTCGGCCCTGCTGCGCATGGGGCCGATCCTTCAGGCCTACGACCGCCTGGCGGCCCAGGGCACCGAGGACAGCACCGATGTGCTGGTCACCACCCGCCTCGGCGCCCGCCTGCTCGAGGCGCGGCTGCGCCTGCTGCGGTTGCAGGGGCAGGAAACCGACGCGCCCGGCTATGTCCTGACGCTGCGCGATGTCACCGCCGATCTCAAGGTGCAGGCCGAACGCGCGCATCTGCTGAACCAGCTGCTTGCCGAGGTGCAGGCCGCCCTGCCCGAGCTTGGCACCGGCCTGGCGCAGGCCCGGCTTGCCGCGCTGGCCGGGACCACCGCGGCGCGCAAGGCCGCCACCGACACGCTTTGGTGGCCGATGGAGGCGCTGTCGGCCCCCGATCTGGGCGCGGGCCTGAGCGCCCGGTTGCAGCGCAAGGGCGTGACGCTGACGGCAGACCTGCCCGACACGCGGCTGCGCTGCGACGGGTTCGCGATCACCCGGCTGCTGGAACGCCTGTCGCTCGACTGGACGAACGCGGGCGCCACCGGCCTGCTTCTGACGCTGGCATCCGAGACGCCCGAGACCGCCGTCCTGAGCCTCGAGGGCGGGGGGCAGGCCGCCGACACCCATCTGGCCCGCTGGCTGGCCACGCCGCTGTCGCCGGGCGTGTCGGGCTTCACCGGCGCAGACGTGCTGCTCAGCCACGGCACCACGCTGTCGCATGAACCCGCCGGGCCGGGCCGCTTCGCCCTGCGCCTGTCGCTGCCGCTGGCCGAGCCCCGCGCGCAGGGGCCCAGCCGCGTGGTGATGTACGACTTCGACCTGCTCGACGCGCCGATCCCCGAAACCCTCGCCGCCGCCGCGCTGAAATCGCTCAGCTTCGTGATCTTCGACACCGAGACCACGGGCCTGAACCCGCAGGTCGACGAGATCTGCCAGATCGCCGCCGTGCGGCTGATGAACGGCAAGATCGTGGCCGGCGAACGCTTCGACATGCTGGTGAACCCCGGCCGGACCATCCCCGCCGCCTCCACCGCCGTGCACCACATCACCGACGCGATGGTCGCGGGCGCCGTGCCGGTGCCCGAGGCGCTGAGACGGTTCCACGCCTTCGCCGAGGGCAGCGTGCTGGTGGCGCATAACGCACCCTTCGACATGAGCTTCCTGCGCCGCCGCGAGGCCGAGATCGGCCGCCGCTTCGACCAGCCGATCCTCGACACGGTGCTGTGTTCCGCGATCCTCTACGGCCAGTCCGCCGAGCACACGCTCGACGCGCTCTGCGCGCGGCTGCACATCGCGATCCCGGAGGAGGCGCGCCACACCGCACTGGGCGACGCGCTTGGCACGGCCGAGGCGTTCTGCAAGATGATCCCGATGCTGGAGGCGGCGGACTTGCCCAATCTGGGGGCAGTGATCAAGGCCTTCGACCGCCACAGCCGGCTGATCGAGCATCTGAATTGACCAGGGGGCCCGCATCGGCCCAGTCTGCGCCAAAGGGGACAGTCACCACCATGGCCCGTACGCCGCTCTACAAGACCGCCGAGGCGGAGATGATCCGCCGCATCCGCACCGGTGCCTGGCCCGTCGGCCAGCGCCTGCCCAACGAATTCGTGCTGGCCGAGGACTTCGGCGTCAGCCAGGGCACCATGCGCCGCGCGCTGATGACGCTGGAGGCGATGGGCCTGCTCGACCGCAAGCCGGGCCGTGGCACGCTTGTGGCGGATCAGTCGGCAAAGCCCGAGGCCGCCGCCGCGGCAGCGCCCGACCTGCCTGCCGCCGACCGGCTCCGCGACGCCAGCGGCGCGCCGCTGGTGCTGGAGGTCTACCGCGCCCGCAGCACGACCCGGGCACCGGCGGCGGCGGAGGCGGTGCTCTTCGACACCCCGCGCCTCGCGACGCTGGAGCGGACCTTGCTGCACGACGGCGCGCGCGCCGCGCTCGATCTCGTCGTGGTGCCGGAGGCGCTGATCCCGGCGCTGGACGAGGATGCCGCGCCAGACCTTGGCGCGTTGCTGACCGACGCGGGGCACCCCCCCGGCTCGGTCGAGGATCACCTGACGGCGGCCGTCACCACCATGAGCGAGTCCGTGGCGCTCTCGTGCGACCGCCACACCGCGCTCATCGTGCTGACCCGCACCGCGCGCGACACCAAGGGTCGGCCGATCGCCCGCCAGACCCTGCGCCTGATCGCGGACGGGCTGGCCTACGAAGCATAACCCCCCCATAAAGGTCACCGCGCGCCCTGCCCGTCTTTGCTTTCCAAATACTCCCGCCGGAGGCATCCGACCGTGGCCAGAGGCACGCGCGCCGACCCTCTGGCGCGGTCCCGGACGCCCTCAGATCCCGTCGATGCAGACGTATTTCGTGTCGAGGTAATCCTCCAGCCCCTGGCTGCCGCCCTCCTTGCCGAGACCGCTTTCCTTGACCCCGCCGAACGGCGCCTCGACCGTGGTGATGAGGCCCGAGTTGATGCCGATCATCCCGTACTGCAGCCCCTCGTTCAGCCGGAACGCCCGGCCGAGGTCGCGCGTGTAGACGTAGGAGGCGAGGCCGAAGACGGTGTCGTTGGCCATCGCGATGGCCTCCGCCTCGGTCTCGAAGGTGAAGACCGGCGCCACCGGGCCGAAGATCTCTTCCCGCGCGAAATCCATGTCCTGCGTCGCCCCGGTCAGGACCGTGGGCTCGAAGAACGTCCCGCCGAGCGCGTGCCGTGCCCCGCCCAGCGCGACCTTGGCGCCCTTGCCCTTGGCATCCGCCACCAGCTCCTCGACCTTGGCCACCGCCTCGGCGTCGATCAGCGGGCCCTGCGCCACGCCGTCGTCGCGCCCGTCGCCGACCTTCAGCGCCCGCGTCTTCTCCACCAGCTTCTCGACGAAGGCGTCATGGACCGAGGCCTGCACATAGAACCGGTTGGCGCAGACGCAGGTCTGGCCGGAATTGCGGTACTTCGACACGATGGCGCCCTCGGCCGCCGCGTCGAGGTCGGCATCCTCGAACACGAGGAAGGGCGCGTTCCCGCCCAGCTCCATCGACACCTTCTTGACCGTGTCCGCCGATTGCCGGATCAGCTCCTTGCCCACCTCGGTCGATCCGGTGAAGGTCACCTTGCGCACCTCACGCCGCGCCATCATCGCGCCCGCGATGGCCCGCGCCGATCCGGTCACCACGTTCACCACGCCCGTGGGATACCCCACCTCCTCGGCCAGCGCCGCCCAGGCGAGGCCGGAATAGGGCGTGGCCGTCGCGGGCTTGGCGACGATGGGGCAGCCCACCGCCAGCGCCGGCGCGATCTTGCGCGCCAGCATCGAGGAAGGGAAGTTCCACGGCGTGATCATGCCCACCACACCCACCGGGTGCTTGGTCACCAGGATGCGGCGGCCGTTCACGCCCGCCGGTACGATCTCGCCCTTCGACCGCCGCGCCTCCTCGGCGAACCAGCGGACGTATTGCGCGCCGATGGCGATCTCGCCCCTGGCCTCCGCCAGCGGCTTGCCCATCTCGACGGTCAAGAGTTCCGCCAGCGCCGCCTGGTTGTCCATCAGCGCGTCATGCAGCTTCCACAGCAGCCCCACACGGCTCATCAGATCCATCGCCGCGAAGGCCGGAAAGGCCGCCGCCGCCGCGTCGATGGCGCGCATCGTCTCGGCCTCGCCGCAGGCGGGCACCGTGCCGATCCCCTCGCCCGTCGCCGGGTTGGTCACCGCGATGGTCTTGCCGCTGTCGGCCTGCACCCATGCGCCACCGACGAAATTCGCCTCGCGTTGCCAGTCCTGCCAATCGCTCATTCCATTGCTCCCATCTTGCGGGCCAGATCGAGCATCCGGCACGAAAAGCCCCATTCGTTGTCATACCAGCCAAAGACGCGCAGCATGCCGCCCTTGGCGCGCTTGATCTCCGGCCCCTGCACGATGATCGACTCGGGCCGGGCGCGCAGGTCGGTCGAGACGAGCGTCTTGTCGGTGTAACCGATGATCGGGCCCGCCCGTTCCCGAAAGAACGCCTGCGCCGCCTCGGCCGATGGGCTCTCGCGGGTGATCACCGCCAGATCCACGCAGGAGACGGAGGCGACCGGCACCCGCACCGCCGAGCCGGTGATCCGCCCGGCAAGCTCAGGCAGCACCGCGTCCACAAGCGTGGCGGCACTTGTCGTCGTCGGCACCATGCTCAAGGCGGCGGCGCGCGAGCGCGCGAAATCCTCGCCCATCGGCGCGTCGACCGTGGGCTGGCTGCCGGTGTAGCAATGCACCGTGGTCATCAGCGCGCTTTCCAGCCCCCATTCCGCGTCGATTGCCGCCGCCAGCGGTGCGACGGCATTGGTGGTGCACGACGCGTTCGAGACGATCCTGTGCGCCGGCAGCAGGGCCGCGTCATTCGCGCCCATCACCAGGGTGACGTCGGCCTCGGGCGAGGGCCCAGAGACCAGCACCCGCCGCGCGCCGGCATCGAGGCCGGCCTCGGCAAAGCTGCGCGTGCGGGCAAGCCCGGTACATTCCATCACCACGTCGATGCCGGTCAGGTCCAGCAACGCCAGATCCGCCACCCGGGTGAAGGGCAGCGCGCGATCCCCGATGCGCAGCACGCCCGCACCCGCCTCGACCTCCTGCGGCCAGGGGCCGAACACGCTGTCGTACTGGAACAGATAGGCGCAGGTCTTCAGCGGCGCGATGTCGTTCAGCGCCACGATCTCGATCTCGGGCCAGCCGCCCTTCAGCCAGGCCCGCAGCACCGACCGCCCGATGCGCCCGAACCCGTTGATCGCCACCTTGATGGTCATGGAACCGCCCTCCGCGCTGGCGCCAGTGATGCCCCCCCGGCGAACGAGGTGCAAGGCCCCCTCCCCCCGCTGGCCTTGCCGCGCTATGATGTCCGCAGCGACAGGAGGGACACCGGAGATGGACAGCACCGACAGGCAGACCCGCGTGACGACGAGCCACTGGGGCGCGTTCGAGGTGGTGACCGAGAGCGGCCGGATCGTGGAGACGCGGCCCTTCGCGGGCGACCCCGCGCCCCCGTCCATGCCGGCCATCCTGCCGGCCGCCGTGCACCATGCCAGCCGCGTCGCGCGCCCGTCGATCCGGCGCGCCTGGCTTGCCACCCGCGACACCAGGGGCCGCGGCGATGGCGACTACGTCACCCCGCCCTGGGACGAGGCGCTGGATATCGCCGCGGAGGAGATCGACCGCATCCGCAAGGCCCATGGCAACGGCGCGATCTACGGCGGCTCCTACGGCTGGTCCTCGGCCGGGCGCTTCCACCACGCGCAAAGCCAGGTGCACCGCTTCCTCAACTGCATCGGCGGCTATGTGGCGAGCTTCGGCAGCTATTCCACCGGCTGCGCGCAGGCGATCGTGCCGCATGTGCTGGGCGAGAATTTCCTGACGCTGCTCTACGAGATGCAGGACAGCTACGCCACCATCGCCGAGCACACCGAGACGCTGGTCATGTTCGGCGGCATCAACCCCAAGAACTCCCAGGTCTCGATGGGTGGCATCACAGAACACGCCACGGCGGGCTGGTTCGAGCGCTTCGCGGCGAAGGGCATGACCCGCGTCACCATCGGCCCGCAGCGCACCGACGCGCCCGAGGGCTGCGCGTGGCTCCCCTGCCGGCCCGGATCGGACACCGCGCTGATGCTCGCCCTGGCCCACACGCTGGAGGCCGAAGGGCTGGCCGATCACGCCTTCCTCGCCAGCCACACCACGGGCTTCGAGCGGTTCCGCCCCTACCTGATGGGCGAGATCGACGGCAAGCCCAAATCCCCCGACTGGGCCGCGCCGCTGACCGGCATCGACGCGGGCACCATCCGCACCCTCGCGCGCCGCATGGCCGCGACCCGCACGCTGATCACCGTCGCCTGGTCGCTGCAACGGCAGGAACATGGCGAACAGCCCTACTGGATGTCGGCGGTGCTGGCGGCGATGCTGGGCCAGATCGGCCTGCCCGGTGGCGGCGTGGGCTACGGCTACGGCGCCATCGGCGGCATCGGCAAGGATTTCCGCCCCCTCGGCGGCCTGAGCCTGCCGCAAGGCAGAAACCTGGTGTCCGACGTGATCCCCGTGGCCCGCGTGGCCGACATGCTGCTCAACCCCGGCGCGGCCTATGATTTCAACGGTGAGCGCCGGACCTACCCCGAGATCCGCCTTGTCTGTTGGGCCGGCGGCAACCCGTTCCACCACCATCAGGATCTGAACCGCCTGCACGACGCCTGGACGCGCCCCGAGACGATCATCGTGAACGAGCCGTGGTGGACCGCGACGGCGCAGCGCGCCGATATCGTCTTTCCCGCGACCACCCCCTACGAGCGCGAAGATATCGGGCGCAGCCCGCTTGACGACTACCTGTTCCACATGCCCGCGCTGATCCCGCCGGTGGGTGACGCGCGCGACGATTACGACATCTTCGCCGGCCTCGCCGCGCGGCTCGGCGCGGGCGCGGCCTTCACCGAGGGGCGCGATGCGGACGCGTGGATCGCGCAGCTTTACTCCGGGTTCGAGGCACGGGCCGCCGCTGCCGGCATCACCGTGCCGACGCTGGCGGCGCTACGGGCGCAGTCCTGGGTCAAGCTCGACATCGCCGCCGACGTGCAGCCCAACCCGATCTTCCGCCACTTCCGCGCCGATCCGCAGGGCGCGCCGCTGAAAACCCCCTCGGGCCGGATCGAGATCTTCTCCGAGACCATCGACGGGTTCGGCTACGACGACTGTCCCGGCCATCCGGTCTGGCTTCCGCCCGCCGAATGGACCGGCGCGGCGACGGCCGAGGCGCCCCTGCACCTCGTCTCGCCCCAGCCGGGCGACAAGCTGCACTCGCAGCTGGAATCCGCACTGGCGGATGTGGAAGGCGCCCGGCCGGAGACCATTCTTCTCCATGAAGCCGACGCCACCGCGCGCGGCATCGCCACCGGCGACCTCGTCCGCGTCTTCAACGCGCGCGGCGCGGTGCGGGCGCGGGCGCGGGTGACGGCGGACATTCTCGCAGGTGTCGTGGCGCTGCCCACCGGGGCCTGGGTCGGCCCGCCGGGCGGCAACATCGACCCGAACGGCAACCCCAACGTGCTGACCCGCGATGTGGGCACGTCACGGCTCGGCCAGGGGACGAGCGCGCATTCGGCGCTGGTGGAGGTCGCGCGCCTCGACTGAACCAAACGTAAAACTGCGGTTTTGCGCACCGGAAATCTGCAGATTTCCGCCCGGGAAAACTCCAGTTTTCCCGGGCGTTTTCCTCGAGGAAAACGCCCCACACCACCGGACGCGCCGGCCTCAAAAGTTAACAGATCGTGAAACCACCCCTGTAACCCCTTGAGTTCCCTTGCGCAGAAAATGTCCCACGCGTGGGACACCCTTATTGCCGCTCTCCCACATACTCCCGCACCGCCTTTTTGTAGAGATCCCTGATCCGCGCCGTCACAGGTCGCGACCCGTCGCCGATGGGTTTCCCGTCGATCGACGCCACCGGCGTCTGCGCCCCGAACGTGCCCGTCAGGAACGCCTCCTCGGCTCCATAAGCCTCAAACAGCGAATAGTTCCTCTCGAAGACCGGGATGCCATCCGCGCGGCACAGGTCGATCACCTTCTGGCGCGTCACGCCGTTCATGCAGTAATCCCCCGTGGAGGTCCAAACCTCCCCCCGCCGCACGATGAAGAAGTTGCACGCATTGGTCGTGTTCACGAACCCATGCGGATCGAGCATCAAGGCCTCGTCCGCCCCCGCCTGCTCCGCCTGCAGGCAGGCGATCACGCAGTTGAGCTTGGAATGGGAGTTGTATTTCGCATCCTGGCTCATCGGCAGCCCCCGCACCTGCGGCACCGTGGCCAGCCTTATGCCCGCCGATTGCAGCCGGTCCACGGGTTTCGAGTGCTCCATGATGATCACCAGCGTCGGCCCCGACTGGCTCAGCGACGGGTGCTGGAACGGCCGCACCTTCACGCCCCGCGTCAGCATCATACGGCAATGCACGTTAGTCTCCATCCCGTTGGCCGCACGCGTCACCTCCAGCGCGTGCAGGATGCCCGCGCGGTCCATGCCCACATCGAGGCTCACCGCCTTGCAGCTGTCAAAGAACCGGTCCATGTGCGCCTCGAAGAAGGCCCAGACGCCGTCGTAGAGCCGCATCCCCTCCCACATGCCGTCGCCCAGCATGAAGCCGCTGTCGTAGACCGAAACCTTGGCCTCGTTGCGGTGCTTCAACGTGCCGTTCACATAGATCAGGATATCGGCGTTGCGCGGATCTTCCAGCGCGTCATGGGTGGTGGCGTGGTCGCTGTGCATCGTCTTGTCCCTCCGGCTGCCGGCCAGTGGTGACGCGGGCGCGCGCGGCGGTCAAGCTCGGGCGCCGGGGTCGAGGCTGTAGCCCAGCCCCCGCACGCTGCGGATCGGGTCGTGGCCCAGGGCGGCGCGCACGCGGCGGCGGGTGCGGTTCAGCTTCACGTCGACGGTGCGCAGCGCGTTGGCGGTCTGCGTGCCATAGGCCAGGTCGAGCAAGGCCTCGCGCGACCAGACCTGCGTCGGGCGGTCGAACAGCGGGCCGAGAAGGCGGAAATCCTCCAGCGACAGGGGCATCGTGGCCGCCCCGGTGCCGATCGTCATCGCCGCCTCGTCGAGCGTGACACCCCCGACGCTGCGCCGCCCGGCCAGCGCCACGGGCCGGCAACGGCGCATCAACCCGCGCAGGCGCAGGGTGAACCCGTCAAGACCCTCCGCGGGGTCGATCACCTCCACTTCCAGAAGCGGCGGCGCGGCGATCGGCGTGACCCCATCCTGGCGCAGGACCAGCACGCCGAGCGAGGCCGTGCGCATCGCCGCGACCAGCGCCGCGAGGTCGGAGGCGCCGACCGGCCCGCCCAGCAGCACATAATCCGGGCGATGGTCCGAGACGGCGGCGTGGAGCGCGGCGCGCCCGTCGCTGCGTACGAGATGCGCCAGCCGGTCGCCAAGCGGCGACAGGAACGCTGCCACCGACGCATCCCGCAGGTCGGCTACGCCGCTGAGCGGCTCGGCAAGATGCAGCAGAGTGTCTGTGGCGATGGTCAACGCGCCCGGTCAGCCCAGCGCATAGCCCGCCCCGCGCACGGTGCGGATCGGGTCGCCGTGATCGCCGGATTTCAGCGCCTTGCGCAGCCGGCCGACATGCACATCCACGGTGCGGCTGTCGACATAGATGTCGCGCCCCCAGACCCGGTCGAGCAGCTGCTCGCGGCTCCAGACCCGGCCGGGCCGTTCCATGAAGGCGGTCAGCAGACGAAACTCCGTCGGGCCGAGGCTCAGTTGCTCGCTGTTGCGATAGACCCGGTGTTCGGCCAGGTCGACCAGGATATCGGCGTATTCCAGCCGCTCGCCCACGGTCGCGGGGCGCACGCGGCGCAGTTGCGTGCGCAGCCGCGCCAGAAGCTCGGCCACCGAATAGGGCTTGGTGATATAGTCGTCGGCCCCGGTTTCCAGCCCCCGGACCTTGTCGACCTCTTCCGACCGCGCCGAGAGCATGATGATCGGGATGCGCGCGGTGTCCGCCCCCATCTTGAGCTGGCGGCACACCTCGATCCCCGAGACATGGGGCAGCATCCAGTCCAGCACGATCACGTCGGGCGGCGTCTCGCGCACGATGTCGAGCGCGATGTCGCCGGCGTCGGCGGTCATCACCTGAAAGCCTTCGGCCTGTATGTTGTAGGCCAGCACTTCACGTTGCGCGGGTTCGTCCTCAACCACCAGGACCAGCGGTTCGCCAGCCATCTGCGGCTATCCTTCTATTTCGTCACGCCCGCGTCATGCGGGGTGCGGTCCTGCTTGGGGCGGTCTTCGTCGGGCAGGTCGCCGGTCACGAGGTAGATGACCTGCTCGGCGATCGAGGTGACGTGGTCGCCCATGCGCTCTATGTTCTTGGCCATGAAATGCAGATGCATGCAGGTGGTGATGTTGCGCGGATCTTCCATCATGAAGGTCAGGTACTCGCGGAACAGCGCGGAATACATCTGGTCCACATCCACGTCGCGCGCGCGCACGTCGGCGGCGAGGTCGGCGTCGCGCTGGATGTAGGCGTCGAGCGCGTCCTTCAGCATCAGTTCGACCTGGCGCGCCATCCGGCGGAGCGAGGCGCCGGTGCCGTTCACCGGCGGCTGGTCGATGATCGTCTCGGTGCGCTTTGCGATGTTCTTGGCGTAGTCGCCGATCCGCTCGAGGTTGGCCGAGACGCGGAACACGGTGAGCACCGTGCGCAGGTCGCTCGCCGTCGGCTGGCGCTGCGCGATGATGCGGGCGGCCTCCCCGTTCACCAGTTCCTCGAGGGCATCGATGGCGGTGTCGCCCTGCCGCACCTCGCGGGCGAGGTCGACATCCCGCATGTCCAGCGCCTGGGTCGCCTTGGCGATGGCGTCTTCGACCAGCCCGCCCATCCGCATGATCTGGGCCTGAATGCCTTCCAGATCGCGGTCGAAACTCGCGACGATGTGGTCTGAATTCGCCATGGTGCCTGCCTGCCCTTGTGCCTCAGCCGATGCGGCCGGTGATGTAGCTTTCCGTCCGAGGGTCCTCGGGGTTGGTGAAGATCTTCGATGTTTCGCCGAATTCCACCAAGGTGCCGAGGTGGAAGAAGGCCGTCTTCTGGCTTACGCGCGCCGCCTGCTGCATCGAGTGGGTCACGATCACCACCGAATAGCTCTGGCGCAGCTCGTCGATCAGTTCCTCGACCTGGGCCGTGGCGATCGGGTCGAGCGCCGAACAGGGCTCGTCCATCAGCAGCACCTCGGGCCCGGTGGCCACGGCGCGCGCGATGCACAGGCGCTGCTGCTGCCCGCCAGACAGGCCGGTTCCGGGCGCATCGAGCCGGTCCTTGACCTCCTCCCAGATCGCGGCGCGGCGCAGGGATTTCTCGACGATTTCGTCCATCTCGGCTTTGGTCCGGGCCAGCCCGTGGATCTTGGGGCCGTAGGCGACGTTCTCGTAGATCGACTTGGGGAACGGGTTGGGCTTCTGGAACACCATCCCGACCTTGGCGCGCAGCTGCACCGGGTCGATCCTGGGATCGTAGATATCCTCGCCGTCGAGCGTGATGTGCCCCGTGGTGCGGGCGATGTCGATGGTGTCGTTCATCCGGTTCAGGCAGCGCAGGAAGGTAGACTTGCCACAGCCGGACGGGCCGATGAAGGCGGTCACGGTGTGGTCCGCAATGTCGACATCCACCGCCTTGATGGCATGGGTGGTGCCGTAGAAGACGTCGACGCCGCGCGCTTTCATCTTGATGTCTTTGGTGTCCACGCCGCGTTCCGATATTCTCATGTCGTTCATGTTGGTATCCTCCATGGCGATTACCACCTCCGCTCGAATCTGCTTCTGAGATAGATCGCGATCCCGTTCATCAGGACGAGGAAGCCGAGCAGCACCAGGATCGCCGCAGAGGTCCGGCTGACGAACCCGCGCTCGGGGCTGTCGGCCCAGATGAAGATCTGTGTCGGAAGCGCGGTGGAGGCATCGAAGGGCGACGAGGCCGCCGAGGTGATGAAGGCGTTCATCCCGATCAGCAACAGCGGCGCGGTTTCGCCCAGCGCCTGCGCCAGGCCGATGATCGTGCCGGTCAGGATGCCGGGCATGGCCAGCGGCAGGACGTGGCCAAAGACCACCTGCTGCTTCGATGCACCCACCCCCAGCGCCGCCTCGCGGATCGAGGGCGGCACCGCCTTCAGCGCCGCGCGGGTCGCGATGATGATGGTGGGCATCGTCATCAGGGCCAGCGTCAGGCCGCCGACGAAGGGCGCGGACCGCGGCATGCCGAACCAGTTCAGGAACACCGCCAGCGCCAGCAGGCCGAACACGACCGAGGGCACAGCGGCGAGGTTGTTGATGTTGACCTCGATGAAGTCCGACACCTTGTTCTTGGGGGCGAATTCCTCGAGGTAGATCGCTGCCCCGATCCCCACCGGGAAGGCGATCACGAAACAGGTCAGCAGCGCCCAGAACGAGCCCACCAGCGCCCCGCGCAGGCCGGCGAGTTCGGGAAAGCGCGAATCCGCATTGGTCAGGAGGCCCCAGTTGATCGGGGTGGCAATCATGCCGGCCTCGTCCAGCGCGTCGAACCAGGCGATCTCGCGGTCGTCCACGCGGCGGCTTTCCTCGGCGGTCGCACGGTTGATGTTGCCCTTGTTCAACTGGTCGAACGGGTCCGAGACCGGCACGTTCAAGGAAATCGTCTGTCCGATCAGCGACGGGTCGGCCACGACCCGGTCACGCAAGGTGAACTGCGCGCCGTTCGACAAGATGTTGCGCACCGCGCGCGCATCGGCTTCGCGGTCGGCATCGGGAAGCTGGTCCAGCACGGCTGCGGTCAGCACGTTCTGAAACCCGCCGCGCGGCAGGTTTTCTTCGGTGATCTCCTCGGGGTCGACGAAGACGTCGACGGTGATGTGGGTCTGCACGAAGGCGGAATAGCCGGTGCTCACCAGCGAGGCGACGAGGATGAAGAGCACGGAGAACGCGATCAGGATCGCCCCCATCCCGAGGCCCTGCAAGATGATGTCGGCCCGCTTGCGCTTCTTGATCAACGCCGACGTTTCCGTGAGCGAGATCTTGCGGGGCGCGCTGCCCCTGTCTGTGATGTCAGCCATGGATCGGGCGCCTCAATCGTAGATTTCGCGGTACTTGCGGACGATGCGCAGGGCCAGCACGTTGATCCCGAGGGTCAGGATGAACAGCATCAGGCCGAGCGCGAAGGCCGCAAGGGTTTTCGGGTTGTCGAAGGCGGTGTCGCCGATCAGCAGTGTGACGATCTGCACCGTGACGGTCGTGACGCTGTCGAGCGGGTTGATTGTCATGCGCGCGATCAGACCCGCCGCCATCACCACGATCATCGTCTCGCCGATGGCGCGGCTGACGGCGAGCAGCACGCCGCCGACGATGCCGGGGATCGCGGCGGGAAACAGCACCTTCAGCATGGTCTCGCCGCGCGTGGCCCCCAGCGCCAACGAGCCGTCGCGCAGGGACCGTGGCACGGCGGTCAGCGCGTCATCGGCGAAGGACGAGATGAAGGGGATCAGCATGATGCCCATGACCCCGCCCGCCGCGAGCGCGGTGTTGGACGAGATCGGGATGCCCAGGTCGGCCCCGGTGCCGCGCAGCGCCGGCGCCACCACGAGAATGGCGAAGAAGCCGTAGACCACCGTCGGCACGCCGGAGAGGATCTCTAGAACCGGCTTCACCACCGAACGGACACGGCGCGGCGCGAATTCGTTGAGGTAGATGGCCGTCAGCAGGCCGATCGGCGTCGCGATGAACATTGCGATGACGCTGATGACGATGGTGCCAAGGATCACCGGCAGCCAGCCGAAGGCGCCCTCGGCGGCGATCTGGTCTTCGCGGATGGGGATCTGCGGCTCCCACCGGGTTCCGAAAAGGAAGTCGGTGATCGGAACCATCTCGAAGAAGCGATAGGCTTCGTACACCAGTGCGAACACGATCCCAACGGTCGTGAAGATGGCGACCAGCGAGCAGGCGATCATGAGGCCGGAGATGATGCGCTCGGACGCTTGCCGCGCCCGGAACTCCGCGGCGACGCGGCGACGAGACAGCACAACGATGCCGAACGACAACAGCAGAACCGATGCCACCAGAAGAACGTCGGCCGTGGCATAGAGCGACAGCAGGCGGTCGGCGGCGTCGAGCTTCCACTGCTCGGGCGTGCCGAAGACGCGGCCGTCGGCGAGGGAGCGGATTTCGGCGAGGATGAGCTGCACCTCCCCAGTACCAAGGCCATCCAGCGTGCCCGTCGGAAGGCCCGACATCACCATGCCGTTGATGACGGTCCCCTTGAACACAAGGACGATGCATATCAACAGGAAGACCGGCACCAGAACGCTCAGCAGCGCGTAGAGGCCGTGGAAGTACTCGAGAGAGTGCAGGCGCGTCCCGCCGTCCCGGATGGACCGCGCGGCCTGCCTGTTCAGGAAATAGCCCGCGACGGTGGCCGCGAACAGGATGATAAAGGCAACAAGGGTCATGTCACGGCCTGCGGGCTAAGGAAAACCCTGCCCGGACGCAACCGTCCGGACAGGGCGAGGGAGAGTGAACCGTCGCCTTATTCGGGCGCTTCCATGGTCATGCCGCCAAGGACGTTCTCCTGAACCTCGGCGCGACGCTCGTCACCAAGGGCGACCATGCCGCGCTCGGTCAGGTAGCCGCCGGGGCCCATGGCTTCCTCGGACATGTATTCTTCGATGAACTCGTCGAGGCCGGGGATCACGCCGCGGTGCGCGTTCTTGACGTAGAAGTACAGCGGACGCGACACGGGGTAGTCACCGGATGCGATGGTGTCGGCATCGGGCGCCACGCCGTTGATCGTCACGGCCTTCAGGGTGTCGAGGTTCTCGAACAGGAACGAGTATCCGAAGATGCCCATGGCGTTCGGGTCGGAGTTGAGGCGCTGCACGATCAGGTTGTCGTTTTCGCCGGCTTCGATGAACGGGCCATCGGTGCGCATGCGCGAGCAGTTCTCTTCAACCCAGTCGTCGTCGTAATCGCCTTCGGAGACGTACTCGAGCTCCATGCAGCCTTCCCACATCGCCAGTTCGACGAAGGCGTCGCGGGTGCCGGAGGTCGGAGGCGGGCCGAGGACGAGGATCTCGGTTTCGGGGAAATCGGAGTTGATCTCGTTCCAGGTGGTGTAGGGATTGTCGACCCACTCGCCGTCGACCGGCACCTGGGCGCCAAGGGCGAGATAGATTTCTTCCAGCGACAGATCCCAGTCGAAGTCGTTCTCGGCGGAAATCGCCATCGACAGACCGTCGGAACCGATGTTGGCCTGCGTGATGTCGGTCACGCCGTTGGCGGTGCACAGCTCGAACTCGGAGGCGGTCATGCCGCGCGATGCGCCGGTGATGTCGGGGTGGGCTTCGCCAACGCCGCCGCAGAAGATCTGCATGCCGCCGCCGGTGCCGGTCGATTCGACGATCGGCGAGGGCATGCCGGTGTTGTTGGCGAACTGCTCGGACACAGCCTGGGTGTAGGGGAACACGGTCGAGGAGCCGACGATGCGGATTTCGCCGCGGCCCTGAGCGACGGCGGCGGTGGCGGAAATCGCGAGAACAGCGATTGCAGCCGTGGAAAGCTTGAGATGAGACATGGTTTCTCCTGATACTAGTCTCGGACGGGAGACCGCCCTTGCACGCTGCCTAACCGCGTTGCGTGACGCTTATTCAACAGTGACGTAACAGATTTACGACAATGGCCGGGGCGGCCGGGGCGCGGCTGCAGGCACCTGATCTTGTGCGGCTTTTCCAGGCCGTGAAATCGCAGCTCCTCGGCGTGACTGCCCTTGCGGGCCGGTGCCGGTGGGGCAGGCCGACCTGGCCATGCTCGAGTTTGTGGCGGTGAACCCCTGGCTAAGCCCTTGATCGGAATAGCAAATTCCCCTCAGCCGCTTCGGGTGAGCGCAGTCCCGGCGCGGGCCTTGCGATTCTGTCTCGCCCCGGCCTGTCTGCCCGGTCGCATTGCCAGGCAGACCCCGCGCGACCCCGCTCAGTAGCCGCTGCGCGGCCCGCGATCGTCGGACAGCGAGCGCTGACTGCGCGCCACCAGCGCCTCGATGGCGTCGGCCAGATGCTCCCGGTCGATGTGGTGGTCGCCGCGGGCCACCCGGATCTTGTGCGCCTCGATCATCACATCGGCGTGGCGGCACCCTTCGGGCGGCTCGAAACGGTAGCTGGCCAGTTCGATCCTCAGCCCCAGCGGATCGCGGAAATAGATCGAATCCATGAACCCGCGATCGACCGGCCCGGAATGCCGCACGCCGCGCGCATCGAGCCGCGCCGCGATCTGCCAGAACGTCGCCTGGCTGACGTTGAAGGCGAGGTGGTGGAGCGAGCCGACGGCCTCGGGCACCGGCTTGGGATCGGGCGTGCGGTTCTCGTTGGTGAAGATGGTGATCAGCCGCCCGTCGCCCGGATCGAAATAGAGGTGCCCCTCGTTCGGATCGTCGAGATTGGGCTGGTCGAAGATGAAGGGCATGCCCAACACGCCTTCCCAGAAGTCGATGGAGCTTTGCCGGTCGGCGCCGGTCAGCGTGATGTGATGCACGCCCTGCGTCTGGATCTTGCGGAGTGCGGTGTCGGACATGGGTCTCTCCCTTCGATGCTGCGCCGAACATATGGCATCAGGGGCCGTGCGTCCCGTGCGGGGACGCACAGATCGTGTTTTGTGATCAGGACAGTTCCGCCCGCACGATGGCCGCCCCATCCGCCATCGCCTTCATCTTGCCGAAGGCGACATCGCGCGGCAGGTATTTCAGCCCGCAATCGGGGGCGACGACCACCTTGTCCGCATCGACGTGAGGCAGCGCGCGGCGGATGCGGTGGGCCACCGTCTCGGGCGTTTCCACCGCCATGTCGCCCAGGTTGATGACGCCCAGGATCACGGTCTTGCCCCGGATGGTTTCCAGCACCGAGGTGTCGAGGTCGGCCTGCGCCGTCTCGATCGACACCTGGTCGCACAGGCAATCGGCCATCTGCGGCAGGAAGGAATAGCCCGCCGGTCGCTCTTTGGTCATCGCCGCGTAGCCGAAACAGATGTGCACCGCGGTGGTGCCCGCAGCGCCGGCAAGCGCCGCGTTCAGCGCGGCGAGCCCGTACTCCTCGGCCAGCTCCGGCTTGGCCTGCATCCAGGGTTCGTCCAGCTGCACCACGTCGGCGCCGGCGGCGAAAAGATCGGCGATCTCCTCGCGCACGGCTTCGGCATAGGCCATCGCGGCGGCGGCGGGGTCGCCGTAATGCTCGTCCACCGCCTGCTGGCTCATGGTGAAGGGGCCGGGCAGCGTGATCTTGATCTTCCGGTCGGTGTTGGCGCGCAGGAACTTCAGATCCTCCACCTCCACCGGCCGGTTGCGCCGGATCGGTCCGGCGATGCGCGGCACCGGCACGGGCTTGCCCGACCGGGTGATCACGGTGCCGTAATTGTCGAGGTCGAGCCCGTCGAGCGCGGTGGCGAAGCGGTTGGAATAGCTTTCGCGCCGGATCTCGCCATCGGTCAGGATGTCGAGACCCGCACGTTCCTGATCGCGGATGGCGATGAGCGTCGCATCGTCCTGCGCGGCCTTCAGGAACGGCTCGGGGATGCGCCACAGCTCTTTGGCACGGGTGCGGGGCGGGAACTGGCCTTGCAGCTTTTCGCGGTCGATCAGCCAGTCGGGCTGGCAGTAGGAGCCGACGAGAGAGGTGGGAAACAGCATGGGGTATCCTTTGGGCGATGCGGGCGGGGCAGGCCCCGCCCCGTGCGGCGTCAGGCGAACAGGTTCTGTTCCACCCCGGCCTTCTCGAAGATGTAGTCGCGGCTGGCTTCCAGCTCGCGGCGCAGCTTTTCCACGTCATGGCCCAGCAACTGCCCCTGCCATTTGCGGATCTTGCCCGCGACCATGACGGTGTCGACATTGGTGCGGTCCATCAGCGTCACCACCGCGCCCGGCGCATGGTTGAGCGGCGCCACGTTGATCGCCTCGGCGTCGAGCAGGATGATGTCGGCCTCCTTGCCGGGCGTCAGGCTGCCGGTCTTGCGGTCGAGGCGCAGGCCCTTCGCGCCTTCGATGGTGGCGTGCCGGATCGCCTGCGCGCAGGTCATCAGCGCCGGGAAATCGCTCGCCCCCGAGAGCGCCGCCTCGTTGGCGTGCATCCGCTGCAACGTCACCAGCCCGCGCATCTGGGTGAAGAAATCGGCCGACATGGTGCATTCCACATCCGAGGACAGCGACATCGACATGCCCAGATCCAGCGCCTTCTGAACCGGTGGCTGGCCGTGGCGCATGTGCATCTCGATCGGCACCGACAGGCTGACATGGGCGCCGGCGTCCGCGGCGGCCCTCCAGGCGTCGTCGGTCATGCCGGTCATGTGGATGAAGATGTTGTCGGGGCCGAAAACGCCCTTCTTCGCCAGCGCGTCGAAGGTCGGCGTCATGCCGAAGGTGGTCACCACATGCAGCGCGATGGGCAGGTCCAGCTCGCGCCCGATGGCCCACATCTCCTCGTAGCCCTCGATGTAGATCTCGCCGCCCATGACCATGGTCAGGAGCTGGTCGTCGGACGAGAAGTGTTCCCTGCGGATGCGCCGCGCGCCCTGGGGGTGTTCCTTGCCTTCCCACCAGCCCTCGAAATAGCCGAAGACGCCGCGCCGGCCCGCGTCGCGCAGTCCTTCGATGGCGGCGTCGGAATGGGCGGCGGAATGGTGGATCTGGCTCACGTCCATCACGGTGGTCACGCCCGCGTCAAGCTGCGCCAGACCGCCGTAGAGCTCGTTGATGTAGACATCCTCGGGGCGGTAGTGCTGCGAGAACCCCAGGAGCATCGCCTCGTAGTAGTTCCGCGCGTTCTCGGGGCGGCCATCGTTGACCACGATGGCATCCGACAGGCTCGACCGCAGCCCGGTCTCGAACTGGTGGTGATGCGTGTCGATGAAGCCCGGCATGACGATCTTGCCCGCGGCGTCGATCACATGCGCATCGCCCGCCTCGATGCTTGCGCCGACGGCCACGATCCTGCCGCCCTCGATCAGCACGTCGCCCCTGGCGAAATTGCCGACATCGGGATCGACCGACATGACGACGCCGCCCTTTATCAGGATGCGCACGCCCTTCTGCCCCGACAGCTCCGGCAGGCTGGCGGCGGTGATGTTGGTGCGGGCGCTCGCGGCGGCCTGCGCCCCGCTGGCGGTTTCACCGGCGGGCGCGCGGAAGATCTGCCCGAAACTGGGACAAAGCGCTGCGGGTGTGGTGGGGCGGCACAGGGTGCACATGGGTGGGTTCCTCCCTCAAGGTCCGTCGATCTCAGCTTCCCAGCACCGAGTGCAGCACCGGGAAACGGGTCATTTCATGGGCGATGTGCGACGCCGCCTCGCGCAGGGCCGGCAGGCGGTCGGCGATCAGCAAATCGGGCGTGACGAGGCCGGTGTAGCCCGAGGTGTTGAGCGCCGCGATCGTGCGCCCCTCGGCGTCGCGGATCGGCACGGCCAGCGCGGTGATCCCGTAGTCGAGCTGGTCGACCGTCGTGGCGTAACCCTGCGCGCGCACCGCCAGCACCGCGTCGCGCAGGCGGGCGGGGTCGGTGCAGGTCTGCGAGGTGAGGGGCTGGAACTCCGTCTCCGCCAGCCTCGCGTCGAGCCGGTCATCGGGCAGCCCGGCCAGCAGCACGCGACCCATGGAGGTCGCATAGGCCGGGTAGCGCGCGCCCACGACGGCGGCGGCGCGGCGCGCCCGCTGGACCGAGACATGGGCGACGTAGATCACATCGGTGCGGTCGAGCGTCCCGACCGAGGACGCATCGCCGAACCGGTTCACCAGATCGCGCAGGTCGGGTTGCAGCAGCTCGTCGATGCGGGCGGCGAAATAGAAGGCCGAGCCCAGCGTCATGATCCGGGGCCTGAGGTGGAACCGCTTGTCGCGGCACCCGACATAGCCCAGCTCGCCCAGCGTGATCAGCGACCGACGCGCCGCCGCCGGCGACAGGCCCACCCGGCGTGCGACCTCGGACAGGGTCATCTCCGGGTGGGTCGCGTCGAACGCCTCGAGGATCGCCAGCCCCTTGGCCAGCGCCTCCACGAAATCCGGGGATCTGCCCTCGTCGCGCGGCATGGCCCGTCAGCCCTGCGGCGCGAGGACGAAGTCGAAAGCCACCACCGCTTCGGGCGTCTTCTCGGTGGGCAGGTCCAGATCCTTCGCCGCCTTGGCCGGAAGCAGTTTCGCGATCAGCGAGCGGCGCACGCCGAAGACGGCGTCATTGTCGATGTATTCCATGTTCTCGAAGAACACCTCGGTCGTGACCCCGGCCATGCCGGGCGCACGCACGATGTAGTGCAGGTGCGCGGGCCGCCAGGCGTGGCGGTTGCCCGCGCGCAACAATTCTCCCACCGGGCCGTCGTAGGGAACGGTGTAGGGCTTGGGCAGGACGGTCGTGTACCAGAACCGGCCCTGCTCGTCGGCCTCGAAGATGCCGCGCAGGTCCATCTTGTCCTGCCCCTGCGCCTGTTCCTGGATCGGATAGGTGCCCGCAGCATCGGCCTGCCAGGTGTCGATGACGGCCCCCGGCAGCGGGTTGTGCAGGCTGTCGGTCACCTTGCCGTGCACCAGCACGCAGACGCCATCGCGCTCGTCCGACAGGTCCGAGCCCAGCGCCTTGCGCGGCGCGTTGTCGAGGTAGAACGGCCCGAGGTTCGAGCCTTCGGTCGCGCCGCCCTTGGTGTTGATCATGTCGACCAGCGCCGACCACCCCAGCACATCGCTGAGCAAGATGAACTCGTGGCGCTCCGGCGTGGAGATCTGGCCGCAGTCGTAGAGGAACATCAGCGCGCGCATCCATTCCTCATGGGTCACCTGATGTTCGCGGGTGAAGTCGTGCAGATGCTCGATCAGGCCGTGAAGCAGCTGCTCGAAGCGGCTGCCCTCCTCCGTCTTGAACGAGGCCTTCACCGCCTCGGTGATGGTGAACTGGTTGATATCACGCATGTTTCCCCTCCCTCTTCGTGAAGGCTTTCCCCTGAAGCCCAAATTGATGCTTGACGGGACGGTAGGACTGTCCATTATTTTCGGCAAGAGGAAATATTTTCGCCAGACGAAAAATATGGAGGTTCCATGCGCATCGGAAAACAGGATCAGGCCTACACGGCCATCGCGACCTCGGACGCCGACAGCGTCACCGTGCGCGGCCTGGACCTGTGCGGCGACCTGATCGGCAAGATCGGCTTCACCGACTATTTCTGGCTGCTGGTGCTGGGTGACAAACCCACCGAGGCGCAGCGCGCCATGACCGACGCCTGCCTCGTCGCCATCGCCGAACACGGGCTGGTCCCTTCGGTGCAGGCGGCGCGGATGACGCTGGCCGCCGGGCCGGACGCCTGGCAGGGCGCGATGGCGGCAGGCCTTCTGGGCATGGGCAGCGTGGTCGCGGGCAGTTCCGAGACGGCGGGGCACTACCTTCACGCGCTGGTGACGGAAGCCGGCGACGGCGATCTGGAGGCCACGGTGATCGCCAGCCTCGAGGAACACAAGGCCGAGCGCCGCAAGGTTGCCGGCCTCGGCCATCCGCAGCACAGCGCCGGCGACCCGCGCGCCGACCGGCTGCTGGAGGTCGCGGACGAGCTGGGCTTGAGCGGTCGCTACATCCAGACGCTGCGCCTGCTGGGCCAGCACGCGACGCGGATCATCGACCGCCCGCTGCCGATCAACGTCTCGGGCGCGATTCCCGCCTGCATGCTCGATGCCGGCTGGCCGCCCGGCGCGATGAAGGCGGTGCCGCTACTGGCGCGCGCGGCGGGCCTGTCGGCGCATCTGTTCGAGGAGGCGCAGCGATCCATAGGGTTCATCATGTCCCACAAGGCGGATCTTGCCATCGGCTACGATGGCAAGACCCCCAAACGCGACGCGGCGGAGTAACCCGATGGCCAAGATCCTCAAGGACATCCGCGTCGTCGAACTGGGCACCTACATCACCGGGCCGGCTGCCGGCATGCATCTGGCCGACCTCGGCGCCGACGTGATCAAGGTCGAGCGCCCCGGCACCGGCGACCCGTTCCGCGCCTTCAAGGGCGGGCTCTACTCTCCGCACTACCAGACATACAACCGCAACAAGCGGTCCATCGCGCTCGACACCAAGGACCCCGAGGATCTGGCCGTCTTCCACGACCTGATCGCCACGGCGGACGTGTTCATCCAGAACTTCCGCCCCGGCGTGGCCGAGAAGCTGGGCGCGGGCGAGGAGGATCTGCGGCGCATCAACCCCGGCCTGATCTATTGCGCCATCTCGGGCTTCGGCACCTCCGGTCCCTCGCGCGACCGGCCCGCCTACGACACCGTGGCGCAAGCGGCGAGCGGCTATCTGCGGCTGCTGACGCCACCCGACAACCCGCGCGTGATCGGCCCGGCCATCGCCGACGCGGTGACGGGCCAGTATGCCGCGATGGCCTGCCTTGCGGCGCTGCTGGAACGTTCGAAGACCGGCAAGGGGCGGCGCATCGACATCTCGATGCTGGAGGCGATGGCGCATTTCAACCTCGACAGCTTCACCCACTATTATTCCGTGGGCGAGGTCATGGGCCCGCTGTCGCGCCCGGTGGTGTCGCAAAGCTACACCTTCGAATGCGCCGACGGGAAATGGGTGGCGATCCACATGTCCTCGCCCACGAAGTTCTGGGAGGGCATGCTGGCCGCCACCGGACAGGAGCAGCTGAAGGACGACCCGCGCTTTGCCGAGCGGCTGGAGCGGATCAAGCACCAGGACGACCTGATCGAGATTCTGACGCCGGTATTCCGCACCCGCACGCGCGACGACTGGTGCGCGGCGCTGCTGGCGCACGAGGTGCCGCATTCGCCGGCCTATGACGCCGACGAGGCGCTGGAGGACCCGCAGGCCGTGCATCTGAAGATCAAGACCAGCGCGCCGTCGGCGCAACTGGGCACCTTCACCACCGTGCGCGCGCCCTACAATTTCGACGGGGAGCCGGAGATGGACGTACTGCCGCCCCCCACCCTCGACGAGCACGGCGCCGAGATCCGCGCCGACCTCCGCCGCCGCAAGGCCAGCTGACCGACCCTTCAGGACCAGCAAGCAGATGACCCAGATCCTTTTCATTCCCGGAAGCCTGCGCGCCGCCTCGGCGTCGCGCGCCACGGTGCGGGCGCTGGTGCAGCGGATGGAGGGCACGGCGGAAACGGCGGTGGCCGATATCGGCGCCCTGCCCCATTACAACGCCGATGTGACCGACGATCCGGCCGTGGCCGGGTTCGTGCAGGCACTGGCCGCCGCCGATCTGGTCGTCTTCGTCACGCCGGAATACAACTACTCGGTGCCCGGCGTGCTGAAGAACGCGATCGACTGGGCCTCGCGCCCGGCCTATGCCTCGGTGTTCGTGGGCAAGCCCTGCGTGGTGGTCACCGTCTCGGGCGGCGCGCTGGGAGGTGTGCGGGCGCAGGGGCATCTGAAATACATCCTGAACGGCATGCTGGCCGAGGTCGTGGCAGGCAAGGAAATTGTCGTGCCGATGGCCAACACCAAACTCGCGGATGGCGTGCTGACCGACACGGCCGTGCTGGATTTCGCGCAGGAAACGCTGACCGCCGCGCTGGCGCGGCTGGGCTGAGACAAACCGCGCCGAAGAACGGCGCAAGGAGCGGAGAGAACATGCGGCTGGTATCCTTCTTGCGGGCGGACAAAACGCCCTCCTACGGCACCACCGACGGAACGATGGTGCACGACGCAGGCGCCGAGATGGGCGGCCGTCATGCCGACCTGCGGGCAGTGCTGGTGGCGGGGGCCGTGGCCGACCTGGCGGGTGTAGGCGCGGCAATCCCGATTGCCGAGGTGACGCTGCTGCCGCCGATCCCGAACCCCGAAAAGATCCTGTGCATCGGGCTGAACTACCTGCCGCACATCCTGGAAACCGGCCGTGCCAAGCCCGAGAAGCCGACGATCTTCACCCGCTATCCGGATTCGCTGGTGGGCCACGGCACGCCGCTGGTGCGCCCCGCCGCCAGCCACAAGTTCGACTACGAGGGCGAGCTGGCCGTCGTGATCGGCAAGGCGGGCCGCCACATCGCCGAGGCCGATGTGTGGGATCACATCCTCGGCTACAGCTGCTTCAACGACGGCTCGATCCGCGACTACCAGAACCACACCACGCAATTCTGGTCCGGCAAGAGCTTCGATCGCTCGGGCTCCTTCGGGCCGTGGATCGTGACCGCCGACGAGGTCGGCGACATCACCGCGCAGACCATGACCACGCGGGTGGAGGGCAATGTCGAGCAGCACACCCCGATCGCCGACATGGCGATCACCATTCCCGAGCTGATCGCCTACGCCTCGACCGTCGCCACGCTGAACCCCGGCGACGTGATCGCGACCGGCACGCCCGGCGGCGTCGGCAACCACCGCAAGCCACAGCTTTTCCTCGCCCCCGGCATGAGCGTCGAGGTCGAGATCACCAATGTCGGTATCCTGTCGAACGGGGTGATCGACGAGGAGGCCTGACACGACGCACCGCACCGGCCGCGAGGAGGCGGCCGGGCGGCGACACCGAGACCACACATCTGGGAGGATGACCGACATGAAACAGCTTATCGGCCTCGCGCTTGCGGGAACCCTTGCCCTGCCCGCCACTGCCACGGCGCAGGAAACGATCGACCTTACCATCGCGTCGAGCCACCCGACGACGATCCCCTGGGTCGGCATGATGCAGACGCATTTCATGGCCCGCACCGACGAGATCCTCGCCGAGGCGGGTGAGTACCAGATCAACTGGCAGGAGGCCTTCGGCGGTCAGCTCTACCGCGCCAATGCCACGCTGAACTCGGTCGAGGACGGGATCACCGACATCGGCTGGGTGTTCTCGCTGCTGGAGGGCGGGCAGCTGCCGCTCAGCCAGGTGTCGAGCTACACGCCCTTCTCCACCAACAACCCGCCGGTGCAGCTTTCGGTGATGCGGGACCTGCTCGAGACCAACGAGGCTTTCGCCGAGGAATGGTCGCAATACAACCTCGTCGTGCTGGGCCTGACCGGAACGGACAGCTACGACATCTACACCGCCGAGCCGATCACCGGCATCGCCGATCTGGACGGGATGAAGATCTCGGCCCCCGGCGCGCTCGCCAACTGGCTGCGCGGCACCGGCGCCAATGCCGTCGACGGGTCGCTGACCAGCTACTACACAGACATCCAGACCGGTGTGTCCGAGGGCGTGCTGTCGCTGGCGCTGGGCGTGCTGCCGGCCCGCATCTACGAGGTCGCGCCGCATGTCACCCGGGTGAACATGGGCACGGCGTTCTCGGGCGCCATCGCCATCAACCGCGACAGCTGGGACGCCCTGCCAGAGCCGGTGCAGGCGGCCCTGACCGAGGCCGGCGCCTACTACACCGAGGCGCATGGGCAGGATCTGGTCGACCGGCAGGAGTTTGCGCTGAACCGCATCATGGAACTGGGCGCCGAGCAAAGCACGCCGGTCACGATCACCGACCTGCCGGCCAGCGACCGCCAGGCCTGGGTCGAGGGCCTGCCGGATCTGGCCGGGGAATGGGTCGCCGCCAACGGCGAGGGCGCGGCGGAGTTCCTTGCCGCCTACATGGACGGGCTGCGCGCGGCGGGCGAGGAGCCGCTGCGCGACTGGGACGGTGCAGGCACGAACTGAGCCGCGGCAAAGGGCCGTCGCGATGACCCGGACCCCCAAGATCCCCCCCGATGCGCCAGAGCCGACGCATCGGGACGGGCCAGGCCCCGTGGCGTGGGCCTGGACCCTGCTGGTCGACGGGCTGGGTGCGCTGGGCACGGTCCTGATCGGAGTGCTGATGGTCATCATCTGCGCCGACGTCGTGGCGCGGAACTTCACCGGCGGTTCGCTGCCGATGATTTCCGAGGCGGGCGCGCTGACGCTGGTGATGATCGTCTACCTGCAGCTTGCGACCACCATCCGCCACGACCGGCTGGCGCGCACGGATCTGTTCCTTGCGGGCCTCAGGCGGCGCCATCCGCGGGCGGGCGCGCTGCTGACGGCGATCTTCGACCTCACGGCGGCGGCGGCCCTTGCCGTCATCGCCTGGTCGACCGTGACCATCCTGGAGCGTGATTTGAGCCGCGGCGAATACATCGGCGTCACCGGCATCGCGACGCTGCCGACCTGGCCGTTCCGGGCGCTGATCCTGCTGGGGATCACGGTCGCGGCGGTGCAATGCGTCATCCAGCTGGCGGGCGCGCTGCGCCACGCGGCGACCGGCAAGGACCCCGCACGATGACCGGGATCGAGATCGGCATCCTTGCCGTCGTGGTGTTGCTGGTGCTGATCTACCTCGGCATGCCGATCGGCGTCGCGATGCTGGTCGTCAGCTTCGCCGGCGTCGCCATCATCCGCAACCAGGGCGTGGCGATCCGCATGGCCGGCGCAGTCGCCAACGACAGCCTGCGCCAGTATCTGTTCGCGGTGGTGCCGCTGTTCGTGCTGATGGGCCTTCTGGTGACCGTGTCCGGCGTCGGCAAGGACACGTTCGACGTGTTCCAGCGCCTGTTGCGCCGCGTGACGGCGGGGCTCGGGGTGGCCACCGTGTTCGCCAACGCCGTCTTCGCCTCGATCACCGGCATCTCCATCGCCTCGGCCACGGTGTTCTCCCGCGTCGCGGTGCCCGAGATGACGCGCCACGGCTATTCCAAGAGCTTTTCCACCGGCGTCGTCGCCGGAAGCTCGGTCTTGGGCATGCTGATCCCGCCGTCGCTGCTGATGATCGTCTACGCCGTGCTGGCCGAACAATCGGTGGGCCGGATGTTTCTGGCCGGGGTCGGGCCGGGGCTGTTGCTGGCGGTGATGTTCTCGGTCGCCATCGTGGCGATGGCAAAGCTTCGACCGTCGATGGTGTTCGACAGCACCCATGACATCGCCCCCTACGAGACGATCACCACCGGTCAGGTGGTCGGAAAGGCGGTGCCGATCCTGTCGCTGATCGTGCTGGTTCTGGGCGGGCTCTATGCCGGGTTCCTGAACCCGACCGAGGCCGGCGCGGTCGGCGCGCTGGGGGCGCTGGTCATCGCGCTGACACGAAGGTCGCTCGACCGGCGCAGTTTCTGGGGCATTCTGGTCGAAAGCGGGCAGATCACCGTGTCGGTGCTGTTCCTGATCATGGCGGCCACGTTCTTCTCGCGGATGCTGGCGTTGTCGGGCCTGCCGACGCATTTGGCCGAGATCATGCTGTCGGGGCCGATCGGCCCGTGGGGGTTCCTGATCCTCTACCTCGCGCTGGTGATCGCGCTGGGCTGCCTGATCGACAGCATCTCGATCATGTTGATCTTGCTGCCCATCGCCATCCCCATCGCGCTGGCGGCGGAGTTCGACATGATCTGGTTCGGCGTGATGACCGTCATCGCGGTCGAGATCGGGCTGCTGACACCGCCCTTCGGCTTGTCGGTCTATACCATCCGCTCGGCGATCAACGACCCCGACCTGCCTGTCGGCGCGATCTTTCGGGGGGCCTTTCCCTTTGTCGTGACGATGATCCTGTCATTGGCCGTCATCGCCGCCTTTCCCTGGATCGCGACCTGGCTGGCGCGGATCTAGGCACGGGGCAAGCATCAGCTGCGGGGATCTTCCTTCTCCGCCTTGGCCTGATCGACCTGGGGCACGAACTTCGGCACCACAGCAAGGATGCACAGCACGACCAGGGTCGACAGCACGGCGGTGGATTCGAGCCCGAGCCCAACGATGATGCCGATCCCCGCCGTCGCCCAGATGCTGGCGGCCGTCGTCAGGCCCTCGACCTGATGTGCCCTGGACCGGACGATGATCGCACCCGCGCCCAGAAAGCCGATGCCCTGGATGACGCCTTGCAGCACCCGCGACATGTCCTCGATCGGCATGTCGCTCTGCATCGGGCCGATCACGAACAGCACCGATCCGACGGCGACGAGCATATGGGTCCGCACCCCGGCGCTCTTGGCCTTGATCTCGCGGTCGTAGCCCAGAATGCCGCCCAGCGTCGCCGCAAGCAGCAGACGCAGCGTCATCTGGGTCAGGGTGGCGACGTCGGGCACGTCCGAGAACGTGTCTACGATGGTCGACCAGATTTCCTGTCCCACGGGTGATCTCCTCCGTCCGGTTGACCGGGTCGCGGTCGCGCGGCACGGCTGCACCGGTGGTTGTACCTGACTCCACTCAACGCCTGCCGACCGGCGAAAGTTCCCCGCCGCGCCGGGCGGTCAGCCTGCGCCGTATCCCCCGGCGGTCGGCGTGGTCACGGTGATCGTCTCGCCCGCACGGATCACCGTCTGGTCGCAGGCGTTCAGCACCTGCGTGCTGCCGTCCCGGCGCCGGACCTCGGTCCTGCCGACCTGCCCGTCAGCGCCACCCGCGATGCCGCGCGGCGGCAAGTGGCGGTGCGACGACAGGATGGCGCAATCCATCTCCTCCAGGAACCGGATGCGCCGCACCGTCCCGTCGCCGGCGGGGAAGGCCCCGCCGCCGCCCGAGCCCGCGCGCAGCCCGAAATCTTCCAGAAGAACCGGAAACCGCATCTCGAGGATTTCCGGATCGGTCAGGCGCGAATTGGTCATGTGCACATGCACGCCCGAGGTGCCGTCGAAACCGCGGCCATCGTTCATCACCCCGGCGGGCGAGCCGGAACAGATCGTCTCGTAATACTGGTAGGTTTCGTTGCCGAAGGTCAGGTTGTTCATCGTGCCCTGGCTGTTCGACATCACCCCCAGCGCCCCGAAGATCGCGTTGGTCACATGCTGCGAGGTCTCGACATTGCCCGCAACCACGGCGCGCGGATAGGCCGGCTTCAGCATCGAGCCCTCGGGGATCACGATGCGGATCGGCCTGAGGCAGCCGGCGTTCATCGGGATCGGCGCCTCGACCATCACCCGAAAGCAGTAGAGGACGGCGGCCCGCGTCACCGGCTCGGGCGCGTTGAAGTTGTTGTCGGTGGCGTCACTGGTGCCGGTGAAATCCACCGTCGCCTCGCGCGCGCCGCGGTCCACGGTAATCTTCACGCGGATCACCTGCCCGGTGTCGGTGGCATACTCGTAGCTGCAATCTTCCAACCGCCCCAGCAGACGCCGCACCTCTTCGGCGGCGTTGTCCTGCACATGGCCCATGTAGGCACGGACGGTGTCGAGGCCGAACTCGGCCACCATGCGCTTCAACTCGGCGGCGCCGCGTTCGTTGGCGGCGATCTGGGCGATGAGGTCGGCGATGTTCTGGTCTGGGTTGCGGGCCGGCCACGGATGATCCGTGAGCAGGTCGCGCAGCGCGGCCTCGCGGAAGCGGCCTTGTTCCATCAGAACGAAATTGTCGAACAGCACACCTTCCTCGTCCACCGTCTTTGCCAGCGGTGTCATGGAGCCGGGCGCCGTGCCACCCACATCGGCATGGTGCCCGCGCGACGCGACCCAGAACAGCACCTGCGCGCCCGCATCGTCGAAGACCGGCGACACGACCGTGATGTCGGCCAGATGCGTGCCACCGTTGTAGGGCGCGTTCAGCGCGAAGACGTCGCCGGGGCGGATGTTGCCGGCGTTGAGTCGGATCACGGTCTCCACGCTGCGGTCCATGGAGCCCAGATGCACCGGCATGTGCGGCGCATTGGCCACCAGCGCGCCGGTCTCGTCGAAGACCGCGCAGGAGAAATCGAGCCTTTCCTTGATGTTGACCGAATGCGCCGTGTTCTGCAGCGCCACGCCCATCTGCTCGGCGATGTTCATGAACAGGTTGTTGAACACCTCGAGCAGGATCGGATCGGCCTCGAGCGTTCCGGCCGCGAGCGTGCGCGTCATCTTCTCGTGGCGGCGCATCACGATGTCGTCGCCGGCGGTCAGCTCGGCGGTCCAGCCCGGTTCGATCACCACGGTCTGGTTTTGCTCGATGATCAGCGCCGGGCCCTTCACCCGGTCGCCCGGCGCAAGCGCCTCGCGGGCGAAGACCGCGGCATCAAGGTGCCGGCCGCCGCAGAACACCGGCACCCGCCGGTCGGCGCGTGCCTCGCGGCCCGTGGCCGCGGCTGTTGCGCCCGCCTGTTCCTGTCGCGGCCGTTCCGTCATCTCGAGCTCGACCGCCTCGACCGTGATCGGCTTTTCGGCGCTGACGAAGCCGAACTGCGCCTTGTGTGCGGCCTCGAACGCCGCGCGCGCCGCCGCCGGATCGCCGTCCCATGCCACCGGCAGGGTGGTGTCGGTGCCGGCGTAGCGCAGGTGCAAGCGGGTGACGGTGTCGGCAACTGAGCGCGCGACGCCCTGATCCGACAGCTCGCCAGCCACGGCGTCGCGCAGCGCAGCGGCCAGCCGGTCGATTTCAGGCAGGCTTTCGGGATCGAGCGGCTCGACCAGCGCCTGCTGGCGGCTGACCGCGACCGTCGCCTGGCCGATCCCGTAGGCCGACAGGAGGCCGGATAGCGGGTGGATCAGCACCGCGTCCATTCCCAGCGCATCGGCGACAAGGCAGGCGTGCTGACCGGCGGCCCCACCGAAGGCGTTGAGCAGGTATTTCGTCACGTCATAGCCGCGCTGGACCGAGATCTTCTTGACCGCGTTGGCCATGTTCTCGATCGCGATGGTCAGGAAGCCCTCGGCCACCTCCTCGGGGGATTTGCCCTCCGCCGCGGCGATGGCGGCGAATTTGGCCCGCACCACATCGGCGTCGAGAGGCGCATCCTGATCGGGGCCGAAGACGCGGGGAAAGAACTCGGGCCGCAGCTTGCCCAGCATGACATTGGCATCGGTCACCGTCAGCGGCCCGCCGCGCCGGTAGCAGGCCGGGCCGGGATTGGCGCCCGCCGAATCCGGCCCGACGCGGAAGCGGCCCGGATCGGCGTGCAGGATCGACCCGCCGCCCGCCGCCACCGTGTGCAGGCGCATCATCGGCGCGCGGATGCGAACGCCCGCCACCTCGGTGTCGAAGGCGCGCTCGTAGTCGCCGGCGTAATGCGCCACGTCCGTCGAGGTGCCGCCCATGTCGAAGCCGATGACCCGCCCGAACCCGGCCGTCGCGGCCGTCGCCACCATGCCGACGACGCCCCCGGCCGGACCGGACAGGATCGCATCCTTGCCCTGGAACTTCTCCGCCGCCGTCATGCCGCCCGAGGACATCATGAACTGCAGCGTCGGGCCGGGCGTGCCGGCCGGCGTGGCGCCCAGCGCCTCGCCCACCCGCGCGACATAGCGGCGGAGGATCGGCGAGAGATAGGCATCGACCACCGTGGTGTCGCCCCGACCCACCAGCTTGACCAGCGGCGAGACCTCGTTGCTGACGGAGACCTGCCCGAAGCCCATACCGCGCACCAGATCGGCAAGCGCCGCCTCGTGCGCCGGGTTCTTCCACGCGTGCATCAACACGATGGCGACCGCGTCGATACCCTGCGCCCTGGCCGCGGCCAGCTGCGCGCGCAGCGGATCAAGGTTGAGGGCAGTCTCGACAGAGCCATCGGCGCGCAACCGTTCCTCGACCTCGATCACCTGCTGGTAAAGCTGTTCGGGCAGCACGATCTCCTTGGCGAAGATGTCCGGCCGCGCCTGGTAGGCGATGCGCAGCGCGTCGCGGAAGCCCTTGGTGATCAGAAGCAGCGTCCGGTCGCCCTTGCGTTCCAGCAGGGCGTTGGTGGCGACGGTGGTGCCCATCTTGACGGTGCCGATCCGGCCCGGGTCGATGGTGCCCCCCAGCAACCGGCGGATGCCCTCGATGGCGGCGTCGCCATAGGCCTCGGGGTTCTCGGACAGGAGCTTGAGCGGATGCAGCCTGCCCTCGGGCGTGCGGCCCACCACGTCGGTGAAGGTGCCGCCCCGGTCGATCCAGAAATCCCAACGCTGCACCGTTCCTGCGTCCGCCATGCCCGTCCCCCTGGGTTGCCCGTTTTTCGGGCGTCTTGCCGGTCGCGCGGCCCGATCCTCACGACTCGATGACAATTTGTTGACATATTGTTTTCGACTCGGCAAGCTCATCCTTACGCCGGGTCACCCAAGCATCCGGAGCCAGAAGCCCCGCCCCAATGGGCAAAGCACCCAACACGGAGAGACACCCGATGACCATTTCCCTTCGCAGCCTTGCGCTGACCACCGCACTGACAACCATCGCCCTGCCCGCCGCCGCTCAGACGGCCTGGGACATGCCGACGCCCTATGGCGACGCTGTTTTCCATACGCAAAACATCATCCAGTTCGCCGACGAGGTGCGTGAGGCCACGGGCGGCGCGCTCGACATCACCGTCCATTCCGCCGGCTCGCTGTTTGGCCACCCCGAGATCAAGGACGCCGTGCGCCGGGGCCTCGTGCCCATCGGCGAGATCCTCCTGTCGCGGCTGGCCAACGAGAATCCGGTGTTCGAGATCGATTCGATCCCCTTCCTCGCCGACAGCTATTCCGACGCGCAGGCGCTGTGGGATGCCTCGCGCCCGACGGTCGAGAGCTTGCTGGCCGATCAGGGGCTGACGCTGCTCTACGCCGTGCCGTGGCCGGGCCAGTCGCTGTTCCTGACCGAGGAGGTCACCGACCCCGCCGCCCTGCAGGGCGTGACCTTCCGCGCCTACAACACCGCGACCGAGCAGCTGGCCGACATCCTCGGCATGGTGCCGACCCAGGTCGAGGCGGGCGACATTCCGACAGCCTTCGCCACCGGCCGGGTGTCGGCGATGATGACCTCGCCCTCCACCGGCGTGTCGTCGCAGGCGTGGGATTACACCAGCGTCTATGTCGACGTGAACGCCTGGCTGCCCAAGAACGTGGTCTTCGTGAACACCGAAGCCTTCGAGGCGCTGCCCGAAGACCAGCAGGCCGCGCTGATGGAAGCCGCCGCAACGGCCGAGGCGAGGGGCTGGGAGATGAGCACCTCGGAAACCGACGTGCAGATCGCCGAGCTCGAGAACAACGGCATGACCGTCGTCAGCCCGTCCGAGGAGCTGGCCGCAGCGCTTTCCGCCGCCGGCGAGACGATGACGGCCGAGTGGCTGGAGCGCGCCGGCGATGACGGCGCGGCGATCGTCGGGGCCTTCCAGGCCGCCGTGCAGTAACGCCAACCGGGGCCGGGCCTTCGCGCCCGGCCCTTTTTCCATCCAGTCAACCTGTGCGAAGGGCGGCCCATGCGACGCATGCTCGATCTTGTCTATGCCTCGGCGCTGGTCGCTTCTGCGGCGGCGCTCGTCACCATCGCGGTGCTGGTCTTCGCGCAGATCGCCGGGCGCCTTCTCGACCGGCTGCTGCGCGCCACCGGCGGCGAATCTCTTGGGCTGCAGGTGCCGTCTCTGGCCGAGATCGGCGGCTTCCTGCTGGTCGGCGCGGCCTTCCTCGCCCTGCCCGCGACCCTGCGATCCGCCGGGCATGTCCGGGTGACCATGCTGGCCGGATCGGTGCCGGCGCCCTTCGGCCGCTGGCTGGCGGCGCTGGTCTTGCTGGCGGCGCTGGCGCTGAGCATCTTCGCGGCCTGGAACAGCGGGCTGCAGGCGCTCGACAGCTGGCAGTTCAACTCCGTCTCTTTCGGGACCGTCCGCATTCCCCTGTGGCTGCCGCAAGGGGTGATGACGCTTGGACTGTGCATCCTTGCGGTGGCGCTGGCCGATGAGCTGGTGACGGCGCTGCGCGGGGAAACGCCGGCCTTCCTTTTGGCCGAGGGGTCGCGCGACATCGACGGCGGGGGGCATTGAGATGGATCTGGTCACGCTCTCCCTCATCCTTGTCGGCGTCTTGGTCCTGTGCCTCGCGCTGGGGCTTTGGGTGGGGTTCTCGCTGATGGCGGTGGGCCTCGTGGCGATGGCACTGGCCACCTCGGCGCCGGCCGGGTCGGTGTTCGGGACCAAGGCCTGGGCCGCGCTCAACAACTGGGATCTGACGGCGCTGCCGATGTTCATCTGGATGGGCGAGATCCTGTTCCGATCGCGGCTCAGTTCCGACATGTTCCGCGGCCTCGCTCCCTTCACCCGGCGGCTGCCGGGGGGGCTGTTGCACGTCAACATCCTGGGCTGTGCGCTCTTCGCCGCCGTCTCGGGGTCCTCCGCCGCAACGACGGCGACGGTGGGGCGGATGTCGCTGGCCGAGCTGAAGGCGCGCGGCTACGACGACCGCATGGCCATCGGAACGCTGGCGGGGTCGGGCACCTTCGGCTTCCTGATCCCGCCCTCGATCATCCTGATCGTCTACGGCGCGGCGACCGAGCAATCCATCGCGCGGCTGTTTCTGGCCGGTGTCCTGCCCGGCCTGATGCTGGCTGCGATGTTCGCGGGCTACACCATGGTCTGGGCGCTTCTCAACCGCGACCGCATGCCCGCGCGCGAGCCGGACATCCCTTGGCGCGAGAAGCTGAAGGCCGCGGCGCTGCTGCTGCCGACCGTCCTGCTGATCGTGGCGGTTATCGGGTCGATCTACGGCGGTCTCGCCTCGCCCACCGAGGCGGCGGTGGTCGGCGTGGTCGGCGCGCTGATCATCTCGGGCCTGTCGGGCGGCATCGACCGCGCGGGCATCTGGGACAGCCTGCAGGGTGCGGTGATCACGTCGTGCATGATCTGCTTCATCCTTGTCGGCGCGGCTTTCCTGACCGGGGCGATGGGCTATACCGGCATTCCGCGCAGCCTGGCGGCCTGGATCGGGGACCAGGGCTATTCGCAATATGCGCTGCTGGCGGCGCTGCTGGTGTTCTTCATCGTGCTGGGGTTCTTTCTCGACGGGATCTCGATCGTGGTGCTGACCGTCTCGATCATCCTGCCGATGGTGCTGGCCGCCGACATCGACCCGATCTGGTTCGGCGTCTTCCTCGTGCTGGTGGTGGAGATGAGCCAGATCACCCCGCCCGTGGGCTTCAACCTCTTCGTGTTGCAGTCGATCACCGGGCGCAACATCTTCACCATCGCGGGCTACGCCGCGCCGTTCTTCTTCCTGCTTGTCCTTGCCACCGTGATCCTGACCCTGTTCCCTGAAATCGCACTGTGGCTGCCCGCCACGATGTCGGCCCGATGACCGAGCGGCCGCGCCCCCATGTGCCCGACATCGGGCCCGTCGTGTCCTCGGCGCATCTGGCCGACAGCGCGCTGCCGGCGCTGTCGGAGGTGGAGTTTGCGCTGACGATGATGAACCAGGCCTATCAGCGCTGGATGGTGCGCTGCATCACCGCGGCGGGCGGCCCCGCGATGTCGCCGCTGGAGGTGCTGATCTTGCACCTCGTCCACCACCGCGGCCGGCCCAAGACGCTGGCGGAGGTGTGCCTGATCCTCAACATCGAGGACACGCACCTGGCCAATTACGCGATCAAGAAGCTCACCCAAGCGAAGCTGCTGGAGGCGGGCCGGAAGGGCAAGGAAAAGACCGTGCAGATCACCGAGGCCGGCGCCGCGCTCTGCGGGCGCTACAAGGAAGTGCGCGAGGCGCTTCTGGTGCGCGCCGCGCGCCAGCTTGGCCATGACCCCGAGGACATGAGCCGCGTCGCGTCGCTCCTGCGGGCGCTGTCGGGCAGCTACGACCAGGCCGCGCGGGCCGCGGCGGCGCTGTGATCGAACCGCTGGCCTTCGCCATCGCACGGCGCGGGCGCTGGTTCCTGGTGGCGGGGCTTGTGCTTGGGCTCGCCTCTCCGACCCTTGCCCATGCGATGCGGCCGACGGTCGGGCCGCTGGTGGTGGCGCTGTTGTTCCTCGCCATGCTGCGCATCGGACCCGAGGGCTTTCGCGTCGGCCGCGCCGCCCTGTCGCGTGCGCTGGGCCTGCTGTGCGTCCTGCAACTGGCCCTGCCCCTGGCCGTGGCGCTGGGACTGAGCTGGGCGGGCCTGCTCGACCGGCAGGTCGCGACGGGCGCGGTGCTGATCATGGCGGCGGCCCCGATCACCGGGGCGGCGCATATAGTGGTGATGACCGGCGGCGAGCCGGCGCTGGCGCTGCGGCAGACGGTGATCGGCACGGCGCTGCTGCCGCTGACCGTGCTGCCGGTCTTTGCCCTGGTTCCCGCCTTCGGGTCCGCCGCCGAGATCGCGGGCGCGGTCCTTCGGCTGCTGGCGATCATCCTGTGCGCCGGGGGGCTTGCCCTGCTGCTGCGGCAGCGCGGGGTGGTGCGCGATACGCCCCGGGCGCGAGGCGTGATCGACGCGGCGGCGGCGGTGTTGCTGGGCGCAGTCGTCATCGGCATGATGAGCGCCGCCGGCGAGACGATCCGCACCCGCCCGGCCGAGTTCGCGCTCGCCATGGCCTTCGTCTGCGCCCTGTGTTTCGGGCTTCAGGCAGCGGCGCACCTGCTGTCGCGCAGCCCAGTGCCCGAACGGCCCGCCGTCGCCGTCGTTGCGGGCAACCGGAATGTCGCGCTGTTCCTTGGCGTGCTACCCGAGCCGGCGGCTGACGATCTTCTGCTGCTGATCGGTTGCTATCAGGTGCCGATGTACCTGACACCGCTTGTGCTGCCGTGGATCTTGCGCCTCCGGCCGCGGCCTCACCCCTGAGCGCCGATCCGAAAACGCATCGGCCCCGCATCCGGGGGGATGCGGGGCCGATGGTCCGGTGGCGCGATCTCAGAGCAGAAGGGCAATGATGATCACGACCAGCAGCGGGGCTCCGAGGAGCCAGGCGATGATGGCTGGCATGGAGATGGTCCTTTCGGTTGGGTGGGTCGGGGGGCAGGCATGTCAGCGCCCGAAGGTGCGGAAGCCGACGTTCCGGTCACGATGCTCGCCGCCTGCGGCCGCCGCGAAATAGGCAGCGGCAGCGGCTGCCAGCATCGTCGCGGCCAGAACGAACGCGGCGATGGCGCTGGCGATGCGCACCTGTTCGGCCGTGTCGACGGCTTCATCCCAGGCGGCCTGCGCCTCTTCGATGGCGGCATCGACCTGCGCGCGCGCATCGGCTTGCGTGCTGTCGGTGGCGTCCGCGACGAGCGAAGCGATATAGGCGCGATCATCCTCGGCGAGCTCGCCTTGCTCGAGGCCGCGGATCATGACCGAGGCGATTTCCGAGCGCGTCTCCTCGTCGACGGAAATGGTGCCACCCTCGCTGCGCAGGGCGACACTGGCGAAATAGTCCATCGGCTCTTCCATGGTTTCGGCCACGGTCGCGCCGGCGCTGCCCAGACCCGACGCGGCGCTGCCGACCAGGTTGGTGACACCGCTGGCCGCCATCAGTGTGGCCAGGATGGCGCCCGTGGCCCAGACGACCACGCCATGGGCGCCGTCACGGGTATCGACCTCGTCTTCGGTTGCGTCTCCGACCCGGCGGCGCATGCGGCCGGCGAGGTAGCCACCGGCGGCAAAGCTCGAGACCGCGGTCCAGATGAACCACACGCCGGCGGCGATCACGTACCAGCGCAGCGACACGCCGTCGCCCGGTTCGAGGGACCCCATCGACAGGCCGATGCCGGCACCGAAGGTGGTGAGCACGAGAAACAGGCTGTAGGCGAGAACGGCACCGGCCAGAACGGCGGGCCAGTCGAGATAGGAGCCGCCGTCTTCCACGGGCTGCGTGGCGACGGGGCGGGGGTTCGGGATCGTGGGATCGGGTGACATGGTCATGGAAATGCCCTTTCAGCTGGCTCCCGGCAGGGAAGGTGGAGGAGGTCAAGGCGCATCAGGCGAGGCCGACAAAGGACAGGATGGCCAGGACGACGACGATAAGTCCGACGATGTAGATGATGCTGTGCATTTCGATTTCCTTCGGCTGGTTGGTTCACGGCCCGTAGACCCGGCAGCAGGGTCGATCCCGGGCGGTCACAATCGTGCTACCTGTGGGATGAGAACCGTCAGGGTGCGAGAAAGTTCCGCCGCCTCATCCGGTGCGTCCCCGGGTCAAGACGCGTGCGGGCACTGCCTTGGGTGCAAGCCGCGCGGGGCGCGGAACCGAGCAGCGGCCGGGCACCCCGGCTCAACGGGCCCGGTCGATCAGGCGAAGGAACATGGGCAGGCCCGCGAGGGCGCGGCTGCTTGCGACAGATGGTCGGGACCGATCCGGGCCCGATGCTTCAGACCAGCAGCTGCCGGGGGTCGGCGATCAGCGCCGCGTACCGGGAGAGGAATCGCGCCGCATCGGCCCCGTTGATGACCCGGTGGTCGTAGGACAGGTCGAGCGGCACCATCGGCACGGGGCGCGGCCTGTCGCCCTCCCAGACAGTGACGGTCTCGGTGCGGGTGATGCCGAGGATCGCCACTTCGGGCGGGTTCACGATGGGCGTGAAGCCTGTCCCGCCGATGCCGCCCAGATTGCTGATCGTCATCGAGGCACCGCCCATCTCGTCGGGCGCGATCTTGCGCGCCTGGGCGCGGCCGGCGAGGGCCGCGATCTCGGTCGAGAGCTGCCACAGACCCTTGCGGTCGGTATCGCGGATGACTGGGACCATCAGGCCATGCGGGGTGTCGACGGCGATCCCCACATGGACATAACCCTTGAGGAACAAGGTCTCGCCATCGGGTGACAGGGAGGCGTTGAACTTCGGGAACGCCCGCAGGCATCGCGCCAGCGCCAGGACGTGGAAGGCGAGCGCGGTCAGCCTGACGCCGCGCGCCGAGGCCTCGGGCTTCCAGTCCGCGCGCAGGGCCTCGATCGCCGAGACATCGGCGCGGTCGTGATGCGTCACCGCCGGGATCAGCGCCTGCGCGGCAGCGAGGTTGCGGGCGGCAATGCGGGCAAAACGGCTGGTCGGCTCTGCCGTGACGGGGCCGTGCTGCGCATGGTCCACATCCCAGTAGGAGGTGTCGCCCGCCGGGGTGGCAGCGGTGGCGCCGTCAAGATCCTCGGGGCCGATCGTCGTGCGCCCGAGTTGCCGGGCGCGGGCGTCGAGATCGACGCCCTTTTCCAGCGCGAGGCGGCGGGTGGAGGGGCTGGCTGCGATGTCCATCTGCCTCTCTCCTACCAGCTAGCGGAGATGTACTGGGTTTCCATGAATTCCAGCATCCCCTCATGTCCGCCCTCGCGGCCGAGGCCCGATTGCTTGGTGCCGCCGAACGGGGCCGCCGGGTCGCTCACGAGGCCACGGTTCAGCCCGACCATGCCGTAGTCGAGCCGTTCGCAGACCTGCATGGCGCGGCGGAAATCCTGGCTGAAGACATAGGCGACGAGCCCGTATTCGGTGGCGTTGGCGCGCGCGATCGCGTCGTCCTCGTCGGTGAAGGTCTGGATCGCGGCGACCGGGCCGAAGATCTCGTCATGCACGCAATCGGCTGTCTCGGGCACGTTCGACAGGACCGTGGGCGGGTAGAAGAACCCCGGCCCGTTCGGCACCGTGCCGCCGCATTCGAGCCTCGCGCCCTTGGCCAGTGCGTCGGCGACGAACTCCGCCACCTTGTCGCGGGTGGCGGCATTGACCAACGGGCCGACATCGACGGTGGGGTCGGTGCCATCCCCGACGTTGAGCGCAGACATCCGTTCGGTCAGGCGCGCGGTGAAGGTCTCGGCCAGACTGTCGTGGACGTAGATCCGGTTGGCCGCCGTGCAGGCCTCGCCCAAGTTGCGCATCTTGGCCAGCATCGTGCCATCGACGGCAGCGTCCATGTCGGCGTCCTTGAGGACCAGCACGGGCGCGTTCCCGCCCAGTTCCATCGCCGGTTTCAGCACCTGGTCGGCGGCGGATTTCAGCAGCTTGCGCCCCACCCCGGTGGAGCCGGTGAAGCTGACGACCCGCACGCGCGGATCGTGCAGCATGTGATCGACCAGCGCGCCGGTCTTCTTCGACGGCAGCACGTTCACGAGGCCCGCCGGCACGCCCGCCTCCTCCAGCAGCGGCATCAGCGCCAGCATGGTCAGCGGCGTTTCCGAGGCGGGCTTGATGATCACGCCGCACCCCGCCGCCAACGCAGGCGCGATCTTGCGCGTGCCCATGGCGGCGGGGTAGTTCCAGGGCGTGATCAGCACCGCCAGCCCGGCCGGCTTGTGCTGCACGATGATGCGCGCGCCCGATGCAGGGGCGCGGGTGATCAGGCCATCGGCGCGCACGGCTTCCTCGGCGAACCAGCGGAAGAACTCGGCGGCATAAGTTGCCTCGCCTTTCGCGTCGACCCCCGCCTTGCCATTCTCCAGCGTGATCAGGTGCGCGAAGTGATCGAGCCGCGCGGTCATCAGCTCCCACGCGCGGCGCAACACCTCGGAGCGTTCGCGCGGGCTGCGCGCCGACCAGTCTGCCATCGCGCGGGCGGCGGCATCGAGCGCGCGATCGGCGTCGGCGATCTCGGCCGAGGCGACGGAGGCCAGAACCGCTTCGGTCGCGGGGTTGATGACGTCGAAGCGCTCGGCCGTCTTGTGCCACGCGCCGTCGATGTAGAGATCGGTGAAATCCATCTGGGTCATCCCCTGTGTCAAAGCAGGTGGCGGAGCGGTTGCTCCACCCGGCCCGCAAACTCGGTCAGAAGGCGGATCGCGGCAGGCGCGTCCAACTGGTCGGCGGCGCATTCCAGCGTGATCGTGAGGCCGGCGGCATCTTGCGTGATCGTGAGCACGGGCGCGGCCTCATGCCCCATCGCGACGCTGGCCAAGGGCGTGGCGCGCAGGTCGCGCAAGATCAGCGCGGGCGTGTCGTCGCTGGCAGTGACGTCGGAAAGCGCCCGGCCCGGTGGCACGCTGTAGGCCTGCGCGTGTCCGAAGCGGTCGATCGCGATGGTCACGGCCCCGTCGGCGCCAAGGCTGGCCCCCGCCAGCCCGGCAAGGATCGCGGCAGAATCGGCAAGGGTGCCGGTACCCGACGCCCAAGCCACGAAGGCATCGAGGCCGTCTTGCCCACACTGCGCCGTCAGCCGCCGCTGCGACGCTGCACCCGCCATGGCAGGCGACGTGGCCAGCGCGGCAGGCAGGGCCCGCAAGCTGTCCAGATCGGCGACATGGTAGGGCTGCGGATGCCCCGCCTCAACCAGCCGCGCAAGATCGAGGCCCTGTTCCAGCGCCAGCCGGCGCGCCTTGGGCGAGGCGAGGATGCGCCCGCCTGGCCGTGATTTCGGAGCGGTGGGCGCGGAGTCGGGCACCTTCTGATCTGGTCGTTTCTGCGCGGGCGCGGCGGCCTTGGCCGGTTCGGATCGTGCAGCGGTGACGTTTGCGTCCGCCTCCTTGATCGACCGGACCACCGGGGCGTCCGGCTTTTCCGCCGACAAGATCGCGACGGGCTGGCCCACGGGCACCTCCTCGCCCGCCTGCGCCAGAGTGGCCGCGAGCCATCCGGCGCGATCGGCCTCCACCTCCATCGTGCTCTTGTCGGTTTCGACCTCGAACAGGATGTCGCCGGCGGCGACCTGATCGCCCGGCGCCTTGAGCCAGGTGACAAGCAGGCCGGTGTCCTGCGCCATGCCAAGCTGTGGCATGCTCACCTTGTGCCCCTCGGGCAGCGCGGTGTCGGGGGCGGTGTCGGTCTCAGCCTTGGTCGGGGCAGGTTCCGGCGCGTCCCCCTCCGCGCCGTCGGAGATGCGGGCGATGACCTGCCCCACCGGCACATCCTCGCCCGCTTCGGCGACAACGCCGGTCAGAAAGCCGCTTGCCTGCGCCTCCACCTCCATCACCGCCTTGTCGGTCTCGACCTCCAGCAGCGCATCGCCCTTGGCCACGGCATCTCCCGGAGCCTTGAGCCAGGACACGATCTTGCCCGCGTCCTGCGCCATGCCGAGCTGGGGCATGGTGACGTCATGCGGCCTGAAACCGGAGGTTTCGTCATGCGGCATGAATCATCTCCCCGCCGCAGAGTCTGCGTGCCATCTCGGCCACGCCCTCGGGCGTCGGCACGGTCAGATCCTCGAGCGCGGGCGAGAATGGCACCGGCACGTCCATCGCGCCCATCCGCGTCACCGGCGCGTCGAGGTGGTAGAACGCCTTTTCGTTGAGGCGCGAGGCGATTTCCGAGGTCACGCCGTAGCTCTGGTGCCCCTCGTCGATGACGATGGCGCGGCTGGTCTTCTTCACGCTCTCGATCAGCGTCGCCTCGTCCAGCGGCACGATGGTGCGCGGGTCGATCACCTCGGCCTCGATGCCTTCTTGTGCAAGAATGTCGGCGGCTTTCTCGGCCACCTGCACCATGGACGAGGTGGCGATCAGCGTGATGTCGCGCCCCTCGCGCTTGATGTTGGCGACGCCGAACGGGATCAGGTATTCTTCTTCCGGCACCTCTGCCTTGTCCTGATACATCAGCTTGTCTTCGAAGATCACGACCGGGTTGTTGTCCCGGATCGCGGTCTTCATCAGCCCCTTTGCCTCATAGGCCGAGGACGGCATCGCCACCTTCAGCCCCGGAATATGCGCCACCAAAGCCTGCAGCGACTGGCTGTGCTGCGCCGCCGAGCGCCGCGTCGCCCCAAGGTTGGTGCGCAGGACCATCGGCACGGTCAGCTTGCCGCCCGACATGTAATGCTGCTTGGCCGCCTGATTGCAGAGCTGGTCCATCACGAGATAGAGGAAATCGCCGAACATCAGGTCGACCACGGGCCGCGCGCCGGTCATCGCGGCGCCGACGGCGATGCCGACGAAACCGGGTTCGGAAATCGGCGTGTCGATGACCCGCTCGGTGCCGAATTCTTCTACAAGACCGGACAGGACCTTGAAGGGCGTGCCCGCCTCGGCCACGTCCTCGCCCAGGATGAACACGGTCGGGTCGCGGCGCATTTCCTCGGCCAACGCCTCGTTCACGGCCTGGGACAGGGTGATTTTCCGCATCGTCGCTCTCCTCAATCCGCGTAAACGTGCATGTCGACCTCATGTGCCGGCGGGTAGGCCGCGGCCTCGGCATAGGCGACGGCTTCGGTGGCGTCGGTCTCTATCTCGGCGTTCATCGCCTCGATCTCCGCCTCGGTTGCGATGCCCTCGCTGACGAGGTAGCCCCGAAACCGCACGATCGGGTCGCGGTTGTCCTTCCAGTCCTTTTCCTCGGTCTTCGACCGGTAGTATTCCCGGTTGATGTCGCCGACGTGGTGGCCGTGGTAGCGATAGGTCATCAGTTCCATGAAGAACGGGCCTTCGCCCTTGCGGGCGCGCGCGACCAGTTTCCTGGTCAGGTCGTTGACCGCCAGCACATCCTGCCCGTCGACCTGATGCGCCTCGATCCCAAAGGCCTCGGCGCGCGCCGTGATCGAACCGGCGGCGATTTCCTCGGTCCTCGTGTACTCGGAATAGCCGTTGTTCTCGCAGGCGTAGATGACCGGCAGTTTCCACAGGGCGGCCATGTTCATCACCTCGTACATCAGCCCCTGCGCGGTCGCGCCGTCGCCGAAGAAGCACACGGTCACATCGTCCTTGCCCTGCAATTTCGCGCGCAGCGCCGAGCCGGTGGCGATCCCCATCGACCCGCCGACGATGGCGTTCGCGCCGAGGTTGCCATGGCTCTGGTCGGCGATGTGCATCGACCCACCCTTGCCCCGGCAATAGCCCTCGGCCTTGCCCAGAAGCTCGCAGAACATCGCCTTGAACTCCGCCCCCTTGGCCACGCAATGCCCGTGGCCGCGATGGGTGGAGGTGATGCGGTCGTCGTCGGTCAGCGCCTCGCAGATGCCCACCGCGACCGCTTCCTCGCCGGAATACATGTGCGTCAGCCCCGGCATCTTGGCCGAGAGGTAGAGCTGGTTGGCGTTGTCCTCGAAGGTGCGGATACGGACCATCTGGCGGTACATCCGCAGGTAGGCTTCGGTGTTGGTCTTGGCTTTGGCCATGGTCGGTTCCCCTGTGTGGCAGTGCCGGGCTGAAGCCCGGCCTACCGGTTGATCCGTAGGCCGGGCTTCAGCCCGGCACCGGCGCCTAGTACCGGTTGGCGATGGGCAGCTCTTCCGCCGGGAACAGGCTGATCACCTCGACCCCGGTTTCGGTCACCACAACCTCCTCCTCGATCCTGGCTGCCGAATAGCCGTCGGCCGCCGGGCAATAGGTCTCCAGCGCGAAGACCATGCCGGTCTGGATCTCCATCGGGTGATCGAGCGACACCGCGCGGCTGATGATCGGGCGCTCGTGCAGCGCCAATCCCAGCCCGTGCCCGAACTGCAGGCCAAAGGCCGCGTCCTCGTTCGGAAAACCGAACTCCTCGGCCCTGGGCCAGACCGCCGCCACCTTGTCGGTGCTGACGCCGGGCTTGATCATCTCGATCGACGCGTCGATCCATTCGCGCGCCTTGACGTAGGCGTCGGTCTGCGCCGGCGTGGCGCGCCCGATGTTGAAGGTGCGGTAGTAGCAGGTCCGGTAGCCCTGGTAGGACTGCAAGATGTCGAAGAACGCCTGGTCGCCGGGGCGGAAATAGCGGTCGGTGAAGTTGTGCGGGTGCGGATTGCAGCGCTCGCCCGAGATGGCGTTGATCGCCTCGACGTCGTCGCTGCCCATCTCGTAGAGCATCTTGTTCGACATCGCGACGATGTCGTTCTCGCGGATGCCCGGTTTCAGCTCCTCGTAGATCATGTGGTAGACGCCATCGACCATGGCGGCCGCCTGCGTGAGCAGCTGGATCTCGTCCCAGTTCTTGATCTCGCGCGCGGCCAGCATTATCTGCTGGCCGTCCACCACGTTCAGCCCCTCGGCCTGCAGAGCGTGGAACATCGAGGTTTCCGCGTAGTCGAGCCCCACCGGCATGTCGCCCATGCCCGCATCGCGGATCAGGCCCGCGATCTCCTTGGCATATTTCTGCATCAGCCCGAACTCGGGCGGGATCGTGCCGCGCATGCCGACCACGCCGGCGCGGCAATGGTCGGGCACCAGCCAGTCCGAGAACTTCTTGTGGTGCATGGCCGCCGAGCCGAAATCCCAGACGTAGGGCGCATCGTCGCCGGTCAGCAGGCAGAAGCGGCACATCTTGTCGCGCTCCCATTCCCCGATCTTGGTCGCCGAAACGTAACGGATGTTGTTCACGTCGAAGAGCAGGAGCGTGCCCGCCTCGGAGGCCTGAAGCGCCTGACGCGTCCGCGCCAGACGGTAGCGGCGCAGGCGGTCATGGTCGATCCGGCGCTCGAAATCGACCGAGGTGTGGCCCCAGGCGGGCAGCCGCCCCTCCCAGCGCCAGTTCGGTTCAAGATCCTGCGGGGTCAGAAGGTTGGGCATCAGGGCGCGTGACATGAAAATCTCCTCCCGGCGGCCGAGGCGGCCTGCCATTGCTGTCGGTTCGTGTGGCGGAAATCCGGGGCGCTACTGGATGCACCAGCCGCCATCTATGTGGATCATCTGGCCGGTCATGTAGTCGCTGTCGGGGCTGGCCAGGAACGACGCCGTGCCGGTGATGTCGTCGGGATAGGACACGCGCTTGATCTGCAGCGCGTCGCGCACGATGTCCTCGTAGGCCTGGCCCTCGCGGTCCTTGAAGCCGATGTCGACCAGGTCCTTGTCGAGCTGTTCCCACAGCGGCGTCACCACGACGCCCGGCGCGTAGCCGTTGACGGTGATGTTGTGCTCGGCCAGCCCCAGCGCCCCGCAATGGGTGAGCGCAAGGCAACCGTATTTCGAGGTGCAGTAGACCGTCACGTCGATCAGGGGCTTGCGCGACGCGATGGAGCCGACGTTGATCAGCTTGTAGGGCGCATCCTGCTTGCCCTGCGCGATCATCTGGCGGGCGGTTTCCTGCATGCCCAGCCACATCGCCTTGGTGTTGACGGTCATGATCATGTCCCAGTTGTCTTCGTCGATATCCATGAAGAACCGGGGCTTGTTCAGGCCGGCGTTGAACACGCCCACGTTGATCGACCCGAACGCCTCGACGGTCGCGGCCACGGCGCTGGCGTTGTCGGCGCGCTTGGTCACATCCATCCGCACCGCGATGGCCCGTCCGTTGCCCTGGCCGTTGATGCCGTCGGCCACAGCCTGCGCAGCGTCGAGGTCGAGATCGCCCAGGCACACGTTGGCGCCCTGCGCGGCGAAGACCTCGGCATTGGCGGCACCCATGCCGCGCGCGGCACCGGTGATCAGGATGTTCTTTCCCTTCAGGCGTTCGGGGTCCATGTGTTCCTCCCTAATGGACGGGTGTGCGCAAGATGTCTTCGGCGCGCGCCTGCACACGGGCGAGCGCCTCTTTCGGCGTGACGATGCCGCGCAGCATGTCGTGCAGTTCCTGACCGCAGGCATGGATGATGTCCGAGATCTCGGGGATCGGCGGGCGCGGCCAGAATTGCAGCTCGTCGCGCCAGGACATCTGATCGACCATCTCGAAGATCGGCGACAGGCGGCGCAACTCGGGATCGGCGCCGACGGAATAGCGCGGCACGGTGCGGCTGCCGTTCTGGGCGTAGAGCTTTTGCGCGGCGGGCGAGGTGAAGGTGATCAGCGCCTCGATCGCGTCGTCCAGCCTGTCCTCGGCGATATTGGCGGGGATGCACAGCGCGTAGCCACCCACCGGCGCGATCGGCGCGCCCTCGGGGCCATGGGGGTGCGGCAGGTAGGCGGTGTTGTCATGGGCGGCGCAGGTCGGATCAAGCTCGAAATACGGCGCCAGAAGCGTGTAGCCATAGGCCATCGCCACCTTGCCCGCAGCATAGGGCCGGACCCGTTCATACCACGACATCGACAGGATATCGGGCGGGGAATACTGCAGCAGCTGCATCAGGTAATCGGCCGCCGCATGGGCGCGGTCGGTGTCGAACATCGGGCGATGGAGTCCGCGCGCCAGGTGATCGGTGTCGAACCCGCCGGCGACGGGCGGCAGGTCGATGATCGGCTGGCCGAAGGCGGCGCAGGTCATCATGAACGTATGGCCCAGCGCCGTGCCGCGTGCCGCGTTCCAGGCCACCCCGTAGCGCCCGTTGCGCGGGTCGTGGAAATGGCGCGCGGCGGCAATCACCGCGCCGGTGGTGACCGGCGGCTCCAGCCCCTCATCGGCAAACCAGTCGCGGCGATAGAACATCAGTTCCGGCGTGGTCTGGCTGGGCACGCCGTAGGGCGCGCCGTTCCAATGGGTGGCGCGCCAGCCGGCGGTGTGGAAATCCGCCGGATCGAGGCGCGAGACATCCATCACCCTGTCCAGCCGGTGGATCATGCCGCTGGCCGCGAATTCCCCGATCCAGGGCAGGTCGACGGCGATCAGGTCGTAGCTGCTTTTCTTGCGGCCGGCATTGCGCAACCCTTCTTCGCGCAGGCGGTCGATGGAAAAGGCACGCTGGTGGATGCCGGTCCCGACGATCTGCTCGAACTGGCGCTTGAGAGTGTCCATCACCATGAACGTCGGATCGCCATGGACCAGGATGCGCAGCCCGCCCGACAGTTTCAGCGGTTGCGGCAACACGCTGGGCGGGGCGATGGCCGCCACCCCCTGCACATACGACCCGCCGAAGAAGTAATCCTGCGCCTCGGCCGCACCCGGCACGCTGCCGAAGGTTTCGGACGCGATCCGGTCGATCCGGTCGGCGACCTGGGCGAACCGGTCCAGCAACGGCTGGCTGGGATGCAGCGAAAAGCTCTTGCCGGTTCGGGTGCGGGGCCGCTGTTCCACCAGGCCCGCCGACTGGATGCCCGCCAGCTTGCGCATCGCGGTTGCGTAGGGCACGCCAGACGCGGCGACCATGGACGAGGCGGACACCGGCCGCCCCTCCAGATGCCCGCGCAGCAGGTGCAGGATCATGTTGAGATGCGGGTTGGGCGTGTTCGGGTCCAGGGCGGAGTCGATCTCGATGCAGATCTCGGTCAGGAAATCGACCACGCGCGCAAGCTCGGCCGTCGGCCGCGCCTCGACCGGATGCACCGGATTTCGTCCAAAACGGATATCTTGCACGGTCTGCTGTTGCATGGTTCCTGATCGGGGGCGACTGCCGCCGTCGTCTGAGCTGTGGACCACGATGTCCCTCCCTGTGAATGTTCAATTTGATATCTTCACGATACCGCGAAATGGTCCGTATCGGACAAGAAGATATCCATTATGGATCAAAATGGGAGGCGTGCGGGCCGGAAAACCCGGTCTGATGCTCGGAGGATTGCAACGGGTGATTCCCCAAGCCTGGAGGGGCTTTGGCGATCCGCCAACGAAAGGGAGGTTAGATTATGATGAAAACAACCAAGATCGCACTCGTCTGCGGCACCGCGATGTGCGCCACCGGCGCCGCCGCGCAATCGGTGACCATCGGCATCACGCAAAACAACGTCGGCGTGGACAGCTACCAGACGACCTATGAACAGGCCTTCATCGCCGCGGCCGAGGCGAACCCCGACGTGGATGTCGTGGTGCTGGACGCCGGCGGCGACGTCTCGCGCCAGATCGCACAGATCCAGGACCTGATCCAGCAGGGCGTCGACGCGATGATCATCTGGCCCACCAACGGCCAGGCCGTCATTCCCGCCGTGCGCGAGGCGTCGCGGGCCGAGATCCCGGTGGTGATCACCAACTCCAACATCGCCGAGGAAGGGTTCGACTTCATCTCGTCCTTTTCGGGCCCCGACAACGTCACCCAAGGCTCCCGCGCGGCCGAGATCATGTGTGACCGCTTCACCGATATGGGCATCGAGGACGAGGCGCAGGTGCTGCAGATCACCGGCCAGCCGGGCTACACCACCGCCATCGAACGCGCCGAGGGCTTTGAGGAGCGCCTGCCCGAGGTCTGCCCGGACGTCACGCTGGTGGAAAGCCAGCCGGGCAACTGGAACCGCGAGGATGCGCAGCGGGTGATGGAGGCTTTCCTCGTCCAGTACGACGACATCGACGGCGTCTATTCGGGCGACGACAACATGGGCGTCGGTGCATTGAACGCGGCGCTTTCTGCGGGCCGTGCCGACGAGATCGTGTTCGTGGGCGCCACCAACTTCGCCGTGGGCTACGACGCGATGGAACGGGGCGAATACTGGGGGTCGATCTACCAGTCGCCGGTCGATGACGCCGAGGCCGCGCTGCAGACCGCGCTCGACATCCTGGCGGGCGAGGACGTGCCGTTCCTCAACTACTTCGACACGCCGAAGATCACGCAAGACAACATGGGCGACTTCACCCGCCCGGTTTTCTGATCCTCCCCGGCGGGCGGGGCCGGCCCGGTGTGGCCGGCCCCGCCGATGCGACCGGCACGCTCACCGCAACGAAGGAAATGGCCGTGGCCGAACCGCAGGGAGTCGAGGATCGCGTGTGCATCGTCACCGGAGCCGCCCGTGGCATCGGGCGCGCGATCGGCGAGGCATTGCTCGACGGTGGGGCGAAGGTCTGTTTCGCGGATCTCGACGCCGCGCGGGCCGAGGAGGTAGCCGAGGCGAACCGTGCGCGCCTGAACGGGCACGGCGACGCGGTCATCTCGGCCGGAGTGGATGTGCGCGACCGCGGGCAGGTGCAGGCGATGATCGCCCGCACAGCGGCAGCCTTCGGGCGGCTGGACGTGATGTTCAACAACGCCGGCGTGAACAAGCCGATGAACTTTCTCGACGTGACCGAAGAGAACTGGCACCTTATCATGGATATCAATGGCTTGGGCTGCATGATCGGCATACAGGAGGCCGCGCGCCAGATGATCGCGCAAGGCGGGGGCGGCAAGATCGTCAACACCGCCTCGATCGCGTCGCGGCAGGGGTTCGACAACGTGGCGCCCTACTGCGCCTCGAAATGGGCTGTGGTCAGCCTGACGCAATCGGCGGCGCGCGATCTGGCGCGTCACGACATCACCGTGACCGGGTTCGCCCCCGGCGTCGTCGCGACCGAGATGTGGGAACAGGTCGACCGCGACCTGATGGAGATCGGCGCCGCCGAGCGCCCCGGACAGGCGATGGAGGCATTTTCCGCCGACATCCTGCGCGGCCGCGTGGCGCGGCCCTCGGATGTGACCGGCACCACGACATTCCTCGCCTCGCGGGCGAGCGACTACATGACCGGCCAGATCGTGATGATCGACGGCGGCATGACATTGGTCTGAGGCGACCCGCGCCGCTTGAGGAGGCGGCGCGGGTCGACCGGAAGGAACGGGCGGCGCGCACCGCGCGCGTCTGGCAGGGGGAGGACGACGATGGCCGAAACGGCTTTGAAATCCATGGGCGGCGCTGTGGCGCGTCAGGGCATCCTGGTGGCCTTCGTCGTGTTCATGGTGGGCTTCGCCTTGTGGAACCCGCGCTTCATCGACCCCGACAACCTGTTCGGCGTCGTCCGCTCCTCGGCGATCCTGGGGATCATGGCGCTGGGTGTCACCTTCGTGGTGATCGGCGGCAATCTCGACCTGTCGGTCGGCTCGATGCTGTCGTTCTCGGCCATCGTGGTGCTGGACCTGCATGAAAATCCAGCCTTCGGCCCGGCGCTGGCGATCCCGGCGATGTTTGCCATGACCCTGACGCTGGGGGCGATCAACGGCTTTCTCATCGGCTACCTCAGGCTGAATTCGCTGATCGTGACGCTGGGCATGCTGTCGGCGATCCATGGCCTGACGCTGACCTGGTCGGGCGGGCAGAACATGGACATCGCCAACCAGAACGCCACCTGGTTCGGCGTGTTCGGGCGCGGCTCGGCCCTGGGCATCCCGATCCCGGTGCTGATCTTCGCGGCGCTGGCGGCGGGCCTCGGCATCCTGCTGGCCAAGACCCCCTTCGGCCGCAAGGTCTATGCCGTGGGCGGCAATCCGACGGCATCGACCTTCTCGGGCATCCATCGGGCGCGGGTCGTGTTCCTGACCTACATCATCTCGGCCTTCTGCGTCGCGACGGCGGGGCTGGTGCAGGCCAGCCGGACGATGGGCGCGCAGAACACCGTCGGCCAGGGGCTGGAGCTGGAGGTTCTGGCCGCCGTGATCCTCGGTGGCGCATCGCTTCTGGGCGGGTCCGGCACGATCTTCAAGACGGTGATCGGCGTGCTGATCCTCGGCTTCATCCAGAACGGCCTGCTGCTGGCGGGCCTGCCCTTCTACGTCCAGTTCGTCGTGACCTGGATCATCATCATCCTTGCCGTGTGGCTCGACATCGCCGCCAAGCGCGGCAAGCTCTGGTCCCCGATCGCCTGAGGAGGGCGCCATGCAACAAGACCGCCTCAAGACGCTGCTCAAGCACGGTGCGATCTGGGCCTTCATCGCGCTGGAGCTGATCTTCTTCTCCGTCGCGGGAAATGTCTTCTCGCTGTCGAACAGCGCGTTCATGGATTTCAACAACATGCTGCTGCTGCTCAAGCAATCGGCGCCGATAGGCATCATCGCGGTGGGCATGACCGTCATCATGATCAACGGCAACATCGACCTGTCGGTGGGGGCAACCTACGCGCTGGCAGGCGTCGTGCTGCTGGACGCGTTGACCTGGCCTGCCTTCGCGTCCATGGGCGACGGCGCGATCCCGCTGGCGATCCTGGCCGCGCTGCTGACCGGCTGCGTGCTGGGTCTGATCAACGGGCTGATCGTGTGGAAGACGGGGGTCGACGCCTTCATCGTGACGCTGGGCGCGATGCTGGGGTATCGCGGTCTGGTCTTCATGTACAATGGCGAGAACCCGACCTCGCACCTGAACTGGACGCTGGTCGATCTGGCCGAGGCCCGCATTTTCGGCCTTCAGACCCCCGCCATCATCTTCCTTCTAACGGTTCTTATCGTCTGGCTGATCATGACGCGCACGGTGCATGGCCGCAACGCCTATGCCATCGGCGACAACCGCGAGGCGGCGGTCAATGCCGGCATCCGCGTGGGGCCGCATATGGTGATCAACTTCGTGCTCATCGGGTTTCTCGCGGCGCTGTCGGCGGTGGTGTCCTTTTCCGGCTCGGGCTCGGTCAACCCCAACGACGGGATGCTGTTCGAGCTGTGGGCGATCACCGCCGTGGTGCTGGGCGGCACCAAACTGTCGGGCGGGCGCGGCACGGTGCTTGGCACCCTGGGCGGCGTCATCGCCATCCAGCTGTTGCGCAAGGGCCTGGGCCATATCGGCGCCGACAGCGAGACGGTGAACCTGGTGATCGGCACGATCCTGATCGTGGTGCTGCTGCTCGACCGGCAGTTCAACCGCAAGGGCGCAGAGGAGTTGAGGGTATGACCAACCAGGTACCGGCGCTGCGCCTCGATGGCATCGTCAAGACCTTTCCCGGCGTGCGCGCGCTCGACGGGGTCAGCTTCGCCGTCATGCCCGGCGAGGTGCATGCGCTGATGGGCGAGAACGGCGCCGGCAAATCGACGCTGATGAAGGTGCTGGGTGGCATCCACCAGCCCGACGCCGGCCGCATCTTCATCGCCGAGCGCGAGACGGTTCTGAAGGGCCCGCTGGAGGCGAAGGCGCAGGGCGTGATGTTCATCCACCAGGAACTGAGCCTCGCCGAGGAACTGTCTGTCGCTGAGAACATCTATCTCGGCGAACTGCCGGCCCGGAGCTTCGGCCGCGTCGACTGGGCCACCCTCTATGCGCGCACCAACGAGATCCTCGGCAAGCTCAAGGTCGGATTCAACGCCCGCACCCTCGTGGGCGAGCTGTCGATCGCCAACCAGCAGATGGTGGAGATCGCCCGCGCGCTGACCGTAGACGCCAAGGCGGTGATCTTCGATGAGCCGACGGCTTCGCTGACCGATAGCGAGAAGGTCGTGCTTTTCGACGTGATCGCCGACCTCAAGGCGCAGGGCGTCGCGATCATCTACATCTCGCACCGGATGGAGGAGATCTTCAAGATCACCGACCGCATCTCGGTCCTGCGCGACGGCAGCTATCGCGGCACGCTCGACACCGCCGCCACCAACGAGGACGAGATCACGCAGATGATGATCGGCCGGTCGCTGGATCTGACGCGGAACCACGAGCATGTGGTGCCCGGGGAGGTGGCGCTGCGGGTCGAGGGGCTGAGTTGCGGCGCCCTGTTCCAGGACGCGACCTTCGAGGTGTGCCAGGGCGAGGTGCTGGGCTTCTACGGACTTGTCGGTGCGGGCCGGACCGAGATCGCGGAAACCCTGTTCGGGCTGCGCAAACCGACCGCGGGGCGCATCTACCTGAAAGGCAAGGAGGTCAGCATAACCTCGCCCATCGACGCCATTGCCCACGGCATCTCGCTGGTGCCCGAAAGCCGCAAGGAACAGGGGCTGATCCTCGGCATGAACTGTCGCGACAACATGACCCTGCCCCAGGTCGGCGTCCTGGGCGCGGGGCCCTTCGTGGCCGAGGGGGCGGAGGTGGCGATCTACGATCAGTATCGCGACCGGCTGCAGATCAAGGCGCCAAGCTGGCGCACGATCGTGGGCAACCTGTCGGGCGGCAACCAGCAGAAGATCGTCATCGGCAAGTGGCTGTCGATGCGGCCCGAAGTGCTGATCGTGGACGAGCCCACCCGCGGCATCGACGTCGGCAGCAAGGCCGAGATCCACAACCTGCTGCGCGACCTCGCGAAACAGGGGTACGCCGTGATCGTCATCTCGTCGGAGATGCCGGAGGTGCTGCATGTCTCAGACCGGATCGTGGCGATGCACCACGGCCGGATCACGCGCGAGTTCACCGCCGAGGAGGTGACCGAAGACAGCCTGATCCAGGCCATCTCGGGCATGACGGCAGACGTGGCCTGACGCCCCGGCCTGCGCCGTGCGGCCCGGGAGCGGCTTGCGGACCGCACCTGCGTGGGCCCGCCCTCGCCCTCATGCACCGGCGCGCGTGTCGTCAGAGAACATGTAGCCGACGCCGCGGATCGTCCTGATCTTCTCGTGGCCGGTGTCGTCCCCGAAAAGTTTCGACCGCAGGCGGCTGACGAGGCCATCCACCGTCCGGTCATAGGCCGCCCAGTTCGGCCCGCGCACCTTGTCCATGATCTGGTCGCGCGACAGGACCCTGTTTGGTGGCGAGGTCAAGGCCAGCAGAAGATCGAATTCGAGCGTGGTCAGCAACAGCCGGTCGCCCTGTTCCGACCAGACGGTGCGCGACTGGTTGTTGATCCTGATCCCCTGGACCACATACTCGCAAGACCCCTCGCCGGAAACGGCCGGGCCGGGTGTCTCGGCACGCAGGCGCCGGACCACCGACTTGATCCTGGCGCGCAACTCGCGCACCCGGAACGGCTTCACGATGTAGTCGTCCGCCCCAAGCTCGAGGCCGAGAACCGTGTCGATCTCCTCGCCCCGCCCGGAGATGAGGATGATGCCCTGTGTGCCTTCTGTGCGCAGGACGCGCACCACATCCAGCCCGTCGCCATCCGGCAGATGGATGTCGATCAGGTAGAGATCGACGAGCGACTTGTCTTTCGCGTCCTGAAACGCCTGGACGTTGGAACACGACACGGTGGTGTAGCCCTCGACCTCCATTGCGTCGCGCAGAAGGCTCTGCACATCGAGGTCGTCTTCGAGGATCAGAACGTTCAATTTTTTCATTGAAGATGAACCTGCGTGCTGCACGGCAAAAAAAAATGGGATCGAGCGTCGTCCTGTCCTCTCCGCTGGCACCCGCGCCGCAACCGCGGCGGTCGGATCATGCGTCCGTGGTAAGGAGAAGGAACACGGTCAGCGCATCCGGCAGCCCGGTTTCGGCAAGCCCCGAAGCGGCCTGAAACTGACGGATCGCGGTTTCGGTGTTGCGGCCGTAGAGGCCATCGGCCGACTCCTCGGGCAGCGCGGCCCGGTCGATCAGGCGTTGCTGAACCATGGCCAGCGCCGACTGACGGATGGTGACGGTCTGGCCGTCCTGTTCGATCACGATCATTTCGCTGACGTCGCCCTGTGCGTAGGGCGCCATCAGGACCAGCACCGAAGCGGCCACATCCTCGAGCAGGCTGTCGGGGTTCGTCTCGCAGATGCGGGCGATGATCGTCGCGGTGCCGTAGATATCCTGGATCGGCATGACATCGAAGGTTCCACCCGTCGTGCGGTTCGCGTGCGACAGGTAACCCGCGATCCAGGAGGCCATCTGCCCCGAGGCGCCGGCGGCTTCCGGGCCGGTCAGGGCGGCGACGACATCGGCGCAGCTCGAGGCCCCGAGGCCCCGGACGGCAAAGGCACCCTCGTCGGTGGCCGCCATGGCCGGAAAGCTGCCGATTGCGGCGGCGAGAACTGCGGCGGTGCCAAGCTTCGTGTGTCTGGCATGGCGATGGTTGGGCATCATTTCAGCTCCTGTGAAAAAGCCCCGGAAACTGTCCTGGGCGCGGTGTCGTCGAGGGGTGCGAAAGCAGGGAGATGCGCCCCCAGGAAAGGGGGCGCATCGGGGAACCTGTCAGTTCCGGATAACGGTGCTGGCGACCGAGTTGCCGATTGCGGAGGACGAGATCGTGTTGCCCCCGACACCGACGCTGCTCGACCCGACCGAGCCCGAGAGCACCGAACCCGCCTGAGCCGAGGCCACCGTAGCCATGATGTCGCCGCTGTTGACCTGCGAGCTCACAATGCCAGCCGTTCCACCGGAATGGTTGAGCGCCGCAAGGTCGACCAGGTTGGTCGCCGAGTTGCCGGTGGCACTTGCCTGCACCACATTGCCCGACACACCCACGCCCGAGGCGTTCAGCGCGCCGAAGCCGGTGTTCGAGGCCGAAGCCCCGTATTCCGCCGACATCACCACGGCCGTGACCCCGGCCGAGTTCGACTGACTGTTCAGGACCGCGTAGTGCAATCCGGCGACCGAGGCATTGACGCCGAGGCCAGTTGCACTCAGCGAGGTCGGCACCGGGTCCGCTTCGGCAAGCGACAGGCCGCTTGCGTTCAGCACGTTGGTCGCCACGTTGGCGCGTGCCTGGGCCACCGACTGGTTGCCGGAGACGGTCAGGGTGCTGGTGTCCGATGCCGTCAGGGCGTCGGCATCGTCGGCGTTGAGCATGATGCCGGTTTGGGACGTGACCATCGCAGACACGACACCCGCGGTGGTCTGGTCATTGCCGACCAGTCCGGTCGCCACGACAGTTCCGCCGCCATTCAGCGCAAGGGAGTTTGCCGCGACGTTGCCGGCCGAGTCCGCGACCGCGCCATTGCCGATGACGGACAGCGTGCTGGCGTCAAGGGTGGACCCGCCCGTCAACCCGCCTTCCAGGTCGATGTAGGACGCCGAGTAGGAGCTGGCAGCGATGGACCCCAGGCTTTCCTGCCGGTTCATCACCACGTTGGAGGCGGACAGCACGGGCGAAACGTCGCCGACGCTGCCGGAAGCCGGTCCTCCATTCGCGGTCAGGTCCAGACCCGAGACCGACAGCGCGCTGGTCGCGACGTTGCCACGAGCGGTGGCAACGCCGATGTTGCCGCCCATCGTCACGGCGCTGTCGCCAATCAGGGACGTCGCCGATCCGTTCGGATCGAGAGCCAGATCCAGAACCGTCACCATCTGTGCGATGGCTTCAACCGGCCCGCCGGCGCTCTGGTCGTTCACGATCGCCCCGGTTCTCCCGAGAGCGGCCCCCGAGCCCAGGGTCATTGCGTTGCTGGCCTGGTTCGCCGTGGCCTCCGCCAGGGTGACGTTGTCGCTCAGGCTGACCGTGCTGCCCACGATACCCGCGGTTTCAGCATCCCCGTATGTCGCGCCTTCTTCGTTCACGATCATGCTGGAGGCCTCGGCCGTCGAAATGCCATCTGCCACCTGAAGATTGCTCAGGGCATAGTCGGCAATGACTACCGAAACCGGCGTGTCCGTGACACTGGCGTTCGACCCAAGCAAGGGCGAGGCAAGATTGGTCGTATCGACCGCAAGCGCGTTGCTTGCGGTGTTCACGATCGTCACGGCCTCGTTGCGGTTGCCGTCAAGCGCCAGCGTGGAGTTCGACATGGCCGCCGGGGCGAACACATCCATGTCGCTGGTCGACGACAGGCCGCCCAGGCCATCCTGGCTCGAGAGGAGTGCGCCGCTGGCGCTCAGGTTGGTTGCCGACAGCGACAGGGCGTTGGTCGCGACGTTGGCACGCGTCGTGGCGAACTGCTGGTTGTCCGACACCGACAGATCGCTTTCGGTGGTGGCGTAGGCGTCGAGATCGACGTCAATCGCGAAACTTGCCGCGACGTCGGTGGACATGGCGGCCTGCGCGACCTGGCTGTTGGCCATCGTGTGGTCGGCAGACGCCATGAACGGATCGACGACCGCGATCAGCCCCGAGGTGCCGCTTGCAAGATTGGTGGCCGAGATGGTCGTGCGATTGGTCGCGATGTTGCCGGTCGCGCTGCCCGACGTCATGTTGCCGTCGACGGAGACGGTGCTGCTGGTGAGGGCGCCGCCAAGCTGGGCGACGACGCCGCCGGATTGGGGGGTGGCAGCCGTGCCGCCGGTGCCGGGGACGGTCGACGAGATATCGAGCACGCCAGAGCCGACGGATGAGTCGAGGTAGATCACATCGTTCGCGCTTTCGTAGAAGTACCCGGGCTCTGTGCCGTATTGCGCCTGGAACGCGGCGAGCTGCTCGGTGGTCAGGCCGGACACATCGCCCTCCCAGATACCGCCCATGACGGTGCCGGAAACGACGAAGTCCTCATCCGGCGAACCGGCCACGAAATCCGTGCCCGGCGCTCCGACGACGGCGGTGACCTGCTGAAAGCTTTCCTGCGTGTTGGCCTGGGCCGTTGAGGTGCCGATGTTGGTGCCGCTCACCGTGATCGTGTTGCCGGTGATCTCGTTTCCGGTCGCGCTGGCGACGAGGGCGTTGGCATTCGACACGACCGTGGAATTGGCGATGGTGCCGTCGATGTCGGTGACGATCATCGCGCCGTCGATCGGCGCGCCGTCGCCATCAAGTGTCGACAGGGTCGCAAGGATTTCGCCGTCTCCGACCGTGGCCTGGTGGCTGGCAAGGCCGATCGCGGAGTCGACAAGTGCTGTCCCCCCGATGTAGCTCGCATTCGGGCCGGCCGCGGTTCCGAGGTTGGTCGCCGTGACACCGACCTCGTTGGCGCCGCTGTTGCCGGTCGAGGCCGCTTCGATGCGGTTGGTGGAGGTGGTGACGGTCGAGTCGGTGACCAGGCCGCCGATGTCGGTGCGAACGCCGTTCAGGACGCGGGCGATGGTCTGTTCACCGTCGGCGGAGGTGATGACCTGCGAATTGGCCAGCGACGCGATCGTGCCCGCGATCTGGACTTCCGGTGCGCCCTCTTCGACCGTCAACGCGTTGGTGGCGTCGATGGTCAGCGTGTTGGTGACCGCGTTGCCGCGCAGGTTGGCCAATGCCGTGTTGGAGGTGTTGCCAAGCGCCGAAAGGGTGACGCTGTCATCCACGCTCAGCAGGAACGCATCGGTGTTGGGTGCGACCTCCGCCACCATATCGGTGCCGGAAACGGACTGGGCGGACCCAAGAACGTTGGCGCCCATGGTTTCGACCGAACTTTCAAAGGCCTCCGTGAAGGTCACGCCACCGCTGGACAATGCGTCGATTTCGTTGGCCGCCACAGCAAGGGAATTCGTGCCCAGGTTGCCCACACCGATGGCGCGCTGGGTGTTGCCGGCCAATGTTACCTGGCTTTGCGCAACCGCGTCGTCACCAAGGCTGTCCACGTCGATCGCGGCAACAGCATCCACCGTGACGGTCAGGGTGGAGTCCGAGATCCCGTCGGCCACGGTTTGGCCGATCGCGATTCCGGCACTGGCGTCGGTCGCGTTCGCGTCCGAGGACAGTGCGGTGTCGGCGCGGTTCATGACGCCGATGGATTCCTGGACGTTGTTCAGAACGGCCAGCGAGCTGGTCAGGACATCGTCGGAAGAGATCCCGATCGAGGTGGTCTGGCCTGCCACGGCGGACACGCCGGACGCCAGCTGGCCGACGACGATGCCGACGTTGGCATCGGACAACTGCGCGAGCCCACCAACTGCGGCGAAACCGGTGGTCGTGCCATTGCCGCCGATGTCGTTGGTGACCGTCGATGTCAGCGAGGCGGTCGCCTCGTTTCCGGCCATGTTCGTCGAGATGATGTTGCGGGCTGCGCCGGCGCCGCCGACCAGCAAGGTGCTGTCGGTGACGATGGCGCTGGTGTCGATCTCGATGACGCCGGGGACACTCGAGCCGATGGTCGAGGAGACCACGAACGCATCGGTCAACTGTTCGATCAAGCTGGCGTAATTGACATTGGTGGCCTCGACCGATTGAGCCGACGCTCCGCCGCCGAACATGGCAGCCGCCACACATACCGACCCAAGCAGTCGGGCCCGTGAACCGTTCTTGTAACTCTTCATGTTGCACTCCAGTTGTTTGGCCCTGTCCAGACCGATGCGTCGACACCGAACGGCGTCGATCCTTGTGACAGGCGGGCAGTTCTTCCCCGGTCGCGCCAAGGGGCGCGTGAGAACTGCAAGCCTGAATTCCGAAAGCACTTGGGCGGCAAATTCCGCCTTAGAGAACCAGCATGATGTCGGGCGTGATGCAGGGTGCGGGATCGACGTGCGAGACCCCCGCGACCAGCTGCAGCACGGCGCTTTCGATGGCCATTCGGACGCCGAGTTGAAGCGGCTCCTGGTTTTGCGCACCGATGTTGATGTCGAAAAGCTCGCTGCCGAAGAACCGGAAGACGCCGACCCCGACCTCGTAGCCCGAGATCTGCTTCTGAAGCGTGATCGTGTCGTGAACCCGCAGTGTCTGCGTGCCGACGATGCGCAGATCGACCGCGACATTCATGGTGAACCGGCGCGCACGCGGCCCGACATTGCTGACCGCGATCTCGGCGCCGCCCGACTGGATGTTCCAGTTCACCTCGGTGATGCCACCGATGATGAAATAGTCGGACTGCCGGACCTCGCCGCCGAAGTATGGCAGCCACGGCACCTCGCTGGTCATGCCGCTTTCGTCGGGAACCTGGTGGGACTGCCCGTCGCCAAGGTGCCGGCCCTGGATGTAGGCCAGTTCGGCATCCGCGATGGAGGTATCGAACCGTTCGAGCACCTCGACCGCGGGCGCCATGAGCCCGAGCGCCGAATAGGTCATCAGGGCACCGCCCTGCGTGATGACATTGCCCTCGTCAGGCCCGAAGCGCCCGGTATAGTCGCGCACGTTTCCGACGGCGATGCCGAGGCCCGTCGCGCCGTGGGACTGCATAAGGTCGCCGTAGCACGACAGCGCCGGGGAAACCGGCGTGACGTTGTTTCGAACCGGAGACGTCATCAGCACCGGGGTATCGGTGCTCTCGCGCGTGGCCTCCCAGCCCGTTGGCCAGGACACGCACCCTTGCAGCAACAGGGCCGCCGTCAGGGAAGCAGCAACAGAATGGAACTTCATCTACTCACACCGTCAATTAAGGGGAACGCCGGAAGACTCTACGGAATTGCCGGTTGAATTGGCCTCGCCCGAAACCGATCCGCCATTCAATGCGCAGGCTGTGCTGTCATTGATCTGGGCTGACTGGTTTCCAGAGTTGGCTTGATGATTGCCGACTTCCTGGGCACTGTTGCCGGTTTCGATCGCACCGGAATGGACACTGCCGTCCGATCCGGAAATCGACGAGCCGATGGTGCCGCTGTTCGTTTGTTCGCTGGAGGAGCCATTTCCGCCGGGTTGCGTCTCGGAATTCTCGTTTCCGATGGCACCCGATGTAATGCCGCTCGCAAGTTCGACAGTGGGCGAATTCGCCTGCTGGCTGTTCGTCGCGGTATTCGCATTGGCATCGGCCACGTTGTTGCAATTGACCTGCGTGCCGATGTTCGTGACGTTGTTCACAGTTGTCTGGAAGCCATCGTAATAGCCCCCGTTCCTGCGCTCCAGCATGTCGGCGATCTGGGCGTTGGTCTGCCGTTCGGCGGGCGTTGCGAACTGCCACGGTCCGCTCTCGCCAAAGCCGTTTGCCATCGCCTGGACAGGCACGGCCGATGCCGCAAAATTCGTTGCAACGACAAGCAACGCCCTGACCGTCAATGATTTTCGCGCCGGGTTCGCGTGTTCCAATATCCGCCCCTCACCTTCTGATTCGTGCTTGACTTCACTTATAGAGGCGCCTGCCGCGAAAGCCGGGGCGACTACGAGTTATCCTTATGTCTTTTGACATTGTGATTTACTTTCGAGACCTGAACTTCAATTCAACCTGCAACTCGCTGTTTTTGATCGTTTTAATTGTGTTTTTTTGACGACAGCCGCAGCGGCGGATGTCGGGTTTTCCAAAGGTATTGGTTTCATTCTGGTCGCTCTTACTGTAGCCAAGATTAAACAAAGGCCTTGGCGGCTCTCGAAAGTTCCCGAACAGGACGCGAAAGACAGTCAGGGGCTGGCCCGGGGGGGAGTAATGAACAATCAAGCCGAGGAATCGACTGTTTCCGTTGCGAGCGCGCTGGCGACGAGAATCCTCATTGTCGACGATCACGCGCTGGTCGCGGAAACTGTGGCAAGCGTCGTGGTGGCGCAAAGAGGATATCAGGTCACGACCTGTGCGACGGTCGATGAAGCTCTGGATGCAATCCGCGATACCGGCCGCTTCGAGGTGGTCCTGCTGGATTTTCACCTGCCGGGCATCGACGGCTTTCTTGCGCTTCGTAAAATGATCTCGGCGAATTCAGGCGGTGTCGCGCTCTTCACGGGCGGCGTGTCACGCAGCGTGGTGGAACGTGCGCTCACTCTTGGCGCCTCAGGCTTCATTCCGAAGACGCTGCCGATCATCTCGCTGATGAACGCGATACGCTTCATATCTGCGGGTGAAACCTATCTGCCGAGTCAATACATCAGCGGGGCGTTCCACGAGGCGGACAAGAACAGCCTGCTGACCCGCGCCGAATTGAGGGTCTTGATGCATCTGTGCGAAGGTCTGCAGAACAAGGAGATCGCCGAGGCCGTGGCCTTTACCGAGGCGACCGTGAAGATGCACGTCAAATCCATCTGCACCAAGCTTGGCGCAAGGAACCGGACCCAGGCGGTCCTGGCCGCACAGCGGGAGCGGCTATTCTAGCGCGATGCCACCGGCGCGGTACGATCGCGCCCGATGCGCACCCCGATGGGCCAGCCACGGCACGGCGGCCTGCGCCTATCGGGCAAGGATCGCGCGGCTGATGGTCATCAGAGTGTCCCAGTCATCGATCTCGGCGCTGACGACCTTGTGCTTCATGTCGATGGTCAGGAACGAATGCCCATGGACGAAGGACCACAGCATGTAGGCGCGGCGCTGCACGTCCGGGTCTGTCGGCGAAAGGCCCAGGCACGCAGCCGCGGCCCGCACGACCACCCCGAAGCAGTTCTCGCCCTTGGTCAGCAGGTCCGGCGCAGTCTCGTGCCCTTCCGTCAGGCCGAAGACGAGCCGAAAGACACCCGGCTCGGCACGCGCGAAATCCACATAGGCCAGTCCCACGGCCGCAACGGCCTCCAGCGCGCCCGGCGGATGGGCCGCAGCCCCGGTTTCCATCGCGAGGCGCAACCTGTCCATCGCTTCGCTCACGACCCCGCGCAGGATCTCGTGCCGGTCCTTGAAATGCTTGTAGGGCGCCGCGGAGCTTACACCGGCGCGGCGCGCCGCCTCGGCCACGGAGAATCCGTCGGGGCCATGGGTCTCGACCAGATCGCGCACCGCCGCGATCAGGTGTGCGCGCAGGTCTCCGTGGTGATAGGCGGCCCTTTGCGTGACGGTCGGCGCGGCGTGGGGGGGGAACGTTTCATCCGCCATGATGCGTGGGCCTTTTGGCAAAGTGAGTGGTGTTCACTTTCGAGCCGGCGAAAGTTAGCATCTCTCACATAATGGCGCAAGTCCTCCCGGCGCAGGTCTGCCGCCTGCTCGGGCACGTGCCGGTCCTTTCGTTTCGATCCGGCTCGCGCCGCGCACGCGGGGTATGCCCCCTGCCCGGCCGCATCAACGCCGCGCCGCGAAGAACGCGCGCATCAGCGCCGCCGCCTCGGCCTCTGCGATCCCGCCGTAGACCTCGGGCGCCCAGTGGGCCTGCGGATGCTCGAACACCCGCGGCCCCTGCGCCACGCCGCCGGATTTCGGATCGCTCGCCGCGTAGTAGAGCCGCGACAGCCGCGCCGCCGCGATGGCGCCGGCGCAGGCCGGACAGGGCTCCAGCGTCACCCACAGGTCGCAGCCGGTCAGCCGCCCGGACCCCAGGGCGCGGCACGCCTCCCGGATCGCAAGCATCTCGGCATGCGCCGTCGGATCGGTCAGCTCGCGCATCCGGTTCCGGGCCCGCGCGATCACGCGGCCCCGCTGCACCACCACCGCCCCCACCGGCACCTCGCCCGCCGCGGCGGCGGCACGCGCCTCGGCCAGCGCGGCATCCATGAAGGAGGTGAAACCGGTCATGTGTCCTGATCCCGCCTTTCGCCCGGGCTGTCAAACCGCTATGCGACAGGCATGAGTGAGCCCGAACGCATCGCCAAACGCCTGAGCCGCGCCGGGATCGCCTCCCGCCGGGAGGCGGAGCGCATGATCGAGGCCGGGCGCGTCACCGTGAACGGCAAGATCATCGACAGCCCCGCGCTGAACGTCACCGCGGCCGACAAGATCACCGTCGACGGCAAAGCCGTGGGCGAGGCCGAGCGTCCGCGCCTGTGGCTCTACCACAAGCCCACCGGCCTGGTGACCTCGGCCAGTGACGAGAAGGGCCGCCAGACCGTGTTCGACGCGCTGCCCGCGGATCTGCCGCGGGTGATGAGCGTGGGGCGGCTCGACATCAATTCCGAGGGGCTGCTTCTGCTCACCAACGATGGCGGCATCAAGCGCAAGCTGGAACTGCCCGCAACCGGCTGGTTGCGCAAGTACCGCGTCAGGGTCAAGGGCACGCCGACCGAGTCGACGCTGGAGCCGCTGCGCCGCGGCCTCGTGATCGACGGCGAGCGGTTCCAGGCGATGGAGGCGACGCTCGACCGGCAGCAGGGCGCCAACGCATGGCTGACCGTGGGCCTGCGCGAGGGCAAGAACCGCGAGATCCGTCGCGCGATGACCGAGATCGGGCTCGACGTGAACCGGCTGATCCGCGTGTCCTACGGGCCGTTTCGCCTCGGCACGCTGAAGGCGGGCGAGGTCGAGGAGATCAAGCCGCGCGTGTTGCGCGACCAGCTCGGCATCGAGGCCGCGGTGGAGGGCCACGCGGTCGCCAAGGACAAGCCGGCCCGGCCGCCGGTGCGCAAGAAACCTACCCCGCGGCCCCAGGATCGTCCGGGCCGTCGCCCCCAGCGCTGAGGCTTTCGCGCTCGATCAGCTTCGCCTGCGCCATGAAGGCGACGAACAGGACCGCGGGCAGCACGAAGGTCTCGAAGGTCACCCAGAATTCGGTCGATTGCGTGCGCCAGACGATCTCGTTGGCCACCGCCATCACGGCGAAGGCGGCGGCGATCCGGCGCGACAGGATCAGCCAGCCGCGGTCCGACATCGGCAGCATCTCTCCCATCAGCACCTTGAGCCAGCCGCGCCCGCGCAACAGCCCGATGCCGAGCGTCACCGCGAAGAAGCCGTAGACCAGCGTCGTCTTCATCTTGAAGAACCGCTCGTCGTTCATCCACACGGTAAGCCCGCCGAACACGATGACCATCACGGCGGTGAACACCTGGATGCGGGAGAACTTGCCCGTGAGCTTCCACAGCACCGCCATGGAGGCCAGCAGCAGCGGCACGAAGGCGGCGGTGACGAGGATGAAGCCGTCGTAGTCGATGCCGTTGATCGTCCAGCTCACGTCCTGGAACCGCATGTAGGCTATGAAGAACAGGATCGGCGGCCCAAGCTCGAGCGCCTGCCTGAGCCAGGGGTTGACGGGTCTGTCTTGCATGGGTGGTCCTCTCATCCGCCCAACTCAACTATCACCGCACCCGCCGCGATCAACCCCATGAGCGCCAGCCGGCGCGGGCCGACGCGCTCGCCCAGGAAAAGCCAGCCGATCAGCGCCGCGAAGACGGTGGAGGTTTCGCGCAGCACCGCCGCCTGCCCCACCTGGTCGAGGCGCGTGGCCATCATGATCGACCCGAAGCTGGCGAAGGCGACCAGCCCGCCGAAGACGCCGCGCAGCGCCAGCGGGCCGAGCGGCGGTCTGTCATCGAGGCGGCGATAGTAGCGCAGCGCGAGGATCGGAAACAGCAGCCCGTCGAAGAAGAAGAACCAGGCGAGGAAGGTGAACGGATCGCTCGTGGCGCGGATGCCGTAGGCGTCGTAGGTCGTGTAGAGCGCGACGAAAAGGCCGGTCAGCACCGCGAACCCGAGCGCCGGCACCAGCGTGTCGCGGTCGAGCGTGACGTGGACGAGGTTGTAGGCGGCCAAGCCGTAGAGCCCCGCCAGCAGCACGCCCACACCCAGCCACTGCACCAGGGCGAAGGTTTCGCCGAATACCAGCCAGGCGCCGATGATGGCAAAGAGCGGCCCGGTGCCGCGCATCACCGGATAGACCACGGTATAGGCGCCGCGCCGGTACGAGGCGAGCGTCGCCCATTTGTAGAACCCGTGGATCACGAAGGCGCCGGCGAAGATCGGCCACATGTGCGGCTCGGGCCAGGGCACGACGAAAAAGGCGACGGGCGCGGCCATCACCCCGTAGGAGGCGTCGATCGCGCCGCGCGCCAGCAGCGGGTCGTGGCGGCCCTTCTGCAAGGCGCCGAAGACGGCATGGAGAACGGCGGCCATGAGCGCCAGCGTCGTGGCGAGCGCGGCCGCAGCCTCGGTGCCCTCGACCGAGGTGATCCAGGCGCTCATGCGCACTTACTCACAGGGCCTGTGGATGGAAATCACGATTGTTCAATGCCGACCAGCGCATTCGCGAATTCTTCGGGGTCGAAAGGTTGCAGATCGTCAATCTGCTCTCCCACCCCGATGGCATGGATGGGCAGGCCGAACTTGTCGGCCAAGGCCACGAGCACGCCGCCCTTGGCGGTGCCGTCGAGCTTGGTCATGACGAGGCCCGAGACATCGGCCATCTGCTGGAAGGTCTTCACCTGGCTCAGGGCGTTCTGTCCCGTCGTGGCGTCGAGAACAAGGATCGTGTTGTGCGGCGCGTCGGGGTCCTTCTTGCGGATGACGCGCACGATCTTGGCCAGCTCCTCCATCAGGTCGGCGCGGTTCTGCAACCGCCCGGCCGTGTCGATCATCAGCAGGTCGGCGCCCTCTGCTTCGGCCCGCACCATCGCGTCGAAGGCGAGCGCGGCCGGATCGGAGCCCTCGGGGGCGGTCATCACCGGCACGCCGGCGCGGTCGCCCCAGACCTGCAGCTGCTCGACGGCCGCCGCGCGGAACGTGTCGCCGGCGGCGATGACCACCGTTTTGCCGGCCGCCTTGAACTGGCTTGCCAGCTTGCCGATCGTCGTGGTCTTGCCCGAGCCGTTCACGCCGACGACCAGCACCACCTGCGGCTTCTTCGGATAGATCGGCATCGGGCGGGCGACGGGCTCCATCACGCGGGTGATCTCGGCCGCCAGCAGGGCCTTGATCTCGCTGGCCGACATCATGCGCCCGTAGCGCCCCTCGGCCATGTTGGCGGTGACGCGCAGCGCCGTGTCGACGCCCATGTCGGCGGCGATGAGCAATTCCTCGAGCTGTTCCAGCATCTCGTCGTCTAGCGCCCGGCGCGGCTCGGCGCTGCGGCCCGCGAGACGGCCGAAAAGGCCGGGCTTGGTGGCGGGGGCAGCGGCCGGCGGCGGCTCGGGCGTCAGCTCCTCGACCCGGATGGGATCGGGGGATGGCGCTTGCGGCGCGTCCGGCGCGGGCGTGTCCACTTCCGGCCCGGCCTCGTCGATGATCGCGTCCAGCCCCTCGTCGATCTTCGAGGAAGATCTGAGCATCCGGTCCTTCAGCTTCTTGAAAAAGGACATGCGCGGCCTTTCGCCTGTTCCTGACCCGTCTCACCTAATACGGGACGGGCGCGAAAGGAAGGCCATGATCTTGCCAAGAAATCATGCCACATGGCAGGCGTCGAGTTGCTGAGATAAGGCCCTGCATCATGCCCGTCATTGCGCGCTATGCCATCGTCACGCTGATCCCCGCCGCCCTGATCGTGCTGGGCGCGACCGTCTGGGGGGCGGGCGGCGTGCTGGCACTGCTGTGGCTGACGCTGATCGCAGCGGGCATGGACCGGCTGCTCGATCCGCCGGCGCTCGACGATCACGACCACGCGCCCTGGTCCGACCGGTTGGCGCTGGCGCTTGGGGTCATCCATCTGGCGATGCTGCCGCTGGTGCTTGTCGCCATCGGCGCGCCGCACCTGTCCTTCGGCGAAACGCTGGCACTTCTGGTCGCGACCGCCAGTTTCATGGGTCAGGTCAGCCACCCCAACGCGCATGAGCTGATCCACCGCAAGGGCGCGCTTTTGCGCGGGATCGGCGCGGCGGTCTACACCTCCGTCGGCTTCGGCCACCATGTCTCGGCGCATCGGCTGGTCCACCACCGCCATGTCGGCACCGACCGCGATCCGAACACGCCCCTGCCGGGCGAAAGCTTCTGGGACTACCTGCCGCGCGCCTGGCGCGCATCGTTCGAGGCCGGGCTGCTGTGCGAGATCGACAGGCTGGCGCGGCGCGGGCTGGCGGCGCGCAGCCTGCGCAACCCCTACATCCTGTGGGTCGGGGGCGCGGCGCTGTCGCTGATCCTGTCGCTCTGGCTTGCGGGGGTCGCCGGGGCGCTGGCGCTGATGGTGCTGGCGATCCTGTTCGGCGGGCAGGTGCTGATGTCGGACTACATCCAGCACTACGGCCTGCAGCGGCTGGAGCTGCCCGGAGGGCGCGTGGAGCCGGTCGCGCCGCATCACAGCTGGAATGCGCCGCGCGGGTTCTCGAGCTACATGATGATGAACGCCCCCGCCCATTCCGAACACCACATGCACCCCGATCGCCCGTATGACAGGCTGGACCCGCAGGCCGACGTGCCTACCCTGCCGTGGTCGTTGCCGGTGATGGCGATGCTGGCCACCATCCCCTCGGTCTGGCACCGGGTGATGGACCGCCGCGCGCTCAAGGTGATGGAGGCGGCGCAGGCCCGGATCGGCGCCGGCGATGTGCGCCCGCGCCGTCCGACGCAGGCGTCCGGCGCACCGGGCGAGCCTGCGGTGCCGGAGGAGGCCGAGGCGCTGATCGCGCGCGTCACCCGCGCCCTCGACGGGCCGGAGGCCGCTACAGCGCCACGCCGTGCCGCCCGGCCAGATCGCTGAAGAACTGCCAGGCCACCCGGCCCGACCGCGCGCCGCGCGTGCGCTGCCACTCGATCGCCTGGGCCACCATCTCGGCGTCGTCGACGCTCACGCCATGGGCGGCGCAATAGCCTCGGATCATCGTGAGGTATTCGTCCTGCGAACACGGGTGAAACCCGAGCCAGAGGCCGAAGCGATCCGACAGGGAAACCTTTTCCTCGACCGCCTCCGAAGGATTGATCGCCGTCGACCGCTCGTTCTCGATCATGTCGCGGGGCATCAGGTGGCGGCGGTTCGACGTGGCGTAGAAGATCACGTTCTCGGGCCGCCCCTCGACCCCGCCATCCAGCACCGCCTTCAGCGATTTGTACTGCTGGTCGTCATGGGAAAACGACAGGTCGTCGCAAAACAGGATCACCCGCACCGGCGCGGCGCGCAGCAGCAGCAAGAGCCGTCCGATCGACCCAAGATCCTCACGCTGTACCTCGACCAGCTTCAGGTCGGGCGCGTCGGCCAGGCAGGCGGCATGCACCGCCTTGACGAGCGAGGATTTTCCCATCCCCCGCGCCCCCCACAAGAGCGCGTTGTTGGCAGCCAACCCCTTGGCGAAGCGGGCGGTGTTGGCCAGGAGCGTGTCGCGCGACCGGTCGACGCCGTGCAAGAGCGACAGGTCGACCCGGTTCACCTGCGCCACCGGCGCCAGGTGATCGGGGTCGGCATGCCAGACATAGGCGGTGGCGCCATGCCAGTCGGGGGCCGCGGCGGGGGGCGGCGCCATGCGCTCCAGCGCGGCCGCGATGCGGGCCAGGGCATCATCGGGCATCTGGTCTACAGCTCTTCGTCTTCGTCGAGGATGCCTTCGGCACGCAACCGGCGCAGGCGCGAGCGTTCGACCAGCCGCACCAGCACGATCGAGATCTCGTAAAGCCCGTAGACCACGACGAACAGGATCAACTGGGTGATCACGTCGGGCGGCGTGACCAGGGCCGCCAGCGTCAGGATGCCCACGACCGCCCATTTGCGGACGTTCCCAAGGCCTGCGGCGGTGACCAGCCCGGCCTTGCCCATCAGCGTGAGCAGCACCGGCAGCTGAAAACACAGCCCGAAGGCAAAGATGAACTTGAGCGCCAGATCGAGGCTTTCGCGCACCGACCCGAGGAAGATGGTCTGGATGCCGTCTTCGGGCACGGCATCGGGGTTCTCGAACGTGCCCTCGCCCGCGATCAGGTTGGCCAGCGCCGGGATCGCGTCGGAGAACCCGATGAAGAAATTCATCGCCAGCGGCGTCACGACGTAATGGGCAAAGGACGCGCCCATCAGGAACAGCACCGGCGAGGCGACGAGGAAGGGCAGGATCGCGCCCTTCTCGGACTTGTAGAGGCCGGGCGCCACAAAGCGCCAGAGCTGGTGCGCGATCACCGGAAAGGACACCGCGAAACCCATGATGATCGAGATCCGGATCAGGACGAAGAATTTTTCCTGCGGTGCGGTGAAGATCAGCCGCGCATCCTCGCCACGGTTGCGCAAGACCTCGGCCAGCGGCTGCGAAATGAACTCCAGCATCGGTTCGGCCACGGTGAACATCGCCACCATGCCGACCACGAAGGCCAGCACCGACCGGATCAGCCGCGTGCGCAGCTCCGCCAGGTGTTCGATCAGCGGGGCGGAGCTGTCTTCGATCGGGTCGCCCGTGCTCATGATTGCGACGATCCCGTGCGGGCCGGCTCGGCGCCATGCTCCGGTTCGGGCTCAAGCTCCAGCTCGGCGGCGTCGAATGGCGCCTCGGCGCGCGTGGCCGCGGCGGCGGCCTGCTTGTCGGCGATGGTCTGGTCGGCCTGCGCCTTGCGCCGCGCCGCGATCTCGTCGCGCATCTGTTTGCTGGCAGCGGCCTTTTCCTCGGCCAGCTTGCGGGTCTCGCTGCCTTCCTCGAATTTTGTCGGGTCGAGGTCGAGGTCGAGATCGTCGCCGAAGGTGTCCTTCAACGCGCTCATTCCGGCCTTCTTGGGGTTGCTGGCATAGCTCGACGCCTTGCGCAGGTCGCGGCTCAGCTCGGTCATGCCGCTTTCGTCCGCGGCCTCGTCCATGGCGCGCTGGAAATCCTTGGCCATGGCCCGGATGCGGCCCGTGAACTGGCCCACCTTCCGAAACATCATCGGAAGTTCCTTAGGCCCTACGACGATCAGCGCCACGATGCCGATCACGAGGAGCTCCATCCAGCCGATATCAGGCATGAGCGTCCCTATGCACTAGACGAACGGGCCCCGTTTGCACGCGGGGGCCGAGGTCGCGATCAGGCGTTGTCGCGTTCGCCGCGGGGGGTCACGTCGCGGGCGGTGGTGGTGCGGGCGGCGGTGGTGTCGTCGGCAGTCGACGCAGTCTCGATCTCTTCGGTCGAATCCTTCACGCCGCGCTTGAAGGCGGTGATGCCCTTGCCGACCTCGCCCATCAAGCTCGCGATCTTGCCGCGGCCGAACAGGACAAGGACCACAACGGCGATGAGCAAAAGGCCCGCCGGCCCGATATTGTTAAGCATGGGTCTCTCCCTTACCCCGCGCCGACCCGTTCTGCAGGGGCGCGGATGGCTGCTGGTCTCTGAACTGCATAGGTAAGCGTTCCGGGCGGCAGTTCAAAGCCCCAAAACGCGGCGCCCGTTGTCGCGTTCAGCGCTTTTTCGCGAAGACGAAGCAGCGGTCGCGCCGGACGGTCAGCCACAGCGGCGTCCCCGGTTTGGGCAAGAACACCGCCGGCACGGTCGCCTTCACGATACCCGCGTCGAAATCCATCCGAAACTCTACCAGGCTCTCGTGCCCCATGAAGCGCGCCCGCTCCACCACGCCGCGCGCCGGCGTGCCGTCCTGCGGCGTCGGGTTGGGGCCGCGCCCGCCCCGGTCGAAGTCGATCTTCACATGCTGCGGGCGAAACACGATCTCCACCGCGGTGCCGTCGGCATGGCCGGGTGCCAGGAACTGGCCGAATGCGGTATCCACGAGCGCGCCCTGCACCGTGCCGCGTATCACGTTGACATCGCTGAAGAATGCCGCCGCCGCCTTGTCGCAGGGCGCGTTGTAGACGTTGTAGGGTGCGCCCATCTGCACGATCCGCCCGTCGCGCATCAGCGCGATCTGGTCGGCCATGCGCATCGCCTCCTCCGGCTCGTGGGTGACCAGCACCACGGCCGTCCCCTCGTCCTTCAGCAACTGCAGCGTCTCGTCGCGGATGCCGTCGCGCAGGCGGTTGTCGAGGCCGGAGAACGGCTCGTCCATCAGCATGATCCGCGGCCGCGGCGCCAGCGCGCGCGCCAACGCCACGCGCTGCTGCTCGCCGCCCGACAGCATGTGCGGCGCCTTGTCGACATAGCCCGCCAGATCGACCCGTTCGAGCAGTTCGGCGACCCGCGCCGCGGTGTCCGCCCGCGGCCCCTTGAGCCCGAATGCGACGTTCTGCCCGACCGTCAGATGCGGGAACAGCGCGAAATCCTGAAAGATCAGCCCGACGCCGCGCGCCTCGGGCGGCAGGTGCAGGCCGTCGTCGGACAAGGCGATGCCATCGGCGCGCACGGTTCCGGCCACCTGCCGCTCGATCCCTGCCACCACCCTGAGCGTGGTGGACTTGCCGCAGCCCGACGGCCCCAGAAGGCACAGGATCTCGCCCGCGCGCACCTGAAAGCTGACATCGCGCACGACCTCGCGCCCGTCGAAACGGCAGGTGATCTGGTCAACCTCGAGACGGGGGCTGCTGGGCATGAGGGCGGGGATACCCGATCAATTCAATCGGAAACGGCAGGTAGCAGGCCCGCCCCACCGTGGCAAGGCGGGCCCGGTCGCCTCAGATCGTCGCGTTGGTCTGGCCGCCGTCGAGCAGGACGTTCTGCCCGACGATGAAGCCCGCGTGCTGCGAACACAGGAAGGCGCAGGTGGCGCCGAATTCCTCGATCGTGCCGTAGCGGCCCGAGGGGATGGCCTGCATGCGGATCTTCTGCGCCTCCTCCATCGACACGTCCTGCGCCTTGGCGACCCCCTTTTCCAGCGCGGTGGCCCGGTCCGTGGCATGCGACCCCGGCAGGAGGTTGTTGATGCACACGCCCTTGCCTGCCACCTGCCGCGCCGTGCCCGCGACATAGCCGGTCAGCCCGGTGCGCGCGGCGTTCGACAGGCCCAGCGCCGGGATCGGGGCCTTCACCGATTGCGAGGTGATGTTGACCACCCGGCCCCAACCCTTGTCGATCATCCCGGGCAAGAGCGCGGTCATCAGCGCGATGGGCGTCAGCATGTTGGCGTCGAGCGCCTTGATGAAATCCTCCCGCGACCAGTCCGACCACAGGCCGGGCGGCGGGCCGCCCGCGTTGGTCACCAGGATGTCGACATCGCCCGCAGCCTCCAGCACGCGCGCGCGGCCGTCCTCGTCGGTGATGTCGGCGGCGACGGCGGTCACGCGCACCCCGTATGTGTCGCGGATCGCCTGTGCCGTCGCCTCCAGCGCCTCGGCGCCGCGCGCGTTCAGCACCAGCTCGACGCCGGCCTCCGCCAGCGCCTCGGCGCAACCGCGGCCAAGGCCCTTGGACGATGCGCAGACAAGCGCGCGTTTTCCCGCAATCCCGAGATCCATGTAACTTTTCCCCTGTTCCGGCGTTTGATCCGTCCTAGCAGCCCGATGCCCGACCCGCCAGCCTTGACCCAGCAGGCAGCGCGCCCTACCGAAAGAGAGGCCATGCCCCAGACCAAAGACCCGATGCACACCCTTGCGCCCCTGTTTCGTTTTTCCGTCTACCCTTCCAGCGCCGTCCGCGCCCTGACCGGCGCGAACGAGGGCGATGCGATCGGGCTGGGCGATGCGGCCCTGCCCGGCGACACCTACCGCATCGCGCGCGACGCGGCGCCGCAACGGCTGACGATCTGCGACGGCCCGGATGGCGGGCAGGTGGTGGCGCGGGGCTCGGCCGTGGGTGAACCGGGCGACCCGCTGAGCATCGCGGATTGCCACAGCTTCATGGGCGCCAAGGGTGAACTCATCGACGTGCTGGTGCTTGAACACATCGACAAGTCCGCCGGGCCGGTGCTGCACCTGCTTCCCCTCGCGGATTTCGAGCCGGGGATGGAATATGACCTGATCGGGTCGTCCACCGCGAACGCGCCGGAACATTTCGCCGATATCGCCTCGGTCAGCTTTCTCGCCGGGACGCATCTGACGCTGGCGGGCGGCCAGCAGCGCCGGGTCGAGGATCTGGTGATCGGCGATCTGGTCCTGACCCGCAACCACGGCCCGCGCCCGATCCGCTGGATCGGGCAGCAGACGCGCCGCGCCATCGGCGCCGCCGCCCCGATCCGCATCGCCGCCGGCACGCTCAACACCGCGCGCGACCTGCGCCTGTCGCCGCAGCACCGGCTGTTCATCTGGCAGCGCCGCGACGAGCTGGGTACCGGGCGCGCCGAGGTGCTGGTGCGCGCCGACCTGCTGGTGAACGGCACCACCGTCACCCGCGAGGAGGGCGGCCATGTGGACAGCTACCAGATCCTGTTCGACGGGCACGAGATCATCTTTGCCGAAGGCATCGCCGTCGAAAGCCTGCTCGTCACCTCCGAGATCCGCGCCCGCCTGCCCGAGGGGCTGACGCTCGACGCGCGCAGCACCGACGGGCAGCGCGACTCCGCCGGGTACGAGGTGGACGAACGCGCGCTGGGCAGCGGCAGAGACGCCGCCGCCCGCCTGACCCGCGCCAGCCGCGGGACGGCGGACGGCGAGGGTTAGGCCGTCAGTTTCACGGCTGCCGGCATGCCTCCCGCCAGCCGCGCACGGAGCCCCTCTGGCAGCATCCGCGCGCTTGTGATCCGCGGGCGGGTCATTTCGGGAAAGATCCGCTCGACACCGCAAAGCGAGATGTACTCGTCGTGGTTGTCGAACGATTGCCGTCCGGCATAGTCGATGAACGTCTCCGTCGCCGCGCCATTGGCGAGGATCACGTCATGCGCCTCGGTCTCGACATGGTAGACGGTCACGGGGGCCGCGCGCTCTGCCGGTACCCAGTCGATGGTTCGGTTGTTGATCAAGGCCGCTGCGTTGACCACCAGGCCGTCCAGCACCATCCCATGGTCCCCGGTCACTTTCAGGTCGCTGTGCGGCATCCCGTCGGCCAAAGCGCCTGCATCGATCCGGACCAGCGCGTCGAGGTCGGCCGACCGGCCGATCCTGCTCCGCAAGACCCGGCGGCCGACCCACAGCACGGGCACCGCCCGGCCATCTTCCGTCGACACCAGATCACCGACGGTCAGATCCTCCACCCGGCGCTCCCCATCGGGCGTGGCGATGAACGTGCCGGCGGCGAAACACGGCGCGCCGAGGGTGTTGTTGCCGAACCCGTCTGTCTCGGTGAAGTCGGCGATGTTGGTGGTGGAGCTGTTCATATCGGGCTCACGATCAGGCAAGCCCTCGTACACCACATCGACCCCTAGCAACGGCGCACCAACACCACTTTCGCCGATATTGTCGATGGTGTCGGCGACGGGAAAATCGTCGGTTATCAATTGCACGTTGGTTATCGGGCCATCGAACGCGGTGTCTGCCGGTTGCAGATCGGTTTCCAAGATGCTGCTGTGGCCGATCACGATGGTCTCGCCAGCCGCGAGAATTCCGGAAATGTCTACTGCGCCGTTAAAGGTGTTTTCGTTGATCGACCGGATCCGATAATCCGACAGATCCTCGTCACCCGGACCCTGGTTGTAGATCTCGACCGCCCAGGTGCCGTCCGCTTGGATGGCCAGTTCGGTGATGATGAGGGGCATGATAATCTCCTTAAAAATGTCCTGCCACTATAACGGGGAAACCCGGTCGATCAAGAAAACTTGGTCGTCCGCTCAGGATCGCTCCTCACGCCGGCCGAGAGCCCCCCCATCATGTGTCCCGGTCTTCGCTTCGCCCGATTGCCCTTTGCGCCTGTGCTCGCTATTGCGCAGGCATGACAAACCGCCCCGCCCTGCCCGCCGAAATCGCCCGCCGCCGGACCTTCGCGATCATCTCGCACCCCGATGCGGGCAAGACGACGCTGACCGAGAAATTCCTGCTGTTCGGCGGCGCGATCCAGATGGCCGGGCAGGTGCGCGCCAAGGGCGAGGCGCGGCGCACGCGCTCGGATTTCATGCAGATGGAGAAGGACCGCGGCATCTCGGTCTCCGCCTCGGCCATGTCCTTCGATTTCGGCAAGTATCGCTTCAACCTTGTCGACACCCCCGGCCACAGCGATTTCTCCGAGGATACCTACCGCACGCTCACCGCCGTGGACGCCGCGATCATGGTCATCGACGGCGCCAAGGGCGTGGAAAGCCAAACCCGCAAGCTGTTCGAGGTCTGCCGGATGCGCGACCTGCCGATCCTGACGTTTTGCAACAAGATGGACCGCGAGGCGCGCGAGACCTTCACCATCATCGACGAGATCCAGGAAAACCTCGCCATCGACGTGACGCCGGCCTCCTGGCCCATCGGCATGGGGCGCGATTTCGTCGGCTGCTACGACCTGATCCACGACCGGCTTGAGCTGATGGACCGCGCCGACCGCAACCGGGTGGCCGAGAGCATCCGCATCGACGGGCTCGACGACCCGAAGCTGGCCGAACACGTCCCCGCGGCGCTGCTCACCCAGCTCCGCGAGGAGATCGAGATGGCGCGCGAGCTGCTGCCCCCCTTCGACGCCAAGGCCTTCCTCGAAGGATCTCTGACGCCGATCTGGTTCGGCTCCGCCATCAACTCCTTCGGGGTGAAGGAGCTGATGGAAGGCATTGCCGAACACGGGCCCGAGCCGCAACTGCAACCCGCCGAATCGCGCCAGGTGGGCCCGGAAGAGGACAAGGTCGCAGGCTTCGTCTTCAAGGTGCAGGCCAACATGGACCCCAAGCACCGCGACCGCGTCGCCTTCGTGCGCCTCGCCTCGGGCCATTTCCTGCGCGGCATGAAGCTGATGCATGTCCGCTCGAAGAAACCGATGGCGATCAGCAATCCCGTGCTGTTCCTCGCCTCCGACCGCGAACTGGCCGAGGAAGCCTGGGCCGGCGACATCATCGGCATCCCCAACCACGGCCAGCTGCGCATCGGCGACGCGCTGACCGAGGGCGAGGCGCTGCGCTTCACCGGCATCCCGTCCTTTGCGCCGGAACTGCTGCAGACCTGCCGCGCCGGCGACCCGATGAAGGCCAAGCACCTCGACAAGGCGCTGATGCAATTCGCCGAGGAAGGCGCCGCCAAGGTGTTCAAGCCGATGATCGGCTCGGGCTTCGTCGTCGGCGTCGTCGGCGCGTTGCAGTTCGAGGTGCTGGCCAGCCGGATCGAGCTGGAATACGGCCTGCCGGTGCGCTTCGAGCCGTCGCAATTCACCTCCGCCCGCTGGGTCCATGGCCCAAAGGACGCGGTGGAGGCCTTCGCCCAGGCAAACAAGCAGCACATGGCGACCGACAACGACGCCGATCCGGTCTACCTGACCCGCCTGCAATGGGACATCGACCGGGTGGAGCGGGACTATCCGCAGGTGCGGCTGTCGTCGACGAAGGAATTGATGGTGTGACGCTGCAAAACCGCGTCCTGCCCACGGGCGAGATCGTGGTGGAGGCCCGCTATCGCGGCGGTTTCACCGGCAACCGGGGCATCCTGCACCGGCCCGATCAGACGCTCGGCGCGGCGCGCTGGACCCATCTGCATTGGGTGACCTGCACTCTCACCCACCCGCGCGGGCATCACCACGGTCCGATGCCGCATCGGGGCTGGACGGCGCTGTTCTTTCTCGACGAGGCGGTGGCACTGTCCGCCGGGCACCGCCCCTGCGGCTACTGCCGTCGCGACGCCTACCGCGCCTGGGTCGCGGCATGGGTGAAGGCGCAGGGCGCCGCCGGCCGGGATGACATGGACCGCAAGATGCACGCCGCCCGCGTGACCCGGAACCGCGCGCAGTTGCGGCACGAGGCCGAGGCAGGCGACCTGCCCGATGGCGCCTTCATCTTGTGGCAAGGCGCGCCGCATCTGGTGCTGGGCGCGGAAGTGTTGCCTTTTGCGCCTGCGGGCTACGGCGCGGGCGTGCCGCGCCCTTCGGGGCCGGTCACCGTGCTCACGCCCCGGCCGACGCTGGCCGTGCTCGCCGCGGGCTACGCGCCAGCCCTGCACGCCAGCGCGCATCCGCGTTAACGCGCCCTTAACCCCCGGCGTGCCAGCGTTGCGGCCATGATCCGTCTGTTGCTCCTGTTCCTCGTATTTGCCCTGCCCGTCCATGCCGCGGGCGGGGCGCTGTCGAATGTCGCCACGGGCATCAGCGGCATCTACACCGAGCAGCGGCGGATTTCGGATCATCCGCACCATGTGCTCATGGGCCATGTGATCGTCGTTACCCGCGACGGCACCGTCGCCCGCGCTCTGGTCATCCGCCACCGCCGCGACGGGGTGCATCGCCTGCGGTTTGGCCAGGCCTGGGCCGCGGGCCACCGCCTGCCGTGGCAGCGGGAGACCGGGCCGGGCTGCACCCATGGCCATTGCCGGGACGGGCCGGTGGGGATGATCGTCCTGCCGGAGGCGCTGTTCGACCGTGCGCTGCGCCATGGCCTTGCCGCGCGCCTGATAGGCCCGTCGGGTGCTGTCGACATCCATGCGCCCGCCAGCCTGTTCCGCGACGCCGCAGCCCGCGCCGCGGGAATGTGACGGCGATCGCACCCTTGTTTGACGGCACGCAGTTTTTCGCCTATGTGCCACCTCAACCCCGCGATCCGCGCGTGGGCCCTGATCCGTGGGGCGCGATGGTCTTTGATGCGCTCCAACTCACCCATGCCGGGACTGTCCCGGCCAGACTGGACGCATATGACGAGCTTTTCCGATCTCAACCTTAATCCCAAGGTTCTGAAAGCCGTAGTCGAAGCCGGCTACGACACCCCCACCCCGATCCAGGCCGGCGCGATTCCCCACGCGCTCGAAGGGCGCGACGTTCTGGGCATCGCCCAGACCGGCACCGGCAAGACGGCTTCCTTCACCCTGCCGCTGATCACCGTGCTGGCCCGCGGCCGCGCCCGCGCGCGCATGCCGCGCAGCTTGGTGCTGTGCCCGACGCGGGAGCTGGCGGCGCAGGTGGCGGCGAATTTCGACACCTATTCCAAATACGTCAAGCTGACCAAGGCGCTGCTGATCGGCGGCGTCAGCTTCAAGGAACAGGACCAGCTGATCGACAAGGGCGTCGACGTGCTGATCGCGACGCCGGGCCGGCTGCTCGACCATTTCGAGCGCGGCAAGCTGATCCTGACCGACGTGAAGATCATGGTCGTGGACGAGGCCGACCGGATGCTCGACATGGGCTTCATCCCCGATATCGAGCGGATCTTCGGCCTGGTGCCCTTCACCCGGCAGACGATGTTCTACTCGGCCACCATGGCGCCCGAGATCGAGCGGATCACCAACACCTTCCTGTCGAACCCGGCAAGGATCGAGGTCGCACGCCAGGCGAGCGCGTCTGAAACCATCGAGCAGCGCCTGCTGGAATTCCGCCCGTCCCGCCGCGACCGCGAGACGACGGCCGGCGAAAAACGCGAGATGCTGCGCGCCGCGATCACCGCCGACGGCGACGCTTGTACCAACGCGATCATCTTCTGCAACCGCAAGGTGGATGTGGATGTCGTCGCCAAGTCGATGAAGAAACACGGGCTGAACGCCGAACCGATCCACGGCGATCTCGACCAGTCGCACCGCACGCGCACGCTCGACGGGTTCCGCGACGGCACGATCAAGTTCCTCGTCGCCTCCGACGTGGCGGCGCGCGGGCTCGACATTCCCAATGTCAGCCATGTGATCAACTACGACGTGCCGAGCCACGCCGAGGATTACGTCCACCGCATCGGCCGCACCGGCCGCGCCGGGCGCACCGGCGTCGCGATCACCATCGCGGTGCCGTCCGATGACAAGTATCTGAGCGCGATCGAGGCGCTGATCGAAACCACGATCCCACGCACGCCCCTGCCCTGGAGCCCCGAGGCCGGCACCGCCGACCGCAGCGCGCCGCGCAAGCCCGACGAAGAGGGCGAGGGCGAAGAGAAGACCGGCGCGCGCCGTACCCGCAGCCGCCGCCCGCGCGGCGGCAAATCCGCCGAAACCGAGACCGGGACCCCCGCAGCCGCAGCCGTTGCCGCACCCGCGCTGACACCCGAGCCCGAGGCGGCCGCGCCCGAACCCGCCGCCCGGCGTGCCTGGGAAGAACGGCCACCGCGGGCGCGCGAGGACCGCGCCCCCCGCGACCGCGACGAGCGTAGCCCGCGTGAGCGTGACGACCGCGACCAGCGCGACCGCAACAGCCGTGGCCGCGGCGGGCGCGATGGCGGCGACCGGGGCGGGCGCATCGTCGGCATGGGCGAACACCTGCCCGACTTCATCGCCTTGAGCTTCGACGAACGCCGCGGCGGCCCCGCACGCGAGGTCATCTGGGACGACGAAGACCCCGAGACCGGCGAAGCCCTCGAAGCACCGGAGGCGCAGGCCGCGCCCGCCGAAACCGGTCCCGAGGCTGCCGCCGAGAAGCCGAAGCCCAAGCGCCGCGTGCGCAAGCCCCGGTCAGCCACCGCCAAGGCGGCAGAGGATACGGATGCCGGCTGACCGGCCCCGCGACCGACAGATCGAGAAACCCGGCCGAAGCGGCCGGGTTTTTTCGTCTCAGGCCGCGATCAGGCGGGAAATCAGCACCGTCACTTCGGGCTTCTTGCCGATCTCGGTGACGCAGACCTGCCGGATGACGCGGCGCACCGCCTCTTCCAGCTTGCCGTCGTCGCCCACCGTGCGGGCGTCGAAGCGCGGCATTGCCTCGGCCAGTTCATCCTCGATCATCTCGGCCAGATCGACGCCGCCGTTCGTCACCTCGGGCAGGCCGCGCAGCTGCACCCAGCTGTCTTCCAGCAGCAAGTCGTCTTCGTCGACGATCAACGCCACCGCCACCAGCCCGTTCAGCGCCAGCTTCATCCGGTCGCGGATCACGCCATCGAGCGCACCCACGAAGGCGGAGCCGTCGAGATAGGTTTTCGACACCTCGACATAGTCGACGATCCGCGGCGCATTTCCCGACAGTTCCACCATCGAGCCGTTGGCGGCGATGATCCCGGCCGTGCCCTTGGACAGGGCCAGTTGCGCGTGTTCGCGCAGGTGGCGGTATTCGCCGTGATTGGGGATCACGATCTGCGGGCGCAGGATGTCATGCATGACCTCGAGGTCGGGCCGGTTGGCATGGCCCGAGACATGGTAGAACCCGTGACTGTCGTCGATCACGTCGACGCCCTTTTCGGCCAGCGCGTTCTTGATCCGCGCGACGCCCACCTCGTTGCCGGGGATGGTCTTGGAGGAGAACAGGAACATGTCGCCTTCCTTGACCTCGTGGCCGAGGTAGCTGTTGCGCGACAGCGCTGCCGAGGCCGCGCGGCGTTCGCCCTGCGACCCGGTGACGATCAGCATCAGGTTCTCGCGCGGCACGTCGGTCGCCTCCTCCGGCGACAGTGTGCGCGGAAAATCCTGCAGCACGCCGGCCTCGGTCGCGGCGCTGACCATGCGCTTCATCGCGCGGCCCATCAGGCAGATCGAGCGACCGTTGGCGACGCCGGCGTCGGCCAGCGTCTTCAGCCGCGCCACGTTGGAGGCGAAAGTTGTCGCCACGACCATGCCGCGGGCGCCCGCGATCAGCTCGCCGATGGGGTCGTGCAGCTGGCTTTCGGAGCGGCCGGGATGGCGCGAGAAGACGTTGGTCGAGTCGCAGACGAAGGCCAGCACCCCGTCCTGCCCGATCTGGCGCCACATCGTCTCGTCATAGGGTTCGCCCACGATCGGGTCGCGGTCGATCTTGAAGTCGCCCGAATGCACGGTGCGGCCGGCCGGCGTGTCGATCACCAGCGCCGAGGCTTCGGGGATCGAATGGCTGACCGGGGCGAACTGCACGGTGAACGGCCCGGCGGTGACCGCCCCGGGCCAGACCGGCGCGACGCGCACCTGCTTGATGTCGTGGCCCGCTTCTTCCAGCTTGCGCATGGCGTGGATCGCGGTGAAGCGGCGGCAATGCACCGGCGCCTTCAACCGCCCCCACAGATGGCCGACCGCGCCGACATGGTCCTCGTGGGCATGGGTGATGAAGATGCCGTCGATGCGGTCGCGCCGCGCCTCGAGCCAGGCGATGTCGGGCAAGATCACGTCGACGCCGGGCTGGCCGTCCATGTCGGGAAAGGAAATGCCCATGTCGACGACGATCAGGCGCTCCTTGCCTGCAGGCCCGTAGCCGTAGACATAGCAATTCATCCCGATCTCCCCCGCGCC